>Ga0102812_10001495_pt1 | contig 16228 bp, 14 predicted proteins | sample ColrivemetaGS713_FD_79334 | JGI IMG/M metagenome (GOLD analysis project Ga0102812, IMG submission 79334) | Estuarine microbial communities from the Columbia River estuary - Flood tide ETM metaG S.713 | ecosystem: Environmental > Aquatic > Marine > Intertidal zone > Estuary | place: USA... | reverse complement strand
GCGGTCTTTGCGGGCGATCAACGGTTGCATGATGCGTCCTCGACCAGCCAACGGCAAAGAGCCGGAAAATCGATCCCGACATGGGCGGCCTGTTCAGGCGCAAGCGATGTCGGTGTCATCCCCGGTTGAGTATTGGTTTCCAGCAGGATCAAACCATCCAGCCCTCGCGCCTCGTCCCAACGGAAATCGGTGCGCGACAACCCACGACAGCCAAGCGCCTGATGCGCACGCAGCGCGTAATCCATGCAGGCATCGAAAATATCAGCCGGAATATCCGCCGGCACCTGATGCCGCGAACCGCCAACCGAATATTTGGCGTGATAGTCATACCAGCCATCGGTGATGATATCGGTCACTGTCAACGGGCGGTCGCCCAGAACGGCCACGGTCATTTCGCGGCCCGGCGCATAGGTTTCGACCATGACTTTGGGCGGCATTTCACGGGCGAGTTTTGGCGGGCCATTGGCAGCCTCGGTCACGATATAGACCCCGACAGACGACCCTTCGTTATAGGGTTTCACCACATAGGGGGGCGGCAGGACATGTGCTGCTTCGACCGCCTCACTGTCGGCAATCACAGAATGGACGAACGGCAGACCGGCAGCGGCATAGGCCTCTTTGGTGCGCTGTTTGTCCATCGCGAGGGCCGAGGCCAGAACGCCGGAATGGGTATAGGGGATGTGCAACCATTCAAGGATGCCTTGAACAGACCCATCTTCGCCCCAGCGACCGTGCAACGCGTTGAACACGACGTCAGGCTGAATGGCTTTCAACTGCTCGACCAAATCAGGACCGGCGTCGAGTTCGACGACGTCGTAACCCGCAATGCGCAGCGCAGCCGCGCATTCGCGACCAGAGCTCAAGGACACCTCGCGCTCCGCCGATGGGCCACCCATCAACACACAAACCTTGGAAGCCGCTTTGCCCGACATTCCCGCCTCTGATCCGCGCGCCTTAGATGACGCGTCCTTGTTTATTTCGGCCCTTGCCCGGGGCCCGACCGTTCGGCCGTATTCTTATTTGTTAGAAACAGGGGCCGGTTCGCCGACCCGCATGATTTCCCATTCTAACGTGATACCGCTTGAATCGTAAACCTTTTTTCGCACTTCCTCGCCCAACATTTCGAGGTCAGAGGCCGTAGCCCCCCCAGCGTTGGTAAGAAAATTCGAATGTTTGACGTTCATGACCGCCCCGCCGCGTGTCGCACCGCGCATGCCTGCGTCGTCGATCACCTTCCACGCCTTGAGCTCGTGACTATCATCGGCACGGCCTGTCGATGAAAAACCGGCCGGATTGCGAAAGGTCGAACCAGCCGTTCGGTCCTTTGTCGGCTGGGTTTCGTCGCGCTTTTTCAGCTGATCCTCCATCCGGGCGGCAAGATCGGCCGGATCGCCAGCGGGCGCATCAAAAGTCGCGCTGACGATCACAGCGCCTGCCGGCAGGTCGGATTGCCGATAGCGCATGTTCAGCGCGGATTTCGGCAGCGTCGTCACCATCCCGTCGCGCAAAACCACGGTGATTTCGCGCAGCACATCTGCCGTGTAATCGCCATAACAGCCCGCGTTCATCGTCACAGCGCCGCCGATGGTGCCGGGGATCGTGCGCAGAAAGGTCAGGTTCAGCCCCGCCTCTGCGGCCTTGCGGGCGACATGGGCGTCAAGGGCGGCGGCCCCTGCGGTGACGGTCTGGCCGTCCACCTCGATCGCGTTAAAGCCCCGCCCCAGCCGGATCACCACACCCCGAATACCGCCATCGCGGACAATCAGGTTCGACCCAACGCCCATGGAAAAGACGGGGATGGCAGGATCAAGGTCCCGCAGAAAATCAGCCAGATCGTCGAGGTCCGCAGGCTGAAACAACACATCCGCAGGCCCGCCCACGCGCATCCACGTCAGGTCAGCCAAGGGACGGTCCGCAGTCAAAGTGCCGCGAACAGAGGGGAGAGAGGGCAAGGTCATGCGGCTGAAATAGCGGGGAACGCTAGATGTGGCAAGGTGGGGGTGAAGTGCCGTTTGGAGAGAAAAGCAGGGGCGGCGCCCGCCCGAGGTGGCCGAGAAGCGCCCGCCGTGGGGGTGAGCCGCGACCGTCGCACCAGTGGGGCGGCGAAAGCCCAGCGAACGCGGGCGCTGCCCCTGCGGGGCGGGTTATTTCTTCTTGGTCTTCTTGGACCTCGTGAAAAAGCTGCTGAGCTTTCGGCTAACCCATTCGACCGCCACTGCGCCGGACGCGATTGTTCCCGGCATCCCGCTTTCCGTCAGGACCTTCATCGAGGCCGCGACGCTCATAATATCTGCGCTTGGATGCATCGCTTTGGTCGTTTCGGCAAGTTCCTCGGCGGCCTCGATGACCGCAGGCAATTGCTCGCCCACAACGACAAGCTCCTTCCCGGCAGGTGCATCGCTGGTCCCATTCGCGGTCTTTTCAAGTTCGGAAATCAGATCGCGCAACTTGGAAAGCAATTCTTTCCTTTTCTCATGTTGGTCTTGTTCGGACTCAGGTACATGATTGCGAGCACAAACCTTGTTCCACTCTGCCTCGACGATCAGGCGCAACCCGTCAATTTGCAGCCGAACCGCGCCGAGTTTGGCCTCGAAGTTGGGCTCAGAGTCGCCCGAAAGCTTTGGCCCAACAAACCCCGCCTCAATCCCCCGGATCACACCAGCGATATGGGAGGGGCCTTTTTGCCAGTCTTCGTCGGGGATCAGCGCGACCTTTTCTTGCAGGTCCCACGGCAGAGGCTTGCCTGCGATGACCCCGTCCCACCAGCGCACCCAGAACTCCCAGACCTTGGGTTCCTTGGCCCAGATCGCGCGGCCCTCGCGGTCGGCGGAGGTGAACCAGTCGGGCGGCGTTTCAGACCAAAGTGGTTTGGCCAAAATGTCGCCTTCCTCAACCAGAAGGCCGGCGTCACTACGGACCTGCCACATAAGGAGATCTTCCGTATCAATGCCGGACGCTCTGACACTGTAGTCAAACGCATCCACGGCTCGCTGAGATTCATCATCTAAAGCCGTTTGGAGTGCGGTTCGAACTGCGCAGACGACTGCCCTTGGCTCAGCATCCCTTTCGTCAACCATCAACGAACTTTCCGCTCCAATAACTGATAGGTCGAGCAGAATGGATTCTACTTCGATTGCGGCGCCAAGGCCCTGAAGCGAGCGAAAAAGACCGAGTAGAATGAAATTTTCTTGTTGCGACAACTCTGGTTGGCGTCGTTTTGCCCACAAGGGAAGAACGCGCTTGCTTATCCTAAGTCCCAAAGCAATTCCATCCTCGCGCGGGCGGTCTTTCAACCACCGCTCGAGAGACTTTTCATCAATGATCTCCGCAATCTCCATCCCCTGAAGATCACCACCTTCCCCCACAACCGCAAGGGGGAAAAACCCTTACCCCGCCCGCCCCTTCACCCAGCGCCAGAGGTAGATCACCGGCCAGCGCAGTACGCTTGCGCCTGCGGCCAGACACAGAAGCCCGACCCACGGACCGTTTTGTAGCACGACCCAGCCCAGCAGCGGCACGCCGATCCCTATCAGCACATAGGCGCGGGTCCAGTGGTTGTCGCGGCTGGGGATCAGCGCCAGCACATTGGCGGCCAGCAGCCAGACTAGGGCTAGGGTCAGCGAGAGGGTCATTTACGGTTGATCTCGCGCAGGACATGGGCGGGCAGGTTCGGTTCCCTCCCCCGTGCCTTGGCCCAGAAATATTTCAGCGGATTGCGCATCATCGACCCGAACGCCAAAAGGCCCAGCACCACCCAGACCCAGCCGTGCACTTGCCCGATCCAGACCATCAGGAACGGAAACGACAGGATCAGCGGGATCCCCGGCCAGCGTTGCAGGCGGATCGGCAGGAATGCCGTGACCGTGCCCAAAAGCACCCAGAGTGCGCCCCAGACCAAGGGTTCTTTTTCCAAGGCTTCACCTTTCAATCAACATCTCGAAAGGGCGCGACACACTAAAACGGGAACCTGCCAAACAACTGCGCCAAAGGACGGCGGAGCGCAAAGCCCCCGCCAAGGGTGGCCAAGGCAGCACTCGCCTCGGCCGGATCGTGCTGCAAATGGATCACCATCAGCCCCGCAAAGGCAATGGCGAAAAACAGCATGGCCCGCCGGATATAGCGCGAAATGGACAAGGCAGAGGTCAGGACGATGGCGCCTGCGATGATCCAGAACCAGCTCATGTTTTAGTCGGCCAGCCGCGCGGGCAGATTATTGGCCCAAGCGCTGATCGTGCCCGCGCCAAGGCAGACAACCATATCACCGGGGCGCGCCTGTTCGCGCACCAGCCGGACCAGATCATCTTCGCCCGTGACCGCACGCGCATGGCGGTGGCCGTGGCGGATCAGCCCTGCGACCAGATCATCGCGGCTCGCGCCTGCAATCGGGTCCTCGCCCGCGGCGTAAACCTCGGCGATGCCCACGACGTCCGCTTCGTTGAAACAGGCGCAGAAATCCTCAAACAGGTTGGACAGGCGCGAATAGCGGTGCGGCTGGTGGACAGCGATCACGCGGCCCTCGGACGCTTGCCGCGCAGCCCGCAGAACGGCGGCGATTTCCACGGGATGGTGGCCGTAATCGTCGATGATGGTCACGCCGTTGACCTCGCCCACCTTGGTAAAGCGGCGATTGACGCCGCCGAATTTGGCGAGTGCATCGCGGATTTCGTCTTTTTTCATGCCCAGATGCCGTGCAACGGCCACAGCCGACAGGGCGTTGGACACGTTGTGATCCCCCGGCATGGGGAGGGTGCAGCCCTCGATCACGCTGCCCTCGGCCTGCAAGGCGATGTCGAAATGCGCCACGCCCTTTTCATAACGCAGATTGATCGCCCGAACGTCGGCTTGCGCATTAAACCCAAAGGTCGTGACACGCCGATCCGTGATCTTACCCACCAGCGCCTGAACCTCGGGGTGGTCGGTGCAGCACACGGCCAGCCCGTAGAACGGAATATTGGACACGAAATCATAGAAGCCCTTGCGCAGGTTTTCGATGCTGCCCCAGTGTTCCATATGTTCGGGGTCGATATTGGTGACGATCGCGATGGTCGCAGGCAGGCGGTTAAAGGTGCCGTCGCTTTCATCCGCTTCGACAACCATCCATTCGCCCTGCCCCACGCGGGCATTGGACCCATAGGCATGGATGATCCCGCCATTGACCACGGTCGGGTCGAAATTGCCGGCATCCAGCAGGGCCGAAACCATCGTCGTTGTCGTGGTCTTGCCGTGCGTGCCAGCCACAGCCACGTTTGACTTCAACCGCATCAGTTCGGCCAGCATCTCGGCCCGGCGCACGATCGGCAGCTTGCGACGGCGCGCTTCGTCCAGTTCGGGGTTTCCCGGTTTGATGGCCGAAGAAATCACCACGACCTGGGCATCGGCCAGATTTTCAGCGCGTTGCCCTTCGAAAATGGTGACACCCATCGCGGCCAGCCGGTCGGTGATTTTCGACGTCTTGGCGTCCGAACCCTGCACGACATAGCCAAAGTTCACCAGAACCTCGGCAATCCCCGACATGCCGATCCCACCGATCCCGACGAAATGGATCGGTCCGACATCCAGTGGAAGTTTCGTTGCAGCAGCGTTCATGGGTCAGTCTTTCTTGTTGGCGGCGAGCTCTTCGACAAGCGCGACAAGCCGCAGGGTCGCATCGGGAATTCCGCAGGACAGGGCAGCCGCAGCCATCTGGTTCGCGGCCACTGGGTTGGTCAGGATCGAGGTCACCTGTTCGCAGAGCGCCTCTACAGTAAAACGGCTCTCGGGCATCAGGATGGCACCGCCAGCCTCGACCAGCGCACGGGCATTCGCCGTCTGTTCATCGCGGATCGCCTGCGCCAGCGGCACGAGGATCGAGGGCCGCCCGATGACAGCGATATCCGCGACCGTCGAAGCACCCGCACGGCAAATCGCAAGCTGGGCCTCGGACAGACGGTCGGGCACGTCATTGAAAAAGGTTTCGACATCGGCCCCGATCCCTGCGCGCGCATAGGCGTCGCTGACACGGGCCACATCTTCGGCACGCGCCTGATGGCCGACGCGGATAAAGCGGCGAATGTCTTCGGGAAGTCGCGACAGGGCCTCGGGCACCACATCGGACAGGATCCGCGCGCCTTGACTGCCGCCCATAATAAAGATCGACATCGGGTAATCACCCGGCGCGATATAGCCTGCACCGGCACGGCGCAGAACGGCGGACCGCACGGGGTTACCGGTATGTTCGCCTGCCACCCCTGCAGGCAGTTCGGTTGGCCATGTGCCGCAGGCGATCTTGTCCACGCGTCGGGCAAAGACCTGATTGACCCGCCCCAGAACGCCGTTTTGTTCATGCAGCATGCGCGGAAGCCGCAGAATAGTCGCCGCCGCCACCGCCGGAATAGAAGGATAGCCGCCAAAGCCTACGACGACCGCAGGCTTGTCGCGCCAGAACCGCCATGTTGCGGCCATGACACCGCCCGCAATACGGAACGGCACCGCCAGCTTGTCCCGCAAACCGCCCCGCGCAAAGGTCGCGCTGCCGACCTGCACGACCTCGACCGCCTTGGGAAAGCCGCCCGTATAACGCGCGCCCCGCACATCTGTGGTCAGGCGGACGCGCCAGCCTTTTTCCAGCATCGCTTCGGCCAAGGCCTGCGCGGGAAACATATGTCCGCCGGTGCCGCCCGCGGCGATGATCAGCAAAGGCGCGGTCACGACCGGCCCCGATTGAACAGGATATCACCGATCCGGCCCTGTGGCCTGCTCCGGGTAAAGGCCAGCAGCATCCCGACAGCGATCCCGCCGGCAATCAGCGACGACCCACCGTAGGACACGAACGGCAGGGTCATGCCCTTGGCCGGCAATAGCCGAACCGCGACGCCCATATTGATCATGGCCTGCACGCCAAAGGCACAGGCGAGCCCCGTTCCGGCCAGCCGGATAAAGGGGTCACGTTCCTTCATCAGCCGCATCAGCGACCGGACGACGATGACCATGTAAAGCGCGATAATCGCGACCACACAGATCAGCCCGTATTCTTCGGCCGCAACCGCGATAATAAAATCGGTATGGGCATCCGGCAGTGACCATTTGACCTGCCCCTCGCCCACGCCCACGCCAAAGAACCCGCCTTCGCGGATCGCGTTCGTCGCATAGCCAAGCTGGGTGCGCGGGTCGAGGTCGGCACTCAGAAACCCGTCGATCCGGCGGGCAAAGTGTTCGGAATTGTGATAGGCGAAATATCCGCCCGCCGACACCAGCGCGGCAAGGCCGGTCAGCAGGGCCATCGGCGCACCGGCCACGAAATACATCACGCCCCACGCAAACAGGATCAGCGCCGCCTGCCCGAAATCGGGTTGGAGCGCGAGGATCAGCACGATCACCACCATAAGGAAAAACGAATAAAGCCGCCCTGGGGGCCCGCCGATTTCAAAACTTGCAGCCATGAACCATGCGGCGACCACGACGAACCCGGGTTTAAGGAATTCCGAAGGTTGGAACGATGCAAAGCCCAATGAATACCAGCGCACAGCGCCTTTGCCGAAATCGGTTCCAAAGACAGGCAACATCGCAAGGGCGATGAATGACAGGATAAACCCGATCACTGCCAGACGCCGGACCAGTGTCGGCGACATCATCGAGGTGGCGACCATGACAACCATTGCCACGCCACCGAAAAACGCCTGACGGCTTACGTAATAAAATGGGTTGAGCCCGTTGCGGGCAGCCAAGGGCGGCGAAGACGCCAGCCCCAGCAAAAGCCCGATGGCAAAAAGCGCAAGGATCGCGCCCAATGTCCATTTGTCGATTGTCCGCCACCAACGTGGAAGGATCGGATCACCGGATTGAACCGGGATCGTCCCATAGACCATTTCCGTCATGGTTATACCGCCAAACTGCCTCTACCGCCTGGGTTCGTCCCAAGTCTGACTATTAGGTTAACCCGATCTTGCCGTGATTTCCAGCGAAATAAGGGGCGTTGTCGGGTCAGAACCACCAGATTTCGCCCCCTCGCTATTCCCGCCACCTTGCCAGTGGCATCGAAAAGCGGCATCGCTGGCCTATGAAAGTCAACACACTCATCCTTGGTGCCGGTGCGGCTGGTCTGTTTTGTGGCGCACATGCAGGGCCCGATACGCTGATCGTCGATCACGCCCGCGCGCCGGGTGAAAAAATCCGGATTTCGGGCGGGGGGCGGTGCAATTTCACCAACCGCGACACCGGCCCGCAGAATTTCATCGGCGAAAACCGGCATTTCCACAAATCCGCCCTCGCCCGCTATACGCCTTGGGATTTCATCAGCTTGCTGGACGCCGCCGGGATCACTTGGCATGAAAAGACGCTGGGCCAGTTGTTCTGCGATGATAAAGCCACGCAGATCGTTACGCTCTTGCTCGATATGGTCGCACAGGCCGGTGCGAAACTCTGGCTGGAAACCACGGTCGGCGAGGTCCGCAAGAGTCCCGATGGCTTTGAAGTCACGCTGACGCGGGGGGGCAAAACCCACAGCGTTTCCGCCCGCAATCTGGTGGTTGCGACGGGCGGAAAATCCATCCCCAAGATGGGCGCTACGGGACTGGCCTATCAGATCGCCGCTCAGTTCGGGTTGCGGGTCACTGAAACGCGCCCTGCCCTTGTCCCCTTTACCTTTGCCGCCGATCGTTTTGCTCCGATTGCCGGTGTAGCACAACCTGCGGTCGCCAAAGCAATCCGCGGCCCCGCCTTTGCCGAGGCGATGCTCTTTACCCACCGCGGTCTTTCCGGTCCGGCGATGCTGCAAATCTCGTCCTATTGGCAGGAGGGTGAGGAGATCGAGGTTGACCTGTTCCACGGCACAGACCCGACCAGAGCGCTTCGCGAGGCCCGCAAGACCGGCCCTAAAAAGAACTTTACGACGATTCTTGGCGGGATGATGCCCACGCGATTGGTGGACCATCTGGCCGAAGCGCACGACCTTTCGGGCAACTGCGCCGAATGGTCCGATACGCGGATCGACAAGCTGGTCACGGACCTGCGGCATTGGCGGCTGAGGCCCACGGGGACCGAAGGCTATCGCACGGCTGAAGTCACCCTTGGCGGGGTCGCCACCGACGGGCTGTCGAGCCAGACTATGGAAGCCAAAACCGTCCCCGGCCTCTATTTCATCGGCGAATGCATGGACGTCACAGGCTGGCTCGGAGGTTTCAATTTCCAATGGGCCTGGGCCAGCGGGCATGCGGCGGCGCTGGCGATTGCGGGAAAGTAGGCACTAAACAGCGGCGGTAGTTGCTAAATCAGCGCCCGCACCCGTGCCGCGAAATCATCGCCGCGTTGTTCGAAGTTATCGTATTGGTCAAAGCTCGCGCAGGCCGGGGCGAGGAGGACGACATCGCCCTTTTCCGCCTCTTCTGCGGCCCGGGCCACGGCGCGTTCCATCGTGGTGCAAACCTCGGCGTCGACGCCTTCGAGCTTGCGGGCAAAGGCTTCGGCCTCGCGTCCGATGACATAGGCTTTGGCGACCGAGCCGACAAAGGGCATCAGCCCTGCCAGCCCGCCTTCTTTCTCAAGCCCCCCACAGATCCAGCGGATGCGCGGGAAGGCTTGCAGCGCCTTGGCGGCGGCGTCGACATTGGTGGCCTTGCTGTCATTGACGAAGCGCACGCCATCTTTCTCGCCGACCAACTGGCTACGGTGCGGCAGGCCGGGATAGGTTTTCATCGCCTCTTCAATCGCCTTTGGCCCCAGCCCGATCGTGCGGCAAGCGGCATAGGCGGCGCAGGCGTTCTGGTGGTTATGGGCACCGGGCAGACCCCCGATCCCCCGCAGATCGATCGAGGCGACCTGTTTGCCGCGACGGTATTCCGACAGGAAACCTTTGCGTGCAAAGACGGTCCAGCCCCCTTTGTCGAGTTTCTGACCCGACGAAATCCGAATGACGCGGTCATCGCCCGGGCCTTCGGACAATTGATTGGCGATATACTGGCCCTCGATCTCGTCCACCCCGATGATCGCGCGGTCCGGCCCGCCTTCGGCAAAGAGCCGGCGTTTGGCCGCGAAATAGCCGCCGGGGCCAGCGTGCCGATCCAGATGGTCAGGCGAAAGATTGGTAAACACGGCCACATCCGGCGTCAGCGCACGGGCAAGGTCGGTCTGATAGGACGACAGTTCGATCACCACAACCTCGCCATCCCGCGCCGGTTCGATATCCAGAACCCCGCGTCCGATGTTGCCCGCCAGCTGGGTCGGGCGGCCACATTCGGCAAGGATATGATGGGTCAGGGCAGAGGTCGTCGATTTTCCGTTCGACCCGGTGATCGCGATCACTTTGGGGGTCTGGTCGAAATCGTCCCAGTCCCGCGTGGCCCAAGACCGAAAGAACAGGCCAATGTCATTATCGACAGGCACGCCCGCTGCCCATGCCGCGGCAATAACGGGGTTCGGGCGGGGATAAAGATGCGGGATGCCCGGCGAGGTGACGAGGCAAGCGATGTCATCAAAGGCCCCTGCCCGTGTCAGATCGCGGATCTCGAACCCTTCGGCCTCGGCCGTGTCGCGGGCAGGAACGGAATCGTCCCAACACACCGGATGCGCACCACCCGCAACGAGCGCCTTGGCCGTCGCACGGCCTGATCGGCCTAGACCCAGCACCGCGACAGTCTTGCCTTCGAACCCTTGAACCGGAATCATGCCTTTTGTCCCTTTGTTTGTGCTGTGACTTTGACCGGATCGTTGCGCCCAAAGCAAGTGAAGGGGGGCGCTGCCCCCCGTCCTCGTTCCCGAGGACTCCCCCCGGGATATTTATGGGCCTCTGAGAAAGGGGGGGTGTTAGCGCACCTTCAGCGTGGCCAGCCCGATCATCGCGAGGATCAGGCTGATGATCCAGAAACGGATCACGATTTGCGGTTCGCTCCAGCCCTTTTTTTCATAGTGGTGGTGGATCGGGGCCATCAGGAACACTCGCTTGCCTGTCCGTTTGAAATAGGCGACCTGAATGATGACCGACAGGGTTTCGACGACGAACAACCCACCCACAATGGCCAGAACGATTTCATGTTTTGTCGCGACCGCAATCGCGCCCAAGGCCCCGCCGAGTGCGAGCGAGCCAGTGTCGCCCATGAACACCGCAGCCGGCGGCGCGTTATACCAAAGGAACCCGAGGCCCCCGCCGATCAGAGCGGCACAGAAAATCACGATTTCGCCCGATTCCGGCACATAGTGCAGCCCGAGGTAATCGGAATAGTCGACCCGCCCCACAAAGTAGGAAATGATCCCGAATGTCGCCGCCGCGATCATCACCGGCATCACGGCGAGGCCATCCAGCCCGTCGGTGAAATTGACCGCGTTCGCGGCCCCCACGATGACCAGCATTGCGAATGGTACGAACAGGAACCCAAGATTGATCAGCGTATCCTTAAAGACCGGCAGCGCGAGTTTATTGGTCAGCATTTCGGGATGGTATTGCGCCGCCCAAAAGCCCGCGAGCGCGGCAACCAAAAACCCAGCCACCAGACGGATCCGGCCAGACACCCCCGCCGTCGTCTGTTTACGCACCTTGGCATAATCGTCGGCAAACCCGATCAGGGCATAGGACAGGGTGACGAACATGACCAAGAGCACATAAGGATTGTCCAGCCGCGCCCAAAGCAACGTCCCGACTGTCAGCGACGACATGATCAGCAGCCCGCCCATTGTGGGGGTTCCAGCCTTGACGAAATGGCCTTCGGGTCCATCAGAGCGGATCGGTTGCCCCTTACCCTGTTTGCGCCGCAGAACATTGATCAGCGGACGGCCAAACATGAAACCAAAGACAAGCGCCGTCAGAAAGGCTCCGCCAGCGCGGAACGTAATGTAGCGAAACAGGTTGAAGAAATCGCCACCATCCGAAAGTCCGGTCAACCAATACAGCATGCTACCTTAGGCCTCTTGTTCAAAGTTCGGTCTGCGTTGCCCCAATTTCCGCAGGACGTCAACGACCATACTGACCTTGCTGCCCTTGGACCCTTTGACCAGCACAACATCGCCGGTATCGACCAGTCGCGCGGCCTCGGCGGCCAGATCCTGCGCGGTCAGAACCCAGCGCCCCTTTTGTCTGTCGGGCAGCGCGTCGTAAAGATTGCGCATCCGCGGCCCGACGCAATGCACCAAGGTCAGCGCGGGCATCGACGGGTCGTGGACCACAGCGCGATGCAGATCGGCCTCTTCGGGACCCAATTCCAGCATATCGCCCAGAATGGCGATCCGGCGCCCTTTTTCGATCCGCCCGACCCCGTCGCGGGGCGACATGGCAGCGATCACTTCGAGCGAGGCGGAAAGCGAGGTTGGATTGGCGTTGAACGCATCATCCAGCAGTTCGAAATATTCGCCTTCGCGGGCGGGGTCGGTGACGATCACTTCGCGGGTGCCGCGCCCTGCGGGAGGGGCCCAATGTGCCAGATCCATGATCGCTTGGGTCCGGTCCGCGCCGAGTGCGGCGACAACCGCGATGACACCGGCGGCATTCATCGCGAAATGCCGCCCTTCGGTGCCGACTTTGAACAGGATCGGCGTCCGCCAGGCCCGCATTTCGCCGACCGTATGGCCCTGCCGGATGCGAGCGGACAACAGACGGTGGTGGTTGCCGGGGGCGGCACCAAAAGTGATGATGCGCGCCCCGGCCTTTTGTGCGGCATCGAACAGGATAGGCGAGGTCGGAAGGTCGCCGTTCAGCACCGCCACGCCTTTGGGTTCCAGCCCGACACAGATAGAGGCTTTTTCTTCCGCGATCCCGTCAATCCGTCCAAAGGCCTCTAGATGGGCGGGGGCGACGGTGGTGACCATCACCACATGTGGGCGCGCCATCCGTGTCAGCGGCGCGATTTCACCGGGGTGGTTCATCCCGATCTCGATCACCGCGAAACGGGCGTCGGCAGGCATCCGCGCAAGGGTCAGCGGAACCCCCCAGTGATTGTTATAGGATGCCTCGGCGGCGTGGGTTTTGCCCTGCCCCGCCAAGGCAGCGCGGAGCATTTCCTTGGTCGAAGTCTTGCCGACAGATCCCGTCACCGCCACCACACGCGCCTTTGTCCGCGCACGGGCGAAACGGCCCAAGTCTTCGAGCGCGGTGAGGACGTCAGGCACGATCAGCAGTGGGGCGTCGTCGGGCACACCAGGGGGGCGATGGGTCACGAGGGCGGCCGCGGCACCATTCTGCAGGGCTTGGGCCACAAATTCATGCCCGTCCCGCGCGGCCTTGAGTGCGACAAAGAGATCGCCCTTTACAAGGGTCCGCGTGTCAATCGACACGCCATCGGCCTGCCATTCAACGGTGGAGGTTCCGCCCGTGGCCGCGACCGCATCGCGGCTGATCCAAAGGGTCATATCCGGCCCTCCAATGCAGCGACCGAGATGCTGGCCTGTTCAACATCGTCAAAGGGCAGCACTTGCCCGCCGACGACCTGACCGGTTTCATGGCCTTTGCCACAGATCAACAGGGCATCGCCGGGTTCGAGCATATCAACACCGCGCAGGATCGCTTCGGCCCTATCGCCGACCTCGGTCACCCGATCTGCGCCACCTGCGGATCGCGCACCTGCCAGCACCGCCGCGCGGATCGCGGCCGGGACTTCGGAACGGGGGTTGTCGTCGGTTACGATGACGAAATCGGCGTTTTCGACCGCAGCGGCCCCCATCAGCGGGCGTTTGGTGGTATCTCGGTCGCCGCCTGCCCCAACAATTGCGATGATCCGCCCCATGACATGTGGGCGCAGCGCACGCAGGGCAGTCTGGATCGCGTCGGGGGTATGGGCATAGTCGACGAAAACCGCCGCGCCATTGTCCCGCGTCGCGGCAAGCTCCATCCGCCCCCGCACCGTCCGCAAATGGGGAAATGTTTCGAACACAGCGTCGGGATCATCGCCCGCGCCAATCACCAAACCGGCCGCCAACAGCACGTTGTCAGCCTGAAAACCGCCGACGAGGTTCAGGCGGGTTTGATAACGCTTGCCACGAAGGGTGAATCGAATGTCCTGCCCTGTCGCGTCGAACCGCTGGGACATCAGGCGCAGATCCGCCGCATCCGACCGCCCCACGCCGATGGTCAGCAGCCCGCGATCGTCGGCCACAAAGGATACCGTCACGCCCTTGGGGTCATCCATATTGATGACAGCGACTGCTTCGGGGGGAAGGACACGCGTGAACAGACCCAGCTTTGCCTCGAGATAGGCCGAAAACGTCTTGTGATAATCGAGGTGGTCTTGGGTGAAATTGGTAAATCCGCCTGCTTTCAGCAAAACCCCGTCCAAGCGCCGCTGGTCAAGCCCATGGGAAGAGGCCTCCATTGACAGGTGGGTGACACCAGCTGCGGCGGCCTCGGCCATGACCCTATGAAGGGTGATTGGGTCGGGCGTGGTGTGATGCAGGGGCGCTGTATAGGCGCCTTCGACACCTGTGGTGCCGAGATTTGCCGCCACATAGCCCATTTCAGCCCAGATCTGGCGGCAAAAACTGGAAACCGAGGTCTTGCCGTTGGTGCCCGTCACCGCAACAACCGTTTCAGGTTGCCGTCCAAACCAGAGCGCCGCCGTCTGCGCCAAGGTCTGGCGCGGGTCTTCGGCCACGATCACGGCGACATCCATGCCAGCGCTTGCCTCAGCGATCATGGCCGCGCCTGCGACATCGGTTAGAATGGCTGCGGCACCGTCGGCGATCACTTTGCCTGCAAAGCTCGCGCCGTGCACCTTGGTGCCGGGCAGCGCGCAAAACAGCGCGCCTTGGGTAACTTCGCGGCTGTCAGTGGTCAGCGACGTCACAACCGGGTTCTTGCCACCCTGCGCATGCAGCCCAAGGTCCGCCAAAGTTGTCTTCATTCCAGCGGTCCCGTTTGTCATGTCATCACCCAGATCTAGTGTGAATTGAGGGATACACTAACTAGTTCGGGGTTTTCAATGATTGGTCTGATCCCCAGCAGCGGCGCGACGCGACGGATCATCTCGGCAGCGACGGGAACTGCCGTCCAGCCCGCGGTCCGACGCGGTTCCGTGCCCGAGGTTTCAACCGGTTCGTCCAAAGTCACGACCAGCGCATAGCGCGGATTCGAGGCGGGAAAGACGCTGGCAAAGGTCGCGATGACCTTGTCGTCGTAATAGCCGCCCGTCGGGCGCGGTTTGTCGGCGGTGCCGGTCTTGCCTGCCACCTCGTATCCGGGAACCTCGCCAAAGGATGCTGTGCCACGGGTCACTACCTGCCGCATCATCGAAACCGCCGCTTGCGCCGTTTCAGGACGCATAACGGATGGCCCCAAGGGGCGGGGTTGGTCGCTGTGGATCAAGGTCGGAATGACGCGGTGACCGCCATTTGCAATCGACGCATAGGCCGCCGCAAGATGAACGGGCGAGGCAGACAGACCATGGCCGTAGGAAATCGTCATGGTCGAGATTTCAGACCATTGGCGCGGGATCAGCGGCTGACCAGCACGGGCCTCGGGCATTTCGATCCCGGTCGGGTTCAGGAACCCGAGGCTGTCCAGAAACGCCTTTTGCCGTTCCGGTCCGATCAACAGAGCGATACGCGCAGTTCCGACGTTCGACGATTTGACGATCACATCGGTGACAGAGTTTTGCGGGCCATAGCTGTGGAAGTCATTGATATTGAACCGTCCCCAGCGCAGCGGGCCCTGAGTGTCGATCATCGTTTCGGGATTGACCAGACCCAGATCGAGCGCCTGACTGACCGCCAGAATCTTAAAGGTCGACCCCAATTCATAGACGCCCTGAACCGCACGATTGAACAGCGGGCTGTCGGACTGGTCGCCTTGGGTCAGGACGCGGGGCCGATTGTTGGGGTCAAAGTCGGGCAAAGATGCCATCGACAGGATTTCGCCGGTGTGCACGTCCATCAGGACCGCAGCCGCACCCTTGGCGTTCATCAGCATCATGCCGCCGGCAAGGACTTCCTCGACCGCGGCCTGAACTGTCAGGTCCAGCGACAGTTGCAGCGGCGCTCCTTCGTTTGCGGGGTCACGCAGGTAGCTGTCGAACTGGCGTTCGACACCCGCCACGCCGATCACTTCGGCGGAGTCGACACCCTCACGGCCATAGCTTGCTCCGCCAAGGATATGAGCGGCAATCGGGCCATTGGGATAGAGGCGCATTTCACGCGGACCGAACAGCAGGCCCGGTTCGCCGATATCATGGACGGCCTGCATCTGTTCGGGGCTGATCTGGCGGCGAATCCACAGAAACTTGCGGCTGCCCGTAAAATCTTTGAGCAGGCGTTCGTGATCCAATTCGGGGAAAATCTC
>Ga0102812_10001489_pt1 | contig 16255 bp, 13 predicted proteins | sample ColrivemetaGS713_FD_79334 | JGI IMG/M metagenome (GOLD analysis project Ga0102812, IMG submission 79334) | Estuarine microbial communities from the Columbia River estuary - Flood tide ETM metaG S.713 | ecosystem: Environmental > Aquatic > Marine > Intertidal zone > Estuary | place: USA... | reverse complement strand
CGCGATCACCATGCTGCTGACCGACCGCAATTTCGGCACCACCTTCTTTAACCCCGCTGGTGGCGGTGACCGGATCCTGTATCAGCACATCCTGTGGTTCTTCGGTCACCCCGAAGTCTATATCATCATCATCCCCGCATTCGGGATCATCAGCCACATCGTGGCAACCTTCAGCCACAAGCCGGTCTTTGGCTATCTGCCGATGGTCTATGCGATGGTTGCGATTGGTGTTCTGGGCTTTGTCGTCTGGGCGCACCACATGTATACCGTTGGTATGTCCCTGACCCAGCAGTCCTACTTTATGCTGGCAACCATGGTCATCGCGGTGCCGACAGGGGTCAAGATCTTCTCTTGGATCGCGACCATGTGGGGCGGTTCGGTCGAGTTCAAGGTTCCCATGGTTTGGGCCTTTGGTTTCCTCTTCATGTTCACCGTTGGTGGCGTGACCGGGATCGTTCTCAGCCAGGCTGGCATCGACCGCGCCTATCACGACACCTATTATGTGATCGCGCACTTCCACTATGTGATGTCCTTGGGCGCTGTGTTCGGTATCTTTGCGGGTATCTATTTCTACTTCCCCAAGTTCACCGGAAAGTTCCTGCCTGAATGGGCTGGTCACCTCCACTTCTGGACCTTCTTCATCGGCACCAACCTGACCTTCTTCCCGCAGCACTTCCTGGGTCGTCAGGGCATGCCGCGCCGTTACATCGACTATCCCGAGGCATTCGCCTACTGGAACCACTTGTCGTCGATCGGTGCCTTCATTGCCTTCGCGTCCTTCGTGTTCTTCATTGTTGTTCTCTTCGCCACCCTTCTGGTGGGCAAGAAAACTGCAGCGGCGAACCCCTGGAACGAATTTGCGGATACGCTGGAATGGACCCTGCCTTCGCCCCCGCCGGAACACACCTTCGAGATCCTTCCGAAGCAGTCCGACTGGGACAAGGGCCACGCCCACTAAGGGCACTGCCACAATCTGAAAACAAAGGCCCCAAAGGAAACTTTGGGGCCTTTTCCTTTGTGCCCATTGCCATCCGGCGTTGCCGCGGATTAGACCCAGTCGGGTGATGATTTCAGGGGATGGTGACCAATGGCTAATTTGTTCGACAAACTCTTCGGCCAGCGCGGCCCCAACCTGCGCCCCACACCATTCCCCGAGTTTTCGGATTGGACCGAAGGGGTCTTTCACCATCAGATCGGGTCGGGTTCCGAAACCGCTGCGATCCTTGCCCTTGGCAGCCCGAGGCCGCTGTTCGACCAATCCCCCACCGCGTCAGAGGCAGGCCGGCTCGTTGCACAATTGGACCTCTTCGCGCGCAGCCCTTGGGCGGTAGCGGGAATTGCCAAGGCCCTTCAGGTCTTCCCAAAATATCCAGCCTCGAAATTGCGCGTCATGGTGCAATATGCACCCAACGCAGCCGCCACGCCGCAACAAGTTTTCGAGGCAGTGTATGACTGGCCCATACCGCACAAAGCCGGACAGCGGATAAAAGGTGGCGTTTTGACTGTTACAGACGGGCAAGCGCACTATATCGTCTAACGCCAAGCCGCCCCCTGCCCTTTCACCCCAAGACGCCAAATCATGCCTTACGAATGGATCCCCTCGCCCCAGCCCGGCAAGACAGCCGAGTTGCATCTTTGGCCCTATCGGTCTCTGCCCAAAACCGGCTTTGTCTGGTTCATCGGTGCCACAGCCGCGCTGTTGTCACTGCCTTTGTTGATCGTCGTCGGGACGTGGATACTTTGGGGGCTTTTGCCGTTTTGCGGGCTTGCGCTTTGGGGGCTGTGGTGGGGACTACAACGCAGCTATCGTGACGGTGAGGTGATCGAACATCTGACCATCAGCCCCGACCATTGCACGCTGACCCGCCATAACCCGCGCGGCCCCGATCAAAGCTGGGAATCAAATCCCTATTGGGTGCAGGTCCGCATGCACCCGACCGGCGGACCGGTCGAGGATTATCTGACCTTGAAAGGGAACGGACGCGAGGTGGAAATCGGCGCCTTTCTGGCACCCGAGGAACGCAAACGCCTAAGGCTAGAACTGCTCGACGCGTTTGCAGCGGTGCGCTAGGGCTGGGCCCCTGCTTAGCCCAGCTTGGCTTTGACCAACGGGCCCACTTTGCCAAAATCCATCTGGCCGGTGTATTTGCCCTTTAGCTCGGCCATGACCTTGCCCATGTCGCGGATGCTGGCGGCGCCAACGGCGGTAATGGCAGCGGCAACGGCGGCCTCGGTTTCGGCATCGTCGAGCTGGCGCGGCAAATAGCCTTCGATCACGGAAATCTCGGAGAGTTCTTTTTCTGCAAGTTCAAGCCGTCCACCCTCTTCGTATTGGCGGGCGCTTTCCTGCCTTTGCTTGACCATCTTGCCCAGAATGGCAAGGATCGCATCCTCGCCGATCTCGTCGCCTTCGCCTTCGCCACGGGCGGCGATTTCGCGGTCCTTGATAGCAGCGTTTATCAACCGCAGGGTCGAAAGTCGCTCGGCATCCTTGGCCTTCATCGCCTCTTTCAAATCGGCGGTGATCCGGCTGCGCATATCCATCAGGGTCCTCTTTGCGGTCGTTTCAGCAGGGGCCTACTTACCCCTTGCGTGCTGCCCTGACAACCGCTCCGTTACGGCATATGAAAATCGTGCCAGATGCCGCCTTTCCCTTGACCCTGTCCCACCAGCCGATTAGGGACACAAGCGTTTGAGATAAGGGGAGTCGCTGCCATGACGGATCGGACACAGTCGAAACCAACCGCCTGCCTCGCTCTTGCTGATGGCACAGTGTTTTACGGGATGGGGTTCGGGGCCACGGGCCTTGCGACCGCCGAACTGTGCTTTAACACCGCAATGACTGGCTATCAGGAGGTCATGACGGACCCGTCCTATGCCGGTCAGGTCGTCACCTTTACCTTCCCCCACATCGGCAACACCGGCGTTACGCCAGAAGACGATGAAACAGCGATCCCCGTCGCGGCGGGTATGGTCGTGAAATGGGACCCGACCGAACCATCAAGCTGGCGGGCCACGCAGGATTTGACCAGCTGGATGTCGGCAAAGGGCCGCATCGGCATCGGCGGCGTCGACACCCGCCGTCTGACCCGCGCAATTCGCCAACAGGGCGCGCCGCATGTGGCGCTTGCCCATGACCCCGAAGGCAATTTCGATGTCGCGGCATTGGTCGCCGCCGCCCGCGGGTTCAAAGGCCTTGTCGGTCTGGACCTCGCGAAGGAGGTCACCTGCGCCCAGTCCTATCACTGGAACGAAAAGCGTTGGGCCTGGCCCGAAGGCTATGCCGCGCAAGAAGCCCCGAAATTCAAGGTCGTCGCACTCGACTATGGCGCCAAGCGCAATATCCTGCGCTGCCTTGCCAGTGTTGGCTGCGATGTCACTGTGCTGCCCGCGACTGCAACCGCCGAAGAGGTGCTCGCCCATAACCCCGACGGTGTTTTCCTATCGAACGGCCCCGGCGACCCTGCGGCAACGGGTGCCTATGCGGTTCCGATGATCCGCGGCATTCTGGACCAGACCGATCTGCCGGTGTTTGGCATCTGCCTTGGCCACCAGATGCTCGCGCTCGCGCTCGGTGCGACCACGATCAAGATGAACCACGGCCACCACGGCGCGAACCATCCGGTCAAGGACATGGAAACCGGTAAGGTCGAGATCACATCGATGAACCACGGGTTCACCGTTGACAGCCAGACCCTGCCCGATGGCGTGATGGAAACCCACGTTTCACTGTTCGACGGGTCCAACTGCGGGATCCGCATGACCGACCGTCCGGTGTTCTCGGTTCAATACCACCCGGAAGCCAGCCCCGGCCCGCAGGACAGTTTCTATCTGTTCGAACGTTTCGCGGCGGCAATGGCGGCCCGCGCGGCCGCCTGAGGTCAGGTTTCCACCGACCGACCTGCTGGGATTAACCGATCCTTAACCTCGTTACTGAAAGGCTAACGCCAGACGGGAACGGGGAAACAGGGTGCAGGTTCGACATTCTGATTTTGTGCCCCTCGGGGCGATTGAACCGCGCAGCGGCGGTCTGTCGGCCTTTGGGCGGGCGCTGGTCGCGCGCGGATTGGTGTCGCCCCTTTCGGCCCAAAAGGTCGAAACACGCAACCAGACCCAAAAATCCCGTCTAACTCAGGCCTATGGTTATGAACTTGCGATTCCTCGGGAACAGCTCGCCAAGGCCGAGGCTGAAATCGCCCATCTTGGGCTGATTGATCCGATTGCACAGCCCCCCGATGCACGGTTGGTTGCGCGACTGGGGATTGACGCGGCGCTGCGCCACGCTGTTCTGCCGTGGCGCACCATCGCTGGCCAGACGATTATCCTATGTTCAAACCCCGATGGTTTTCTTGCCTGTAAAGATGCGCTCGTTGCGATCTTTGGCCCGGTCAGGATCGCGCTTGCGGCCGACTCCACCTTGATGGCCGCGTTAAGACGGATCGCAGACCCCGATCTGGCCCTGCGGGCAGAAGCGATGGTGCCGATGATCGAAAGCTGCCGTGACTGGAATACTGTCGCGGCTCGAAATTTCGGGCTTGCTCTTGTGCTGATTATCTTTGCGGCGTGGCTTGTAGCACCTTTGGGCCTTGTGACGGTCCTGACATTCTGGGCCATCCTGACCCTCGTTGCACATTCGGCGCTGAAACTTGCCGCCACAGTCGCAACGCTGCGCCATGGCCGGACCACCACCGCGCAGGATCCGGAACCGGAAAACCTGCCCATCGTGTCGATCCTCGTTCCCTTGTTCCGCGAAAAGGAGATTGCGGGGCATCTGGTCAAACGCCTGTCCGCGCTGGATTACCCGCATGATCTGCTGGATGTTTGCCTGCTTCTTGAAGCGGATGATCTGACCACCCAGACGGCGCTTCGACAAACAAATTTGCCGCGCTGGATGCGGGCGATTGTGGTGCCCAAGGCCCATCTTAAGACCAAGCCAAGGGCGCTGAATTTCGGGTTAAATTTCGCGCGGGGGGACATCATCGGGGTCTATGACGCCGAAGACGCCCCCGCCACAGACCAGATCCGGCGGGTCGTCGCCCGCTTTGCCGCCTGCGACCCCGACGTCGCCTGTTTGCAAGGGGTTCTGGATTTCTACAACAGCCAGACGAACTGGCTGTCGCGCTGTTTCGCAATCGAATACGCGACGTGGTTCCGCATCGTCCTGCCGGGGCTGCAGCGCCTAGGTCTTGTCATTCCTTTGGGCGGCACGACCCTGTTTTTCCGTCGTTCCGCCCTAGAGGAACTTGGCGGCTGGGATGCCCATAACGTCACCGAGGATGCCGATCTGGGCATAAGGCTGGCGCGGCATGGGTATCAAACCGAACTTTTGCCCACTGTCACCGAAGAGGAGGCCAATTGCCGCCCATGGCCTTGGGTCAAACAACGGTCGCGGTGGCTCAAGGGATATGCGATCACTTACGGGGTCCATATGAAAAACCCCACCCGTCTGTGGAACGACCTCGGGCCTTGGCGGTTTTTTGGGGTGCAGCTTTTGCTGCTGGGAACGCTGAGCCAATTCGTTCTTGCCCCGCTTCTGTGGTCATTCTGGGCGCTGCCGTTGGGGTTCTGGCATCCGCTAAAGGCGGTCTTGCCCGATTGGGGGTTCTGGTGTCTTGGCGGGATATTCCTCGGGTCCGAGGTGCTGAACATCACCGTGGCCGCGATTGCCGCGACAAAGGCGGGTAAGCCGCATCTGATCAAATGGGCCCCGACCCTGCATCTCTATTTTCCGCTAGCGGCAATGGCTGTCTACAAGGGGCTGCTCGAACTGTTCTGGCGTCCGTTTTATTGGGACAAGACCGAACATGGTGTCTTTGCACCGACAGACCTCGGGCCAGCGGAGGGGCCGACCTAGCCTTTACGCTCGACCGCTTGGGCATCGAGTTTCAAGCGTGTCATATAGGCCTTGGAAATATGATCGCGCAGTGCCGCATCAGCCGCATCACCATCGCCCGCCTCGATCGCTGCGACAATCGCCTCGTGTTCGGCCAAGGCCCCCGTGCCCCGCCCTTCGGCAGCGAGCGAGGTCGTGGCCAGCAACGCCATCGATCGATGGACCAGATCCAGTTGCTGCACAAGAAACCGGTTGTGGCTAGCCAGATGGATTTGTTTATGGAACCGCTTGTTCGCACGGCTAAGCGCGGCCGGATCGCCGACCAACTGCCGGTCTTGATCGACCATATCCCGCAAGACCCGAATTTCTTCGGGGGTGGCGTGCCGCGCGGCCAGACGGGCCGCCAGACCTTCCAATTCGCCGCGCACGACATAAAGTTCGGACATCTGCGTATGATCAAGAGAGGCCACGATCAGCGACCGACCGTCGCGGGTCAAAAGGCTCTGGGTTTCCAACCGTTGCAGCGCCTCGCGGATCGGGGTGCGGGACACCCCGAAACGGTCCGCCAGATCGCTTTCGACCAGCCTGTCACCGGGTTTATAGATATGGCTGTCGATCGCATCGAGGATCAGCGCATAGGCATCTTTTTGGTTGGTCTTGAGGTCTTGCATGGGGTGCTTTCAATTCTGTCCGCGAACCCTAATCCGTTCTCGCCTACCCGATCAAGCCAAAGTGCTTGCACCCGCCCACCAGCCCGCTTAGGCCTTGGGCATGGTTGCTGCATCCTTTGAACATGTTCGGGCGTGGGTCTTTGACCTCGACAACACGCTTTATCCGCCTTCGGTCCGGTTGTTTGACCAGATCGAGGTGAAGATGACCCAATATATGTTCCGCGAATTGGGTATGCCGACCGATGCCGCCAACGCGCTGCGCAAGGATTACTGGCAGCGTTATGGAACGACCCTCGCAGGGCTGATGGCGGAACATGATATCGATCCGGATGTGTTTCTGGACGAGGTCCACCAGATCGACATGGGCAAGCTGACGGTCGATCCTGCGTTGGTCACAGCCATTGCCCGCCTGCCCGGTCGCCGGATCGTCTATACCAACGGCAGTGAACCCTACGCCCGCCGCGTTTTGGCCGCACGCGGGCTGACGGACCTGTTTGATGCGGTCTATGGGATCGAACACGCGAATTATCGTCCGAAACCTGAACAGGCCGCCTTCGAGGCTGTCTTTGCGCTGGATCGACTGTCCCCCGAACAGGGGGCCATGTTCGAAGACGACACCCGAAATCTGGCCGCCCCCCATGCGATGGGAATGCGGACGGTGTTGGTCGGGCCGACGCCGGTGCCCGCCGATCACATCCATCACCATACCGATGATCTGGCAGGCTTTCTGTCGCAGCTGGTCTAAGGGGGCTTTTCCGCGCCCCTGTCGCGGCCTATGTCACTGTCATGGAACGACTTGATACCGATATTCTGGTTTCCGGCGGTGGCGTGGCGGGGATGACCTGTGCGGCGGCCTTTGGCGCTGCTGGGTTTCGGGTGATCTGTGTCGACCCTACCCCGCCTGTGACCAATGCCAGCGCTGCCGATGCGGACCGCCGGACAACGGCGTTTCTGCAACCCGCCCGCGATCTGTTGACCCGTGCAGGTCTGTGGGACGCGCTTGCGCCCTATGCCGCCGCCCTGCAGGTGATGCGGATCGTCGATGCGGGCGGGGCTGATCCAGAACCAAGGGTCAGCCGCGATTTCGACGCCAGCGATATTTCTGCCGCGCCGTTTGGTTGGAATTTTCCGAATTGGTTGCTGCGCCGTGAATTGCTTGCGCGGCTAGATACCCTTGATACCGTCGATTTCCGCGCCGGTGTCGGGTTCCGGTCCATGGCCACCCGCACGAACGAAGCCTTGGTCACGCTGACCGATGGCAGTGCCGTCCGTGCGCGGTTGGTCATCGGGGCCGACGGGCGCGGCAGCCCTGTGCGCAGCGCCGCAGGGATCAGCGCCAAAACGACCCGATACGGTCAAAAGGCGGTCGTCTTTGCCGTGACCCATGACGCGCCCCACAACAATGTCTCGACCGAGGTGCATAGGACAGGTGGCCCCTTTACGCTGGTGCCCTTGCCGGATCAGGACGGCCGCCCCTGTTCAGCGGTTGTCTGGATGACTGATGGCGCCGACGCGCTTAGAATTGCTGCCCTGCCCGAACCCGCGTTCAATACCGAGGCAACGGAACGGTCGGCCGGGGTCTATGGCCCGCTTGCACTATCCGGTCCGCGTCAGGTCTGGCCCATCATCAGCCAATTGGCCGCGTCGCTGACCGCCGAACGCACCGCTTTGGTGGCCGAGGCCGCCCATGTCGTGCCGCCAATCGGGGCGCAGGGACTAAACATGAGCCTGGCCGATATCGCTTGCCTGCTGGATCTGGCAACAGAAAACCCCGCCGGTCTGGGGGATACCGTGATGCTGCAGGCCTACGAACGCCGCCGCCATCCCGAAATCCGGCTGCGGGTTGCCGGTGTTGACGCGCTGAACCGCGCGTCGATTGCTGGGTCCCCCACCCTTCGCGATTTGCGCGCAAAGGGGATCGAGGCACTGTTCGCAGCGACCCCGATCCGCAAGACGCTGATGCAGCTGGGACTAGGCGCGCGGCGCTAAATCACCTGATCCACGACCGCCTTGAGCCGCGCCAGCGTTTCCGGCACATCATAAAGCTTGTCCAGCCCGAATAGGCCCAAGCGGAAAGTCCGGAAGTCGGCGGGTTCGTCGCATTGCAGCGGCACACCCGCCGCGATCTGCATGCCAAGGGCCGCGAATTTTTTGCCGTTCTGGATATCGGGATCGTCCGTATAGCTGACCACAACCCCCGGCGCGCCGAACCCCGGGGCAGCAACGGATTTGACGCCCTTTTCGGCCAGCATGGCCCGAACGCCATTGCCCAAGGCCCACTGGGCGTCGCGCAGGGCATCAAAGCCATAGTCGCGGGTTTCGATCATCGTGTCACGGAACGCCCGCAACGCGTCGGTGGGCATCGTCGCGTGATAGGCGTGGCCGCCATTTTCATAGGCCGCCATGATGCTGTGCCATTTCTTAAGATCGATGGCGAAGGAGTTCGAGGTCGTGGCCTCCATCCGTTCTTTGGCGCGGTCGGACATCATGACCAACCCGGCCGAGGGCGAGGCCGACCAGCCCTTTTGCGGGGCGGAAATCAGGACATCCACACCCGTCGCCCGCATGTCAATCCATGCACAGCCCGAGGCGATACAGTCCAGCACCATCAGCGCCCCCACCTCATGCGCGGCAGTGGCAAGGGCTGTGACGTAATCATCGGGCAGGATGATCCCCGCGCTGGTTTCCACATGGGGCGCAAAGACCACATCGGGGCGGGCCTCGCGGATGGCTTGGGTCACTTCTTCGATGGGGGCAGGCGCAAAGGGGGCGCGGGTGTCATTGCCGGTCTGGCGGGCCTTGAAAACGGTTGTCTTGGCAGTGAACTGGCCCGCGTCGAATATCTGGGTCCAGCGGAAGGAAAACCAGCCGTTGCGCACGATCAACGCATGGGCACCAGCCCCGAACTGGCGGGCGACGGCCTCCATCCCATAGGTTCCGCCGCCGGGCACAAGGGCAACATGGTCGGCCTTGTAGACATCTTTCAGCATCGACGAGATATCCCGCATCACGCCTTGGAAAGATTGGCTCATGTGGTTCAAGGACCGGTCGGTAAATACGACCGAGAATTCCATCAGGCCATCTGGATCAACGGGGGTGCGGGTCATGTCAGTCTCCTTATGCTTCGGGAAATAGCTAAGGGGAACTGGGCCGATTGGCAAAGTCTATCTTGGCATACAGCCGAGTGGCTCAGGCGGCGGTCGCGGCCTGAACCTCGGCGACAATCCCGTCAACCACTTGGGTCAAAAGACCCGGGTCTTCGCATTCAGCCATGACACGGACCAAGGGTTCGGTGCCGGATTTGCGGATCAAAAGGCGGCCCTTGCCTTTCAGCGAAGCCTCGGCCGATTTGATCGCGGCGACCACGGCTGCATGGGACAGCGGGTCCTGACCTTCGCCATAGCGGACGTTTTTCAACATCTGCGGCACGGTTTCAAAAACGCGGGTCAGTTCCGAGGCACGTTTGCCCGTTTCGATCATCGCGGCCAAAAACTGCAGACCCGCCAAAAGGCCATCACCAGTGGTCGCGTAATCGGTCATCACGATGTGGCCCGATTGTTCGCCGCCCAAATTCCAGCCGCCGCGCCGCATCGCCTCGACCACATAGCGGTCGCCAACGGCGGTGCGTTCCAACCGCAGGCCCTGCCCCGTCAGGAACCGTTCCAGCCCGAGATTCGACATGACCGTCGCTACCAGGGTGCCGCCTTGCAGCCGGCCTTGGGTCGCCCAGCGCCCCGCCATCAGCGCCATGATCTGGTCACCATCGGCAACCTTGCCGTTTTCGTCCAAGATCATCACGCGGTCGGCGTCGCCATCCAGACAGATGCCCACATCGGCACCGTGGCTGACAATGGTTTCGGCGGCGGTCCGGATGTTGGTCGACCCGCAATTTTCGTTGATGTTATAACCGTTCGGGGACACCCCGACAGGGATCACCTCGGCCCCCAATTCCCACAGGACTTCGGGGGCGACTTTGTAGGCGGCACCATTTGCACAATCGATGACGACCTTCAAACCATCCAGCCGCATTCCCGCCGGAAAGGTCGATTTGACACGTTCGGCATAACGGAAACGCCCGTCGTCGATCCGCTTGGCGCGACCGATATTCACGGCTTGCGCAGGTTCTGTGCCCTCTTCAATGATCGCTTCGATTTCAAGTTCAGCCTGATCGGACAGTTTGAACCCGTCAGGGCCAAAGAATTTGATACCGTTGTCGTGGTGCGGGTTGTGGCTGGCGGAAATCATGATGCCCAGATCAGCCCGCATCGAGGTGGTCAGCAAACCGACCGCGGGTGTAGGCACAGGACCCAACAGCAGCACGTTCATCCCTGTGCTGGTCAGACCAGCGGTCAGCGCGTTTTCGAACATATAACCCGACAGCCGCGTATCCTTGCCGATCACGACCCGATGGCCATTCGACCCATCGTTGCGGAAATAGCGGCCAGCGGCGGCGCCGATGCGCAACGCCATGTCGGCGGTCATGGGATAGATATTGGCCGTGCCACGCACGCCATCGGTTCCAAAATATTTCCGACCCATTGTTCAGCTCTCTCCGCTCAGCGCCATCTGCAGACTCAGCGCCTGTCGTGTTTCCTTGGTATCATGAACACGCAAAATCTGAACCCCCTGCGCAGCCCCGGCCAAAGCCACGGCGATTGATCCGGGCATTCTGTCTTTGGCTTCGGGCGCATTTCCGAGGGTTCCGATAAAGCGTTTCCGACTGGCCCCCAAAAGCACAGGACATCCCAGCCCGTGAAAGAGGGAAAGATTGCGGATTAGCGTCAGATTATGGTCGAGCGTCTTGCCAAACCCGATCCCGGGATCAACGCAAACCCGGTCCCGCGGGATACCGGCAGCAATAGCGGCGGAAACTCTTTCCTCAAGAAAATCATAGACTTCCAGCAGGACATTGTCATAGCGCGGGTCCAGATGCATGGTTTCAGGCGTGCCCTGGGCGTGCATCAGGCAGATCGGGGCGCCGGATTGCGCCGTGACCGATGCGATACCGGCGTCATAGGTCATTGCCGCAACGTCATTCACGATATCCGCGCCTGCATCCAAGGCCGCCTTTGCCACCGCTGCCTTGCGGGTATCGATCGAAATGGCTGCGCGGATTTCTGCCCTAAGCCCTGCTATGACAGGGGCTGTGCGGGCGATTTCGTCTTGTTCTGTAACTATTCGTGCGCCGGGTCGTGTGCTTTCGCCCCCGATGTCCAGAATATCGGCACCATCCGCCACCATCCGCCGCGCCTGCGCCAGCGCCGCTGCCGGATCAAGAAAATCGCCCCCGTCGGAAAAACTGTCAGGCGTGACATTCAGGATCGACATGATGCGTGGACGGTCCATCGCGATGCCACCAAAGTCGGGGCGCGGGGATGTCAAACGCGCCAAGACCTCTGGCGGGAGGTCCGTGGCAGGGATCAGCCCCTGTGACGCATCACGGGTCAGAACCTCGGCCTGCGCAAACCATGCCCAACCACCCGCCAAACGCAGCGCTCCATTGGGCCGGAACGGATCAGTTTGCACGATGGGGCGATAATAGACCTGTGTCACAGAACTGACTCTGCCTCGGATGTGAGGGCGCGGGTCGGCACGGAAACTTCTGGTGCCGCATCGCCGATGACCAGATATTCATGGGCGTTCATCTGTTCGGCAAACCACCCGACCAGCGCCACAGCGTCGCGCGGGCTGGCCGAAGGTCCATCCACCGCATCCAGCACGATCTTTGACGGGGCCCAGACGCAGGTCTGGCCGTTTTTCATCGCCCAATCGAGTTCGGTCCGCGTGCCCACGACCACACAGCGTTTGTCGCGCCCAGCCAGAACCCAAGCGTTCTGTTCCAGCGCCAAAAGATCGATCCGGCGCTGTGCGAGCGCCGCTGACGATTGGGGTGCTTCGGTATCTGCTGCGCCCACGCAAAGGATCAGTGGGATACCGGTTGCAACACAGTCATCAATCCAGCGCCCGAGGTTCGGCGACGCAATCGCCGCGTTAGACAGGTAGACAACACGCGGATGCGGGATCTGGACGTGGTCCTGCCCTTTGCGCGCAACCTCGCCCTTGGCGCGGACAATTTCGACACCGAGCGAGAACGGTCCTCGATCCAGCTTTTCGATCCGCACAAAGACCCGCAAGGCCTGCGGTTCGCGCAAGATACGCTCGGCCACGCGGGCCGCGAGGGTTTCCAGCAGATTGATCCGTTCGGCGCCCAATTCGGCACCGATCGCCTCGGTCACCTTGTCATAGGACAGGATCCGGTCGACATCGTCGTCGATTTCGCCCGTGATCGGCGCGACCTCGACCACGACGTTAAAGCGGACCCGCTGCAGATGGCCACGTTCCTGTTGAAAGGCGCCGATTTCGACCTCGACGATATAATCGCGCAAGGAAATGCGATCACAGGGGTGTTCGCTGCTCGCCTCTGCCCTTTCGCTGGGATGAGCGAAGGCAAGTCGGATTTCGTCGGTCATTCTGGCATCCTTGGGGACTGGTCACGGGTTGCGGCATACTAGCCACGAACCCGTTGGGCAAGCGCCCGACAGCGGCCTTCACCTGACCTATTGCGACCTTAGTTGGATGCCGTCTGCACGGGTTGGCGATAGAACAGGTGCGACCCGATGGCCGCAGTCTGCGGGAACCGCCGCGCCCACGACGGGCTGACCGCGCGGGTGTGGTAATGGGTTGCCCCATTTGTCAGATCGCGTGGCGCGGTGCCATCCAGCAAAAGTTCGGCCACTTTGCCGACTTCGCGCCATGCGGCCTGATCGTGGATCGCGTCGGATTTGCCATCACAGGTATACGTAAACTGGCAGGCGAACCGCTGGCCCGTGCCTTGATGGATCACGCCACAGACCGAACCGGGATAGGACCCGCTCGCGACACGGTTCAAAATGACCTCGCCCACGGCAAACATACCGCGCACGCTTTCGCCGCGCGCCTCAAAATAGAGCGCCTCGGCGAGGCACTGCCACTGTTCACCGCCAGAGGACGCTGTCAAAGTGGCAAGATAGGCCTCGGAATAGCCAAAGGACATCGGTGTACGGGGCGCGATCGCATCGGCAACAGATGGCGGCGAAGTCAGCGCGGAGAGTCTTGAAGAGGGAACCACGGCGAGCGCCTCGCGCTCTTGCCCCAAAAGGGAACCCAGCCGGGTTGAAAGCAGTTCATTGGCAGTTGCAGCGGTGCCAGCGCAGAGAGCAAAAGAAAGCGCAGCAAAGATGCCACGCACAGTAAGTCGAAATCCAGATAAGGGCATTCCCTTGTCCCACAGTTCCACGCGGTCCAGCCCCACGCAGGCTGGATGGGGTTATGCGAAATATTCCGGTCCGTAAACCCTAAGGGGAAATTTCAGCAACCTTTGGCCGAGAGGCGGGAAATAGGCAACCTAAACATTGCGTTAGGCCCTTTGGACCCCACTACATCTACCTCTCCAATCGATCCGCCAAAGCCAGCTGAGCGGCGGAAAGTCGCGCAACAGGAACGCGGAACGGCGAACAAGAGACATAGTCGAACCCCTGTTTCCGGCAAAATTCGATGGCCGATCGGCTACCGCCATGTTCCCCGCAAATCGACAGCGTGATGCCCGGACGCCCTGCCCGGCCGCGTTCCGCACCGATCTTGAGCAGTTCGCCGACGCCTTCGATATCGAGCGTGTGGAACGGGTCTTCGGCATAGACGCGCGCCTTGACATAGGCGGACATGAACCGTCCCGCATCGTCACGCGACAATCCATAGGTCATCTGGGTCAGGTCGTTCGTCCCGAATGACAGGAACGACGCGTGTTGGGCAATATCCTCGGACCGGAGCGCGGCCCGCGGTGTTTCGACCATCACCCCAAGACGGTAGGTGAACGCCACGCCGGTTTCGGACCGAACCGCCACCGCGACCCTGTCGATCCGTGTCTTGACGATTTCGACTTCGCGCATCGCGCTGACCAGCGGGATCATGATTTCGGGCACCACCGGATCGCCATTTTTGCTGGCCAGAACGGTCGCTTCGAAAATTGCCCGTGCCTGCATGTCGTAGATTTCCGGAACGGTGATCCCCAGACGGACCCCACGCAGCCCCAGCATGGGGTTGTATTCGGTCATCGCCTCGACCCGCGCCATGACGTCCGATTGCGGCAGGTTCAGCTGTTCGGCCAGTTCGCGGATCCCCGCCTTTTCACGCGGAAGGAATTCGTGCAGCGGCGGGTCAAACAGGCGAATACAGACCGACTGCCCCTGCATGATATCGAAAAGTGCCGCAAAATCCGCACGTTGCATGGGCAGGAGCCTATCCAGAACAGCGCGGCGTTCGTCCGGTGTTTCAGCAAAGATCATTTCCCGCATCACACCCAAACGGTCGCCTTCAAAGAACATATGTTCCGTCCGGCATAGACCGATCCCTTGGGCGCGGAAATTGCGGGCTGTTTGTGCGTCGGCGGGGGTGTCGGCATTGGCGCGCACGCCGATGTCGCGGAATTCATCCGCCCAATCAAGAAGCGTCTGGAACGCACCATCAAGGGCGGCTTCGAGCATTGGCGGCTCGCCGACCAGAACCTCGCCTGTCGTGCCGTCGACGGTGATCACATCGCCTTCGCGGAAAATGCGGCCCTGTGGCCCGATGATCTGCTTTTTCTTGCGGTCGATCGTCAGATCAGATGCGCCAACGACGCAAGGCAGGCCCAAGCCGCGCCCGATCACCGCTGCGTGGGAAGTAATTCCGCCGCGGACCGTCAGAACCGCCTTGGCCGCATGCATCCCACGAATGTCTTCGGGGCTGGTTTCGCGTCGGACCAGAATGCAGGCTTCGGCGCGCGCGGCACTGGCCTGCGCGTCATTGGCGGAAAACACGATCCGGCCCGAGGCAGCGCCGGGGCTGGCCGCGATCCCGCGCACAAGGATGTCGCGCGGTGCAGACGGGTCGACCTGACGATGCAGCAATTCCGAAAGGGCTGCGGGTTCGACGCGCATGACGGCTTCTTCTTTTGGAATGACCCCATCCTGCGCCAAGGCCACCGCCACCGCGACCGAGGCCCGCGAAGATCGCTGCACGCGGACCGCGTCCAGAATGGCCAACCGCCCGCGTTCGATGGTGAATTCCACCTGCATTTCTTCGCGCAGACGCGTCCGACACAAATCGCCGTAACGGCAGAGATCGGCAAAGAGATCGGGCAATTCCTCTTCGACCGAGGCGCCCCTTTCGTCGCGGGTCAGGTAAAGTGCGCCGGACCCCGAGGCCAGCGCCTCGCGTCCCTGACTTTGCGCCAGATAACGGCCCTTGATCCGGCGTTCGCCCGTCACCTCGTCGATGAACTGGATCACGCCAGACCCGCAATTGCCGGGGCCGACGCCCAGCGCCATGGCCTGCACCACCAGCCCCAGTCCCGCATCTGCTGGTGCGCCTTTGGCCTGCCGCAAAAGCCGCGCCGTGGTGCCATCCCATGCCCGCGCCATGGACCGCAACACTTCGGCCAATTGATCGCCGACATCCTGCGGAAAGGGTTCATCGGTTTCGTATTCATAGGCATCGAGCGCCGCACGCAGGGCTGCTGCATTGGGTTCCTGCGGTACATCGAACGCCTCGGGGTCGAGCCTTGCGACATGGACCGCGTAGGACTGCACGAACCGCAGATAGAGCGCAGTTGCAGCATCTTCACCGATTTCACTGGCCAATGCGCGGTGTCGCGCGTCGTTCAGCCCGATATTCAGAATTGCCCCCGGCCCGCCCCAATCGGGATCAAGGCTCGACGGTCGGACAGACAACAGGG
>Ga0102812_10001479_pt1 | contig 16293 bp, 15 predicted proteins | sample ColrivemetaGS713_FD_79334 | JGI IMG/M metagenome (GOLD analysis project Ga0102812, IMG submission 79334) | Estuarine microbial communities from the Columbia River estuary - Flood tide ETM metaG S.713 | ecosystem: Environmental > Aquatic > Marine > Intertidal zone > Estuary | place: USA... | reverse complement strand
CTTGTTAAAAGCTTAGAAACATACTTTTTACCTCTAAGAACTTTAACCAATCCAGCAAATTGTGTTGCTAAGGATAACTTTAGTCCATTAAAAACTGCAGTACCTGTAAATATTGCTTGATCGTATAACTTGTGATGATACATAATCGTATATCTACCTAGAAACGACCCCATTGAGTGCCCAAATAAGATTACTGGCAGTTTAGGATAATACTCCCCAATATAGTCCCTAACTGTTAAAACCCCATCATTTAATTTATAAAATCCCTTTGTATCAGCAAAATAAACATAGTCAAGATTGGTAGAGGTTCTACCATGTCCTAAATGATCATTTCCAATAACGATAAGTCCTAAAGAGTTTAGAAACTTAGCAAAATGCTCATACCTACCAACATGTTCACCAGCACCATGAAGTATTTGAACTACTCCAATCGGATTGACATCCTGTGGTTCCCAGAGATAAGTATAAAGCTCGTTATCATATGGATCAACTAATGTAAAATTTTTAACCATATTATCTCCCCCTTTTGATAAATTATAACATATTTCAATTATATAATTTATAAATTAGCGAAATTTTGGTAAAATATAGTAAGTAATACAGACTTAGGAGTGATTAGATGAAAAAATATATTATCGCAATAGATCAAGGAACTACATCTTCTAGAACAATCATCTTTGATAAACAAGGAAACATTGTTTCATCATCACAAAAAGAGATAAATATGATTTATAATGGTGTTGATTTTGTAGAACAAGATGCAAATGAGATATTTGAATCTGTAGAATATACAATAACTGATGCACTAAAGAAAGCAAATTTAACAAGCAGCAGTATTGCTAGCATTGGTATCACAAACCAGCGAGAAACAACGGTACTTTGGGATAAAAGAACTGGTGAGCCAATCTATAAAGCCATTGTTTGGCAATCTAAACAAAGTAAAGATATTTGTGAGAATCTAATTAGTAATGAATATAATAAACTGTTTAAAGACAAAACAGGTCTTTTAATAGATCCATATTTTTCAGCAACTAAAGTTAGATGGATATTAGATAATGTTGAAGGTGCTGAAAAACTTATGGAAGATGGCAATTTATTATTTGGTACTATCGATACCTGGCTTTTATACAATTTAACTTCAGGTAAAACGCATAAAACCGATTATACTAATGCATCAAGAACATTATTTTTTAACATATTTGATAAAAAATGGGATGATGAGTTATTAGATATTCTAGGAATAAATAAAAATATGTTACCTAGTGTCTGTGATTCAAATGCTAAGTTTGGATTCACATCTAAATCATCAGTCTTTAAAGAGGAAATTCTTATATCAGGTATTTTAGGAGATCAACAAGCAGCTTTATTTGGCCAATTATGCACAGAAAAAGGTTCCATAAAAAATACTTATGGGACAGGATGTTTTATGCTAATGAATACTGGATTAAAACCAGCAATTAGTGAAAATGGACTATTAACGACAATCGCTTATTCAATTGATGGTGTAGTTACATATGCTCTTGAAGGAAGTGTCTTTGTTGCTGGTAGTGCTATCCAGTGGCTAAGAGATTCACTCAACTTCTTTGATGAAGCAAAAGATAGTGAGATGATATCTCAATCAGTTGAGGATAATTATGGTGTCTATGTTGTTCCTGCATTTGTTGGGTTAGGAACTCCTTATTGGGATACGGATGCTAAAGGGGCAATCTTTGGCCTTACAAGAGGAACAACAAAAGCTCATATCACAAGAGCTACATTGGAATCACTAGCTTATCAAACAAGAGATATTGTTGATATCATGGAAAAAGAATCGAAAATCTCTCCAGTATTTTTAAAAGTTGATGGTGGTGCTAGTAAAAATAACTTTTTAATGCAATTTCAAAGTGATATTTTAAATATTAATATAAAAAGACCAGTTGTCAGTGAGTCAACTGCTCTTGGTGCAGCTTTTATGAGTGGTTTATCATCTGGGTTTTATAAAAATTTAGATGAAATTACTAAATCATTACAAATCGATCGTACATTCACACCTAAAATATCACATGATACCAGAGAGAAACTATACAGTAACTGGAAAAAAGCAGTTTCAGCAACAAGATTATTTAAGTAAAATATTATGTTATTTTTGGCATAATATAGTATAATAAGTTGAGGTGAAATTATGAATCAGAAATTTACAGAATTTAAACTTGCTAAAGAGAAATCTGAAAAAAAGGTCATCATTGGTGGTGCTTTGTTAATCTTATCAGTAATATTATTTTTGATATTAGCACAATCAGGGCTTAGTTTAGTTGCAATAATCGTAGCTATACCAGCTATTGTCTTTTTAATTCAAGGATTCTCACAATTTAACAAGATGAATAAAAGATTTAAAAGTGAGGTTCTTACCGACTTAATTGCATCATATGTCGATAATGGTATTTTTATTCCACAAAACGGATTATCAAGATCTCAAGTTAAAGCAACAGAATTTGTTAAACTTGAAGAACGTTATCACAGTGAAGATTATTTAAGTGGGGAAATAGAAGGTGTTAGCTTTATTTCAAGTGATGTTAAAATTGAAGATAGGCGCACAAGACACACAAAAAATGGAACTCAAACGTATTATGTTACAACGTTTTTAGGAAGAGTGTTTGAATTTGAATTTAACAAGAACTTTGATGGTTATATTCAAGTGCTTGAAAAATTTAGACCTACAGTTAACCGTGGATATGATAATATAAAGTTAGAGAGTGTTGTTTTCAACAAAAAATTTAAAACATATACAACAAATGATCACTCTGCTTTTTATGTCTTAACTCCACACTTTATGGAAGCGTTAATGAGTTTTGAACAAAATAACAAAGGAAATGTTGGTTTTTCGTTTATTGATAATAAGTTATATATTGGTATCAATAACTTTAGAGATACATTTGAATTAAAAATGTTTACACCATTAACAGAAAACACTGTAAAAGAGTTTGAGAGAGAATTATTAGTTATAAGAGATGTTATTAAAGAGTTAAAACTAAACAATAATATATTTAAGGAGGAAAATTAAATGGAACCTATTATTATCGTAGTAATTATTGCCGCAATCGTATTAATACCTGTGATATGGTATGTATCAACAATGAATATGTTAAGACAAGTAGAGGTAAAAGTTGAAGAAGCTGAAAGTGGAATTGATGTTGCCTTAACAAAAAGATTTGATTTATTAACAAAATTAGTTGGATCTGTAAAAGGTTATGCTAAGCACGAAGCTGAAACTTTTGAGAATGTTACTAAGTGGAGAGCTGGATTACCTAAAAATCTTACTTTAGGCGAAAAACAAGAGTTTATGGGTAAAATGGATCAAGTGCAATCAGGAATTAACGTTGCTATTGAAGCTTATCCTGAATTAAAAGCAGAAAAACTATTTATTAACTTACAAAGAAACATCACTGACGTTGAAGAACATTTACAAGCAGCAAGAAGACTTTACAATTCTAATGTATCAACAATTAATACAAAAATTGTTACATTCCCAACTAGTATCGTTGCTGGAATGATTAAAATGGATAAAAAAGAATTCTTTGAAGCTGAACAAGCTAAAATGGAAGATGTTGCAATTAGCTTTTAAAAAACTTTTCTTTGAAAAGTTTTTTTTTGCAATTTTACTAATATTATATAAAAATCATTGAACATTTATCCCACAATGATTCATTTGCTTGATTTTGACCTGAATTATATAAAAAGTCTTAATAACCTCTATTTATAGACCATTATTGCAATTACATTATTTTCTTTGACAAGTGTACTATTAGGTAAAAAAGGAGGAAATATGTTAAATCAAGTTATATTAGTAGGCAGATTAGTATATGATCCAGAATTACGTACATTAGATGATGGAAGAAATGTAACAACAATAACACTTGCGATTCAAAGAGGTTATAAAAATGCTGAGACAGGTGATTATGATACAGATTTCTTGAAGTGTACATTATGGAGTGGGATTGCAGAAAGCACAGTCCAATACTGTAGTAAGGGTTCAACAGTAGGGGTTAAAGCACGTTTAAGTCAAAAATATCATGAGTGTGCTGATAAGAGTTCTTTCTCGTATCCAGAAATTATCGCAGAGAAGATTACATTCATCAATACAAAACAAAGTTAGTTATCTCCTATCTAAAAAAAGTGCTTAGAGCACTTTTTTGCTTTTTAAGTTTAATTTTTGTGCTATTTTTGGTATAATATATGAAGAATATTTTTACAAATGAAAGGAGTGGGAACAATGAAACAATACCTCGATTTACTCACACATATAAAAACGACTGGTTCAAGTAAAGTAGACCGAACTGGTACAGGTACAATTAGTACTTTTGGATACCAAATGCGTTTTGATTTAAGCGAAGGATTTCCACTTTTAACGACAAAGAAAGTACATCTAAAATCAATTATTCATGAACTGTTATGGTTCATTAACGGAGATACTAATATCAAATATTTGGTAGATAATGGCGTTAGAATTTGGAATGAATGGCCTTATGTTAACTTTACTAAAACGGCTGAATACAAAGGTGAAACACTAAAAGAGTTTGTAGAATTAGTTAAAAATAGTGATGAGTTCGCTAAGAAATATGGAGAACTTGGACCTGTATATGGAAAACAGTGGAGACACTTTGAAGGTCCTGATGGACTTTATGTTGATCAGTTAGCTGAATTAATAGAAAATATTAAAAACAATCCTGGATCTAGAAGATTAATTGTAAATGCCTGGAATCCACCTTTAATTCCTCAAATGGCATTACCTCCTTGCCACATGATGTTTCAGTTTTATGTGAATGATGGTAAATTGTCTTGTCAATTATATCAGCGCAGCGCAGATACATTCCTAGGAATACCATTTAATATCGCAAGTTATGCTTTATTAACAATGATGATTGCAAAGGTTACTGATTTAGAACCTGGAGATTTTGTTCATACTTTGGGAGATGCTCATATTTATAACGATCACTTAAAACAAGTTGATCTTCAGTTATCAAGAAAACCAAAAAAACTACCTATTATGTCGATAAACCCTAATGTTAAGAACATTGAGGATTTTAAATATAGTGATTTTGAACTTAAAGGATATGATCCTCATCCACTAATTAAAGGTAAGGTGAGTGTATAGATGGTATCTTTAATAGTTGCAATTGGTAAAAACAATCTAATTGGATTAGATAATAAACTTCCTTGGCATTACAAGGAAGATATGAAGTACTTTAAAGAAACAACTATGAATAAAAAGGTAATTATGGGAGAGCAAACGTTTAAGTCTATCATCTCATATATTAATAAGCCACTACCTGGTAGAACAAGTATTATCGCAACATTAACTGATTATACTTATAATGATGTTGAAGTTACCAATGATATTATTAACTTTTTAAAGAACTTCCCAAAAGAAGAAGAGATATTCATTATTGGTGGAAAAATTATTTATGATTTAACGCTTAACCTTGCAGATAGATTGTATATAACTCATGTAAATAAAGAATATGATGGTAATGTTTTCTTTAAAGAAATTGATTACTCTAACTATGTTAAAATAAGTAGTAAAATTAGCGGTGACCTAGAGTTCGCTATATATGAGAAGGTGTAATTTATGTTTATAGTTAGCTATTATGTGTTTTTTGTAATTTATACATTATTGTTTGGATTAATCTTTGGTGTAAATGCAGACAGCTTTAATCATATTTTGTTTTATATTCTTGCTGTACTAGCAATGATTGTATCCCTTGTTCTTTCATTTTGTACTAATCTATTCATAATTTGGTTTATGGGTATAATTAGAAAGAAAAACGCGGTTATTGATAACAAATTTAATCATCGTTTTGGAAATAGTTTATTAAAACTTGCTCATCATATACTTAGAATCAAACTTACTGTTACAGGAAAAGAAAATATCCCAGATTCTAACTTCGTATTAGTTGGAAATCATCAGGAAAATTCAGATATTATTATTTTAAAACCGATATTCAAGAATCATCCCCTTAATTTTATTGCAAAAGAAGCATTATTCACTGTACCAATCCTAGGTAGATGGATTACATTACTTGGAAATGTACCAATTTCGAAATATGCAGATAGAAGTGCAGCAGAATCAATCATTAAAGGAATCCGACTAGTTAAGAAAGGATATCCAATGGCTATCTTTCCTGAAGGTAAAAGATCTTTTTCTAATAAAATGATTGAATTTAAACCAGGTGCATTTAAACTAGCAATGAAGCCAAAAGCTGACATATTAATTGTCACTTTATACAATATTGCTGACGTTAAAATTAAAATTCCGTTAAGAAGACAAAAGGTATACGTTCATATTAATGGATTGCTAAAATATGAGGATTATAAAGATATGAATAGCTCTGAAATCGCAGTTATAGTGAAAGAAACTATTCAAAAACAACTTGATATTTTTGATGAACTATATGAAAAATGAAATAATATAAGATAACACATTAATTTGATGTTATCTTTTTTATTTTAATACTATTTGTGGTATAATTTATAAGTTAAAGGAGTGATATTTATGAGAATGGTAGACCTTATCGAAAAGAAAAGAGATGGCTATACACTTACAAAAGAAGAAATAGGATTTGTTATTAACAATTATGTTGATAAAAAAATACCTGATTATCAAATGAGCAGTATGTTAATGGCAATATTCTTCAAGGGAATGACAAATGAGGAATCAGCATATTTAACTGAGGCAATTTTATATAGTGGTGAAGTAATTGATTTATCATCAATCAAAGGAATTAAGGTTGATAAACATTCAACTGGTGGAGTTGGAGATAAAACAACTCTAGTTCTTGCACCTCTTGTTGCGAGTTTAGGTGCTAAAGTTGCAAAATTAAGTGGAAGAGGCCTTGGTCATACAGGTGGTACTTTAGATAAACTAGAAAGTATTCCTGGTTTTTCGATTAATGTCGAAATTAATGACTTTATAAAACAAGTAAATGATATTGGTATTGCTGTAGTTGGCCAAACTGCTAATTTAACACCAGCCGATAAATTATTATATGCATTAAGAGATGTTACAGCTACTGTGCCTAGTATTCCATTAATTGCTTCAAGCATAATGAGTAAAAAACTAGCAAGTGGTAGTGATGTTATTGTCCTTGACGTTAAAATTGGTGAAGGTGCATTTATGAAAACGATTGAAGATGCTCGTGAATTATCTAAACTAATGGTAAGTATTGGACACAGTTTTGATAAAAAGGTTGTTGCCTTTATTACAGATATGGACCAACCACTTGGATTTACAGTTGGTAACAAACTTGAAGTGAAAGAAGCACTAGATACTTTAGTAGGTAAAGGACCTGAAGATTTAACTAATCTTTGTCTTGAAATTGGTAGCTATATGGTTCATTTAGCTGGTTTAACAGAATCCTTAGAACAAGCTAAAGAATTATTAAAAGAGCAAATTAGCAATAACAAAGCTCATGATAAACAACTTGAATTTATCAAACGTCAAGGTGGAAATTTACCTAGTATGGATACATTCATAAATGTGAAAGAGCTTGTAGAGATAAAAAGTGAGACAGATGGATATGTAAAAGATATCAATGCATTAGAAATTGGACTTAGTGCTATGAAACTTGGAGCAGGTCGTGAAACCAAAGAAGATGTTATTGATCCAGATGTTGGTATTGTCTTACATAAAAAAGTTGGAGATAAAGTTTCTAAAGGTGATGTTTTAGCTGTTTTATACAATAACTTAGATAATATTGATGCAATAAAAGCAAGTGTCCTAAATTCATTTAAAATTGTAAAAGAAAAAGTTGAAAAAAGACCAATTATATTTGAAATAATTACTAAATAAGACCAAAATGGTCTTATTTTTTTTGTTTTTCTTGCATAAATAAAATAAAAGAGTAAAAATAAAAGTGAGGTGATTAGATGGATAATGAAAATAAAGTTATTAGAGATTGGATGTATTATGAAAGATTATTTGGTAAAATTTCAGTTTACCTATTATTAATTGCTATACTGTCTTATATTATTTTCCTCTCGTTCTTGGAAACACTTAGATTTTATGCTGATGAAATTGCATATCCTTTATTGGGGCTGTTTTTCGCATCAGGGATATCTTTCTTTATTGCTCTGGGTAGAATCATAAAATATTCTATTAAGCGTAACGAACTGCCAGAAGATGCCACTGTAGGTAGATCTATTCGTACATTGTTCTTATCACCAATTGCTTTTGGTGCGTATTATATATTATTCTTTATTGTTGCATTTTCAAGTTGTGGTACGTAATTGTTGCGTTATCTAGCTAAGTAAGTTATAATACATTTGTCGTAATAGGGGAGCTCGGAAGACCGGGCTGAGAGTATTCTTTTTACTAGAATAGACCGTACCTGATCTGGATAATGCCAGCGTAGGATAAAAACTATATAATATATGTTTTGTCCTTAATTATGGACAAAACTTTTTTTATAGGAGGAATTATGAACAGAACGAATTTATTAACAGAAATCGCAGTAATGATTTCATTCGCTGTAGTACTAGAAGCAGTATTTACTGGACTATCAGCATTCTTTCCATTTTTGGCTTTGCCATACGGTGGAAGAGTATCACTAGCTTTATTACCTATCTTCTATGTTGTATATAAACATGGGATTAGACTAGGGGTAATGGCAGGAGCTTCATATGGTTTATTAAACTTAATGCTTGATGCGCAGTTGTGGCATTGGGGTAGTTTCTTCTTAGACTACTTATTCGCATTCGGATTTATTGGATTTGCATATGTTGGTGTACTATTATTTGGGAAAAATATCAAAGGGTTTATTGCAGTTATTGTAATTGGATCATTTATTAGACTTTTCTTCCATTTCTTAAGTGGAATCATCTTATTTGGTGATTATGCAGGAGATTATGGATTTGATAATGTCTTCCTTTACTCAATTGTGTATAATTCTTATTATGTAATCCCATCAATGTTTTTAATCTTAATTGTTGGATTATTATTGTTTGAAAGACTTAAAAAAATCGAATTTTCAAGATAAAGACGCTTATAAAAGTGTCTTTTTTTTATTTATTACGAAAATATAATTATTATGGGCTATAATATTTATATACGGCAGGAGGTAAGTGAATGAAAATATTGTTTGTTGGAAGTGAATCATCACCTTTCTCAAAGACAGGTGGACTTGGAGATGTTTTAGGCTCTTTACCAAAAGAATTAGTAAAAATGGAACATGATGTTAGAGTTGTTTTACCAAAACATGGAATTACAAAAATGAATTTTAATACTTTAATGGAGCCAGTTACTAACTACAAAGTCCCTGTGGGTGACAAGTTAGAATATGCTGGTATTGAGAAAATAGTTCATGAGGGTGTTTGTTATTATTTTATTGATAATGAGTACTATTTTGGATACCGTGATACGTTATATGGACATTATGATGATGGAGAGAGGTATGCTTTCTTTAATAACGCTGTTCTAATAATGCTTGAGGAAATAGATTTTTATCCAGATGTAATAAATTGTAATGATTGGCAGTCTGGGTTAATTCCTTATATTTTGCACAAGAATTATAAGTCTAAGAAAAAGTATAAAGACATAAAAACGCTAATGACAATTCATAATATCGCTTATCAAGGCGTATTCTCAAAAGATTTACTTAAATATCTAAACGTGGAGTATGGTAGCGAACTTGAGTATGATAATATGATTAATTTCCTTAAATGCGGAATTAATACTGCTGATTTTGTAACAACCGTTTCAGAAACATATGCTGAAGAGATATTACATGATTATTTTGGATATGGAATGAATAACATCTTAAATACAAGAAGAGAAACTCTATTTGGTATCGTAAATGGGATTGATTATGAGTCATTTAGTCCTGAGTTTGATAAAAAAATATTTTTCAACTTCAAACCATATAACTATTTAAAAGGAAAAGCATTGAACAAAAAAGGTTTGAGAAATTACTTCGATCTTGAAGAAAATAAAAAGCCAGTTGTTGGAGTGGTTTCACGCTTAACTGAGGCAAAAGGTTTCGATTTAATTCAATCAGTAATTGAAGATTTACTGATTGATAATAAAATTCAGCTTGTAATTCTTGGTAGTGGAGATTCTAATATTGAAGGATATTTTGAAGAATTAAGAAAAAGACACCCAAATAATGTAGGTGTCTATATCGGATATAGTGATTCTATGGCAAGAAAGATTTATGCAGGTAGTGATTTCTTCTTAATGCCATCTAGGTTCGAACCATGTGGGTTAGCACAATTAATTAGTTTAAAATATGGTACTATTCCAATTGTAAGAAGAACCGGTGGATTAAAAGATACTATAATTCCATATAATAAGTATACTTTGGAAGGAAATGGGTTTGGATTTGATGATTATAATGATCAAGACATGAAAAACACTATATCATTTGCAACTGATATATTTAAAAACAAGAAATTATGGAATCCTTTAGTAAAAAAAGCAATGCTACAGGACTTTAGCTGGAGACAATCAGCACTAAAATACGTCGATTTATACAGAAAACTTAAGGGGGAATAACATGGAAACTTTAGCAATGATATTAGCAGGTGGTAGAGGTACAAGACTTGATATTCTATCTGAAAAACGTGTAAAACCAGCAGTTCCATTCGCAGGTAAATACAGAATAATTGACTTTACTTTAAGCAATTGTTCAAACTCAGGAATTGATAATATTTGCATATTAACACAATATTTACCACTTTCATTAAACGAACACATCAGCACAGGTAAACCATGGAACTTAGATCATCGCGATGCAAGTGTATCTTTATTACAACCACACAAAGCATGGTATGCAGGGACTGCAGATGCAGTACTGCAAAACATTGAGTTTATTAAAAGAAAAAACCCTAAATATGTTCTTATCTTATCAGGAGACCATATTTATAAAATGGATTATCGTAAAATGATTCGATTTCATGAAGAAAATAATTCAAAATTAACAATTGCAGTTCAGCCTGTACCTTGGGAAGATGCTCATAGATTTGGTATCTTAACTGCTGATAAAGAAAATAAAATATATAAATTTAGTGAAAAACCTAAAAAACCAGATAGTAATTTAGCATCAATGGGTATCTATATATTTGATACAGAAGTATTACTTGATGCAATAACAACAGTACAAGATGATAATTTAGATTTTGGTAAACATATAATTCCATATCTTTTGGAAAGAGAAGATTTATATGCTTATGTATTTGAGGATTATTGGAGAGATGTTGGAACATATGATTCCTATTTAGAAGCAAACATCGAATTAACAGCTACTGTTGATAAAATTAAATTAGATATGTATGATCGAGATTGGAAAATCCATACTAAATCGGAAGAAATGCCAAGTGTTAAAATTGGAAGTAAGGCTGAAATAAGCCAAGCATTAATATCAAATGGTTCTATTATAGCTGGTAAAGTAGTTCAAAGCGTTATTAGTCCAGGTGTTATAATTCATCCAACTGCAACAGTAGTTAATAGTGTTATCTTAAACGATACTGAAATAAAAGCTGGTGCATATGTTGAAAGTACGATTATAGACAAAAATGTTGTAGTAGAAGAAAATTGCATTATTGGACATGGTGATGATTTATCGCCAAATATTGCAAATCCAGAGATTTTATCTAGTGGTATCAATGCAATTGCTAGTAAAGTTGTTATACCTAAAGGTACAATCATCACAAGAAACTGTAGAATATTTAGTACTGCAGTATTCACTGAAAAAACGATAAAACCTGGTAGTACATTAAAATAAAAAGGCTAATTTTAGCCTTTTTTATTTGGTTAACATATTATATTAATTCATCTAAAACCTTAAGATAGTCTACTCTTGGGGCAAATCCTTCTTTGACAAGATGTCCATTTTCTCTGATTTCAGTAATTGATATTGATTTTCTCCCAGTTTTTGCACGATGTGCATATATTGATACATGTTTTGATTCTAATAAATATATCTCGTTTAGTGTTTTAAAGTTGATAATTAGGAAACTTATACCACCATGTTCATTTATATCTGATAAATGTTTAATTTGATGAAGATGGATATTTGAAATTGGAAAAGAGGTTTTGCTAATTGTTTCTTTTGCCTCAAAATCAATATATTTACCTTTATATATTCCATTATAATCAGTTGTTGATGGAACTTTGTAATATGCTTCTTTGATAACAGCTCCTGCTCTTGATGGATAATCAACTTTAACAATTTGAATTGGAATTGGTTTTTTATGGATTATAGCAATATTATGCGCTAAATAATAATCATTCGTTTCATTTATGATATTTTCAAAAGACATTCCACGGTTTGAATGGTTGGTTTTTTGCTTTTTAAATGATTCTTTTTTGTTTGGGTAATTTACCATAAAATCAGCTCCTTTACTAAATAATAACATATTATTATCAATAGGAATACCCTTTCATATTGAAAAAAACTTATAAATAGGTAACAATAGAGGTAGATATATAAATATATGTTATAATAATATGAATATATAAATCAGAAAGGAGGGCATTATGAGTAGAATAAAGATATACGCATTAGGTGGACTTGGTGAAGATGGAAAAAATATGTATTGTATTGATGTTGATGAAAAAATATTCGTGTTAGATGCTGGTCTTAAGTACCCATCTCTTGAATTATTTGGTGTTGACTCAATAATCCCAGATTTTTCTTATCTTGAAAAGAACAAACATAGAATTGCTGGTATTTTTCTTAGTCATGGTCATGAAGACCATATCGGTGCATTACCACGATTCTTAAAATTAATTAATGTTCCAATTTATGCTTCTAACTTTACATTAGAAATTGTTAAAGATTCATTAGTAGAAGAAGGACATAAGTTAGAAGATTATAATTTCTTTACACTTTCATCTAAAAATACACTTACGTTTGGGAATGTACGAGTAGATGCATACCGCGTAACTCATTCAATCCCTGAAACAATTGGAATTGCCATAACAACAAAAGATGGAGTAATCGTTTATGCTCCCGATTATAACTTTGATCAAAATGTCGATCAAATGTATAAAACAGAGTTTGATAAGCTATCAAAAATCTCATCTAAAAAGGTTATAGCTCTTTTAACAGAGTCTTTAGGTGCAGAAAGAGTAGGACATACGCATAGTAGCCAAAGTTTAGATTACACCTTAAATCAGGCCTTTTATCAAGCAGAAGAAAGGGTAATCGTTAGTGCGTTTTCAACAGATTTATTGAGAATTCAAAAAATCATTGATATCGCCCTTAAAAATGAAAGAGAAATTGCGATTATAGGTCGTAAGACACAAAGAATAGTTGATATTGCTGTAAACCAAGGTTATTTGAAAATACCTGCAGAAAAACTTGTTAATTTAAAATTTATTACCGATAAGAATAAAAATTTATTACCAAATGCAGTTGTATTGGTAACTGGTGATCGTCATGAACCATTTTATATGTTGCAAAGAATGGTTAAGAAACTTGATCGTTTAGTCCATATAAATAATAAGGACACAGTGATTTTAATGACGCCACCAATTCCTGGAACAGAGAAGATTGCGGCTAGAACACTTGATGTTTTATACCGTAACGATGCAAATGTTATAAAAATAAATAAGACAATCTTACCACCTTCACACGCAAGTAGTGAAGACATTAAATTATTGATAAATTTACTAAATCCAAAATATGTAATTCCAGTAATTGGAGAATATCGTCATCAATACGCTCTTAAAAATGTTGCAATACAGCTAGGGTATAAAGAAAATGATATTAAAATGTTGGAAAACGGTTATGTTTTAGAAATTAATAATGGTAAAGTAATTAGTGAATCTGAAAGAGTAGAAGCTGGAGAAATCTTAGTTGATGGTATTTTAGATGGAGATTTAAGTGATGTTGTACTTAGAGACCGCGAATTACTAGCTCAAGATGGTGTTTTATTAGTTATAGCTAATGTTGATGCAAGAGCAAAAAAAGTGGTAACTGTCCCAGAAATTGTTTCTCGTGGATTCATTTATATGAAAGATAACGAGGAACTAATTAAAGATGTTCAAGAAATATTTTATAAGGTCTCTGAAAAAATATTTACAAATAAATATGTTGAGTGGAGACAGTTTAAAGACGCTGTTAAGGACGAAGTAAGTAAATATTTATATCGTTCAACGAAGCGTAGACCAATAATTATCCCGGTAATTATCGATACACAAATTTAAGAAATAGGCTTAGGTCTATTTTTTTTATTTAAAAACATATGTGCCATAATTCATAAAAGCCTTTACAAAATGGCTTAAATTAACTATAATAAATAATGTTATTAATCAAAAAAAAATAGGAGGATTCAAATGAAAAAATTATTATTATTTGCAGTTGCTGTATCTTTAGTACTTACTTTAAGCGCATGTAGTAAAAAAACTTACGAAATCGCTTTAATTACTGATGTTGGTACTGTTACTGACAAATCATTCAACCAAGGTGCTTGGGAAGGCGTAGAAAAATACGCTAAAGAGTTTGACAAAACTTACAAATATTACCAACCATCTGATCAAAATACTGATGAGTACATGAAAATGATCAAACAAGCTGTAGACAATGGTGCAAAAATTATCGTTACACCTGGTTTCTTCTTCAGCAATACTATCTGGTTAGCTCAAGATAAATATCCAGATGTTAAATTTATTTTATTAGATGCAGAGCCAAACAATGTAACTAACTGGGATACAGATCCATGGGAAACTATGGAAGATGCTGCTCCAAGTTTTACACAAAATGACAATGTATTAAGCATTTATTACACAGAACATGAATCAGGATTCTTAGCTGGTTATGCTGCTGTAAAAGATGGATTAACTGAACTAGGATTCATGGGTGGAAAAGCTGTTCCTGCTGTTGTTAAATTCGGTTACGGATTTATTCAAGGTGCGAACTATGCTGCTGCTGAAATGGATATCACTGTAAATATTAACTATACATATTTAGGTGGATTTGGTCCAGATGCTGCATTCCAAGCTAAAGCTGCTACTTGGTACTCAGAAGGTACTGAAGTTATCTTTGCTGCTGCTGGTGGTGCTGGTGGATCAGTTATGAAAGCTGCTGAGCAAGAAGACGGACTTGTAATTGGTGTAGATAGCGATCAAGCAGATCAAAGTACTACAGTTATTACTTCAGCTCAAAAACAATTAGCTCCTTCAGTTTACGAATCATTAAAATTATTCTTTGCTGGCGATTTCCCTGGTGGAACTGTTGCATTGTATAATGCTGAGAACAATGGTGTTCAATTACCAGAAGATTTCTCAAGATTCCAAACTTTCAATGCTGCAATGTATGCTATTATCTTTGAAGATATTCAAGATGGTACTGTAATTGTTGATGATGAATTTGGTGTTGCTGTTGACGTATTTGCATTAGATTATGCAAATGTTGTTGTAACTCCAATAGACTAATTATTCAAAACTTAAAGGGAAGCTTATAGCTTCCCTTTTTTTTTGCATTTTTATCCTTTTTTGATTTGCTTAAAATGGCTGTATATACTATAATAATTATTAAGAATATGAGGTGACTATATGGAATATGTAATTGAGATGCTTAACATTACAAAAGAATTTCCAGGAATCAAGGCAAACGATGATGTAACTTTACGATTAAAAAAAGGTGAAGTTCATGCATTATTAGGTGAAAATGGAGCAGGAAAGTCAACACTTATGAGTGTTCTTTTTGGTCTTTACCAAGCGGAAGAGGGAATAATCAAAGTACGAGGGGAAGAAGTACAGATTAAAAGTCCGAACGATGCGAATGATTTAAATATAGGGATGGTGCATCAGCATTTTAAATTAGTTCATAATTTTACAGTAGCAGAAAATATAGTTCTTGGATTAGAAGATTCAAAGTATGGTTTTCTAAAAATGAAAGACGCAATTGTAAGGATTGAAGAACTTTCTAAGAGATATAAATTGCGAATTGATCCATATGCATTGATTGAAGATATTACTGTAGGGATGCAGCAAAGAGTTGAAATATTGAAAATGCTTTATAGAGATTCTGAGATTTTAATCTTTGATGAACCTTCAGCAGTATTAACTCCGCAAGAGATTGTGGAATTAATGTCAATTATGAAAAACTTGATTAAAGAAGGTAAATCTATCATCTTAATCACACATAAATTAAAAGAAATCAAAGAAGTTGCCGATAGATGTAGTGTTTTACGTAAGGGTAAATACATTGGTACAGTTGATGTTGAGACTACATCAGTAGAAAAACTAGCAGAAATGATGGTTGGTAGAGAAGTCAACTTCGTGGTTGAAAAAGAAAATCAAAAAGCTGGAGATGT
>Ga0102812_10001473_pt1 | contig 16318 bp, 16 predicted proteins | sample ColrivemetaGS713_FD_79334 | JGI IMG/M metagenome (GOLD analysis project Ga0102812, IMG submission 79334) | Estuarine microbial communities from the Columbia River estuary - Flood tide ETM metaG S.713 | ecosystem: Environmental > Aquatic > Marine > Intertidal zone > Estuary | place: USA... | reverse complement strand
TACACCATCACCCCCGAACAGGTGGCGGACTTTGTGCTGGCCCTCCCGGTGAAACGGATCAACGGGGTGGGGAAGGTCACTGCCGAGAAACTGCGCAAGATGGGGGTGACCACCTGTGGTGAGCTGCAGCAGTTGCCCCTGGAGCAGCTGGCCCAGCGCTTTGGCAAATACGGGCAGCGCCTGTTCAATGTTGCCCGGGGGGTGGATGAGCGCCCGGTGCAAACCTCGCGGCTGCGCAAATCCATCAGCGTGGAGCGCACCTACGCCGAGGACATCGACTCACTGGCAGCCATGGCGGCGCAGGTGGAGGAATTGCTGGATGAGCTGGAGCGGCGCTTTGCCAGGATTGCCAGTCGCTACGCAGCGAGCAAGCGGGTGGTGAAGATCAAGTACAACGATTTTACCCAGACCACCCTCGAGGAACTGATCGGCGACAGCGGTGAAGCCTGGAATGACCGCCAGCGCTTCCAGCAGCTGGTTGCCACTGCCTGGCCCCGCGGCGCCAGGCCGGTACGGCTACTGGGTGCGGGCCTGCGTTTGCAACCGCGTGAGGCCGACGACATCGACCAGCTCAGTCTGTTTGGCGACCTGGAACCGGGGGTAGAGCCCCGGCAGGCCGACTGAACTTTTGATTAGCCGTCGCTAACTGTAATCGTCATCGATGTCGATATCGATGCCGGTCTCTATGCTCAGGTCTGTGTCCAGGTCGTCATCGTCTGCATCGGGGTCGTACTCCAGCGGCTCGCTGGCTTCCAGCTGATCCATCAGGTTGACGGCGATGGCGACAAAGTCGCTGTCGGTAATGATTCCCACCAGCTTCCCCTTGCGCAGTACCGGCAGGCAGCCCAATTTGCTTTTCTGCATGAGCAGGGCGGTGCCGCGCAGGCTGTCGCGCTCTTCTACGCTCTGCACCGGCGCCGTCATGATGGTCGACAGCGCCACGTACTGGTCGTGGCTGCCTTTGCCGGGCTTGTTGACCACGCTGGAGTCGGCTCCGGCCAGCACGTCACGCTGGGTTACGATACCGATCAGGTTGCGCTCGGCGCTGAGTATGGGAATGTGGCGAATCCGGTGTTCCGCCATCAGTTGGCGAGCATCGGCCAGTGAATCGTCCGGACCGAGGGTGTAAGGCTCACGGGTCATTATTTCTGCGACGCTTAGCATGATCGATCCTCATATGGGCTGCATTGGAAGGCGCTGGCTAAACTTAAGCCCAAGCCCGCAAGGATGCCTTGATCACTGTCAAAGAATCTGCGTTACCTGATAGCTACTGCCAGCGTCCCAGCAGGCTGCACACCGCGTTTTCGACGCGCAGGATGCGTGGCCCCAGAGATACCGTGCGGCAGCCCGCCGCCTGCAACTGTGCCACTTCATAGGGAATAAAGCCGCCCTCGGGGCCAATGACCAGCACGGTATCACCCTGTAACGTGGCCGGGCAGGGAGGGAAATCACCCGGGTGTGCCAGCAATCCCTGCCTGGCGGCGATAATTCCGGGCAACAGGTCCTGCACGAAGGGTTTGAAGCGCCGGTGGTAGTGCACCGCCGGCAGGATGGTGTCGCGGGATTGCTGTAAGCCCTGCAGCAGGTAGTCATGGACGGTATCGGCCTGCAGGGCCGGGGTTTGCCAGTAGCTCTTCTCCACCCGGTAGCTGTTCACCAGGTGCAGTTCGGCCACCCCGAACTCGGCCACGCTGCGCAGGATCCTTCGCAGCATTTTCGGGCGCGGCAGGGCCAGTACCAGTTGCAGCGGCAGCTTCGGCGGCGGCGCCCCGTCCAGGGTTACGGTCAGTACCGCGCGGTCGCTGTTCAGCTCGACGATGTTGCCGCAACCCATTAGTCCGCCCAGCTCACCCACCCGTAGCTGGTCGCCAGTTTCGGCACGGTGTACCCGCAACAGATGCTGCAGGCGGTAATCACTGACGCTGATGCGGTTGTCTTCAAGCCGGTCGGCATCGCTAAACAGCAACAGGTTCACGGCGCGGCTAGCCTGCCCAGAGGTCGTATTCGTCCGCCCCGGTGACTTCCGCTTCCACGAAATCCCCCGGGTTCAAATCGGTGGCCCCGTCGAGGAATACCTTGCCGTCGATTTCCGGGGCATCGGCAGTGGAGCGACCGATGGCGCCGTCGGCATCGACCTCATCGATCAGGATTTCGATGGTGCGACCGAGTTTGGCCTGCAGCTTGGCGGCGCTGATCTGCTGCTGCAGGGCCATAAACCGGTCCCAGCGCTCCTGCTTGAGCTCGTCGGGCACATGATCGGGGAGTTCATTGGCGCGAGCGCCTTTCACCGGCGAGTACTGAAAGCAGCCGACCCGGTCCAGCTGTGCCTCCTGCAGGAAATCCAGCAGGGTCTCGAAATCCTGGTCGGTCTCACCGGGGAAGCCCACGATAAACGTGCTGCGCAGGGTGATATCCGGGCATATATTGCGCCAGGCGTGGATTCGCTCCAGGGATTTTTCGGCAGCAGCGGGGCGCTTCATGCGTTTGAGGACCTCGGGGCTGCCGTGCTGGAAGGGCACGTCCAGGTAGGGCAGGATTTTGCCCTCGGCCATCAGCGGTATCACCTTGTCGACGTGTGGGTAGGGGTAGACGTAGTGCAATCGCACCCAGATACCGAATTCACCCAGCGCCTCGCACAGTTCCTGCATGCGGGTTTTCAGGGGGCGGCCATTCCAGAAACCGGTGCGGTATTTGGTGTCTATGCCGTAAGCGCTGGTGTCCTGGGAGATAACCAGTAACTCGCGCACCCCCGCGTGCACCAGCCGTTCGGCTTCTTCCATCACATCCCCTATAGGGCGGCTGACCAGGTCGCCGCGCATATCGGGAATGATGCAGAAGCTGCAGCGGTGATTGCAGCCCTCGGAGATTTTCAGGTAGGCGTAATGGCGTGGGGTAAGCTTGATGCCCTGAGGCGGGACCAGGTCGATGAGTGGATCGTGTACCGGGGTGTGGGGCACATACTTGTGTACAGCGCCTACGACTTCCTCGTAGGCAGCCGGCCCGGTTACGCTCAACACCTTGGGGTGTAGCTGTATGATCGATTGGGCATCGTCGCCCTTGCCCATGCAGCCGGTCACAATCACCCGGCCGTTTTCGCTGATTGCTTCGCCGATCGCGTCCAGTGACTCCTGTTTGGCGCTGTCGATGAAGCCGCAGGTGTTTACCACCACGATTTCGGCATCTTCATAGCTGGGTACTATTTCGTAACCATCCATTTTCAACTGGGTAAGGATGCGCTCTGAGTCCACCAGCGCTTTGGGGCACCCAAGACTAACGAACCCTACACGGTTACTTCCTGATTTGGTCATATTTTGCTCAATTACGCTTGCTCGCTGCTGGTTCGGACCATAACAATAACGGGTGCGAGCTTCGCAGTATGGTCAGTTGTTTGGAGTGGCGGCGATAATACCTGAAGCAGAATCAATATTCAGTCGAAATTGCCCAAAAATTAACCAGCTGCCTGGGAGTGGGCAAGTAGGCGCAAAGGGGCGCGCTACCGGCTTCATAAGCCTGCAATTATCCGTGTTGCCGTATAACATGCGTTAGCAACTTATCAGGAAGGCAACGATGGGAGATCAGCTAGTCATAGGTATCGTGGTTGTGGTGGTGATTGCCGCGCATCTGTGGCTGTACCGCTGGGTAAAGTTCAAGATTGACGAGGGAGCTATTACCCAGTTCCTCAAAGACGCCTCTGACCAGCCGTTTCATAGTGCGGCGGCAATCGCAGCGCATACCAATATGCCGATAGAGCGGGTGCAGGTACTGTGCCGGCGCAGTACGCAGATCTATCTGCATTCACAGGGTGGAGATGCCTGGTGTTCAGGCAATCTTCCTTCGTGACGGAACCTGAACAGATAACATCCAGTGCGAGTGGCAGTACCTTCGGCCGAAGCTTGCCTCCTGTTTTGGCAGATACCCTTTTCCTGCTCGGCAGTATCGCCTGTTTTGTCATTTTCGCCGCGATCCTGCGGGCTCTATTACTGTATGCCAACCAGGAACTGGCCGCGCAAATTCCCGCCGCCAGCCTGTTTGGCGCTTTTGTTACTGGTGCCCGCTTTGATCTGCTCGTGGGTTGCGCGCTAACCCTGCCACTGGTGTTCGCGCTGCTTCTGCCTCACGGCCTCGGCTCACGCCGCATAGCGATCGGGTGGCTGGTAATAACAGGCGCCTTCACCCTGTTCGCCGGGGTCACTGAACTGGAGTTCTACCGGGAGTTTCATACCCGCCTGAACAGTATCGCCTTCCATTACCTGCAGGAGGACGTGGCTACCGTCACCAGTATGATCTGGAATGGTTACCCCGTGCCTGGTTATCTGTTGCTGTGGTTGCTGTTGAGCATTAGCTATGTATTCGCGCTGCGTTGGGTAGACGGACTCACAGGGAAAAACGTCTATACCCGATACCGGGCCATAGTGCGCCTGCCAGTTTTCATCGTGGTTTTACTGTTGGTAGTATTGGGTGCGCGCGGCACCTTGCGTTCAGGTCCACCCCTGCGCTGGGGGGATGCGTTCACGAGTCCCCATTTGTTTGCCAATCACCTGGCGCTTAACGGCAGCTATACGCTGGTCAAGGCGGCCACTGACAGTGGCAAGTCGCAGGGGGATCGCTGGTTGAAGTCAATGCCAGCGGATACGGCAAGAACTATTACCCGGCAGATGCTATTGGTTGCGGGGGATGAGTTGCTGGAGCCGGATACGTATCCGCTGCTGCGGCTGCACACGCCGACCAACCGCTTACCCCGGCCACCGAAAAACATCGTGTTGATCATGATGGAAAGCTTTTCCGGTGAATTTACCGGGGCACTTGGCAACGATCACGACATTACTCCGTATTTTGACCAGCTCGCACAGCAAGGGCTGCTGTTCGATCGCTTTTTTTCAAACGGCACCCACACTCACCAGGGTATGTTTGCCACCCTGGCCTGCTTCCCTAACCTTCCCGGCCATGAATACCTGATGCAGCAGCCCGAGGGGCAGCACCAGTTTTCGGGGTTGCCTGTACTGTTGAAAAATAAGGGCTTTAATGACCTGTACGTGTATAACGGACATTTTGCCTGGGACAATCAGGCGGGCTTTTTCCGTAATCAGGGTATGACACGATTTATCGGCAGGGATGATTTTGTGGACCCGGTATTCATCGATTCCACCTGGGGAGTGTCAGACCAGGATATGTTTGCGCGTGCGCTTGAAGAACTCAACCGCATGCCTGCCGACCGGCCTTTCTACGCCGTCCTGCAGACCTTGTCCAACCATACCCCTTATGCCTTACCCGAGCAGATGCCAGTGCCGCCGGTGACAGGGTTTGGCAAGCTTGATGATCACATCACAGCGCAGCGTTATGCAGATTGGGCTCTTGGCCAATTTTTTGCTGCTGCACGATCTGCGCCCTGGTTTGGCGAGACGGCATTTATTCTTGTAGGCGATCACGGCTTCCCGATGGGCCGTCAGCTATCGGGAATCGATCTGCTGCGCTTCCGGGTGCCGCTGTTGATTATGGGCCCGGGCATACGGGAAACCTACGGCGCGTTGAATCACACCGCATCAACACAAACCGACGTGGTGCCTACCGCGCTGGGCCTGCTGGGGCAACCTTTCGTCCACCAGTGCTGGGGGCGCAATTTGCTGTCATTGCCCGAGGGTGACCCCGGGCTGGGTGTTATCAAACCATCCGGTAGTGACCAGACGGTGGCATTGATTCGAGGTGAACAGATACTGGTGAAGCCACCGGCAAGGGAGGCTGAGCTGGGTAACTATGGGCTGTCACCGGGGGAGTATTACCAGCATGAAACCGATGCACAGCTCACCGCGGACTATGAGAACCAGTTGGGGGCGTTTATCCAGAGCGCCTTGCAGGGGCTTCGGGATAACCGGTTGGGTGTGCCGGAGCCGTAGAATCTGATGTATCCAGTCAGGGCTGGATTAAAATGCTTTCAGCGTTGGTTACATCCAGTGCTTACGTTTGAAATACACCAGTAAGACAATGGTTACCGCTATAAAAGTTGCCCAGATAGCAGGGTAACCCCAGGGTGATGTTAACTCCGGCATATCCTGGAAGTTCATCCCATAAATGCCCGTGATAAAGGTTAAGGGAATAAAAATCGAAGCAAACACCGTCAGTACCTTCATGACTTCGTTCATTTTGCTGTTGATAGTCGACAGGTAGATATCCAGCAGGCTGGACAGTACATCCCTGTGGGTCTCCAGCGATTCAATGATGCGCAGGATGTGGTCGTGTACATCCCTGAGGTAAATGTGGGTAGTACTGTCTATCAGTTCTGATTCGCTGCGCAACAGGCCGCCCAGCAGGTCCCGCACGGGAGACAGGTAGCGCCGCATATTGATGATTTCCCGCTTCACACCCTGTATATCATTCAGGACCGATGGGTCGGGTCTGGTGAAAACCTGGTCTTCCAGTTCCGCCAGCGTCTCTTCCAGTCTGTCCAGCAGATCAAAATTCTGGTCAACAATATTGTCCAGGATCGCGTACATAAGATAGTCAATCCCCAGGCTTCGAATCTTGCCGCGACTATTCTTTAGACGCTTCATAACCGGGATCAGGAGCTCGTCGGTTTTTTCCTTGAAGGTGATAATAATTCCATCCAGGACCAGCAGGCTGACCTGCTCGTAATCGATAGCAAAAGCGCCAGCCGATGGCATAAGACTTTTCAGGACAATGTAGAGATACTCGTCATACTCCTCGAGTTTTGGCCGTTGATGGGTATTAAGAATATCCTCTAGAACCAGTGGATGTATGTTGAAATGCTCGCCGATCGACTCTACGATTTCGGCGTCGGCCAGGCCCTCAATGATTACCCAGGTGATGGAATTGCTGTTCCGGGACTTGCGGATATCGTCCAGGCCGGACAGCTGGTGTTCCTCGTAATGGTCCTTGCCATAGTCAATCACGGTCATGCGGGTTTGAGGATGGAAAACATCACCCACGTGCACCAGTGAGCCAGGTTCCAGTCCCGCTTTCTCTGATGCGTATTTTAACGATTTAGACATGGTTGGGGCTCTCCAGAACGTTGTATGCCGGCGCGGGTGTTAGCCCCGGCGCTAATCGGTAAGGCCGTCGCCTCTGCTCCCGTTTTGACCGGCAGGCTGGGGAAAACGGGGCTGTCATCGAGCCACCTTATCTTTGTGTAGTCGAAATGATCCGCAATGGCTGGCTTTACTATCTCAAAGTAGGGCGACAAATCAAAATCCCTGGGCGTGAAATGACTGTAATGCCGGGACTCGAGTAAAACGTCATCACAGTGTGCCGGGGCATCACCACGGCATATGTGCACTTCCTGTGGCAGGATCGGGTATCTGACCGACTGGAAAGCCTGGGCGACCAGGGTGGAGCAAATCGCCCGGGTAGGATCACCGCTGCCAAAGGCGATCAGCCTGCGGCGGTGCTTTGAGGGAACCGGCGGGGTGGGAATAAGGTAGCGCATGAGGTCGAAAATATTGCGGGTGTCGTAGAGATAGCCTACCCGGTCGAGCATGTAGTCGATAGTCGCCTGTCGATCCCGGCTGGAGAGATTGGCTGGTCTGCAGATGCGCACGTTATAGCCTGCGTACTTCTCCAGCGGAACGCGAATTACGCCCTCCACCAGATCCGCTTCAACCAGGTAGCCCTTGCCATCTTCAGCCTTGCCCACGAAGAAACAAACATGCGACCAGGTAGACTGGGTGAGGTATTTGATCGCTGTGCTGACTCTGCTGTTTCCTTCTACCAGCAGCAGGTCACCAGGGCGCAATGAATGATCCAGCTGTTCCTGGCTGAGCACCGCGAAGCGCTCATAGTGCGGGCGAGGGCGGCTGAGAAAGCGGGCAAGGCGGTTGCCGACCCTCTGGAACAAGATATTCATAAGCGAACCAGCGGGTGTTTTTGCTTTGACAGCAATGGGCAGAATAAGAATTTCACAATTAGGCCTCCATATTCAACAACCGATGAACCGAAGTCAACGGCATCACTCGCAATCTCGTCATCGACGGTAAGCGCCATGACGTGCTTTTGTTAGTCTTTTATTCTGAAGCCCACCAGCTGTGGGATGCCAGGTTCCTGCATTGGTTGCGTCGAGATCCTCGGCGGACTCAAGACCCCGCCCCAGGCAGACGCTGTATACTTCTTTTGAGCGATTACCATATTGATATCGGCCACCGCGTCAACGAAGGCATATCTCGCTTCTGCGTCGGAAGCGGTACCCCGGGTTGTGTTTTTTGGTGGGATGCAAACAACCGTTTTGTGCCAACTGCAGATATACGAATGATCTGGGTTCACTGAAAGACGGGAGTAGGTGACCGGCCGCGACGTTCCAGCTACGGCCATAGTATCGTGCTGTTTTTCAGACTGACTCCAAGGACAGATTGCTACCGCTATCGCATAAATGTTGAATTGTGGTTTATAGTGGTCACATCAAATGTCTGTGCTGAAAGGCCCTTTCGCTAGCTGTTCGTGAACACGGATAATCACATGATCAAAATGGTTTACTGCATTGCCAAGCGCGATGACGTCAAAGCTGAAGACTTTTACCGTTACTGGCTGGAAGAGCACGGACCTCTGGTTCAGTCAGTTGCTAAGGATCTAAATGCTGTCAGATATGTACAAAGCCATACTATCCTAACCTCAATAAATGAGTGGTTACGAGACAGTCGCGATAGATTACAGGAACCCTACGATGGAATTACCGAGGTTTGGTGGAACTCCCGGGAGGAATTTGAGGAAGCATTACAAACATCCGGGGGTCAGGCGGCCGCTGCTCGACTCGTAGAAGATGAAGCACGCTTTGCTGACTTTTCCAGATGCAGAGTTTTCATGACCCAAGAGCATGAGATATTTTGATGGCTTAGGAATAGCAATATTTCGGCAGGCGAATTCAACTGATCAACGCAACACCCTGCTATCTTAATTAGAAAAGCGGAGTGTTACAGCATGGCTCGAAAACCTAGTATCAAATACACAGACGAGATGCGATCCTATATCTGGGATCGCTACAAAATGGGTGACTCGATCTGGTCGATCGCCCGCTCCTTTGACAGAGCGTCGTCATCTATACACGCACAGCTAGCTCGAACTGGCGGCATTCGCCCACCGGATAGAACAAGATCTTCCAGAAGCCTCTCGATCACGGAACGGGATGAAATATCAAGCGGTATTGTTGGGGGGTTGTCTATCAGAGAGATCGCCGGATCAATCTCCCGTGCACCCTAGGGGCGTTCTCATCTTGGCTGCCAGGTACCAACTAAAGCCATTCACTGAGTTTCACCGAATCCGCAGCCTTCGTCCTTTGGAGCGGCTGCCACGATGTCAGCTATATCAGCTACAAAAGTTTGGCTAGTTTCTTCTTGGTTGCGTATCCACCACTCCGAGTAGCATGGAACCAACATTACGTTGGCAATGTAATTTCTTTCCGACATCCACCTTTCTTCACTAATGAGGCCAAGAGTAAACCGGTAGTGTGCGTTTAGCTTGAGTGTCATCCGGGTGTCGCCCCACTCCATTAACAAGGCTCGTTCTGATTGAGTTAGCTCCTCTTTCGCCCTCATCTTATCTAAGGCTGGACGCAACATTTCAGCAGTGTAGATAGACTGCTGTAAGGCTACATCCAGTTCTGTGCTACCCAGGAAAACCTAAGCCATAGCGATGTCGCGCGACTGCTTGATTTCAAATCCAAAAAACAGCAAAGATGCTATAACCCCAAGCGTGCCCAGGATTTGCGCTAACACCTCATATTGCAGAAATTTCATAATCCTAGCTCCTTATTTGTGGAGGACAAGAATAGAACTAATTCGTAGAGGTTGGATAGGCCTGGGGATGGCCGCTACGCGTCGAAAGCATATGTCAGATTATTTTTTGATCAAGTCGAATTTTGGCCGCTTTGTGGACTTTAGCATTTTTAAATTACGGGCAATAAAAAGCCCGCCGAAACGGGCCGTAAGTCAGGAGTTCTGTTCAGGCTTTTCTACGTTGGCCAAGAAAGACCATAGCGAGGCCAGCGATCATTAGGCCAAGTAGAGCAATCGTCCAGTTGGGCAGCGCAGGTACCGGTACCGGCGAAGCCACAGCGGCTGTTACGGTGACTGTAACTGACTCAGTCCCAGCAACGTACGTATAAGTTCCAACATTTAAATTCAGTGAAGCGAGCGTTTGTCCTGTGTAAGTGGACGAGCCTGACAGAGCACTGCCGGATACATAAGCCTCCGGCAGAAAAAATGCATCGGGCGCCACATCAAAGCCGACTACATCTCCAAGCGATGTACTCGCCGACTCGTTGGTATCGCCACTGAACAATCCGACTGGGGTAACGGAGAAGTTAACGACGCAATTTAAAACGTCGTCTATCACACCCAAGCCGGCAATGACCGCGGTCGCACCACCCCCGGAGAAGAGCAAAGCCGGGGCACTCGCATTAGGTGTGCCACCCGGAGGCGTGCACTGGCTTGTATCAAAACTGCCACTCGCGGACACCACCACATCACCGCCCGTCTGAGCAATCTGGACGTTAATAGCAGCAAAGGCCGCAGGTGATGTTAGCCACAGCGCAAGAACGGCAAACGCAACAGTAGAAAAAAAACGTTCCACGGTGTAATACTCCTAAATCTGCACATAGCAAAGGCAACCGTCGGCTGCGTTAGCATGATACAACAAAAACTAAAGTTTAGAAGCTCAGCCATTCTAAGGTTGAATGCCGGAATGACCGTAGCGCTCGACGAATAGTCGGTTGACGCCAGCCTCCAACCTGGCCCAATTGACGCGGCGCGGCGCGGCGGACACCGTGAATTGACCACTGTGAGCGGTCATCGACAGCCCCTAAGCCTGATGCCAGTAGTTCGCCTAAGTGCCAGCTGCGGTTGTAGCCGCAAATCGATTCTGAGCGAGATGTGATGTGCTACTCGGGGCCGCTGTCGCGCATAGCAGCGGAAGTTTCTCGCTGACAAATCTATGGCTCACAAACATTTATTAAAGTTGAGAATGTAATGAGCCAGGATGCCATTACAGCAATGGGGGAAACTGATTTGATGATGAACTGTGATCAGACGAAACCGGCAAACTGGGAATCGGTGTTATTTAGAACGCTACTCGTTGGTAGCTGTTCGGCGAGATATATGATTAGGCGAACTTCAATGTGAAAAAATTCTATGTGCCGGCGTTGTGCTTTTGTGTTTTTCCTCAATCGTAACAAGCGATGAAGAATTCAGGAATATGCGCTGAAGCCGTGCTGAGCAACTGTAATAAAACTGGATTTATCGCCTTGCAGGTGCAAGCAAGTCGCACCCTTAAGCGGCTTCGCAATCCGGTGCTGTTACTCAACCGAGCCTACTAGCCAGAAAAAGTTTAGAGAATCATTAGCACCAACCCTGATGCGATGGGTCGTGTCAGCCCTTCGATACCGCGTCGATCACCAGCCTGGCGAACGTTTGCGGGTCATCTTCCTGGATAAAGTGGCCACCATGTAAAGTGGTGTGGGGCTGGTTTTTGGTGCCGGGTACCCGCTCCAGAAACTGGGCATCTGCACCACGGGTTATCGGGTCACCGTCACTGAAACAGCAGATAAACGACTTTTGCCACTGCTCCAATACTTCCCAGGCTCGCTGGTTTTCGGCTACATCCGCAATGTGGGGCTCTACAGGCACCAAAGAGGGGTAGGCCCTTGCAGCGGCCTTGTAACTGCTGCCGGGGAATGGCGCCTCATAGGCCGCGATTTCGGCGTCCGACAGGGTGCGCTTGCTGCCGGTCTGGACGATGCGGCCAATCGGAAACCATGGACTGTAGCGGGCGAAATTGCGCCATATCCTGAAAGCTCTCGGTGCTCCTGTACCCTCAGGCAGGCCACCGTTACTGAGCAGGATGCGGGCAAAGCGTTCAGGGGATTCTGCAGCCAGACGCAGGCCGATCAGCGAACCCCAGTCCTGGCAAACCAGCGTGATGTCGCGCAAGTCCAGTGCCTCGATCCAGTGACGGATCCATGCAACCTGGCCACTGAAACTGTAGTCCTTGCGGGCGGCGGGTTTGTCGGATTTTCCAAAGCCGATGAGGTCAGGGGCCAAAGCGCGTAACCCGGCATTGGCTACCGGCCCGATCATGTGCCTGTACAGGTAAGACCAGGTGGGCTCGCCGTGCAACATCAGCACCGGTGGCGCATCGGCAGGACCTTCATCGACATAGTGCAGACGCAGTTCGGGCGTTATCTGGTGGTAGTGTTCCGCAAACGGAAAGTCCGGCAATTTCGCAAAGCGGGAATCAGGCGTTCGCAGTATTTTCATCATTGGTGCTCCTGGCCGGGAGATAGTGCCCTACAGATCTTACCACCTGCGGCCAGCGATTCATCGGTCTCATCTACAACGCGGCTTTTTCCGGTTTTCGGGAATACAGCTGATACAGATCAAGAGCAAGGAGAGATACATCACATTTCGAGAGCTATGCTTATAGTAAGGCAGTTGTTTGTGGTTTGGGGAGTTTTGTTGTGAGGCCACCGTGATGGTGATTACCAGGCAGTTGGAACAAGGCGCTACTATTGCCGTTGTCGGTGGCGGTCCGGCTGGTGCATTTTCGGCTATTCACCTGCTCGATCATGCCCGCAAACTCGGTCGCAACATACGGGTGGTGGTGTTCGAAGCCCGGTGCCGGCCGTCAAACCGGGATCCGGCCGGGTCGAGTGGATCCTACGCCGGCTGTCCCCAGTGTGCTGGCGGAATCTCGCCGCGTCTTCACGATGCCCTGGATGCGTTGGGTATCAGCCTGCCGCCGGAAATAATCCAGGCGCGCATATCTTCCATTATTGTGCAAGGCAACTGGAAAAGCATTTATCTGCCTGTACCTTCAAATCGGTCCATGTCTTCAGTCTTCCGCGGTACGCTCCCGTTCGGTCAGCACCTGCCTGAGGATTGCTTTGATGCGCTGCTGCTGAAATTTGCCGCGAGTGCGGGGGCAGAGTTGGTCGGCAGCAGGGTATTTCGCGCGGCTTATGACAGTGCAGGAAAGGTGGACCTGAGTTACCAGCTGAACAATATGGAGCAGGTACTGAAGGCAGATTTTGCGATTTTCGCCGGAGGTGTGAATGATCACTCCGACAAAGCCCATACATTGCCAGGTAGCATGGAGTTGTTTCGGCAATTGCAGCCGGCCTATGTTGCGCCTCGCCTCCGCAAATCCATTATTTTTGAGCTCGAAGCGCAGGCTGCAACCGGTATGGCACAGGGAGGCGAGTTGCATTTTGTCGAGAGCAGCACTGGAAATTTACAACTCGACATGTGTTCCATGTTATCCAAGCGGGGTTACATCACCGTAAGCCTGATTGGCAAGAGCGTGGACGAGTCTCATACCCACCAGCAGAATCTTAACGTGATAAGGGACTTCCTGGCGCTGCCACAGATCCGCACGGTGCTGCCGCCGCAAATGCAACTTCACGTGCGCTGTATATGCAACCCCAGCCTGGTTGTCGGTACGGCGAAAATGCCCTATGGCGAAAGCGTTGCCGCCGTGGGTGACATGGCGACTTCGCGGCAGTACAAGGATGGAATTCTGGCCGCACACAATATGGCCGAAGGTATCGCCCGGACGGTGTTGGACAGGGGGGTAGACAGCCAAAGCCTGGCTTCAGGGTATGGCCGTATTATCAGGGGTATTGAAAAGGATAATCGCTATGCCGCGATTATCTTTGTACTTTATCGCTGGTTCTTTACCAATGCTTTTCTAAGCCGGGTCATTTACCAGACATTCACCACAGAAAAGAAATCGCATACGGAAAGCCAACGGAAGTTCAAGAAAATATTCTGGGCAATATCCAGTGGAGATCAGAGTTATCGGGAGATCGCCTGGTTGATGCTGCGGCCAGCAACCCTCTGGCGGATCTTCAAGGGTGGACTCCTTGTCGCGTTGCGTAACTGGATTGCCGAGATTTTCTTCGGTATCAGTTGGCGTGGTATTGCGAGGTTTACCACGGCGGTATCCAGGGACGATCTCAGTGCCAGGCGCAGCGCGCTGCTGCCTGCCCACGAATGGTCGGGGTCGGGCATGCACCTGCCTGAATTCGAGTGTATCTATTCCATCCGTATTCGCGCTAAACCTGATACCGTGCGCGGGCTGTTGTCGCAGTTCGGCGAGCCGGGCCGCCCTTACCTCAATCCCCGTTGGGTAAATATTCGCAGGAACCGTGGCGAGCCGCTGCAGGAAGGTGCTGTTATCGACTACAGAATATTCTGGGGCGCTATTGGGTTTTCTATCGAACAACAACCCTCGAGTCGGGAGACGCTTATCGTTTACAAGGTTAACGGCGGCTTTGCCGATGGGGGCCTGTTCTGCTTTGAAGTCGAGCCTCTACCGGAGGGCTACTGTCTGCTGACGGTCTATCTGGTATTTGATTATCGCAGGGGGAACACATTTGCTGGCCGGGTGTTATGGGGGATTTTCAGGCGCCTGTTTCCCGAATTCATCCATGATGTGCTCTGGAATCACGCCCTGTGCCAGCTGAAGCAAGTCGCCGAACTTAGAGATTCGGTGTCCTGGGAGGTGAGCCTATAGAACCTTACGGCTGGCTACTCCAGCAACGCCAGCGAATCGAGAGCGCCAAAGCCACTGTGCACACCAGCCTCGGTAACCTCGGGTGGCTTGGAACGCACCAGGTAACCTGCGTAGCCGCTGCGCTCCCCGCTGACCGGCAGGGGCCGGCCATCAAGATGGGCGGTGAACATACCGATCTCGCTTACCAGGCTCCCTACCTGCTGGGCGCGGCCATTGCGTACTACCAGGGTGGGTTCAGCCCTCCCGGTGGGGCGCAAGCGGCGCATCAGTACCCAGGCTGGATAATCCTCATCTTCCATGGTCTCCAGACGGCGCATAATGTCGCGGTCAAACAGGCAGTGTCCACCGCCTTCGCCCTGGTTTTTCAGTACCCAGTCGGGGCTGCTGTTTTCCTCGACCAGTGCTGGCAGCGTATGCCTGTCTACGGTGCGCATGGGGGTGATGATGGCTTCAAGATCCGCACGCTCCCGCTTGTCAAAACCCAGTTCCTCCAGCAATCCGCCGGCACCCAGCGCAACATGCAATTGCATACGCTTGCTGGTGGCCAGTTGCTGGGCCAGGGTGGCGTTTACCGCAACCCGGTGGCGTTCGATGAAGATGCGGGTCCGGGTGAGCGCTTCACAGCAACGTCGGGTGTCCAGGTCGGTGGCGACATAGTCCTGGTACTGGTAGCCGGCCCGTAGATACACCACGTGAATATCACCACAGCCGGCCAGCTGCAGCGAATCCCTGGGCCCGGTCGATAACTGCTCGTGGAGTTGACGGAAGCTGCGTCGATACGTCCGCAAACCCCGTTGCCGCAATTGCTGTTCCAGCAGGCGCTGGTCGAAGATGTTGTCCTCATCTTCCTGCACCACCATCAGGAAGCCGGGATCACCGCTGTGGGCGAGCTCCGAAGCCACCCGCCGGGCGGCGGCAGCGATGGCTGTAGCCATGCCCGTAGTTGCGGGATTGGGGAGTAGTCCGGCGATATTACCGGCACTGTAGCGGCTGAATTGCGAGGGCCACTGCGTGTGGATGTAATGGTGCAGTTTCTGCACCTGCTCGCCGAAAGGTGCCATGCCAGCGGCGATACTGTTGCACTCTACCAGTTGCGCGCCTGCCTGTTCGTCCACCATGAAATCACTGCGTTGCAATAGCAGTGCCAGCCTTGCAGGTGTGTCGCCAGCCCCGTGCAACTCACTGTAGCTGCCCAGCATTTCTGCGAAAAAGGGATCGCCGATCAGCAGCGGGGCATGAACACCCTCGATGAGATCATGGCGAGCAGCCAGAGCTTCAGTCAGGCGACCCAGCAGCGGCGCAGTTACCTCCAGTTGCTGCAGAGTGGCCCTGGCTATCGGTGTCGGCGTCAGCGTGAAGGGTACCTGCCGGGCTCTTCCAGGCCCGTCGAGGAAGCAAAGACCCAATTGCATGGCCTGGGCTGTGACATCATCGATGAGCGGATTGGTGATAAGATCTGGCATGACAACATCCTCGCAACCCCGGAACCTCCATGTCAAAGAAAATTCCGTTCGCCTCCATTCGTCCTGGCCTGAGTCTGGATTTACTCTCACAGCGTGAAATGGCCTCGCTGGCGACTACCGACCAGAGCCTTCACCAGTTGTTCCGCCGCTGCGCGTTGGCCGTGCTCAACACCGGCGGCGACACCGACGATGCCCGGGAAATTTACCAGCGCTATGAGGATTTTGACCTGCGGGTGGTATCTGAGTCCCGGGGGGTTAAGCTGGAGTTGTACAACGCGCCAGCCCAGGCCTTTGTCGACGGCGTGATTATAGAGGGTATCCGCAACCACCTGTTCAGCGCCCTGCGC
>Ga0102812_10001469_pt1 | contig 16333 bp, 16 predicted proteins | sample ColrivemetaGS713_FD_79334 | JGI IMG/M metagenome (GOLD analysis project Ga0102812, IMG submission 79334) | Estuarine microbial communities from the Columbia River estuary - Flood tide ETM metaG S.713 | ecosystem: Environmental > Aquatic > Marine > Intertidal zone > Estuary | place: USA... | reverse complement strand
CATTTTAAGTGGAATTATTTTGGGATTCTAAAATCAATCGAGTAATACGAATCGTAGCTCCGTGTAAATAAGACTTATTAAATCCCTTTTGCTTATTGATTATTGGCGTCTAATTGCGATATTGGATTGAAGTTTATTTTGTTAAAACCGTTCAAATCCATACAGATGAAACAGAAAATTTTGTTTGTCATCCTTTTATTTGTTTCGACGAATACGCTTTTTGGTCAAAAAAACGGGATCCGGTTTTTTGTTTTTCCCGGGTATGTGTATAATTATATTAACCTGGGCTATGAAAGACATTTCAAATCAAACCAGACGATAGAATTTGAAGCACAGGCAGGTATGTTTTTTAATTTAATGAATGAAGAATATAATTCCCATACCCGCTTAAAGACAAGCTACAAACTGTACTTTCCCAATACCCATTCTAAAAATAGCTATTGGCTGGGGTACCTCCTTGTTTTTGGGAAATCATATGCCAGTTCTTTCTCAACCTTAGGTGGGGAAGTATTTAGAGATGTTGGCGCTGGATTTTCTCTTGGCAAACGATTTGCTCTTTTTGGTTATTCAAATTTCTGTCTGGATATAGGCATAAATTACAATGTTTTATTAAAGGAAAAAATAAAAAAGACCATTGAAAATTACGATTTTACCACTATGGAAGTGGAAATTGTCAACAAGTATTCACTTGCATATCGATTCGGTGGTATTTTAAACATTATAATAAAATTTTAACACATATGATAACAATGGACTAGTTACACAGTTGTTACGTATTATTATATTTTAATAAATAAGTTGAGTATTGGGTTTCATGGTAATTGAATTAAAAATATTATTACCTAAATCACTAAAATTCATTCATTTATAATGGATTTGTTTCAGCAAATTTTATTAGATTTGGAATAGAAGTGATTGCAATGTTTTAGAAAACCAATGTTCGAACTATGAAAATTTGCAATAGATTCAAAAATTTTAGACTCCATGCTGAAGTCAACATGGAGTTGTTATTAATGTCAGAAAAAGACAGCGATCAGGTTTCTATTTATCATATTAATTCTGATAATAAAAAAGTAGTCTTGGGCTCGGGGACTCATCCTAATTTAGTTAAATACCTTGCCAAAAATGGTAAATATAAATCCTGGGTAAATATCATTTTCAAAGACTATATCTATGTTGATATTGATATCTTCGATGAAGATCTATATGCTTTTGATACTCATTTAACTAAAAAGAATTCAAAAGTTATAATTCTGGGTATTTTGGTAATCATTATTCTTATTGCCCTTGGTCTGTGTCTGGTGATTTAAATTATTTCCATCCTAACTATTTTAAAAATGGCTTTTCCCCAGATACTTATTTGCAAAAATAATAAACCTGAATTGTCGTTCGAATTAATAATTCTACCCTTTTAAAAATGGATGAATTAACCAATTGTTTAAAAAACGAAACCCGATATTTGCATCATGATAAAACCCATAGCAAAAGATGTCGATAGTTATATGCTGGCCTATACAGATGACATTCAGGTCATCCTGAAAAAAATCCGCAAGATTATTTTAGAAACAGCACCGGAAGCAGAAGAAAAAATCGCTTATGGAATGCCCTCCTATAAAGCCTATGGCAGACAACTGGTCTATTTTGCAGGACACGCCAAACACATTGGATTTTATGCATTGCCAAGCGGCCATACCGCTTTCTCTGAAGAAATGGCTGCCTATAAACAAGGAAAAGGTTCCGTCCGTTTTCCACTTGATCAGGAAATTCCCTACGAACTGATCCGAAAGATCGTTGCTTTCCGATTGGAAGAAAACAGAAGCAAAACCATATAACCTATTCCTTTACAACCTTGTCAGCCTGATTCAATGTATGTTTTAAATTACAGTCATGCTGCATTGGATAAATTCGCCTTTCAACACTTGTCCAGAGTCAAAAAACGACGTGTGAAAATAGCCTGAAAAACGATTGTCCAAAAAAATCAGACCCGATCCAAAGCATAGGGTTTTGAAAGTAATCCCGAATGCAAAGTCATAAAAATCTGTGGACAGCGGAGATTCAAGATTAAAATCAGCCATATTTATAATATTTCCATTAATTTGACACGATAAATTTGAAATTCTATCAATGGAAAACCAATAGAAATGAAGCAAAATAATAAAAAAACCATTTGCGTACATGCAGGCCAGAAGCAGGATGAATACAAGGGCATCAATACACCGATCTATACTTCTACCTCCTATGGTTACCTGGATACGGAAGACAGATTCTATCCCCGGTATTTCAATATTCCCAATCAAAGGGTGCTCATAGAAAAACTGGCGCAACTGGAGCATGCAGAGAATGGCCTCATCTATAGTTCAGGAATGGCTGCGATCAGCACAACGCTGTTGAGTTTGCTGAATAGTGGAGACCATATCATTTTTCAGAAGGGATTATACGGAGGAACAGTCAATTTTGTTTTTTTGGATTTTGAAAGGTTTGGGATCAGCTACACCATATTACCGGATAATGAACCCGAGACTATGATCGCTGCTATTCAGGAAAATACCCGGATCATTTATGTGGAAACCCCTTCAAACCCTATTTTATCCATTGTGGACCTGAAGATGGTCAGCGACATCTGCAAATCAAGAAATATCATTTCTGTAATCGATAATACCTTCGCTTCTCCCTTCAATCAGAATCCAATTGATTTTGGTATCGATATCGTTTTACACAGTGCAACCAAATACATCAGCGGACACAGCGATATTTCAGCCGGTGCCGTATTGTCCAGCAATGAGATGATCGACAGGATCCATGAAACGAGCCTCAATTTTGGAGGCACGCTCAATGCACTGATGTGCCATTTGCTGGAACGAAGCCTCAAAACACTGGCGGTACGGCTCACCCAGCATAATGAAAATGCGCAGGTACTGGCCGATTGGCTGGATGCCAATTCAAAGATCAAAAAAGTGTACTTCCCCGGCTTGAAAAGCCACCCGGGACATGAAATTGCCAGGAATCAAATGATGGGCTTTGGCGGAATGTTAACCTTCGACATCGGAGGGATCGATTCTTTCCAATTTCAGAAAAACCTTCAGCTTATCAAGCCTTCCATGAGCCTGGGAGGTGTGGAATCAACCATCTGTTCACCAGCACTCACTTCTCACCGACATTTATCTGATGAGCAAAGAAAACTGGACGGCATTACAGACAATATGTTGAGATTGTCCGTGGGAATTGAAGAGGTGGATGATCTGATCCGTGATCTGGAACAGGCATTGGGCTAGATCTGTCAACAAAGTAAGGCCCTATTCATTTTTGCCGCAAAATATCCATTTTTTAACACCAAAATATCAGTTGGAATCGTTTCTCGATTAATAGATTAACGGGTGAATTCTAATTATTAAACTTATTTTTGCCCGCTGAAGGACAATAATTGTCTGAAATTAAACTTCGCATAAAAAATTCAAATGAAATATACTTTCCTCTTGCTGTTTAACCTGCTGCTAAGCCTGACGGTAATGGCACAAAATATAGACCAGTCTGTTGACAGCCTGCTCAGTCTGATGACACTCGACGAGAAGATCGGACAAATGACCCAGGTTGAAAGGGGCGCCTTGACAAATATCCAGGATCTGGCAAGCTATGGGATCGGATCGATCTTGAGCGGTGGCGGTTCTGCCCCAACTCCGAATACGATCAGCAGTTGGATAAACATGTATGACAATTTTCAAACCGTGGCCCTGCAAAGCCGGCTGGGGATCCCGATGATCTATGGCATTGATGCCGTTCATGGTCATAATAATGTATATGGCGCCACTATTTTTCCGCATAACATCGGTTTGGGTTGCACCTGGAATCCGGAACTGATCCGATCCGCCAATGAAGTAGTGGCCCGGGAGGTCGCCGCAACAGGGATCGACTGGACCTTTGCGCCCTGTATCGCGGTGGTGCGAGATGAACGCTGGGGAAGGACCTATGAAGGATTCGGCGAAACCCCTGAGATCCAGAAAATCATGGCAAGGGAATCGGTGATCGGACTACAGGGAACAGACCTGAGCCATAAGGAAAGCATTCTCGCCTGTGCCAAGCATTTTGTCGGGGATGGTGGCACCATGGACGGAAAGGATCAGGGCAATACTGTTCTGACTGAAACAGAATTGAGGGCCATCCACATGCCGGGCTACATCGATGCGATCGAAGCCGGTGTCGGAACCATCATGGCATCTTATAATAGCTGGAACGGACAAAAACTCCACGGTCATGATTATTTGCTGACGGATGTATTGAAAGAAGAACTGGGCTTTGAAGGCTTTATCATTTCAGACTGGCAGGGGATAGATCAGATCACCGGCAATTATAAAGAAGCCGTCAAAAGAGGCATCAATGCAGGCATTGACATGGTGATGGTACCCAATAATTATAAGGTTTTCATCAGTGACCTGAAAAGCCTGGTGCAAAACAATGAGGTGAGTGAAGAAAGGATCGATGATGCCGTTCGAAGGATCCTGAAGCAAAAATTTCTGCTGAATCTGTTCAAAAAGCCGTTTACAGACGGAACACTGGCTCCCAGCATCGGTTCCGCGGCCCACAGGGCGATCGCCCGACAGACGGTTCGGGAATCCCTCGTGCTGCTGAATGGTAAAAATCACGTATTACCGCTTCAAAAAGACGGAAATAATGTTTTGGTGGCTGGCGCCCTGGCAAAAGACCTGGGTGCACAATGCGGCGGCTGGACGATGACCTGGCAGGGCGCAAATGGAAACATTACCAAAGGTACAGATATACTTACGGGCTTGCAGCAATTGACCGGAAGCAGTCAGATCATTTATTCCCCGAACGGGGATCACAACGGGGACATAGATGTTGCCGTGGTGGTGATCGGAGAGAAAACACCCTATGCGGAAGGCAACGGGGACCGGTCGGACTTAAGGCTGGATAAATCGGACATCGATCTCATAAAAGAACTAAAAGAAGCGGGAATTCCGGTGGTGGCCGTACTGATTTCGGGCCGGCCGATGATCATCAGTGAGATCCTGCCCTTTACCGATGCATTCATCGCGGCATGGTATCCGGGAACGGAAGGAGACGGGATCGCTGAAGTGCTTTTCGGGGACTACGAACCAGTTGGAAAATTAACACATTCCTGGCCTAAAACCATGTCGCAGATCCCGATCAATTTTGGGGACAACGACTATGATCCCTTGTTTGCATACAAACATGGCTGGCAGACATTTCCGGGTCAAACCGGCAATGAACAACTATTGCCCTATGCCGCCAGTACGAATCAGGAAGGAAATTCCATCCTGCTGGCTCTCAACGATCAAATTACAAGCCTGAATGTCCTTGCGGGCGATTTTGAACTCTATATCAACGGTACATCCATTCCCAATGGAATTGGCGCGGTGAAAATCGCTGATTTTGATGCAACAAGCCTGGAACTGGAACTGAATGCAGGCATTCAACCGGGGAATGAGCTTGAAATTTCCTATTCAGGAAATGGCATTGCATCGGCAGACCTGATCCTTGAACCCCTGAATAAGTATTACGTGTACAACGCAGTGGATATTTCATCCGCCGTTCATCCATTGCCCGGACGGATCGAAGCGGAGAATTATTACGACATGATAGGCGTACAACTCGAGAATTGCGGCGATGTGGGCGGAGGTGAAAATGTGGGTTATATCGAAGCCGGGGACTGGCTGAAATATAAGGTGGAAGTCAAACAAACGGGCAACTATAAAATTACCGGCAGAATCGCCGGTTTTGCCGGGGGAACCCTCCTGCTGAATTTCGATAATAGCCTCCAGGCTAAGTTAAATTACAGTTCAACCAATGGTTGGCAGAGCTGGAAGAGTTTCAACACTACGATCGATCTGGAAGCGGGATTCTATACCCTGCAGGCACTCGCACAATCCGATCAGTTCAACATCAATTATTTTGAATTTGACCTGATCAGCAGTTCAGATCCCAAGGTGGAAAATACCTCGCAAAAATTCATAAAGGCCTACCCGAATCCGGTCGAAGGGATCCTTCATTTAGAATTTACAAATACCGGAAATCAGGCGGGAAGTATCCGTTTGTTAGATACCAATGGACACCTGGTCCGGCTATTGTTTGAAGGCACGATACCGGATGGATTCAACCAATATCGGCTGCCCCTTCATCCTGATTTGCCAAAAGGCTCTTATTTTATCGAATTGATATGCGGACCAGAGCGCCATCTGAAAACAATCGTTAAGAACTAAAACAACAGCATAGCTGCCCTTCAGGACCCGACCGGATAGCATCCTGTCGGGTCTTTTGTTGTAAATGGCTGCCTCACATTGATTGGAACAGATTATTTGGCTTAACTGATCTGGTTGACCAGTGGTTTATTTGCCTCAAAAGCACTGATGTTGCTCAGAACTGTATCTGCGATCTGATCCAGGGCCTCACGCGTTAAGAATGCCTGGTGGGAAGTGATCAGTACATTCGGAAAACTGAGCAGGCGAAGGATCCTTTCATCTTGGAGAATACGCTCGGACAGATCCTCAAAAAACAGGTTTTCCTCCTGTTCGTAGACGTCAATTCCCAGGTAGCCGAGGTGGTGGGATTTCAATGCCTCAATGATTGCCGTGGTATCCACCAATCCTCCCCGGCTGGTATTGATCAGCATGGCCCCGGGTTTGAATTTTTCCAGGGATTCCTTGTTGATCAGGTGGCTGGTTTTTGAATTGAGCGGGCAATGCAGGGAAATAATATCGGATTGGGCATACAGCATATCGAGGGTTTTGTATTGTACCCCCAGGGATTTTAGTTCTTCCGACTCATGGATATCAAAGGCACTAACCCGGCACCCCAGTCCCAGCATGATCCGGCAGAATGCGGCACCGATCTGCCCCGTTCCGATCACACCCACTTCCTTGCCGAAGATATTAAACCCCGTCAGGTTGTTCAGCGAAAAATTCGATTCCCGGACCCGGTTATAAGCCTTATGTGTCTTTCGGTTGAGGGTCATGATCAGCGCCAGTGCATGTTCTGCAACGGCTTCCGGTGAATAAGAAGGGACCCGAACAACCTTGATATTGTGCTTTTTGGCCGCTTTTAGATCTACGTTGTTGAATCCGGCACAACGGAGCGCGATCAGCTTTACCTCGTTTTCTGCCAGATCCGCGAGGGTCGCTTCATCTATCTGGTCATTTACAAAAATGCAAACGGCATCATAACCTTTGGTCAGCTTTGTGGATTTCTTTTTGAGCGACGATTCAAAATAGGTAAGCTGGTGACCATAGTTCTTATTGAATGCATCCAGATAGCTTTTATCGTAAGGTTTTGTGCTGAAAACGGCAATGTTCATCTCTTTATTTTTTTATTTATTAAAATGCTTTTGCAGGGTTATGGGCAATTGAAACATGCCCTTGATTCCCTTTTTTGTATCTAAAGGCAAACAGGGGCATTGGGCCCGAATACGAACTATATTCCAGAGGGACAAACAAAATCCGGATGGAATTGATTTGAGATTTTCTGATTAATCTGAGAAATGGGCTATTAGGTAAAAGGGCGACAATTCACGAGCAGCATCCGTGAAAATCCAAAAGAAAGCTCAACTTGTATTTTCCGATTTAAGCTTGCTTATTTGATCTTTTTACTGGTTCCCTCTATGTAATTGATGAAATTTTCACCATCCCGGGACATTTCAAACTTAGTATGTACCATGCCTGAATCCAACAAGGTATAGCTCAGTCGAAAAATGGGTGTATTTTCAAGTTTTTCGCTGGTAAATACAATGGTTTTATCGGTATATTTCAACTGATACCGGATCGTGTGCCCTTCATTGTCAAAGTAGATAGCAGTAGAAGGATCACCGGTAGGATTTTTATACACAACCATCAGATCCTCATGGATGACGATTGGTCCATTGTCCCGGCCCGGATACTCAGAATGACTTTTCCGGATGATCACATGATCGTCCAGCTCTTGTGTGAATGAAAAGCTGCCTCCGCCTTGTCCCGGTTGACCACTGCCTTCTCCCTGCCACTCACCGAGCAACCATTGCCAGTTTTCCCAGGTGCTTGTAGTTTGCGCATAGCTTACACTTATGATAAGGGAGCATAAGAGGAAAAGCATGGTTTTTTTGATCATCTGACTTGTTTTGTTAAGGTTGATTTATTTCCCGAAGGTATGGAAATATGCTAATGACATAAATTACTGCCATAAAAAAATGTATTAATTTAGCTAGACTATTGATGAAAAGCCAGGGCTTAACTTTCAGCGCAAGATGAGTTCGAATGCGAAAGGGATATAAGTTGGGCGCAATGAAAAAAGTAAAACATGAACCTGATGGCATATTTTAAAGTATAAAAGAAGTATTTATATAGTCTATAGAGCATATAAATATGAAATATAGGCTTATAATACTATAAATATAAAATATAGCATTATAATACGATAAAAGTACTATATTTGTATGAAAAGAGCATAATGATAAAAGCGGTCATTTCCGGAGATATTGTCGCATCTACAAGTTTAACTGGAGAAGGTAGAGAATTAATAGAAGATTCGCTTCAGGACTTAATGGAAGAATTAGGTGTAAAATTTAATACCTTTTCCCGAATTATTAAGGGTGATTATCTTGAATGTGTAGTACCTGATCCTGAAAATGCTTTGCTTGTAGCTATCGCAATAAAAAGTTTCGTAAAATCGATTCCGGTTGAAAACACAAGCTTGTATAAGATTAATAAAAGAGTGAAATTATTTAAGACCTATGGCATCCGGCTTGCAATAGGATATGGAACGCTTAGTCGCTTCGATACAGAAAAAGGCATAATAGATGGTGAGGCAATTTATCTGTCAGGCAGAAAGATCAATAAGTTTTCAACCTATAAAAAGGAACGAATAGTTATAAAAAACACGATGTATTTTGTTTCTAATGATCTCTATCTGAATGAAACATTTGAACCGATAATCGGATTACTGGATGTACTGATCAATAAGGCAACTTCAAAACAATGTAAGGTGCTTTATTTGAAATTGATGAATAATAATGAGCATTCAATTGCAACGCTTTTGGGGATAAAACAATCAGTTGTAAATCAACATTCAACAAGTGTGGGATGGAATGCAATTGAGCGGACTGTAATGTATTTTAATGCATTGATTAAAAAACAATAAAATGACACTTTTACATTTGATCATTTTACAATTTATGGCCCATTTAGTGGGAGATTTCACCTTTCAACCAGATGTAAAAACTGCAGAAAAAGACCAATTGGGTTTTAAAAGTAAATTTCTGAAATGGCATATCCTGATTATTTTCGGATTGTCATGGATCGCTTCCTTTCAACTGAATTTTATATTCGCAGCAATGCTGATCGCTCTTTCGCATTTATTACTTGACGGGGCCAAAAAATATATGTATAAAAAAATTAATTTAGCTGCTTATACCTTCTTTATTGACCAGACATTACACCTGGGTTTTATTCTAGGTATTGTCCTGTTATTTGAAAATTATTTTGAGTTAAATTCCCTTATAAATATTTCATTAGATGTAAGATCCTTAGCAATTATAACCGGCTTTATTTTTTGCACAAAACCTGCCAATATTTTTATTAAAGAAGTATTTAAGGTTTTTGAAATTAAAGCCAGCAATGCTGAAAATGACGACCTCCCAAATGCCGGAAAATTAATTGGTATTATAGAGCGATTTTTGGTTTTTACATTTATTATTCTAAACCAATTTGAAGCGGTAGGTTTCCTGATTGCAGCCAAATCAATTTTAAGATTTAAGGATGATAATACGGTAAAAGCCGAATATGTTCTTGTTGGAACAATGTTAAGTTTTGGCATTGCAATAGGATTGGGAATTATCATTAATTTATTCCCAATATAGCAAAATTCCCTCTTTAAGTAGCTCTGTCCTGCATTCGTTTTACCGCCCGCTTTATGTCTTAAAACTGGATCAAAATACCGGACAGGAAATCGGCAACACCAAAATCTATGCGCCCCCTTCTTTATTCCGCATCAATAAATGATCTACGGAGTATTTTCCGCTTCCGGCCACCAACAAGACCCCATAAATGATCAGATACAATAAGGCCAGCTCCTTTTTACCGATCGGATCGGCCCCGTGGGTAACAAATGCCGCAACCAGCATCGTGATGATCAAAGGGATCGCCGCCAGCCGGGTGGCCAAACCAATGCCGATCAGAACCGAACAGAAAAATTCTGAAAATACCACCAGAATCAGGGTTAAAGTCGCACCCAGACCGATCGGGTCCGCAAACAGGATCTCGCCGCCCGCAAGCAGCTTGTTCAGTTTGGGCAATCCGTGGGTGATCATAAGTCCTGCAACCGAAAGACGTACGATCAGCAGTAGGATCTGGGTGTAATTTTCATTGGCCTTGATCTGCAATATTCGTTTCATCATTTTAGTAAAATTTATCTTCTAATGAATGGGCGGTTCCGTTTATTCGTCCGCTTACGATCCCTAAAATACTATTTTGCTTTTAACTTTTTCAGTATATCGACGCCATTCAGATTACTTGGGTTCAGCGCGATGGATTTTTCATAGTTTTTAATGGCCAGTTCTTTGTTCTGATCCAGCATATAGGCTTCTCCAAGACTGTCATAGGCATTGGAAGAATTGATATTGTTATCCACATTCAGCTTGAAAACAGCGATCGCCTCTTTGATCTTTCCGGCCTGTAATAATTTATATCCGACCGCATTCATTTCATTCTCTTTCAGGTAATAATCCCCGGAGGCCTTGTCGTTTTCGTATTTCGCCAGTCCGGCATCAACGCCTTCATTCATAAAAGCCTCAACAATATTATTGGCCAGAGATCTTTTTGGCAGATCATAAGGAAGATTGTATAGAATACCCATGATGGACCGGCTGATCTCATTGAGTGCCGTACCGCCGGTATTATTTAAAAGAACGATCAGGTCTTTTGTGTTCGGCATCCGCCCGATCAGCGTGTTGAATCCGTTGATCCCGCCACCATGACCGATGGTCAGCATACTGTCGATCATGCCTTCCGGTTTTGTGATTCCAACGCCCCAGCCGTAAGCATAATGTTGCCCAAAAGCTTCGATTTGCGGTTTGAACATCAATTTCATGTTGGGCAATGAAAGTATTTTTGAGGTATAAAGTGCCTGATCCCACAGATACAGATCCTCCACAGTCGAATACAATGATCCGGCCGCATAGGGCAGGGACATATCCAGGTAGGGCGCATTTATATAACCGTCTCCGGTCTTTTCATAACCGGCTGCCCGGTTTTTCAGGATGGTCCCAAAATGGTCATATCCCGTATTTTTCATGGAAAGCGGATCCAGGATCTGCGCTTGCAGCACCTGCTCATACGACTTGCCCGTTGTTTTTTCAATGATATGGCCCAGCAGAAAATAACCTGAATTGCTGTAAGCAAATTGCGCACCCGGATCGAATTCAAGGGTGGAATCTGCAAAGGTCGCCACAAAATCTGCAGGGGTATACGGATTCCGGTTCATATCCCTGAAACCCGGAAAGGAAGTATAGTTGGGAATGCCCGAACTATGGGTCAAAAGATGATGCAAAGTAATGCGATCCCCGTTTGCCTTCGGATAATCCGGCAGGTAATTGCTGATCGGTTTATCCAGCTCCAGTTTGCCCTGCTCCACCAATTGGAGGATGAGCATGGCGGTAAATTGCTTGGTGATGGAACCCAACCGGAATTTGGTATCAGGGGTATTGGGAATGTCCCACTCCATATTGGCCATACCAAAACCTTTTTTATAGATCACTTTCCCCTCTTTTGCAATCAGGACGGAACCGTTAAACTGGCCGTATTCCTGATATAAACCCAGCAATTCATCCAGTTTGTCAGTGTTGCTCTGTGCGCTTGAAAGTTGAATAAAACCGAAAAGAAACAAGCTGGTCAAAACGATTAATTTCTTCCTGTTTGCTTTGAATTTTATAAACATAAATTTTGGATTTAATAATTTAAATGAAACTTGATTTTAATGTTGCTGAATGTTATTTGAACGTTAGAATAAGTAAAATGTTAATAAAATAAGCGAAAAACTGTGCTTCCCCTCCAATTTGGCTGAACAGATATTTCCATGAAAATAAGCAGGCAGCTCATTTTTTTGAAAGCGGGTTTAGGTATTCACCCGTAAGTTTTTCTATCTTGCTTCATATGAATAAAATGGATATACGCACCGTTGACGTGGTTCAATATATGAAACCCCTGCGGGAAGGGGGCTCTCTTCCTGCGATCGTTAAGGCCGATGATGATTTTCTGTATGTTATGAAATTCAGCGGGGCCGGGCAGGGTAAAAAAGCACTGATCGCCGAACTGATCGGCGGTGAACTGGCCCGCGCCATAGGATTGAAAGTGCCGGAACTGGTTTTCATGAACCTGGATGCGTCTTTCAGCAAAACCGAACCGGACGAAGAGATACAGGATCTGCTGAAATTCAGCGTTGGACTGAATCTGGGTTTGCATTTCCTTTCCGGGTCGATCACCTATGACCCCCTGGTTTCAGAAGTGGATCCCCTCACGGCCTCCAAAGTCGTTTTGCTGGATAGCCTCATCACTAACATCGACCGAACTGCCAAAAATGCGAATCTGCTGATCTGGAACAGGGAACTGTGGCTCATCGATCATGGTGCAAGTTTATATTTTCATCACAACTGGAAAAATTGGGAGTCGCATCTCAAGGGAACTTTCCCTCCGGTGCGGGATCACGTATTGTTGGACAAGGCTGAACAACTGACGGAAGCAGCCGCAGAGATCCGGAGCAAGATCGATGGCGAGAAGATCCGGGAGATCGTGTCCACCATACCCGATGCCTGGCTGACCTACGAATACAGTGAGCTGTCAGCCACAGAAATGCGCAATGCCTACATGGAATTTTTGTCGAACAAACTGGCCAACATTGATTCACTGGTAAAAGAGGCAAACCATGCAAGATAAATACACCTTTGAATTTGCGATCATCCGGGTAGTCCCCAAAGTGGAACGGGAAGAATTCATGAATGTCGGGGCCATTTTGTTTTCCAAGCACAAAAAATTTCTGAGCATGAGATACCGGATCGATCCGAAACGATTACAGGCTTTTTCCTGCGACGTGGAATTGGAAGAACTGAATGCCTACCTCAGATCCTGGCAACTGATCTGTGCCGGTGGTGCAGAAGCCGGACAGATAGGCACAATGGATCAGCCATCGAGATTTCGCTGGCTGACCGCTTCCAGAAGCACCATCATCCAGAGTTCCAAAACCCATCCGGGCCTTTGTACGGATCCGCAGAAAGAACTCGATGACCTTTTTGCACGATATGTGCTACCGGATTAAATCCGGAGAGTATCAGCCAGGATGAAATTCACTACTGCTATCAAATAAAAGGCTATTGACTTTGTAAAATGATATTATTTGTTTCTAAATAACTTACGGATCCGCGGTGAGGAAATGAACCAGAGTGTAAACCCACTCAATACAGTTAGCAAACCAAACAGGCTGAAGAGGCGCAACAGCCAGTTGTTGATGTCGTCCCGGCCCTGATAATCCATCGTATGCGTCATCCACAGAAAATCAAACAGGCGCCAGTTGCGGTGTCGGATGGTCTGAAACCGACCGTCTGCCTCTGAAACATAAGCGTGAATGCCTTCTTCGTGTTCATATCGGATCAAATAGGCCGGCAAGGGTCTTTCCCGGTATTCGTGGTGCGCATCAGTTTCCGTGATGCGTACAATGTCGCGAACGAGCAGGTCCGGATGCATATTTTTTGCGGCGATGTCCAGCGCTTCCGCTTCGGTGATGCCGGTCTTGATCGCACCGGTTCGTGCATTGAATAGTTGTGTGTTATTGATCCAGTAATGCGGCGTTCCGCCAATGTCCCGGATCGCTACTTGCTGAATCCCGCTTTTGGTAGCGAGTGCTGCCAGGGGAAACAGATCCGTATGAAAAGGAGCCTTGTGGTCCGGATTCCTGAAATGATCGCCGTGAATTTCATCAATGTTGGTCCAGCTGAAATACAGGCCGCTGCAGGTCCACAGCAGAAACTGCAAACCCAGGATCAGGCCCAGGTAACGATGTGTCTTTCTGAATAATTTTGCTTGCTTTCCCCGGATCATATGCTTCAGATTATTGGCTGGTTTAACTTATTCCTTTTCTTTCTTTAGTTCCGTGTCGATGGTTTCGATCATCGCCTCAAATTCTTTTCTTTCGTAGAGCCGGGACAGAAAAATGATCTTTCCGTTCCGGTCCAGCACAATGTTTCTCGTTACGCCGGCCCCCGGCAGGGTGAAGGCTTCAAACAAAGCGCCCGAACTGTCGATCGCCATTGGGTAGGTAGTGCCCATCTTTTCCTTAAAGGCTTTTACGATGTCTGTTTTTTCCTTGAGGTCGATCCCGATCAGGAGGAAGTCATCCTCCTTAAATCGTTGCCAGACCTCAGACTCGAGATGCGGCATTTCCTTGCGGCAAACGCTGCACCAGGAAGCGGTGAACTGCAAGACTACGACCTTGCCTTGCAAACTTTCATTGTCGACTTTATGTCCGTCCAGGAATGCAAGATCCAGTTCGGGACAGGCATCCCCGACAGCCACCCGGTAGCCCCGGTTCTGTTCGGCCTGGGCCCAGGACAACTGGGACATCAGTAAAAGAGCGAAGATCAATGTTTTTTTCATCTTGATGATTTGTGGTGGAACATACTTTATCTCAATCCGGGTTCAATGGCTGTTCGAACCTGGTTGAAAGCAAAGTAAACGTAAATTCCTGAAATTACAAATTCAAAATGCTTTCGCTGTCGTGGATTTCAGGCAGAGGGGCATGAAATCAGTCAAGCTGGATATCGATCTGTTGGAATGCTGATAAAAATGGAATAAAAAAAAACCCGGAAAAGGAATTCCCGGGCGTTAACTTCGTTTTGTTTTATTCTTTTTCATCCTGGACGGTTATGATCCGGGAGGAAATATGAATAAAGCGCCAAAGTAAGGCAAACAAGGAGAATACAATAAAAATTTAGTTTGGGAATGCAATAATTTATAGGAATTCTAAACGGGAAAGCCCTGAATATCTCATAGTTTTATTCCATGACCGGAAGAAAAACAATACAACGACATCAGATGGCGCAGTAAAAAACAGGCTTATAGGAATGCTTGAATGCTAGCTTCGAAACAATTGGATCGTATAGTCCAGCAGTTCAGTTCCGCCTTTGGTCCCGTGTCCGGGAATGACGATCGCGGCGGCATCGAATTGCTTGCGCACCCGTGCGACCGATTTGGCCCAGTGGTTCGGATCAGCATCTGCGACATTGCCTTTATTGGCGCCCATGGATTTGATCAGGCAACCGCCAAACAGCAGTTTGTCCTGTGGAAAATAGCTAACGATGTTGTCATCTGTATGTCCTGCTCCCGGATAAAACAGCTGGATCTTCTTTTCACCCAAGCTCAGTTCCATATCAGACTCAAATTCAAACTGGGGTAAAACCAGTCCTTTTTCCCAGGCCAGGTCGATGGTCATTTGACTGGCAAAAGAAGGAATGTGGCGTTCGTGAAAAGCCGCCAGGCCACCCAGACAATCTTCATGAAAATGGTGCACCACGACCCCTTTGACTCTGCATTTCAGTTGGGTTTCGATCCATTGGATCAGCAGTACCGACAAGGAATCAGAAACCGGGGTATCCAGGACCATTGCTTCGCCATCGTTGACGAGCACCATCCCGTTGCAGGCAAATTTTCCAGATGTCGTATTCAAATTAGAAACGTGGATGTAGCTATTGGCTGTTACTTGTTCGATCCGCAGATCGGGGGTTTCATAGATGATTTTTGTCTGCTGTGTCCAGCTAATTGCGGACCAGAGCAGGAGGGTAGAGAAGAGTAGTGTTTTCATTGTATAGGGTTTTATTTTTTGAACCAGTTGAAGCGCAGTGAAAATCCCGCGCTTCGGGACAAGCAGCAACCAGCAACCAGAAAATCCAGTCGATACACCAATAAAATCACATCCAGTAGAAAACGGACCAGCCGTCACTTTTCAAAAGAATAAAGCTAGCAAAATTTGTTTGAAAGTTGCATGGAGGAAGGGGGAAATGTGAAATTGGAATGGAGTTGCATAAAGATGGACAATTTTAATATTTGTTTGAAGTTGGAAAACTTCAAACAGCGAGGGTACTACAACCCTTGAATTTACTACTATCTCGGCTATTATTTTTATATATTGATAGCGGGGGCTTTGTGTTTTGCCCGAGCCCGCAGCCTGGCAATGGGAGGCATTCCGAACACCAACCGGTGGGCGGCAATCACCCTTTTTTTCAATCGATCCCGTCAACAGTTAACCGTCGTGTCAATCGTATTCCTTGTGTAGTTATAAAACCAATTGCCCT
>Ga0102812_10001466_pt1 | contig 16353 bp, 16 predicted proteins | sample ColrivemetaGS713_FD_79334 | JGI IMG/M metagenome (GOLD analysis project Ga0102812, IMG submission 79334) | Estuarine microbial communities from the Columbia River estuary - Flood tide ETM metaG S.713 | ecosystem: Environmental > Aquatic > Marine > Intertidal zone > Estuary | place: USA... | reverse complement strand
TAGCAACATCTACAATATTATTAAAAATTTAAAATTAATTCAAAGACTTCCTTTCGAAGAAAAATCTAAAAACGAGTTAATTGGTTACAAAAAAAGCAAAGAAATAGTAAAGCAAAATGGCAATAAGCTATTTAATGATGTTCGTAAAAATCATTTTACTGAAATCATGGTTACACTTCCCAACGAAGCTGCTCATGACAGATCGATTATCAAAGAATTTGCCCTTAGCGGCATGAAAATAGCTCGGATAAATTTAAGTCATGGCGATATTGACATATGGTCAAAAATGATAGCGATTATTCAAGAAATAAAAATTGAAACCAACAAGGACATAAGAATATACATGGACTTATCTGGTCCTAAGATAAGAACTTCTCAAATTGAAATAAAAAGCGAAAAAGGCAAAATAAAAAATAGCGTTAAAGTAAAAGTTGGCGACCATATTATTTTAACTAAAAGAGACACTTTAGGAAGAAAATCGGAATTTGGAAGTAATAATGAACAGGTTGAAAAAGCTGAAATTAGTGTTTCTCTGCCTCAAATAATAGATGACGTTCATATAGACGATGTTGTATTATTTGACGATGGCATGATAAAATCTATAGTGGTTTCAAAGGGAGAAAATGATATTGAATTGCTCATTACAGATTGCTACAAATCGAAAATATCATCTCATAAAGGGATAAATCTACCCAATACCATTTTAAACCTTCCAGCCTTAACTCCAAAGGACACAGAAAGTCTGCCATTTATTTGCTTGCATGCAGACATTGTTGGGTATTCGTTTGTTCGATCGGGAGAAGATGTGAAGTTTTTGTATGAACAATTGAATTTATACGATTCTAAAAACTTAGGAGTGGTTTTTAAAATTGAGAATAACGAAGCGTTTGAAAACTTACCTCATATTTTATTGGAAGGCATGAAACGTAATAAAATTGGAGTAATGATTGCAAGAGGCGATTTGGCAGTCGAAATAGGGTTTGAAAGAATATCAGAAGTTCAAAATCAAATTCTGTGGATTTGCGAGGCGGCTCATATTCCTGTTATTTGGGCAACTCAAGTACTTGAAAATTTAGCAAAAACAGGGGTTCCGACCAGGGCCGAAATTAGTGATATTGTTCAGGGTATTCAGGCAGAATGTATTATGTTAAACAAAGGGCCTTATATTAATGAAGCCATTAAAATATTGAAAAATATATCTGAACGCATGGAAGCCCACTCTTTTAAGAAAAAGAATTCTTTAAGAGCCTTAAACATTGCCATAAATTCTACGTCCCAGCTATTTGATAAGAATAAAGACGGCGTCTTAAACTAGCTAAATAAAAATCTAAATTTGATTTAGTACTAACACTAATACAACTACAGCATAAAATTGTCTAAAGATTAGAAACAAAAAAACCGACAATGATGTCGGTTTTTTTTGTTTCTATGTATTTAATTTTATAGCGTCATCTTATTATTTGATGATAACTTCTGTTTTTTTAGCTCCGTCTTTTGTTGAAAATTCAACGCCATCGCCATCAACCTTAAGTGATGTTCCATCACTTTCTTCAGCTTTCGGGGTTTCAACTTGCTTTTCAATAATTATAGTTTCAGTTTTTGCTTTCTCTTCTCTACAGCTTACAATAGCAAATATGGCTAAACTAGCTAGTATTAATGTTAATTTTTTCATCTTATTTGGTTTTGTTTAATTACAACTGCAAGGTACAACCAGATCAAACCAATTGAATTACAGCAATTTCGATATATGTTATAGAATTACCATAATGCTGCTCTGGGTTATTTCAGAATAAATTATATGGTTTTTATTGGCATCCTTAATTGAGAATTTTATTGGATACCACATGCATAGTCTTAATCGATACCCTAAACCCCCAATTTCAACAATAAATTCGGGTCGGGGCAATTATTCAAATAAAAAGCTAAATCCATCCTATTACAAACTCCAGGATAATCACCATTAAATCCCTGTAAATCGTTAATAATTTGAAAATGTAAATGTGGAGGGTAATCACCATTAACAAAAGCATCTCCTAATGTCGCTATTTGTTCACCCTGCTTAAACACCTGATCGACTTTTAAATTTTCAATTGATGCCAAACTTAAATGTCCGTAAAGCGTGTAAAATTCAAAAGTGTCAATATGATGTTTTAAAATAATGGTTGGACCATAATCACCATAATTCATGTTATTTTTAAAACTATGAACCGTAGCATCAAGTGGCGCATAAACAGGTGCTTCGGTATTACACCATAAATCCATACCTATATGAATATTACGCTCGCTATCACTGTTTATATTAAAATAACTGCTACGTTTATAAATGTTTCTTATTTCATTATACCCACCAAAAGCAACCTTAGCATCATGTTTTTTTATATAATCGTCAATGTAATTCCCTAATTTGGATGAAGAAGATACGTCGATATATTGAAGCTCATTATTATCCTCAGATAAATCTAAGGCAACATATTCGGCTTTCATTATATCATCATTTAAAACACATAATGGTTTATGATTTATACTGAAAAGGAATTCTGAAAAATCTATCTGCTTCACAAGAAATATCTTTCCTCAAAAATATAAAAATATTACCCAAATTAGATTTAAATATTTTTAAGTAGAATCCAATTATTAGAAAAAATCAAATCGTGATATTAATTGTTTTTTGAGAATTTCGGAATAATTAATTTCCAAATGGCTAATTACAGAATTAAAGCTTTAAAATTATTATATTCAGACTTTTTTTAAAATAAACCATAGAAGTTTTTTGACGAAATATTTATGATTTTTAACAACTAAGAACTAAACTAAATATCTAATATTATTTATGGAATTACTAGCAATTATTGCACAGCAATCAACCGAACTCGTTCAACAAATTGAAATTATTCATGGTATTGATAGTGTTTGGGTTGCACTTTGCGGAGCCATTATATTTTTAATGGAAGGCGGTTTTGCTCTTCTGGAAGCGGGTTTCGTTCGTGCAAAAAATGCGATGAGCATCATAGCCAAAGTAATGATTGATATTGTATTTGGAGGCATGGCCTTTTATATCATCGGTTTTGGCATTGCTTATGGAAAATCGAATGGATGGATTGCTATTGATTTTGGTATTACAACCGAAGATTTAGGCTTAGGACTTACCGTTTCTAATAAACTATTCTGGTTTATACAATTAGGATTTGCAATTGCTGCCATTTCCATCGTTTCTGGGGCTGTTGCAGAACGTATGAAACTGTGGTCTTACTCCATATTTGTATTTATATTTTGCGCCGTCATGTACCCTATCGCTGCACACTGGGTTTGGAATCCGGATGGTTGGTTGGCTATAAGAGGTTTTAACGACTTTGCAGGTTCGTCGGCAGTACATGCGATGGGTGGTTTTGCCGCATTGGCCGCTGCTATAGTTTTAGGGCCACGTCTTGGAAAATATCAAAAAGACGGAAAATCAAATGCTATTCCAGGTCATAATTTACCATTGGCTGCAGTTGGCGCTTTTATTTTATGGTTTGGATGGTTTGGGTTTAATCCAGGGTCAACTTTATCGGCAGTTGGCAATTGGGAACTCATAGGAACCGTGGTTGTTAACACTTTTTTAGCATCTGCGGCTGGTGGTATTTCTACTATGGTTTACACCTATTTCAGATACGGGCAGATAGATATTACTATGGCAATAAACGGTGTGCTTGCTGGCTTGGTCGCAATCACTGCAGGTTGTAATGTGGTTGATTCAAATTCAGCAATAATAATTGGTTTAATAGCTGGTGTATTAGTAGATCTTGCAGTAATATTTTTCGATAAAATTAAAATTGATGATCCGGTTGGAGCGATCGCAGTACACGGTATCAATGGGTTGTTTGGTACCATTGCAGTAGGTCTTTTTGCTTCAGAAAACGGTGTGTTTTTCGGTGGTGGCACGTCACTTTTAGTAACTCAAACACTAGGAGTCGTTGCGATTGGGTCACTGTCGTTTATTGTCACATATATAATAATGATTATCATGAAGAAAACTATTGGTATTCGGGTTTCGAGACGAGAGGAAAATGCGGGTATCGATGCCGTATCGTTTGGAGTAGAAGCCTACACGACATTTGAATAATTTAAGAATATAAAATATATTTCCATGAAAAAAGTTGAAGCCATCATAAGACCCTCTAAACTAAAAGCCGTACAGCAAGGCCTAAGAGAAGCCGATATACCATGTTTAACAATCGTTCCTGTAAAAGGCACGGGGTTACAAAAAAGTTATACCGAGCGCTATCGTGGTACTGAACAATCCATGATTTTACAAACGCGTATCATGATTATGTGTATAGTTAGTGACTCTAATTTAGAAAAATGCATAGATATTATACTCGATAATGCATCCGAAGGGCAAGTAGGCGATGGTAAAATTTTCATTTACCCTGTAGAAGACGCTATAAGAATTCGTACCAGAACCCGAGGTATCGAAGCTATTAAATAAATTTGATTTAAAAAAGCCATCTTAACTTTGTCAGAAAAAAAAATAAATTCGTTTAGCTTCGAATATAATTAATTCTAACTGAATCATATCCTCCTTACGTTTTAAAGAATTAAATTGTAGTGGAGTTAATAAGATTATATTCTGTTCAATTCAATTTATAAATAAATAACTGCATGAAACGAAATTTAGCATTAACTGTCATCCTATTTCTTGTTCAAATTACCTTCGGATATTCACAATCTAAAACGAAGATTGAATTAAAAGATAATTGGTACCACCTTAATGGCCAAAAGTTCTTTATTAAGGCAATCGGGTATGAAATAGGTGCACGCCCAGGACAACACCCTTATGAAGATGAAAAGAAAGATGATCTTGAATTAATGAAATTTGATTTGAAAAACATCAAGGAAGGTGGTTATAATACGATTAGAACCTGGAGTCAATATTCTGAAGCTCAACTAAAACTTATTCAAGAATCGGGATTAAAACTTATTATGGGTTTAGAGGTTAATCCTGAAGCGGATTATGGAGATCCTAAATTTATAAATGATTGTAAGTTAGAGCTTAATAGAGTATTGAATTATGCAAAAAAATACGATTGTATAATTACTTATCTGGTTATCAATGAGCCTCAAACAGATCATATCCATAGCGTTACAGGCAAGGCATTCGTTGGTTTAATGCAAACTTTGATAAATATTATTCATAAAGAACATCCGGGAATTCCAGTAACGCTTTCGGCCAACGCGATGATTAGCGATTATATGGATGAAAGTATATTTGACGTTTATGCCTATAATTGTTATGACCACATAGAGGGACAAACAGCAACGATGGGATTTAAAGATTATATTAAAGGATTGAATGAATTAAATGGATTGAACAAACCATTTATAACAACTGAATTCGGATATTCTGTTTCACCAGATGGTGGTAATGGTAGGTACGGTTCGAATACCCTAAAACAACAAAGCGATGGGCTTATTGCGAATTATAGAGACCTTATTGATGCTGGCGCCGTTGGTATGTGTCCTTTTTATTATGCTGACGGTTGGTGGAAAGGAAGTGAAAAAAATAAACATAATTTAAATCAACCGGAAGAATGGTTTGGTTTCTGGGGTTATAGCGATTTAAACGACAAATATGGATCACCTCGTCCAGTTTGGTTCGCAATGCGAGATTATATGAGAGGCTTGATTATAAGTCCAAAAAATAACTCAATACATACCAATGTTAACATCCCAATAGAGCTTTATAACGATAAGGATATAAAAAAAGTTGTTGTGAAATTTCGTGATGAAATTATTTATTCTAAAAACATATCAAGGGAAGGTTATTTTGCCGATCAATTAACAATAGACCCGGTTGGAATAGAAGATATGGAGCTCGCTTTTGAATTTTACGATAGTGACAATAAAATTATTAAAAACGAATCGATTAATATTCTGGCATCAAAAACAGCTTTCGAATTGCCAAAATTAACCATTGAAGTGACTCCGGGAAAAGATTTAAATGAAGGAAAAATAGCGAGTATTAAAACCAAAATAGAGACCAATGAAAATTTTAAATTGGTTGGTGATTTGAAAGTAAGCTACAATACCCATCTTGGATGGGAAATAGGACCACAAGCATCAGTTTCTATTTCCGACCAATTGGATATAAAGATTATTACTTCTGAAAATTTCTTCAATATCCCAGATAATTGCTGGATAGTAAATGCGTCGGCAGGAATTTCAGTTCAGTATGGTAAGTTTATTTTCAAAATTCATGACCAAAAAATAATATACAGAGGTAATTGGGCCAAAGAAGTTGGTCGGAAATAATAAAATTTTAAAAACTGGTTTTATTTGGATAAAATTTATAACATCGAATACGATTCTGTTATAACGGAATCATATTCACAATAAGTAAAATGAAAAAATTACCTGAACCTTTTAATTAGTTACAACCTCCGCATATAAATCAAAATCGGCAGCTTCAGTAATTTTTACGGTGGTAAATTCACCTGTTTTTAAATAGTTTTTGGTAGCATCAATAAGCACTTCGTTGTCTACATCTGGCGAGTCAAATTCGGTTCTACCAACAAAATAATTACCTTCTTTTCTATCAATAACCACTTTAAAAGTCTCTCCTATTTTCGTTTGGTTCAATTCCCATGAAATCTGAGATTGAATTTCCATAATTTCGTTAGCACGTTCTTGCTTAACCTCTTCGGGCACGTCATCTTCCAAATTATAAGCATGGGTATTTTCTTCATGGCTATAAGTAAAACAACCTAAACGTTCAAAACGCATCTCTTTTACCCACGCTTTTAGTGTTTGGTAATCTTCTTCGGTTTCACCAGGATAACCAACAATCAAAGTTGTTCTAATGGTCATATTTGGTACAGCGGCTCTAAAGTCTTTAAGTAACTGTGTCGTTTTTGCTTTGGTGGTTCCACGACGCATGCTTTTAAGAATACTATCAGAAATATGTTGTAACGGAATGTCTAAATAATTACAAACCTTAGGTTCGCGATTCATAACATCCAATACATCCATCGGGAAACCTGTTGGGAATGCATAATGTAAACGAATCCACTCAATACCTTCCACTTTAACAAGTGCTTCAAGTAGTTCGGCAAGATTTCGCTTTTTGTATAAATCTAATCCGTAATATGTTAAATCTTGTGCAATTAAAATAAGTTCTTTAACACCTTTAGCTGCTAACTTTTCAGCTTCAATAATGATGTCTTCAATGGGTGTGCTTTTATGTTTCCCACGCATTAAAGGAATGGCGCAAAAACTACATGGACGGTCACAACCCTCAGCAATTTTTAAATAGGCATAATTTTTTGGTGTAGTTGTTAATCGTTCACCTATAAGTTCGTGCTTATAATCAGCCCCTAAAGCTTTTAATAATCCTGGTAATTCTGTGGTCCCAAAATAGGCATCTACATTTGGTATTTCTTTTTGCAAGTCTGGCTTATAGCGTTCACTTAAACAACCTGTTACAAAAACCTTATCTACTTCTCCATCTTCCTTTTTCTGCATAAATTCTAAAATAGTATTTATGCTCTCTTCTTTGGCGTTATTAATAAAACCGCAGGTATTAATAACAACAATGTTTCCTTCTTCTTCATGTACCACATCCTTACCACTGGCTTTTAACTGCCCCATGAGCACTTCGCTGTCGTATACATTTTTACTACAGCCAAGAGTTACTACGTTGATTCTGTTCTTTTTAAGCGATTTCGTTCTCATACCAAAATTTAAGTGTGCAAAGATACATAATCATTGTCTATTAACGATTTCTGTTCTATAAATTCCACTTTATTATTAAACCTTTTTATATTTGAGTGTCTAAATATTAAAACCTGCTTTATGAAACGTATAATTTATTTATCGCTTTTTGTCACGATTTCGTTTTTTAATTGCTCGAAAGACGAACCTACAGACCCTAACCCATCTCCAGAAACGCTTTATTTTCCACCCATAAATTCGGACACTTGGGAAACAAAATCTATATCAGATTTAGGATGGAATCAAAGCGAACTCCAACCGCTATTAGATTATTTAATCACTAAAAACTCAAAAAGCTTTATGATTCTTTACAACGGAAGAATAGTAGTAGAAAGTTATTTTAATGGACATGCAGCAAATACATCTTGGTATTGGGCTAGCGCCGGAAAAACATTAACATCTACGGTTTCTGGAATTGCACAACAAGAAGGATTATTAAACATCAACAACAAGGTCTCTGATTATTTAGGAACTGGTTGGACGAGTGCGACACTTGCCAAAGAAAACCTAATAACGTGTAAGAATTTATTATCAATGAATTCTGGATTGGATGATAGTTTAGGTGACGATGTATCGCCAGCAAACCTTCAATATGTAGCTGATGCAGGCACACGTTGGGCATATCATAATGTATACGTTAAGATGCAGGATGTGGTTGCGGCAGCAAGTAATCAGACTTGGAATAATTATTTTAATAGTAAATTAAAAGATAAAATTGGAATGAGTGGTCTTTGGACCAATTTAGATAATTTAAGTGTGTATTGGAGCAATACACGCAGTATGGCTCGTTTTGGATTGATGATTTATGCCAAAGGTAAATGGGAAAACACTCAGATTGTACCTGAAGCATATTTAAATGAAGCGACAAATACATCTCAAGATATTAATAAAGCGTATGGGTATTTATGGTGGTTAAATGGAAAATCGAGTTACCACTTACCACAAAGTCAGTTGCAACTGAATGGTACTTTAATTCCTAATGCTCCTGCAGATATGTATGCTGCTTTGGGTAAAAATGACCAGAAAACATATGTAGTTCCCAGTAAAAAATTAGTAATTATTAGAATGGGAGATGCTGGGGATGGTGCTAATTTTGCAGTTTCTACTTTTGATAATGACCTTTGGGGTAAAATTAATGCTTTGATTAATTAATTATAGTTTAGAGGTGCCTTTCTCATTTGTGAAGCTTGTTCGTAAGCATAAGCCCAATTAAGCAATTGTTTTTCAGAAAGTGGTTTTGAAATAAAAGTTAATCCTCTCGGTAATCCATTAGTTCTATACCCCATAGGAACAGTGATAGCCGGATATTCTGCAACAGCAGCAAATCCTGCATGATAATTATTAATAGATAAAAATCCGTCCAAATTATTTGCGGTCATTGGGCCATCAAAAAACAATCTTCCGTTGGTCTTTAAGGTGTCTTTTATGCCTGCAAATTCTTCATCTGTACTTTTATCAGCAACAATTCCTTTAAACAAGCTTTGCCCGTAAGGTGCTCGTTTTAGTGAATCCTGATTATTGAATTTAATAACATCTTCTACTGAAGAAATGGCTAAAGATGTGTCAGCAGAAATTGAAAGGTAGAGCGGTAAATCCTTTTGCATATCTAAATTTAACAACCTCAAAAAGTTGGGAAGATCTATTTCTTGTTCTTCAATCTCAATAATTTCAGCACCTTGTTTTTTTAATACAGAGAGTGCGTTGACATATAATGAGTCTTCCATTAATTTTTTAAAGGCTCCGAATCTTTTTCCAACCAAACTCTTTGCACTCAAATTATCAGAATATTTTCCAGTTTTGACCTTAGTTGCTATAGATTTAGGATCATTTTTATCTTCACCAATCATAGCCTCAAGCATAATGGCATTATCTGTTACGTTTTTTGTCATTGGTCCAGGGGTATCCAATGTTGAAGAAATTGGCACAATCCCACTTCTGCTTAATAAACCTATGGTTGGTTTTAGACCCACAATAGAATTTGCACTTGATGGAGACAAGATAGAACCAGAAGTTTCACTACCAACGGCCGCCACACAAAAATTACTTGCTACTGCAACTCCGCTACCAGAGCTGGAGCCTCCAGTATCCATGGTTCTCCTACCATATGGATTTAATGTTTGTCCGCCAATAGCACTATATCCACTTGGGCAATCACCACAAAAGAAATAGGCCCATTCACTTAAATTTGTCTTACCCAGAATTAAAGCGCCTTGGTCTTTTAAACGCTCAGTAATAAATGCATCGTGTGCATTATTATTTTTTAATGCCACAGCACCTGCTGTGGTTGGCATTCCAGAAGCGTTAATATTATCTTTCAATAAAATTGGCATTCCAAAAATGGGGGATTTTGATCCTTTATTTAATAACTCTTTGTCTTTTTGTTTTGCTTCTTCAATTACCTTAGAATTTAAAGTTATTATAGAATTCAAAGACACGTTATTTTCTCTATCAAATTTTCTAATACGATATAAGTAGAAAATTGTTAAGTTCTCATATGAAAGTTTCCCTTGTCTAATAGCTGTTTGTATTCTTGGAATATCTTGTTCTAAAACAATTGCCTTTAAGCTATTATATTTGTCCTCTGAAAAATTATCTAACGCTTTATTAAAAGGGCTCCAAAGTTGAGATACAGTAATATATTTTGAATCCAGTACTTTAAATTCTCTAAAATCTTTGACTGATGTGGTATCATCTTTAGTAGGAATGGATACTGTTTTACCTTCCGGACTTTTACAGGAGATAACAACCATTAAAAAAAGGAATAAAATAAGTCTATTCATGGTTAGCATTTTTTTTATAAAAATACTAATAAAACAAGTAAGATTTAATTTACTTAAAAAAAGAATCGACAAACTCGTGTTTATTAAATACCTGCAAATCTTCAATGCCTTCGCCTACTCCAATATATTTTACAGGAATTTTAAATTGGTCTGAAATGCCAATGACAACACCACCTTTTGCAGTTCCGTCTAATTTTGTAACCGCCAGAGAGGTTACCTCTGTAGCGGCTGTAAACTGTTTTGCTTGTTCGAATGCATTCTGACCTGTTGAACCATCTAAAACTAATAAGACATCGTTAGGTGTGTCGTCGACTACTTTTTGCATCACACGTTTTACTTTTGTAAGCTCGTTCATGAGGTTTACTTTATTGTGCAAACGACCTGCGGTATCAATTATAACTACATCAGCATTTTGAGAAACCGCGCTTGTTAAGGTATCGAATGCTACAGAAGCAGGATCACTACCCATAGATTGTTTTACCAATGGAACGCCTACTCTATCTGCCCAAACCTGAAGTTGGTCAATCGCCGCAGCTCTAAAGGTATCAGCTGCACCTAATACCACACTGTATCCTTGTTTTTTAAATTGGTAAGCCATTTTGCCAATGGTGGTGGTTTTGCCAACACCATTAACCCCAACTACCATAATAACATATGGTTTTTTATCTTGCGGCACTGTGAATTCTGACTCATTTCCTGAATTGGTTTCACTTAACAAACCTGCTATTTCTTCTCGTAAAATAGTGTTTAGCTCATCGGTTCCTAAATATTTATCTTTGGAAACACGCGCTTCTATACGTTCGATTATTTTTAAAGTGGTATTCACGCCTACATCGCTGGAAACAAGAACTTCTTCAAGTTTATCTAATACGTCATCATCAACCTTAGATTTTCCAGCTACGGCTTTATTTAATTTGCCAAAAAAACTAGTTTTAGATTGCTCTAAACCTTTATCCAGGGTTTCCTTTTTTTCTGAGGAAAATATTTTTTTAAAAAAGCTCATTACTTTTGTTTATTCGTTGATTTGTTTATTTGTTGATACGTTTCTGTGCGTTAGGGATTCAGGCAATTTTTGGAACTCCTCGCAGAGAGCGACTGCCGAAAGCCCGACCCTTCTGGTAACGCCTAAATTAGTATTGCAATTTTCCTACCGCAAATTATTACTGCTATTATGGCAGAAACGAATCAAATATAAACATAAAAAAGCTGCAATCAATAAAGAAAGCAGCTTGTTATATTTTAATAAACTAGTTTTTACTTTTTACTAAAAAAGTCGTCTGCCATTTCTGGAGACATGATTGATTCAACAAACATGTAAGCACCTGTTTTAGGTGATTTTACCATTTTAATAGCTTTTGTTAATCTTTTAGAAGATGTTGCTGTTTGTAACGATGCTACGGTTTTCTTTGCCATGTCTTTTTATTTTATCTCTTTATGAACTGTCATACGCTTAAGGATAGGATTAAATTTTTTAATCTCCATTCTATCTGGCGTATTCTTTTTATTTTTAGTAGTAATGTATCTTGAAGTTCCTGCTTGACCAGACTCTTTATGCTCTGTACATTCTAAAATTACTTGTATTCTATTACCTCTCTTTGCCATTTTTTTTGCTTATTAAATACAGCTATTATTTTAAAAATCCTTTAGATTTTGCGTCTTTTATTGCTGCAGTAATACCTATTTTGTTTATAGTTTTTAAAGCAGACGTAGAAACTTTTAAAGTTATCCAGCTGTCTTCTTCTGGAATGTAAAAACGTTTCTTAACTAAATTCGCATTAAATTTACGTTTAGTTCTATTCATTGCATGAGACACGTTGTTTCCAACCATTGCCTTCTTACCTGTAAGTTCACAAACTCTTGACATTATTATATAACTTTAAATTTCTTGTTGCTTAAAATCGAGGTGCAAATATACAAATTCTTTATATTATGACAACTTAAATATAATCAATTTTTAAAAATTTCTTTTAGAAGCATTTCGAGTGCTTTATTTACTGCCTTATTTATCACTTTTACACGATGATTTCCTAACATAAATTTCTCAGAGTAGACCTTGTCTTTAGTAGCAATAGCAATAAACACGTTACCTACTTCTGCCTGAGAATCGCCTTTATCAGGACCAGCATTTCCGGTGGTAGCAATGGCATAATCTGACTGAAAAATTCTTAATGCATTCATAGCCATAGATTCTGCAACCTGTGAACTTACCACCGAATACATATCAATATCAGTCTTCGAAACACCTAAAACATTTATTTTAGATTCTGTGGCATAGGTTACGACAGCACCTTTAAAATAAGCCGACGCTCCAGGATGTACTGTAAATTGTTCTGCTACCGCACCTCCAGTACAACTTTCAGCTATTGCTAAAGTTTTGCCCAATTTGGTTAATTGATTTGCGATAACGACCTCAACAGAACCATCTTCTTCTTCAAAACCAGCAAATTCATCCTTTATTAGTGGTAATACTTTGTCTATTTCGGCTTGAACACTTCTATTTACTTCGTTTACATCAAATCCTTTTGATGATAAACGCAGTCTCATTTTTCCTAAACTTGGTAAATAAGCTAATTTAATATGCTTTGGCAACGCATCTTCCCATGTTTCAATTCTGTCTGCCAAAGCACTTTCACCAATACCATAAACCAATAAAGTTTTATGTAATATATAAGGGCAGTTGTACTTTTCTTTTAGTTTTGGAATGACAGATTCCTCTATAAGTGTATTCATTTCATAAGGTACACCTGGAAGGGAAATAAAAACTTTATCATCCTTTTCCATCCACATACCCGGAGCTGTACCTAATTTATTCATAAGCACTTTGGCTTTTGAAGGTACTAAGGCTTGATCTTGATTAACTTGCAACAATAAACCCCCAACATAATTTTTCCAGAGTTCTTCAATATTTTTTAATACGGAATCATCTCTAACAAGGGCATCATTAAAATATTCTGCTATGGTTTTTTTAGTAATATCGTCTTTTGTGGGACCTAACCCGCCTGTAAGAATAACAATATCAACATTGCTCTCGGCCTCTTTTAGTGCTTTAAGTATATGTGATTTATCGTCTTGAACCGAAGTTATTTGATAGACCGATATACCAATTTTATTAAGCTGTTTAGCTATGAAAGCAGAATTAGTATCAATCACCTGACCTATCAGAAGTTCGTCGCCAATGGTGATTATTTCTGCAAGCATTATAACTTAAAATCTGATTTTATTTCGGCTACGGCATTATCGACTGCAGTAATAACAATATTTAACTGAGTTGTAATATCCAAATCCTTTTTTTCAAATTTACCCCAGTCCTGTACTTCAATTAAAGTATCTAGAACACCTAATTCGAATAAATCGACAGTTGGTTTCATTTTATGAGCCGCTTGATATGCATTATGAAAATCACTTTCAGCAACAGCTTTTTTAAGTCGTTCGGTATCTTCCGGTACTTCTTCTAAAAAGGCTTCAGCTAATGTTGCAATAAAATCTTCATCGCCATCGGCTAACTCACGTACTCTAAATAATTTGTAATGTTGTTCCATTTATTTAACTGTTATTGAAAACATTTCTTTATCTTCTATAAATCCTTTAAGTTTATCATTTGCAATTACTTTGCCAACTCCGGCAGGAGTTCCTGTAAATATAATATCTCCTATCTTTAATGTAAAATATTTTGACACATATTCTATCAATTCATCAATTTTCCAAAGCATATGGCTTGTATTTCCTAATTGTACAAAATTATCATTTTTTTTTAAAGAAAATTCAATAGCATTCACATCTTTTATATTAGAAATCGGCATCCATTTACCCACAACAGCAGCGCCATCAAATGATTTTGCCTTTTCCCATGGCAATCCTTTAGCTTTTAATTCGCTTTGCAAATCGCGTGCTGTAAAATCGATTCCTAGCCCTATTTCATCATAATATTTATGTGCAAATTTCCTATCGATATGCTTCCCTATTCTATTTATTTTAACCAAAATCTCCACTTCATAATGCACATCGTTTGAAAAGTCTGGAATAAAAAACGGTTGTTTTTTTAGCAGAATAGAAGTGTCTGGTTTTAAAAACACCACCGGATCTGTAGGTTTTTCGTTATCTAATTCTTTTATATGTTCGGTGTAATTACGACCGATGCAGATGATTTTCATATTAGATTAGTTATATTTTTAGACTTCTTTGATTATTAGATTTTATCCTAATTTATTATTAAAGCTTCTTAATTTAATGGCTGTTAGCACCTTTTTTGTATATAATGGGAAATCTGCATTTAGCAACCATCCAAAATAACCCGGTTCGGATTCTAATATTTCTGTTACTAATTTTCCCTTATGTTTTCCGAAAGAAAAACATTCTTCTCCCTTTTTATTATATGCAATAAATCCAGCAAAATCTACAAATTGTTTTCTTGAACTAAATTCTGCTAAAAACTTGGTGTCATTTTCTATCTCATCGTACTTGGCAATTTGTGCTTTTAGAACTTCAAAAGTGGCTCGTGTATCAGCCTCCGCGCCATGTGCACCTTCTAATTCTTCATTACAATAAAACTTATAAGCAGCACTTAAAGTTCGCTGTTCCATTTTATGATAGATTGTTTGTACATCGACCGCTACTCTGTTTTTCATATCGAAATCTACCTCAGCGCGCAATAATTCTTCAGCTAATAAAGGGATATCAAATCTGTTAGAATTAAACCCTCCTAAATCGGAGTCTTTAATCATGTTATAAACATCCTTCGCAACTTCCTTAAAGGTTGGTTTATCGGCTACGGCTTCGTTTGTAATACCATGAATAGCAATAACTTCTTTTGGAATGACCATTTCTGGATTTACCAACCAGGTTTTGCTTTCTTCCTTTCCGTTAGGGTGTACTTTTAAAATAGCAATTTCTACAATGCGGTCTGTTGTTATGTTTACACCTGTTGTTTCGAGGTCGAAAAAACAAATGGGTTTGGTGAGGTTTAGATTCATTTTTTGATATGTTGTTTATCTGCAATCTTATATTTGCAAAAATAAGAAAACCCAACCTTTTAGGGGTTAGGTTTTCAATTATATAATATTTGTTATTTTATATTTCTCTATTACTATCCCAAGCTTCTAAGTAATCTTTAACCGCTTTAACAAACTGTCCTCCTAAAGCGCCATTAACAACGCGATGGTCGTAAGAATGCGATAAAAACATTCTATATCGAATACCTATAAAATCACCTTCAGCAGTTTCAATAACCGCAGGCACTTTACGTATCGCTCCTAAAGCCAAAATACCAACTTGAGGTTGATTAATAATTGGTGTTCCCATAATACTTCCAAAAGTTCCCACGTTAGTAACCGTATAGGTTCCACCTTGAATATCATCTGGTTTTAGTTGGTTTGCGCGTGCACGATTTGCCAAATCATTTACCTGTTTTGTCATCCCAACCAAATTAAGCTGATCTGCATTTTTTATTACTGGAACAATTAAATTACCATCGGCTAAGGACGCAGCCATACCTAAATTGATATTTTTCTTTTTAACGATAGTATCTCCTTGTAATGAAATGTTCATCATTGGGAAATCGCGAAGCGCTTTAGCAACCGCTTCCATAAAAATGGGCGTAAACGTTAAGTTTTCTCCTTCGCGTTTTAAAAATGCGTCTTTTACTTTATTACGCCAGTTCCATATTTTAGTAACGTCGGCTTCAATAAAACTTTGCACGTGTGCCGATTTTTGAACAGACTCGACCATGTGATGCGCAATAAGTTTGCCCATTCTGGTCATTTCAATAATCTCATCTTCACCACTTACAACAACTGGTGTTGGAGTCGGTTTTGGCTTTTCTGGCTGT
>Ga0102812_10001463_pt1 | contig 16363 bp, 18 predicted proteins | sample ColrivemetaGS713_FD_79334 | JGI IMG/M metagenome (GOLD analysis project Ga0102812, IMG submission 79334) | Estuarine microbial communities from the Columbia River estuary - Flood tide ETM metaG S.713 | ecosystem: Environmental > Aquatic > Marine > Intertidal zone > Estuary | place: USA... | reverse complement strand
GATGGCCCAGGTTTTTACAATGCTGAAGTTAATGTAAAAGGAAAAATAATTTATGGATATACCTGGAATGTAAGAAGTAATAATGAAGGCGCTGGTTACTATAGACTAACATTTAGTTTTGATGACGATACAACAAATGGTCCTGCACTAAATACATATTTTAAACAAGGTGAAACTGAAATTATATTACCTATAGAAGAGGAAGAAGTAGCGGGAAAACGCATTAATCCAATTTCTGATGATGATGGAGATTCTGGAGAAGGAACTAGAGGTGGTGTTGCAGTAATTGATTTTGATAACAATTTAAGTTACATGGATATTTTTATAATCGCAAAAACTACTGGTAGTGGCGGCGGTGCTGGCGGCGGCGGCGGTGCTGGTGGTGGATCTGGTTCTGGTGGCGGATCTGGTTCTGGTGGCGGATCTGGACATAACTAATTCATTCGTAATAAATTATAAAAACGCTGTGTTATCGTTTAAAAAATGATGACACAGTGTTCATAAAGTAAAAATTAAATAATTAATATAAATTTAAAATCATGAAAAAATTAGTAATGTTTTTATTATTTGCTATCATTGGAACTATTGGTTTGATAGCTCAACAAAGGGATCAGGATAGAGATCAGGATAGAACTCAAGACCATATAATGGTTGTTGATGGAGATGTTCTTCAAATAAGAGATCGGGATCAAATTAGGTTACGTGATAAAATAACTTTAAAGGATGGAACTGTTGTTAACCCAGATGGGACTTATCAAACTCGAGATAGAATTAAGTTACGTTTAAAAGATGGTTCCTGTTTAGATATGGATGGTGTTTTATACAGAAATGAGTATCAGTACCGATATAAAATAAAACAAGAAAACAAAGGATTATCTGATGCTCAAGTTCAGGCTAGAAATGAAAACCGTTATCAAGTCACAATGATTGATGGTAATTTGTATCAAATAAGAAATCAAACTCAAAATCAAATACGTGAACAAATAAAACTTGGTGATAATATTGTTGTAAACCCAGATGGAACTTATCAATTAAGAGATAGAAAACAACTTCGTTTACAAGATGGAGAATGCTTAAATGCAAGTGGTGAAATGTTCAAAAATACTTATACTTATCGCAAAATGAACACTCCAAAAAGCATGGTTGGTAAAAAAATAATGAATAAAAACCAAATACAGAAAAAAACTCAAGCTAAAAAAAAGAATGTAAAAAGTAAAACTAAAAATTAATACTTAATATTTAATATTTATTTAAAATGGAATCTTTTAAATTAAATTATTCTATTATTATTTGCATATGTTTTTTAGTAAGTTACCATGTTAATAGTCAAAATAAAGAAAGAAGTAAACGAGTTATTAATTATGCTACATCTACTATTAAAATAGGTGTAAACTATAGTAATGATGAAGTTTTTATGGGGCGGAAAGATTCCATATCTGCCCCATATTTATATACATCTCTTGAATATAAAAATAAAACGGGTATATATGTTAGTGGGGCTTTTTCTTTTTTAACAAAATCAGAGAGTAACTATATTGATGTGTACTTATTTTCAACAGGTTATAATTTTTATAAGAATGATTTTTTTGCTGACATTTCAGTTTCTGCCTACTTTTTTAACAAAGCTAGTTATACTATTACTTCCAAAGTAATAGCTGATTTAACAACACAGTTACAGTATGATTTTAGTTTTGCAAATATTGGCCTAATTTCAAGTGTATATTTTAATGAAGATAGTAATTCTGACTTCTTTTTAACACCACAATTAAGTTATGATTTTATTACAAAAAATGATAAATTTCAATTTTCTCCTACTTTTAGCCTGAATTTAGGTTCTCAAAATTTTTATCAAGAATTTTTAATAGAAAATAATGGATATGGTTGGAACTCCAAATATGGAGATTATGATGATGAAGATTACGTAGAAATTATTTTTGAAGAAAAGAAAAAATTTAATGTCCTGGCTTATGAACTTAGTTTACCAATATGGTATATAGAAAAATCATATTTCATTTTTTGTAATCTTTCACTCGCTTTTCCAAAAAATGAGGCAAACATTTTAATAGATGAAAGTGTTTTAAATAAAAAATCAAATAATACATTTAATTGGTTAATTGGATTTAATTATCAATTTAAGTCATAAATGATATTATTTAACCCACATATTTCATTATCGTAATTTATAGTATTTATGACTTAGTCTGTAAATTAAAATGAAAAAAAACTTATCAAACAAATAATTAATTTAAATTTTTATTCTATGAAACTTTATCAATTAACGCACCTAACCGTACTCACTTTCGGATTTGCAGTTTTACTCTATAGTTGCCAGGAAGATGAAATTATTACACAGCAAGATATCCTGTTAAATGTAAAACAAGAAATGAAACCTAGTGGTAAAAATGGAACAATTAAATTAGCAGATAATAATTTTGAAAAATTATTAATTAAACTGAATTATGATTCCAATGGAGAAACTGGAGATATATTAAAGACTGATGCTGAAAAAATTACAACCTTATCTATTAAAAGAGACTACAATATTGAAGAATTTTCCGAAATCAGACACTTTGTAAACCTGACCTCATTATATTGTTTTAACAACAAATTTGACAGCCTAGATGTTTCTAAAAATATTAGCTTAACAACTTTACATTGCTATAATAATGAGATTACTAGCTTAGATGTTTCTAAAAACCCAATGTTAACAGATTTACAATGCTATAACAATCAAATCAAAACATTGGATGTTTCTAAAAACCCTGTTTTAGCAGAGCTTGATTGTCATAATAATGATCTAACAAGCTTGGATTTAGCCAAAAACCCAATGCTAACTGAACTATATTGTTATAATAATAAAATTCCAATCTTAGATGTTTCTCAAAATAAACTCCTAGTAGAATTTAGTATTTGGAATAATCATATTGAAACGTTGGATCTCTCTAAAAATACCAGAATCAGGTTATTAAATGTCAAACACAATCGACTAAAAAAAGTGGATCTATCCAAAAACACCAGAATTGAAACTTTATATATTCAGAACAATCTGCTTACAGAATTGGATTTGTCAAAAAATACGAAAATCACATTTCTAGATTGTCATAAAAACAATCTCACTTCAATTGATCTTTCAAAAAATACGGCTCTTACCTATTTTGATTGTCATAAAAACTTTTTTACTTCGCTAGACTTTTCAAAAAATTTAGCTCTAAAAACAGTGATATGTAAAAATAATGAACTTACAAGCTTAAATGTTTCTTCAAACACTGGATTGGAAGAATTGGATTGTCATAAAAACGAACTTACATGTTTAGACGTCTCTAAAAATTTAAAATTGACGAGATTGGATATTCACAACAATCAATTTAAATCAATAGATCTATCACAAAATGCTTTTCTAAATGCATTTGTTTGTCACTCAAATGAATTAGTCACTTTAAATATATCTAAAAATCCTGCTTTAGTAGAATTGGATTGTAGTAACAATCCAATGACTTGCATTCAGGTTAATGCTATACAATTAAGTAATTTACCATTGGAGTGGTTAAAAGATGCTTTAGCAACATATTCAGACACTCCATGTAATTAGATATTTTTTATTAATTAAAAACAAAAATTATGAGATTCATATTAATTGCTGTTCTTGCTATATTTTTTTCTGCTTGCTCTGCTTGTTCCGAAAGTGAGGATAACCCAATTATTTTAAATGATAAACAACTCGAGCAAAAACCAGATAAAAAATTAGTAAAAGAGGAGTTGTCAGAAGCAGAAATAGTAAATTTACTTTTTCTGAGAGAGGAAGAAAAATTAGCACGAGATGTTTATTTGTATTCATATGACAAATACAAAAAAAATATATTCAAAAATATATCGGAAAGTGAACAACTGCACATGGATGCCGTATTATTGCTAATTAATAAATATCAGTTAAAAGATCCCGTACTTGATGATTTAGGTAAATTTTTCAATACAGATTTACAGAATTTATATGATTATCTTATTGATGATTTATCTTCTATTTCTATAGATGGTGCATTAACGGCCGGTGCAATTATTGAGGACTATGATATCCATGACATAAGTTTGTTTGAAGAACTTACTGAGAAACAAGACATCGATAAAGTCTTGGCTAATCTTAAGTGTGGTTCAAAAAATCATTTGAGATCATTTATTTATCAGCTTAATCTAAAATCTATTGACTATGAGCCAACATATATTTCAATGGAGTATTTCAACGAAATTATAAACTCCGATTACGAAAATTGTGGAAAAAATTAAATAAGAATAAAGTTACTTAGTTAATTTATTTCTTTTTAGAGCTTTCTTTCCGAAAGAAGGGGGAATGAATTTGTATTGGATAAATTGGTGTCCTCCATCACTAAGGGACAAAGTAAAAGTTCAAGCGTATAGTATTGGAAAAAATTTAGTTTGGCTTTTTTTGAACAAACCTGAACAAAGCTCAGATCCTTAATTGAGGACATCTTTTAGTTTTTAAGTTTCCCAATAGAGTAATCTGTTTTATATTTTTCACTGGTATACAGATATTTAAAAATTAAAAAACAACTCTTTAAATATCTGTATGCCAGCATTTTAAATTGTGCGCGTGACTGGATTCGAACCAGCACGTTCTAAGCGAACACCAGCCCCTCAAGCTGGCGCGTCTACCAATTCCGCCACACGCGCAGTACATTGTATATACAAAAAAAGTTAAGTAAAAACTTAACTTTTAGTGACCTGGCTGGGGCTCGAACCCAGGACCACCTCCTTAAAAGGGAGGTGCTCTACCAACTGAGCTACCAGGTCTATAATTCCTTTCACAATTGCGAGTGCAAATTTAGTATTAAAAGTTTAGATTCCAAGTTTTTTTATGTAGTTTTTTAAACGATATTTGTAATGTAGTATTTTAACTATTTTTTATGAAAATTGTGCTTCTAGGATATATGGCTTCAGGCAAATCGGCTATTGGAAAATCGTTAGCGTTAAATTTAAACCTTCCTTTTATAGATTTGGATAATTATATTGAATCTTGTGAAGATCTTTTAATAAGTGATATTTTTTCAAAAAAAGGGGAAATATATTTTAGAAAAAAAGAAACTGAATATTTACAAGAGTTAATAAATTTGAAAAATGATTGTATAATATCTTTGGGAGGAGGTACCCCTTGCTATGGAAATAATATGGATATCATTACAAACAATTCAAAATCTATTTATTTAAATGCCTCAATAAATACTATTTTTGAAAGACTAAAAAACGAAACCTCACAAAGGCCTCTTGTTGCTACAATTGGTAAGGACAATTTAAAGGAATATATTGCAAAACACCTATTTGAGCGCTCACCATTTTATTCTAAAGCATCTGAAATTGTTTCTGTAGACAATAAAACAATTGAACAAATAGTTAAAGAATTGAAAATTTTACTCTAAAACTGCGTAGGAATTTTTCTTGTCAAAAATTACATTTATATGTTCTTGCATTGAAGTAGATAAAGAAATTCCTTTGAAATCAGCTTTTACTGGATATTTTTTATGATTTCTATTTATTAAAACTGCTGTTTTAAAACGTTTTAAAGGTACTTCTAAAAAATGTTTAATACCATAAATTAAAGTTGTTCCAGAACTTAAAACATCATCTACTAAAACCAACGACTTATTTTTATAATCGTTAGAAGTTATACTTGTTGTGATTTCTTTTATTGGATTTTTTTTATCTATTTTAACTTCACATAAAACAACTTTAATATCAGAAATTGAACTTAATATTTGTGCAATATTTTGAGCAAATACATAACCATTACCTTTTATACCTGCAATAATTATTTCTTTTTCATTGCTGTTGGTTTCATATATTTGGTAAGCTATTCTTCTTGTTTTATTTTGAATTTGCTCGTTTGTTAAAATAATTGAACTTTCCATTATGATTATTTTTTTTCAAAGATAAAAAACAATTCTCTACCCTGTCTTTGTTTTATTGAATTATAACATTTTTCGAAAACCGTAATATCAAATTTAGCATAAAATAATTGAATATATTCTATTAAACTTCCCCCAAAAGGAGGACCTTCTTCTGTCAATTCAAAATCAAATAATAACCCAACCAGTTTGCCATTAGTATTTAATAAATCATACATTTTATCAACATAGTTCTTTCGTAATTCAGGGGCTAAAGCACAAAAGAAAGTTTGTTCAATAATTAAATCGTACGTTTTATTATGTTCAAAGAAATTTTGATGAATTATATTATTTTTTGGAAAATCGGGTATTCTTGTGGCTATATTTTTTAACGGTTGCGCAGCAATATCTAATACATTTACAAATTTAAACCCATTATTAATCAAATATTCAGCTTCATAACTATTTCCGCCACCTGGAATTAATATTTGCAACTCCTTATTTTTAAGTTGATTTATATATTCTTTAATAGGAGTAGAGATAAAACCAATATCCCACCCCGTTTTATTATTTTCATACTTTTGTTCCCAAAAATCTTTGTTGAAACGATTATTAATCTTCTTGTAAGTCATCTATATCTCGTCTGTCTTTTTTTGTTGGTCTTCCTGTTCCTTTTTTTCTATAATAATCTTTTGAATATTTCAATAATTCAAATTTTTCAAATTCTTCTGGAAGCGTGCAATCTTTTCTATATAAATCAACTAATTTCGCACCAACTCTATTAGTAGGAATATCTAACACTTGTATTTTGTAATTTATTTGGTCTTTTCTAATTGTAATAATTTCATCATTAAATATCAATTTAGAAGCCTTAATGCTAGCATTATCAATTTTAACATGTCCTTTTTTGCAGGCTTCTGTAGCTAAACTTCTGGTTTTATAAAACCTAATACACCATAAATATTTATCTATTCGCATTTTATTCCTATAATAAAGTTAAATTTTACATATTCCTTTTTAACAAAGATATTAAAATAGTATCTTGCGCACCTTAAAATTAAAGTAAATGAAGATTAAAAAATTAATAGGATTATTGATTATAGGTTTAATTATTTTTTCTTGTAAAAAAGATGGTAATGATACTGAAGATTTTGATGCTGTTGCCCAAGCTATCGAAGATGATAATGAATTAATTGAGTATTTACAAACTCATTATTTAAATGAAGAGGATGGTGGTATTTGGACAGTTAGCAATAATGAATCTCCATTAATAAATGATTCAAGATTAAAAGTTCAAAACGTGATTAAGAATGATATTTCTTATAAGTTGTATTATTTGAAACAAAATGAAGGAGTTACAGTTTCACCAACTGTTGCTGATTCTGTATTAGTTACTTATACTGGGATGAGGTTAGATAGTGTTGTTTTCGATACACGTGTAGGAGTAATTTGGTTTTCTCTAACTGGCGTTATTGATGGTTGGGGTTATGGATTCCCGAATTTTAAAGGAGGAAATAAAATAATAGCTGATGACGAATCTTTTTATTATGAAAATTCAGGAAAAGGAGTATTATTTATTCCTTCTGGATTAGCGTATGGAAATACCCCACAATCTGCAATACCAGCAAATGCACAATTAGTTTTTGAGTTTGAGTTACATGATGTAAATGCTGCCGATCACGACAATGATGGAATTTTATCAATAAATGAAGATGTTGATGGAGACGGGAATGTAAAAAATGATGATACGGATAGTGATACCATTCCTAATTATTTAGATGATGATGATGATGGAGATGGGATTTTAACAAAAAATGAAGATGCCAATGGAGATGGAGATGTTACAAACGATGATACAGATGGAGATGGAACACCAGATTATTTAGACCCTGATAATTAAAATTACTTATTAAAAACAAGGTTTTCCTCTCCAATTGCTTTTAATTCTATGACCTTTCTCATTTGCATTAATAGTTATTAGGTTAATATGTGCACTAATTAGAATTTGACTTTGATTATATTCTAGCATATGAGCAATGTTTGTACCGTACTTTGCTCTAACTATATTAATACGTTGTTCCTCGGTTTTGGAAATATTATATTGATAACGAATATCAATCCCAAACCTTCTAAAATCTATTAAAACTCCAGCGCTTATACTTGTAGCTGTTTTTTTAAATTGAAAAGGGGTTTCAACCCCATCTAATTTCGTGTCAGAAATACTATTCAATACAGGTCCTGCATAAATAGAAAATGGTTCTGAAAGATTAAGCCCAAATAGTAAAGGAATATCAAATCTCGTTGATTCCCAATAAGATGTTTCTTTTGCTAAGGCATAATTATTTTTTAATTTCGTGTAATTTATTTCAGATTTTAAAAAAAAGGAGTCAAATTTAGCATTTATAAAAAAACCTGCTTGATAACCCATATCTTTATTTGCAGAATAGTTAGTATCATCTGGTGGGGTTAAGTTAGCTCCGCCACCATTTTGCTCTCCATTATGAAAAAGGGTGCCTATTAAATTATAATTTACACCTCCTTTAATTCCAAACTAAAATTCCTGGGAATAAACTAAAGAAAAAAATAAAAGAAAAAATAAGGTAAAATTAGTTTTAATTTTCATAGTCTGGGATTGAAATTTTATAAATATATTATTTTTGATTTTATAATAAAAATACAATATATATTTTTTACTAAACAAAAAAGCCTCTTAATCTGAGAAGCTTTTTTTATATGTGATAATTATTATTTCTTAACTCTTGCTTTTAGATAAGCTATAAGACAAACTAAAGATTATTTGCTCAGGTCTCGAATCTAAAGTAAATGTTTCACCTGCATTTGTCCAATTTGCTTCATTTTCACTTAATCCTCTTTCATATCTTATATCAATACCAATTCTTCCAAATTCAACCGAAGCTCCAATATTAACACCAACTGAAAACTCATTTTTTACATCACTTATATCTATTCCGTCTAATTCATTATCTAGAATATATTGAAATGCGGGGCCAGCAAATACATTTAAGGGGCCAATTAAATTAATACCAACTAATACAGGAGCATCTATTTTTGACAATTTATAATCTTCTGTATTACCCGTATTTAAAATATACTCACTGGTAGTTTTTGTATATACCAATTCTGGACGCACATAAATTGCACCAAGATTAATTTTACCATAAAAACCTATATTAAAACCAGATTTTCCTTCACCTCCATGATTATAAATATCAGTAATTTCTTTAAGATCTCCATTAGAATTATAACTTAAACCTGCTTTAATACCAAAATCGCTTTGAGCATTCATAAACATAATAGTCGCTAAAAACGCAAATGCAAATAATACTGTTCTTTTTTTCATATTAAATGTATATTTTAGGGTTATTCCAATAATTGAAACGAAACTTATAGCAATTTATTTTCTAGCTATTACTTTTTCAACAGCATTAACAATGGCTTTGTCATTTAGTTTATATTTTTCCATTAATTGGGCTGGAGTACCAGACTCACCAAAACTATCATTTACAGCAACAAATTCTTGAGGTACTAAATTGTTTTGAACTAACAAACGAGAAACACTTTCTCCTAAACCACCAATAATATTATGCTCTTCAGCTGTTACTATGCACCCTGTTTTAGTAACAGATTTTAAAATAGCTGCATCATCTAAAGGCTTAATTGTATGAATATTAATTACTTCAGCACTAATACCCATTGCTTCTAATTGTTCACTTGCTTGCAAAGCTTCCCAAACTAAATGACCTGTAGCTACTATTGTAACATCAGTTCCTTCGGTTAATTGAATTGCTTTTCCTACAATAAACTCTTGATCTTCTGGCATAAATACTGGTACAACAGGACGTCCAAAACGCAAATAAACAGGTCCGTGATGGTCTGCTATTGCAATTGTTGCAGCTTTTGTTTGGTTATAATCACAAGTATTAATTACTGTCATACCTGGTAACATTTTCATTAAACCAATATCTTCTAATATTTGATGAGTAGCACCATCTTCACCTAAAGTTAAACCAGCGTGAGAAGCACAAATTTTTACATTTTTATCTGAATAAGCAACAGATTGACGAATTTGATCATAAACTCTACCCGTTGAAAAGTTTGCAAATGTACCTGTAAACGGAATTTTACCACCAATTGTTAAACCAGCAGCAATACCAATCATATTAGCTTCTGCAATACCAATTTGAAAAAATCGCTCCGGATGATTTTCAATAAATTTCTCCATTTTTAGAGAACCAATTAAATCGGCACATAGTGCAACTACATTTTCATTTTTATCTCCAAGTTCTGCTAAACCTGCACCAAATCCTGATCTGGTATCTTTTTTTTCAGTAAACGTGTATTTTTTCATCGTGTATTTTATTAAAAATCGTTCAAAAATAAGGATAAATTATTTTACCAACTTATAATTTCATTAATTCTTCATATAATTTATGAACAGGTAAACCCATTACATTATAATAGCTACCTTCTAACCGGGTAACACCTATTAAACCTATCCATTCTTGAATTCCATATGCACCAGCTTTATCAAAAGGCTTGTAATTTTCAACATAATAAACAAGCTCTTGTTCAGATAATTTTTTGAAGTAAACAATGGTTTCATCATAAAAAACTTTTTGAAGATATTTGTTCTTAATACAAATTGAAGAAAAAACGGAATGTTTTGTGCCAGATAATTGTTGCAACATTTTAATTGCTTCTAATTTATTCTTTGGTTTTTCTAAAGCTTTATTATTTTGCCAAACAATGGTATCAGCTGTAATAATAATGTCATTATTGCCAATTTCATTACTAAATGCATTTGCCTTTAGTTCTGCTAAATAATTAGTTATTTCTTCTTTTTTCAGAGTGGAATCATAAATTTCATCAACCTCTTTTACTTTTATTGAATAATTAACCCCTAATTCTTTAAATAATTCTTGACGTCTTGGAGAACCAGAAGCTAATATTATATTTTTATTTTTAAACTTATTATGGAGCATTTTAATGAAATATTGAAAAAATGATTAATGAACTAATTCCTAAAAACATTATGATTTTTAATAAATTACTTAACTTATGAAAATCTTTTTTTTTCTTTGCAATCCTAATTTTTAGTAAAAAATATAGCAATGGGATTAACGAAAAAAACAATAAATAAAGCATTGTAATTTTATAAATATGACTGTAGTTAATTATCAAAAGCATTATTAGTGCTATTGGAATTATACATAAAAAAGATGAAAACACTTTTATTTTATGTATTCCAAATATAATTGGTAAAGTTTTATTATTTAAGGCATTATCTCCATTTATATCTTCTATGTCTTTAACTATTTCTCTTATTAAATTAAGGATAAAAGCAAAAATAGAAAGAACAATTATTATATTAATTGCAATGTTTTGGTACTCATTTTTAACAGAAAAATCAATTTCAAAAATTCCTAAAATTAAAATACTAAAAGCTATTAAAAAAGAGATAACTAAATTTCCAATAAATGGTTTAGATTTTAATTTTATAGAATAATAATAGAGTAGTAGGGCAGCACCAATAAAGAAAAAGGAATATGTAGGTTTTTCAATTTTTAGGCATAAAGCAATTCCTAAAACAATTCCTGAAGTATTTGTTATTTTATACCATCGCTTTGCATTTTCAACAGTAACAAATTTAGAAACTATTACTTTTTGTGGTTCATTAATTAAGTCAACTTTTATATCCTGAATATCGTTAAATATGTTACCCGCTGCAGTAATTAAAAGAATAGAAAGTAGTAATATGAAAAATTGAAATCCTGTTAACATCGTTTCCACATAAAAAGATGGGAAAAATAACAACTTTATTATTAAAAAAATGTAGGTAACTAACAGTAAATTTTTCCAACGAATTAATTTAAAATAAACTGTTAAACTCATTATTTTATTTGAAGTTCTTTTTTACTCGGTCTAAATCTCTTTTTGTATCTCGCTCTTTCATAACTTCACGTTTGTCATAATTCTTTTTTCCTCTACAAAGCGCAATTTCAAGTTTTGCCCAACCTTTTTCAGTTAAGAACAAACGCAATGGTACAATAGTTAAGCCAACATTTTGAACTTCTTTTTGAAGTTTTTTAAGTTCTTGTTTATTAAGTAATAACTTACGTTCACTTTTAGGACTGTGATTGTAAGCATGTCCATAGAGGTATTCTTCAATAAACATATTTATTGCAAATAATTCTCCTTTTTCATTAAATTCACAAAAGCTTTCTGTAATTCTAGCCTTACTATCTCTAATAGACTTAATCTCTGTCCCTGTAAGTTGAATCCCGGCAATATATTTATCTAAAATCTCGTATTCAAAACGAGCCTTTTTATTTTTTATGTTTATTTTCTTCTGCATATAAGTGCAAATGTAGTACAAATTCTATTCATTTTTAACAGGGATTATAGTTGCTAAAATAAAAAAAGAACTATTAAAACTATTTATATAAATTTAGGTTTTAGTTTCAATTCTTAATTACTAATAAAATATCTTTTTTTAAATTATCTGAAACAGTGATAATGTACAGATTAGAATTGTTGTTATCATCAATATCATGATATTTTTCAGTGCCTAATACTTTATTTACAAACTCAGGTGTAGTATTGCTATGGCCAACAACTAATACAGTTTTACCCTTTGTTTTTAATTGAAAATCTTTATTAAATAATTCCTTTGGATTATAAAATTGAATTTCCAGATCCTTACTTTCGGCAGTTGGAGTAGCAGTTTGAATCGTTCTATTAAAATTTGTTGAAAAAACCATATCAAAATTAATATTTGAAAATACTGTTCTCCAATTTTCTGCACGTAAATTTCCAGTTGCAGTTAAATGAGGGTTTTTATTTGATTCATCCGTTCTGTCTTTTTCAGCATGCCTTATAAAATAGTAAGTCGTTACTTCATTTTTTTGAGAGCTACTTTGAGAGCAACTATTTAAAGTGATAATAAAAATAATTAATAAAAAAAGTGTTTTTTTCATTTTAAAAGTATTTAATAAATACGAATATAAACAAAAAAACTCCTTGTCTATAAGACAAGGAGTTTTACATTCATTTTAAAGGTTTTATTTATTTCTAAATACTATTTTATCATCAAAAGCATCTAATAAAATATGACTAGTAGCTGTTATTTTTCCTGACAAAATTTCTTTTGAAAGTTCATTTAAAACATCTTTCTGAATAACCCGTTTCACAGGTCTTGCACCAAACTGAGGGTCAAACCCTTTATCTGCAAGAGCTTCAACTAAATCTTCGGTATATTCAATTTGTATTTCTTTTTCTTTCAACATTTTAATTAAGCCATTTAATTGTAATCGCACAATCTGTTCTATTTCAACCTTATTTAAAGGCGTAAACATAATAATTTCATCAATTCTGTTTAAAAATTCGGGTCTAATGGTTTGTCTTAATAATGCAATTACTTCATCTTTTGTAGATTCTGTAACTAAATCACGTTTTTCCATATCCATTTTTTCAAACCGTTCTTGAATTATATGAGATCCCATATTAGAAGTCATAATTATTATTGTGTTTCTAAAATCCGCAACACGTCCTTTATTATCTGTTAATCTACCTTCATCTAATACTTGTAAAAGAATATTAAAAGTATCTGGATGTGCTTTTTCAATTTCATCTAATAAAACTACAGAATAAGGTTTACGTCTTACAGCTTCTGTTAATTGCCCACCTTCTTCATAACCAATATATCCTGGAGGCGCTCCAACCAATCTGCTTACAGCATGACGCTCTTGATATTCACTCATGTCAATTCGTGTCATAGAGTTTTCATCATCAAATAAATATTGAGCTAATGCTTTTGCAAGTTCAGTTTTACCAACACCAGTTGTCCCTAAAAACAAGAATGTTCCCATTGGTTTTTTAGCATCTTGTAATCCTGCTCTTGATCTTCTAACAGCATCTGCAACAGCAACTATTGCCTCCTCTTGTCCTATAACTCTTTTATGCAATTCATCTTCTAAATGTAATAGTTTTTCACGATCACTTTGTAGCATTTTCGTAACAGGAATTCCAGTCCATTTTGCAACAACTTCAGCAATATCATCTCGTGTAACTTCCTCTTTTATCAATGCCGATTCCTGATCTGCAGCCATTTCTTTTTGCAGCTCCTTTAAATGCTCTTGCTCTTCTTTTATTTTTCCATAACGTATTTCAGCAACCTTTCCATAATCTCCTTCACGTTCGGCTCTTTCAGCTTCTAACTTATAATTTTCAATAGCTTCCTTGCTAACTTGAACAGCATCAACCAATTCTTTTTCACTAACCCATTTCGCATTAATTTCATTTCTATCTTCTTTTAAATTGGCTACTTCCTTTTTAAGTGAAGCTAATTTTTTTTCATCGTTTTCACGTTTAATCGCTTCAATTTCAATTTCTAATTGCATAATCTTTCTGTCCAAAACATCTAATTCTTCAGGTTTTGAATTTATTTCCATTCGCAATTTAGCAGCTGCTTCATCCATTAAATCAATTGCTTTATCTGGCAAAAATCGATTGGAAATATAACGTTGAGACAATTCCACAGCAGCTATAATAGCCTCATCTTTTATTTGTACTTTATGGTGGTTCTCATATTTATCTTTTATACCACGTAAAATAGAAATAGCACTTTCCGTATCTGGTTCATCAACAATTACTTTTTGAAACCTACGTTCTAAAGCTTTATCTTTTTCAAAGTATTTTTGATACTCATCTAGAGTTGTAGCTCCAATTGCTCGAAGCTCACCCCGTGCTAAAGCTGGTTTTAAAATATTAGCTGCATCCATTGCACCTTGTCCACCTCCTGCACCAACTAAGGTATGGATTTCATCAATAAAAAGTACTATCTCACCTTCAGCAGAAGTAACTTCTTTTATAACTGATTTTAAACGTTCTTCAAATTCTCCTTTGTATTTAGCACCAGCAATTAGTGCACCCATATCTAAAGAATAAACTTGTTTCCCTTTTAAATTTTCAGGAATATCTCCTTTTACAATTCTATGTGCTAAACCTTCTGCTATAGCAGTTTTACCTGTTCCGGGCTCTCCAACCAACATTGGATTATTTTTTGTTCTTCTTGATAAGATCTGAAGAATTCTTCTAATTTCTTCATCACGACCAATTACGGGATCTAATTTTCCATCTTTTGCAAGTTGGTTTAAATTTTTAGCATATTTATTTAAGGAATTGTAAGTTTCTTCGGCACTTTGCGAAGTTACTTTACTTCCTTTTCTTAATTCTGAAATTGCAGATTGAAGTTCTTTATCAGTAACTCCTTGATCTTTTAATATTTGTGATGTTGTATCTTTCGTACTTAAAATTGCTAATAATAAATGTTCTATAGAAACATATTCATCTTTTAAATCTTTTGCTTCAGTTGCAGCAGCATTTAACATTTTTGATGCGTTTCGTGATAGGGTAGTATCTCCACCACCAGTTACTTTCGCGTAACTTTCAATTGTTTTATCGATTAAGCTTTTAAGTAAATCTATATTAACTCCTAGTTTTTTAAAAATAAAAGGAGTAACATTTTCATCAACCTCAAAAATTCCTTTTAATATATGAGAATTTTCTATTTGTTGATGTCCGTAACTTTCTGCAATTTGCTGTCCTTTTTGGATAGCTTCTTGCGATTTTATAGTAAAATTATTAAAGTTCATAACGTATTGTTTTGTTTTTTATATTTGCAACTTCAAATAATAGTCCAATTGAATTAAAACGAGTAAATAAGGTCATTTTGTCTTGTTTTTAAGTAGTTAACGACAATTTGTCTTTATTAATATCAATATTATTAGACTAAATAAGTATAACAAAAAGGAGTGAAAATGGGTGTTTTAAGTAATATGTTTGGGAAAAATAAAAAGGTAAGTGAGAAACCTTTATTCAATTGGATTCTATTAACTGAAATTAGCCAGTTAAAAGAAATAATTGAATTATCCAATACAAAATTAATTGTATTATTTAAGAATAGTACGAGATGTGGAATAAGTAGCCGAGTACTTTCACAATTTGAAAAAGCAACAGATTCTAGTTTAGAAAATGTTGCCTTTTATTATTTAGATTTATTGAAATACAGAAATATTTCAAACGAAATTGCTACTACTTTTAATGTGTATCATCAATCTCCACAAGTGTTATTATTAAAAAATGGTAAAGTAGTGGCGCATAACTCTCATTATAACATTATTTCATCTATTACTCTGGAAGATTATATTTAACTGCGGGTAAAATTTTTCCTGTACATTTACCAAAACCAATTCTTCCTTGGCTGTTTTCACAATATCCCCTAAGAATTACATGATCTCCATCTTTAAAATAAGTACGCGTAGTTCCATCTTTTAATTTTAATGGTTCTTCTTCATTCCAAGTTAATTCTAACATAGAACCATAACTATCTTTTGTAGATCCTGATATGGTACCACTCCCAATTAAATCACCAGCTCTAACATTACATCCAT
>Ga0102812_10001460_pt1 | contig 16380 bp, 18 predicted proteins | sample ColrivemetaGS713_FD_79334 | JGI IMG/M metagenome (GOLD analysis project Ga0102812, IMG submission 79334) | Estuarine microbial communities from the Columbia River estuary - Flood tide ETM metaG S.713 | ecosystem: Environmental > Aquatic > Marine > Intertidal zone > Estuary | place: USA... | reverse complement strand
TGCTGAAGTTCGTCTGCATGAGCTTGCTCTAGTAGAAGCTGACGTGATCGATTTGGCGGCACTTGAAGCGGCAGATCTTATTGCCCGCAACATCAAGGTCGCTAAAGTAATCCTGTCTGGCGAAATCACCAAGGCCGTTACGGTCAAGGGGCTGAAGGTCACCAAAGGTGCCCGTGCAGCGATTGAAGCCGCAGGCGGAAAAGTCGAGGAATAGATGGCTAAGCAAGGTAGTAAGTCCCCCTCCGGAGTACAAAGCGGCCTAGGCGAGCTTAAAGCGCGCTTGTGGTTCGTCTTTCTGGCCATTGTGGTTTACCGCATTGGGGCACATATTCCTGTTCCAGGAATCAACCCTGATCGCCTTGCTGCCATGTTCGAACAAAACCAAGGTACTATCCTGAGCCTGTTTAACATGTTCTCCGGTGGTGCTTTGGAACGTATGAGTATCTTGGCGTTGGGCATCATGCCCTACATTTCAGCCTCGATTATCATGCAACTGCTGACCGTTGTTAGTCCTCAGCTCGCGCAGCTCAAGAAAGAGGGTGAAGCAGGTCGACGGAAAATTAGCCAATACACCCGCTACGGTACAGTCATTTTGGCAACCGTTCAGTCGTTAGGTATGGCGGTAGGTCTCGCTGGGCAGGGCATTGCCTTTAGCGCAGACCTAAGCTTTTATTTCGTTGCTGTTGTTACCCTTGTTTCTGGTGCTGTGTTTCTGATGTGGCTCGGTGAGCAAATTACCGAGAGAGGTATAGGTAACGGTATTTCACTGTTAATCTTTGCGGGAATCGTCGCAGGTCTGCCCGGTGCTATCGGACAGTCTTTCGAGGCGTCTCGTCAAGGTGATCTGAATATCCTTGCGCTGTTAACTATCGCTATCGTGGCGGTCGCAACAGTGGCGTTTGTAGTGTTTATGGAGCGCGGCCAGCGTCGCATCACCATCAATTACGCCAAGCGTCAGCAGGGTCGGAAAGTGTTTGCCGCCCAAACCAGCCATCTGCCACTGAAGGTCAATATGGCCGGTGTTATACCGCCTATTTTTGCTTCCAGTATTCTGCTGTTCCCGGCGTCAGTCGGACAGTGGTTTGGCCAGAGTGAAGGCATGGATTGGTTGCAGGATTTGGCTCTGGCGCTTGCCCCAGGTCAGCCGCTGTATATTCTGCTATTTGCCGCAGCTGTGATTTTCTTCTGTTATTTCTACACCGCGATTGTTTTCAATCCTAAGGATGTGGCGGATAACCTGAAGAAATCTGGTGCCTTTATTCCCGGTATTCGTCCCGGTGATCAATCGGCTCGTTACATTGATCAGGTGCTGTCTCGTCTAACGCTCTTTGGTGCTTTATATATCACTGGAGTTTCGTTGATGCCTCAGTTCTTGGTTGTGGCCTGGAACGTGCCGTTTTACTTCGGTGGAACATCGTTGTTGATCGTTGTGGTTGTCGTCATGGATTTCATGGCTCAAGTACAGTCGCATCTGATGTCTCATCAGTATGAATCACTGATGAAAAAATCCAATCTTAAGGGTGGCGGCGGCCTCGTCAGATAACGAGCCCTCGAGCCTATTTGGAGTAGATCATGAAAGTACGTGCATCTGTAAAAAAGATCTGCCGTAACTGCAAGATTGTACGTCGTAACGGATCCGTTCGCGTCATCTGCAAAACAGAACCTCGCCATAAGCAGCGTCAGGGTTAATACCCTAAGCTGCTCCAGTGTGAATGTGTCAGATGGTGGTTGATAATTAATCGATCAGTCACTATAATCTCGCCCCTTTCGCAGAATGGTTAAAGTGAGTTGGTAGTTGATTAACTGCCAACCGATAACGGAGTAAATTGAATGGCCCGTATAGCTGGCGTCAATATTCCAGACAATAAGCATGCGGTGATCTCCCTGACTTACATCTATGGGATCGGCCGTACTACTGCAAAGTCACTTTGCGATGCAGTGGGCTTGGCGACCGATGTAAAAATCGGAGACCTGTCTGAAGAACAACTGGATGGCCTGCGTGCCGAAATCACCAAGCTTAGTGTTGAAGGTGATCTGCGCCGTCAGGTGAACATGAATATCAAGCGTCTTATGGACCTTGGCTGCTACCGTGGTATCCGCCACCGTCGTAGTCTTCCGGTTCGTGGTCAGCGCACGAAGACAAATGCGCGTACCCGTAAGGGACCACGTAAGCCAATCCGTAAGTAGTGCTGGCGATAGGAATAAACCGACATGGCTAAGCCAAGTTCGCGCGCACCGCGCAAGAAAATCAAAAAGCAGGTGGTTGATGGGTTGGCCCACATCCATGCGTCTTTTAACAATACCATCGTGACCATTACCGATCGTCAAGGTAATACTCTGAGCTGGGCTACCTCTGGTGGTTCTGGTTTCCGTGGCTCGCGTAAGTCCACACCGTTCGCTGCTCAGGTTGCAGCAGAGCGTGCGGGTCAAGCGGCTCAGGAGTATGGTCTGAAGAATCTCGACGTGTTCGTGAAGGGCCCAGGCCCAGGTCGTGAATCCGCAGTTCGTGCATTGAACAATGTGGGTTACAAAATCACTAACATCACCGACGTGACGCCTATCCCGCACAATGGATGTCGTCCGCCGAAGAAGCGTCGCGTTTAATCAGGAGACGGTAAAATGGCTCGATATATTGGACCAAAATGTAAGCTGTCTCGCCGCGAAGGTACGGACCTGTTCCTTAAGAGCGGTGTTCGTGCACTAGATTCAAAGTGCAAGGCAGAAACTCCTCCGGGAGTTCACGGCGCGCGTCGTGGTCGTCTTTCCGACTACGGTCTGCAGCTGCGTGAAAAACAAAAAGTTCGTCGTATTTACGGCATTCTAGAGCGTCAGTTCCGCAGCTACTACAAAGAAGCTGCTCGTCTGAAAGGTGCAACCGGTGAAAACCTGTTGAAACTTCTGGAAGGTCGGTTGGACAATGTGGTTTACCGCATGGGCTTTGGTGCGACTCGCGCTGAATCTCGTCAGATCGTTTCTCACAAGTCGATCCTGGTTAACGGTAAGACGGTTAATGTACCTTCTTATCAAGTTGTTGCCGGCGACATCGTCTCTGTACGTGAAAAGGCCAAAACCCAGCTGCGTATCAAACACGCTCTGGATCTGGCAGCTCAGCGTACTGTTATCGAGTGGGTTGATGTTGATAGCTCTAAAATGGAAGGCACCTTTAAGGCAGCGCCAGAGCGTAGCGAACTATCCGCTGATATCAACGAGCATCTGATCGTTGAACTGTACTCCAAGTAATCTTTGCTAGGTGGAAATAATGCAGGCTTCTGTAAACGAATTTCTTAGCCCTAGTCGGATCGAAGTTGAAGAGATTTCGGGCACCCGTGCCCGAGTCTCTCTCGAGCCGCTAGAGCGTGGTTTCGGCCACACGCTGGGCAATGCGCTGCGACGGATTCTTCTGTCCTCCATGCCCGGTTGCGCAATCTCTGATGTGGAGATTGATGGCGTGCAGCACGAGTACAGCTCTATTGAGGGTGTGCAGGAGGATGTCATTGAGATCCTTCTCAACCTTAAGGGCGTTTCTGTTGCCATGCATAATGGCGAAGAAGCGCTGCTGACACTGACAAAGCAGGGCCCTGGTGTTGTCACCGCGGCCGATATACAGCTGAATCAGGATATTGAGTTGGCTAACCCAGATCATGTTATCGCTCATCTGAGTGATAAGGCCAAGCTGTCTATGCAGCTGCGTGTCACCCGTGGTCGTGGTTATGTGCCTGCTGATGCTCGTAGCAGCACTGATGAAGAGAGCCGTCCTATCGGTCGTCTGCTTCTCGATGCTACCTACAGCCCAGTGCGTCGCGTATCTTATGTGGTCGAAAGTGCTCGTGTTGAGCAGCGTACTGACCTTGATAAGTTGGTCATCGATATCGAAACTACCGGTGCCATCGATCCAGAAGAAGCGATCCGTCGCGCTGCAACGATTTTGCAGCAGCAGCTGGTTGCTTTCGTTGATCTGGAAGGTGAGTCACTGAGCGACGATGTTGAACCAGAGCCAGAGATTGATCCGATCCTGCTGCGTCCGGTTGATGATCTAGAACTGACTGTTCGATCTGCGAACTGTCTGAAAGCTGAGAACCTCTACTACATTGGTGATTTGATCCAGCGTACTGAAGTAGAGCTGCTCAAGACCCCGAACCTGGGTAAGAAGTCCCTGACTGAGATCAAGGACGTTCTGGCTTCTAAGGGTCTTTCTCTCGGCATGCGTCTGGAAAATTGGCCGCCTGCGAGCCTGAGAAACGACGACAAGATGGCCTCTTAAGGTTATTTTGACTGAACTACGTCTAGTTTTGTAAGGAATTAAACATGCGCCATCGTAAAAGTGGGCGTCAACTAAATCGCAATAGCTCGCATCGCAAAGCGATGTTCAAAAACATGGCGGTAAGCCTGTTTGAGCATGAGCTGATTAAGACGACTCTGCCCAAAGCTAAAGAGCTACGTCGTGTTGCAGAGCCTTTGATCACATTGGCTAAGCAAGACTCAGTAGCAAACCGTCGTTTGGCATTTGCCCGTACCCGCTGTGATGCGGCTGTCGGCAAGCTGTTCAACGAACTGGGACCGCGTTACGCGAATCGTCCTGGTGGTTATGTTCGTATTCTCAAGTGCGGTTTCCGCGCTGGTGACAATGCACCTATGGCCTACGTTGAGTTGGTTGACCGTGCTGTTACGGGTGAAGCAGTCGAAGATTCGTCTGAAGACTAAGCGACACTTTGAATAAAAAAAACCCGGCTTCTGCCGGGTTTTTTTTGCGCTACATTTACGTTTAGCGGTTGAGTAGCGGTCTTAGAAAGTGGCCAGTATGCGAGTGCTGCATCTGTGATACCTGCTCAGGTGTTCCGCTTGCGATAATCTGCCCCCCTTTAATGCCACCCTCTGGGCCAAGATCAACGATCCAGTCTGCCGTTTTTATCACATCGAGGTTGTGCTCAATGACCACGACAGTGTTGCCGTGATCGCGCAGTCGGTGGAGAACGTTAAGTAGCTGCTGAATGTCATAGAAATGCAATCCCGTCGTGGGTTCGTCGAGTATATAAAGAGTATTGCCGGTATCGCGTTTGGACAGTTCTTTAGAGAGCTTGACCCGCTGGGCTTCACCGCCCGACAGAGTAGTCGCGCTCTGGCCAAGACGGATATACGAGAGCCCGACATCCATCAGTGTCTGTAAACGGCGTGCTAGCATCGGTACCGCATCAAAGAAGATCCGTGCATCTTCCACTGTTAGATCCAGTACCTCATGGATACTTTTACCTTTGTATTTGATTTCTAGAGTTTCGCGGTTGTAGCGTTTGCCTTTGCAGATGTCGCAGGGCACGTAGATATCAGGTAGGAAGTGCATCTCCACCTTGATAACGCCATCCCCTTGGCAAGCTTCGCAGCGGCCGCCTTTAACGTTAAAGCTAAAGCGTCCGGGCTTGTAGCCGCGTGAGCGCGCCTCTTGGGTGGCTGAAAACAGTTCTCTGACAGGGGTGAAAATGCCGGTGTAAGTGGCTGGGTTAGAGCGGGGTGTGCGGCCAATTGGGCTTTGATCAATATCCACGACTTTATCGAGCAGCTCCAGTCCTTGAATTTCAGAATAGGGCTGGGCTTCTAGCGTGGACGCATTGTTGAGTGCAGTGGCAGCCAGTGGGTAGAGGGTGTTATTGATCAGGGTTGATTTACCTGATCCGGATACGCCGGTGATGCAGGTCATCAGTCCCAGAGGGATGCTCAGATCGACGTTTTGAAGATTATTGCCACAAGCACCTCTGAGCGTAAGGAGTCGGCTGTCATCCGCCGGATGACGCTGTACAGGAACCTCTATCTTGCGCGAGCCACTCAGGTATTGGCCAGTGATGGAGTCAGGGTGTGCCATCACCTGCGCCGGAGTGCCCTGTGCGATGATTTGGCCTCCGTGAATGCCAGCCCCAGGTCCAATGTCGATCACGTGGTCAGCCTGGCGTATAGCATCCTCATCGTGCTCTACCACGATAACGGTATTGCCGATGTCTCGTAGATGGGTCAGTGTTGCCAGCAGCCGCTCATTATCGCGTTGATGCAAACCGATTGAGGGCTCATCGAGAATATACATCACCCCGACTAGGCCGGCACCTATCTGGCTGGCCAGACGAATACGCTGTGCTTCGCCACCGGATAGGGTGTCAGCATTACGGTCCATTGAAAGATAATCCAGGCCTACATTGACCAGAAAACTGAGCCTGACTCTGATCTCTTTAACGATCTTGGCGGCTATCTCTCCTTGTTTGCCGGGTAGTTGAAGTTGCTCGAAATAGCTTTGCGCACTGCCCACAGGTAGAGCAGTGATTTCAGAAATGTTATATCGATCAATAAAGACATGGCGAGCATCGCGGCGTAACCGTGAGCCGGTGCATGAGGGGCATTTTTGCTGTGCTTGATAGCGCGCCAAATCTTCACGAACGCTCTGTGACTCGGTGTCTTGATAGCGGCGCTGCATATTAGGAATAACACCCTCGAAGGGGTGCGATTTAAGGCTGAGGTCACCGCGGTCATTGAGGTAATGGAATTCTATTTTGGTAGTGCCTGAGCCTTGTAATATGGCTTGGCGTTGCGGGTCTGTTAACTCGCTGAATGGGGTGTCGGTGTCAAAGCCATAATGGCTACCTAAAGCTTTAAGTAGTTGGTAGTAGTAAGCACTACGTCGATCCCAGCCGCGAATCGCCCCCTGCGCTAATGTTAGGCTGGGATCGCTAACGACTTTATTGGGATCGAAAATGAGCTTTACGCCTAAGCCGTCACATTCTGCACAGGCGCCATGCGGACTGTTGAAGGAAAATAGCCGAGGTTCCAGCTCCTGGATACTGTGGCCGCACTGCGGACAGGCAAATCGAGCTGAAAAAATAAGATCTTTCTGGTTGGTGTCATCCATGGGTGCCAGTAGCGCCAGCCCATCGCTCAGCTCTATGCAGGTTTCAAGGGATTCGGCCAGGCGGACTTGAATGTCATCGCGGACCTTGAAGCGATCGATAACGACGTCGATATGATGTTTTTTGTTTTTATCCAGCTCGGGAGGGCTATCCAGATCCACAACGATGCCGTTGATGCGGGCGCGAACAAATCCTTGTGTTTTTAAGCTGTTAAGCAGGTGTAAGTGCTCACCTTTACGGCCTTGGATCATAGGGGCCAGCAGCATGACTTTGCTACCGGGTTCGAGTGCCAGGATCTGATCGACCATTTGGCTAATAGTTTGTGCTTTCAGGGGCAGGTCATGGTCAGGGCAGCGTGGCTCACCAGCACGGGCGAACAGCAAACGCAGGTAGTCGTATATCTCAGTGATCGTGCCCACGGTTGAGCGTGGGTTGTGCGAGGTGGATTTCTGCTCGATTGAGATTGCGGGTGATAGCCCCTCTATATGATCGACATCAGGCTTCTCCATGATGGATAGAAACTGCCGAGCGTAGGTCGACAGCGATTCAACATAGCGGCGCTGTCCTTCCGCATAAAGGGTGTCGAAGGCCAACGATGACTTGCCTGACCCTGATAAACCTGTGATCACAATCAATTGGTCGCGCGGAATGTCTATGTCGATATTCTTGAGATTGTGGGTTCGGGCGCCCCGAACGCTGATAGTGTCCATGCAGACCTCTGTGACAACGAGCTAGAAAGATGATGCGGCCGATATTATATAAGATCTGTGACTTAATAAGTGGCGGATAAAACATTATCCGCGCGGACTCTATCTGAGTAGAGTTATGGTATTCTAAATTGCTATTAGGTTCGTACTCAGTGTGACACGGACCCGGATTGGATAACCAGAAAGAGTAGAGAATCGATGGCACGTGGAGTCAATAAAGTAATCTTGATCGGCAACCTCGGACAGGATCCTGAAGTTCGTTACATGCCCAATGGTAATGCGGTCACTAATGTCACCATAGCAACTTCCGAGAGCTGGAAGGACCGTGAGAGTGGTCAGCAACAAGAGCGTACCGAGTGGCATCGGGTTGTGTTCTTTGGCAAGTTGGCCGAAATAGCGGGCCAATACTTGCGCAAAGGCTCCAAGGTCTATGTAGAAGGTGCTTTGAGAACTCGCAAATGGCAGGGTCAGGACGGTCAGGATCGTTATACCACCGAAATTGTGGTTGATATTAACGGCTCCATGCAGATGCTGGATTCGCGTCAGGGTGACCAAGGCGGGTATCAGCCGCAGAACCAGCAGCCTCAGCAGCAGCCTGACCAGAGCTATTCACAGCCACCTGCTCGACAGTCCAACCAGCCGCCCAAGCAGCAGGGTAACTACGGTTCTCGGCCATCAGCACCTGCTCAGAATACACCTCCACCAGCTGGCATGGATGATTTTGATGATGATATCCCTTTTTAGGGTAAAGCTGATTCTTCAGGACTGATCAGTTGTTCGCCTTGCCTGCATTGTTGGTCGTCGGCGCTCAGGGCCAGCTCGGATATGAAGTGGATGCTTTGGCTCGAGAGCAGGGCTTTGCAGTCACTGCGTTGGATGCCGATCGTCTCGATATTTTGGATGCCGCAGCGGTGGTGGCTGCGTTAGCTAAGTATAAGCCTAGCTTTCTCATTAATGCTGCCGCCACACTTTCCGCACAGGAGCAGATTCCTGCAGCATTTGCGGTCAATACCCGTGGCGCCGCTATCTTGGCAGAAAGCTGTCGTGCTGTCGGGTGTGTGATGATTCATCTCTCCTGTGTCGAGGTGTTTTCTGGTGATCTCATCGAGCCTTATGAGGAGGACCATGAGCCTTCGCCTCAAACACAGTATGCTAAGAGTAAGTTGCGAGGTGAGGCACTTGTCCGTGCCGCCCTCCCGCACCATATTATATTGCGCACGGGCTGGCTGTTCAGTGCAAGAAAGGGCAGTTTTGTGCGCGAGCTGCTAGAGCAGGCCATGCAGCGACAGGAGGTCAGAGTTGCTGAGGGTTTAATCGGAAATCCTACCCCTGCGGCGGATCTGGCTCGGGTCATACTTGCCATTATCAAACAGTTAGACAGTGGTGCGGAGTGCTGGGGAACCTACCATTACTCCGCCTCGGAAAGTATCAGTTGGTTTGGCTTTGCAGAGTCTGTTATCGCTGCTGCTAGACAGTATGCGGATATGCCTTTGGAGAGGCTGGAAGCTGTGCCACAAGCTGAGTTATCGCCGCACCGGCGCCCGTCAAATAGCCGCCTTAACTGTGATAAGATTTTAAGCGCCTTCGGCATCCATCAGCGTACTTGGCGCTCAGGACTAATGCAGGTGGTTCGCAGTTATTACAGCTGACATTGGCTGAACTAACACGGATGCAATGTAGCTCTCGGAAGCATAAAACGCAGTAATCAAGGCTGCAGTTTAGTAACCCTCAAACTACGGTGGTGCCGATGCAAAACCCATTGCTGGTCGATCGCTTCGGACGTGGTGTCGATTATATTCGTATCTCTGTTACTGATCGTTGTGATTTTCGCTGTGTCTATTGCATGAGCGAGCAGATGACTTTTCTGCCGCGTCCACAGGTGCTGAGCCTCGAGGAGATTGAACAGATTGCGCAGGCTTTTGTCGCGCTAGGGGTCAAGAAAATTCGTCTGACAGGGGGAGAGCCTCTAGTGCGCAGAGGCATTGTCGACCTTTGTCAACGGTTGGCAGCATTAGAGGGTTTGGATGAGTTGGTGATGACCACCAATGGCTCTCAGTTGGGTACGATGGCGGGTCAACTTCGTGATGCTGGGGTTAAGCGTCTGAATATCAGTCTGGATTCGTTGCGGCCTACGCTGTTTACGGAACTGACCCGTACCGGCAAGCTTGACAAGGTGTTAACCGGTATTGATGCTGCGTGTGCCGCTGGTTTTGAGCGGATAAAACTCAATGCCGTGATTATGAAGGGACGTAATGACGGTGAGGTCTTAGATCTGATTCGGTTTGCGCGCGAGCGTAAGCTGGATATCAGCTTTATTGAAGAGATGCCTCTGGGTGTTATCCGGGAGCATGATCGCAACGAAACCTACTGTTCAAGCGAGGAACTTCGTCATCTGATTCAGCCCCATTATCCGCTGTTTGAGTCCACCGCATCCACTGCCGGTCCGTCCCGTTACTACCAGATGGCGGACAGCTCGAGTCGGATCGGTTTCATCTCTCCGCACAGTCATAACTTTTGTCACACCTGCAATCGCGTGCGCTTAACAGTAGAAGGGCGATTGCTGCTTTGTTTGGGTAATGAGCATTCGTATGATTTGCGCGAGCTGCTTCGCTCTCCGGATTTTACTCCTGAGCAGCTTGAGCTTGCGATTATCAAGGCGATGGATTTGAAGCCGGAAAAGCATGAGTTCGATTTGGCGGGTGAGCCTCAAGTTTTACGTTTTATGAATATGACCGGTGGGTGATCTGACGTTGTAGCGCAACAGAAGGCTTTTATCCGTCCACGTAACTGCGTTTTTTTTGAATACTGGGTAGAATGAGCGCCTTTGTAGGGTGCCGAAGCGCGACTTCGGATGGACTGATAATAGGGTGACGGACATTCCATGGTCCGATAATGGCGTAATGAATAGATCTGAATTAGAGCAGTTTGACGAAATACGTCCTTACAATGATGACGAGGTGGCCGAGGTTATTAGCCGCTTGTTAACGACCCCAGAACTTATCACCGCATTGATGAAATTCCGTTTTCCGCGGCTCAGTCGTTGGCTGCCTTTTGTGCTGCGGCCTCTGGTGATGCGTGTGCTGTCTAGGCAGTTATCCGGTATCGATACGGTGGCGAAGATACAGGATGTCATCGCTGGATATATGCAAAATATGATTGATCGGAGTACGGGGCAATTAAGTTTTTCCGGTGTACAGCAACTTGATCCGAACGCGGCCTACCTGTTTATCTCCAATCACCGTGATATCGCCATGGATCCCGCATTTGTTAACTGGGGGCTGTACCGTAATGGTATGAAAACCGCGCGTATCGCCATTGGAGATAATTTGCTGAAAAAGCCTTATGTTTCAGACCTGATGCGTCTTAATAAAAGCTTTATTGTTAATCGCTCGGCTACCGGCGTGCGCGGTAAGCTAAAGGCGCTGACACAATTATCCGCCTATATCGACCACTCCATCAGTAGCGGTCACTCCATCTGGATTGCACAGAGAGAGGGGCGCGCAAAAGACGGCAATGACCGCACCGAGCCTGCGATCATGAAAATGCTGTATATGAGTTTAAAAAAACGTGGAGTAAGTTTCCCTGACGTGGCTAAAACGCTACATATCGTGCCTGTCTCTATCTCTTATGAATATGACCCCTGTGATGCGCTAAAAGCCGCAGAGCTGTTCGCTCTGGCTTCTAAGGGGGAGTATCAGAAGTCGCAATATGAAGATATCGAAAGCATTGTCCAAGGTATCATTGGTTACAAGGGCGATGTCCACGTGGCTTTTGGCCAGCCGATAGTGGATGACTTTGAGAATGCCGACGATCTGGCGCGCACCATCGACCAAGCCATTATCGGTAACTACCACTTGCATGGATCAAATGTGTTGGCTGCGGGGCTCGATGCAGATCAGGTGACAGCGACTAAGCGTGACGATTATCTTAATAGGGTGTCTGCGATCAATGCGGACTGCCTGCCTTGGTTTGTTGCTCAGTATGCCAACCCTGCCTTGAACAAACAAAAATTAGCCGAACAGGCCAGCGAGAAGGGTGCTGCATGACCGAGCAACGTTTGACTCACCTGGATGCCCATGGGCATGCCCATATGGTGGATGTATCCGAAAAAGATGTTACAACGCGAGAGGCCCGAGCTGAGGCCTATATCCACATGCTGCCCGAGACGCTGGCGATGATTGCTGATGGACGCCACCCTAAGGGTGATGTGTTGGCAGTGGCTCGCATTGCCGGAATTCAGGCGGCCAAACGCTGTTCAGATCTGATTCCGCTCTGTCATCCCTTAATGCTTAGCAAAGTTACCGTTGAATTGACGCCGGAGCCTGAGCTCCAGCGGCTACGCATCGAGACGCTGTGTAAACTTAATGGCCGCACCGGAGTGGAGATGGAGGCGCTCAGTGCAGCGACGATTGCCGCCTTGACGCTCTATGACATGTGTAAGGCTGTTGATCGTGGCATGGTGATAGAAGGGGTGCGGTTGCTGGAGAAAATCGGTGGTCGGAGTGGCCATTGGACCTTAAAGGAGGGGAACGCGTGATCACGGTGGTTTTTTTAGCTAGCATCCGCGAGCGTTTAGCTTGTGATCGGATGCCGTTTGATTTGGGGCAGCCGTCGCTCACGGTGACGGAGCTAGCAGAACGGCTGACGTTGCATAGTGACCATTGGCGCCAAGTGCTGCTTACCGACAAGGTGTTGATCGCGATAAATCAGCAGATGAGCCGAGCTGATGACATTGTCCATGATGGCGATGAAGTGGCGTTTTTTCCGCCTGTTACCGGCGGTTAAGCCATTTATCGATGGGGTTGTAGTCGCTATGTCCTATGTTCGCGCATTTTTGTTCTATCTGGTGATGATCGTCGCCACTGTGGTCCATTCGACCCTGTGTTTGATTTTTGTCAGCTGGCTGCCCTTTAAGCTGCGATTTAACATCGTAAGCTCGGTAAATCACCTTTTTATCGGCTGGCTGCGGATCATTTGTGGGGTTCGTTACCAAGTGGTAGGTAAAGAAAACCTGCCTCAAGATCGGCCCTTTGTGCTGCTGGTGAACCACCAGAGTGAGTGGGAAACTATCTACCTGCAACTGTTGGTGAAGCCGATTAGCACGGTGCTTAAGAAAGAGCTGTTGCGCATCCCTTTTTTTGGTTGGGCGCTGGCGCTGTTAAGTCCCATCGCGATCGATCGCTCGCAGCGCTCTGGAGCTATGAAACAGGTGTTAAAGCAGGGTAAGCAGCGCTTGGCAGAAGGGGTTCCTGTGGTTATTTTTCCTCAGGGAACACGTGTTGTTGCAGGGCAACTGGGCACCTTCAATAAAGGTGGGGCAATGCTGGCCTGCAGTGCCAAGGTGCCTGTGGTGCCGATGGTCCATAATGCCGGTGAGCATTGGCCTTCGGGGCGCTTTACTAAAGTGCCAGGTTTGATTCGCATTGAGATCGGGGCGCCCATTTCCACCGAGGGGCGCAGCGTCGATGAGGTGTTTCAGCAGTCAACGAATTGGATTACAGAGCGGATGCCTGCTCCCGCAGAGCCTGTTCATTGAGCAGGTTGAATCCGAACTGGAATAAAAAAGCTGCCCATTGGCAGCTTTTTTATTCTGAGGCAGGGCGTTAACTAGCCACGGTAGCGCTGGAATACTAGCGATGCGTTAGTGCCGCCGAAACCAAAACTGTTGGACATCACACGCTCTAAGCCGGCGTTGTCTTTGCGCTCGGTGATGATCGGCATGCCTGCTGCCTCAGGGTCCAGGGTTTCTACGTTGGCAGAAGCGGCAATAAAATCACCTTCCATCATCAGCAAGCTGTAGATCGCTTCTTGGACGCCTGCAGCACCTAACGAGTGGCCCGATAGTGACTTGGTGGAGCCAACAGTAGGGATCGCGTCACCGAAGGCTAGCTTAACTGCCTTGAGCTCCTGCATATCGCCAACGGGGGTGCTGGTGCCGTGTGCGTTGATATAGTCAATATCGCCGTCAACCGTAGCCATGGCCTGCTGCATGCAGCGCATTGCGCCTTCGCCGGATGGGGCAACCATGTCATAACCGTCGGAGGTGGCGCCGTAGCCGACTAGTTCAGCATAGATCTTCGCGCCACGAGCTTTGGCGTGTTCCAGCTCTTCGATGACGAGCATGCCGCCACCGCCCGCGATAACGAATCCATCACGATTAGCATCGTAGGCTCGGCTGGCTTTATCTGGCGTGTCGTTGTACTTGGAAGACAGCGCACCCATTGCATCGAACAGGCAGCTCATGGACCAGTGCAGCTCTTCGCCGCCGCCGGCAAAAATCACATCTTGCTTGCCCAGTTGTATGAGTTCCATCGCGTTACCGATGCAGTGAGCACTGGTAGAGCAGGCAGAGGTAATGGAGTAGTTGATGCCTTTGATCTTAAACGGTGTTGCCAGACAGGCTGAGACAGTGCTACCCATGGTGCGGGTAACCCGGTAAGGTCCGACTCGCTTTAGACCTTTTTCACGTAGAATGTCAGCGGCTTCGACGATGTTGGCAGATGACGCGCCACCAGAGCCTGCGATCAGTCCGGTGCGAACGTTGGATACCTGCTCGTCAGTGAGCCCAGAATCCTCGATGGCGTTTTTCATGGCCAGATAGGTATAGGCAGCCGAGTCGCCCATGAAGCGCATCAGCTTGCGGTCGATCAGTGCTGGCAGGTCAAGATCGATGCTGCCCGCTACGTGGCTGCGAAATCCCATGTCCTTGTATTCTTGCTGAAAGGAGATGCCGGAGCGGCCTGCTTTGAGGGACTCGGTGACTGTCTCTTTGTCGCAGCCGATGCATGATGTAATACCGATTCCGGTGACAACGACACGTCGCATAGGTCTAACCTCTTTCTTATAGGAAAAAAACGGGGCTTAAAACGGGCCCCATTTTCTGATATTAGCGTCGGCTTGGCTAGTCTTAACTGCAGCCGGCTAGTCTGTGATTGTGGTCTGGCTAGTTAAAAATCGGCAGTTGAGGTAAATAGGCCGACTTTGAGGTCTTTGGCGCTATAGATCTCGCGGCCATCGACTGACATGGAGCCATCAGCGATCCCCATCACCAGCTTGCGCTCGATCAGGCGTGAAAGTTCCAGGTGGTAGGTGACCTTTTTGGCTGTTGGCAGTACTTGGCCAAAAAATTTGACCTCGCCGGCACCGAGTGCGCGACCACGTCCTTTGTTGCCTTTCCATGCGAGGAAGAAGCCTACCATCTGCCACATGGCGTCTAGGCCTAAGCAGCCGGGCATCACTGGATCGCCAGGAAAGTGGCAGTCAAAAAACCATAGATCAGGCGTTATATCTAGCTCGGCGATGATTTCGCCTTTGCCATATTTGCCACCATCGGCGTTGATCGTGACGATGCGGTCGGCCATCAGCATGTTGCCGACAGGAAGCTGGGCATTACCGGGGCCGTTCATCTCGCCGTAACCGCATTGCAGCAATTGTTCGCGAGTAAAGGAAGATGGCTTTGTCATATGTGCACAGGTCCGTTTATGGTGAGTTTATGGCCAAACTATACCGTCTTACGCCAGCTTTCGCCTAGTAAAATAGGGTAATTCGACCCTGTGGCTGGATTGAAATATTCAGGTTCTGCGGTTCACGGCAAGTTGGGCTAAGTGCTCTAGAATGTCGCGGAAGGCTGACTTGGGAATTAGCGTTAACTGCTGCATGGCTTGTTCTATCTGCAGTTGGGCTTGGCTAAAGGTGTAGTCAATCGCGCCACTGGCGATAACGGCCTCTCGGATCGGTTCGAGGTCATCCAGGCCGCCTTTGCGAATCGCTTGGCGAATCAGTTGGCGCTGTTCTTCTGTACCGTGTTTCATTGTATGGATAAGTGGTAGGGTCGGTTTGCCTTCAGCCAGATCGTCCCCTACGTTTTTGCCCATCTCTTCGGCAGAGCTTTGATAATCGAGAACATCGTCGACCAGTTGGAAGGCTATGCCCAGATGGCGACCATAGAGTTGCAATGCTTCGATGTGTGTCTCGTTGGCGCCAGCAATAATCGCTCCCGCTTGGGTTGCTGCCTCAAATAGCATGGCGGTCTTGCCGAGGATGACCTTCATGTAGCTGGCTTCATCAACATCGGGGTTTTTGCAGTTAATGAGTTGTAAGACTTCACCTTCGGCGATGACGTTGGTGGCGGTCGATACTACCGACATGATCGGCATAGAGTTCAGTTCGACCAGCATCTGGAATGCACGAGAATAGAGGAAGTCGCCAACCAAGACGCTGGGAGCATTGCCCCATTTTGCGTTAGCAGTGGCTTTGCCTCGACGCAGGTCAGAGGTGTCGACCACATCATCATGGAGCAGAGTGGCGGTGTGGATAAACTCTATGACGGCCGCCAGATTAATATGTTCGTGGCCTTGGTATCCGCAGCTCCGGGCTGCCAATAGAACGAGAAGAGGGCGGATACGCTTGCCACCACTTTCCACTATGTAACTGCCAATCTTCTCCACCAGTGGCACGCCTGAGTGTAGGTTTTGGAGGATGAATTGGTTGACGGCTTCAAAATCGGCGCCGATTTGAGGGTGGAGTTGGTGTGGCTGCATAGTTATTCTGACTTGATGATTTCGAGGCATGCTAAGGGGGTGTTATAACGGAGTCAAGAACTTCGCTGGTGCTTATGTGAATGGGTTGTGTTTGGGTTTTTACTGGGGTAGTATTCGCCCCCCTGTGGTTCGTTCAATTGTCAGGCGTTTAGTAGTCGGTCCGCCTGAGCTCCCTACCATATGGTCAGCTATCTGTAAGATGCGCTGTGCCATTAGAAGTAGGCGTTAAATAGTAGCCGAACGAAGCCCGTA
>Ga0102812_10001453_pt1 | contig 16406 bp, 9 predicted proteins | sample ColrivemetaGS713_FD_79334 | JGI IMG/M metagenome (GOLD analysis project Ga0102812, IMG submission 79334) | Estuarine microbial communities from the Columbia River estuary - Flood tide ETM metaG S.713 | ecosystem: Environmental > Aquatic > Marine > Intertidal zone > Estuary | place: USA: Columbia... | reverse complement strand
AATTCTTTATAAGTAAAAGTTCTATTGGTTTCATTTGGATCATTTGGTTCCCAAATAATGGCTAAATCATCACCTCTTGTTTTTAAATGACGGTCTAAACAGTTTTCTGTGATATTTAATTTTGCTCCTTTGAACCACTCAAATTTTGGTTGTTCCCAATCAAACTCCACCACTTTATCCCATTTTTTACGCCATGTAAAAGTTTCAGCAATTTGAGACCAAAAACCTTCAGGGTCATTTACACTATGTTGGTATGATTTGTAGTATTTTATAAAAGAATCAACTTTTAAATCGTCTAAAGTTTCTTTTTCTTCCTCAGTAGCATGTTCAAAAATTCCTATTTTATGTAATTTGAATTCGTGTGTAATTTCATTGATAATTTCCGGATCATCTATTGTTGAAGGGATCGTATAATCCACTCCATCAGCAATATTTCTCAATAATTTTCGAAGAATTTTTCCTGAACGAGTTTTCGGTAAACGCTGAACTAACAATACTCTTTTTAATGAAGCAACAGGTCCAATTTGTTTTCTAACTTCTTGAACAATTTTATATTCCAGTTCAAAACTAGAAACATAATCACCCGATTTTAAAACAACCAGCGCTAAAGGAACTTGCCCTTTAAGTTCATTTTCAATTCCAAAAACAGCACATTCAGCAACCGAAGGATTTGAAGCTACAATTTCTTCCATTTCCGCAGTTGACAATCTATGGCCTGCAACGTTTATAACATCATCCACACGACCAGTAATATATACATAGCCATCTTCATCGGTATATCCACCATCACCAGAAAAATAATAGCCTGGTAATTTTTTTAGATAACCATCAATAAAACGGTCTGTATTTCCCCAAATATTTAATAAATTTCCTGGAGGTAACGGTAATTTAACAGCTACCAAACCTTCTTCATTTGCACCTAATTTTTTTCCTTCAGCATTTAAAATTTGAATATTGTAACCCGGAACCGCTTTTGCTGCGGAACCTGGTTTTATAGGTAATTGTTCAACTCCCATCATATTTGATAACATTGGCCAACCTGATTCAGTTTGCCACCAATGATCAATTACAGGTATTTTTAATTGATCCTCTAACCAATGTAAAGTTGCTGCATCACAACGTTCACCAGCTAAAAACTGATATTTTAAACAACTTAAATCGTACATTTTTAGCAATTCTCCATTTGGATCTTCCTTCTTAATAGCTCGAATGGCTGTTGGAGCTGTAAACATCACTTTAACGTTATTTTCACTAATAATTCTCCAAAATGTACTTGCATCTGGTGTTTTTATTGGTTTTCCTTCAAAAACAATAGTTGTATTTCTATTTAACAAAGGTCCATAAACAATATAACTGTGTCCAACTACCCAACCAACATCTGATGCTGCCCAAAAAGTATCACCTTCCTCAACTCCATAAATATATTTCATTGAATATTTTAAAGCGGTTGCATAACCACCTGTATCGCGTAAAATTCCTTTTGGTTTACCTGTAGTGCCTGAAGTATATAATATGTACAATGGATCTGTTGAATTCATTTCAACACATTCAACCGGCTGTGAGTTTTTTACTAATTTTTTATAACTAATATAACGTTCGGTTTTGGGGTTAACAGCACCTAAATTTCGTTGATAAACAATTACTTTATCAGGCTTATGATTAGCTAATTGAACTGCTTCATCAACTAAAGGTTTGTATGCAATTAGCCGGTCTATTTCCATTCCGGAAGTTGCAGTAATAATTGCTTTTGGTTTACAATCGTCAATTCTAATGGCTAATTCGTGTGGTGCAAAACCTCCAAAAACAACCGAATGTATTGCACCAATTCTAGCACAAGCTAGCATACTAAAAGCAGCATGTGGAATCATTGGCATATAAATAATTACGGTATCGCCTTTTTTAACACCCAAATCACGTAAACCACCTGCCAAGCGCTCAACCTGACTTTTAACATCGTTAAAAGTATAGGTAACTTTTTGCTGTGTAACAGGAGATTCATAAATAATTGCAACTTGCTCCCCATAACCATCTTCCACATGTTTATCAACCGCCAAATAGCAAATATTTAATTTTCCGTCTTCAAACCATCTATCAAAACCATTTTCATCTTTTGATAAAATAGTTTGTGGTTTTTTATACCATTTTAAATTATCTGATTGTTCTTTCCAAAATTCTTGAGGTTTTTCAATACTGTGATTATAATGTTTTTGGTAACTCATATTATATATTTTTAGCTGTTATTTAACCCAAACTATGCCCGAGTTAATTTATTTATTTTAACAATTCTTTTACTTCTTTAACTAGTTTTTTTGTAGAAAATGGTTTCGAAATATACTTGTCTGCACCCAACTGTAAACCTAATTCTATATCAGAAATTTTATTTTTTGCTGAAAGAAATATTACTTTAATTTCATTTAATTCTTTGCTCGACTTTAAATAATTCAAAACTTGATACCCATCAACATTAGGCATCATAATATCCAATAATATAATATCTGGTAAATTAGCATCTGCTATTTCAATTGCTTCAGCACCATCCCTAGCTATAAAAACCTTATAGTTCTCTTTTTTAAAAATGTATTCTAATGACATTACTATATTGGGTTCGTCATCAACTATTAATATCTTTTTCATTTCAATTTGTATTTAATGGTAATGTAAATGTGACTCTTGCTCCTTGTGGTTTCATATTTTCAGCCCAAATTTTACCATTGTGACTTTTTATAATTTGCTTACTAATTGCTAAACCTAAACCACTGCCAATTGGTTTTAAAATGGTTTGATTTTTAGCTTGATAAAATTTATTAAATATTAAATTTAAATCATTCTGCTCAATTCCTTTGCCGTTATCTTCAACCAAGATTTCCAATTTATTATTATTTATTACTGTAATAATGTAAACTTTCCCATTATTTTTATTCGAAAATTTTATCGCATTTGATAATAAATTAATTATCACTTGTTGAATTCGATCTTCATCATAAACAGTTTTAATATCCTGAACTCCCTCTGAATTTATGTACACTTGGTTATTAAGTGCCAACTGCCTAACCGCATCAACAGATTCTATAATTGTATTTTTTATAGAATTTTCAACCAATTCTAATTTTTCTTTACCTGTTGACAGTTTTTCCAGATCTAAAATGTTATTTATTAATCTACTTATGCGTTCACTTTCACTAACTATGCTCTTTAAAAACTTCTTTTTGGTTTCAATTTCGATAGCATCATCTTCCAACAAAATTTCTGATAGCGCTCTTATTGAAGTAATTGGTGTTTTTAATTCATGCGCAACAGTATCTAAAAAATCATCTTTCTGTTTATCTCTTTCCTGCAATTCTTTATTAGATTCTTTAGCTTTTTGAGTTTCATCTAAAATATTTAAAACTTCCGGCAAACTAATTTCCTCTTCTTTAACTACCGAAGAAATTAAAATTCTTGAAGAAGCACTTCCAATACTTCCTGTTAATAATTTTTCTGAAAAATTAACCAAGCGGGCATCTGCAAATTGTGTTTTTTTATCAATATCATATTTCATAAAGAATAAATTTAAAGCTCGTTCTGTTCTTTTTTCACCCAAAAATCGAGTTAAAACTTTTCTTATATCCTTAACATAAGCTTCCCCTTTCCATACATACGCATTCTCATGTAATGATGCATATTTACTATTATCAACAAACATTTCAGCAAAATTTCTTTCGCGGTAATTACCTACAATATTTACTGATATTAATATGTAAACAATAACGTTAAAAAACAAACTCCAGAAAAAAGCATGTGGAACAGGTTCAAAAATTTGTAAGCCAAAAAGTTCATATGGTTTTAATAAATTTATACCAAACAAACCTTCATGAATAAAAGAGGTTGAAAACAATTGTGAATCTATTGTAAATGGGATAATTAACGTGTATACAGTTACAAAAAACCCAATAATAATTCCATAAATTGCCCCTTTTGAAGAACCTCTTCTCCAAAACAAACCGCCAAAAAAAGAAGGTGCTAATTGCGCTATAATTACAAATGAAATTAAACCAATTGAAACTAAAGATCTATCGAGTGTAAAACTTCTATAGAAAAAATAGGCGACAATAATTAATATAAAAATTGCCAACCTTCTAATGGTTTTAATGGACTCTGTATTTTCAGCAGATTCTCCTTTACTAAATTTCCCTAAAAAACCATAAGGAATTATTAAATTATTGCTCAACATTGTAGATAAAGCAAGTGTAGAAATAACTACCATTGAAATTGCTGCAGAAAAACCTCCTAAAAAAACTAACAGAGCTAAAAATTCATGTCCATTTTGTAATGGTAACATTAACGTAAATAAATCTGCATCTACCTGATCATTTTGAAAAATAATATTTCCTCCCCAAGCTATAAATATTACAAAAATGTTGAATAATAAAAGGTATAATGGAAATAGCCAAGTAACCTTTTTTAAGTATTTTTCACGTTCATTTTCAACAACAGTAACTTGAAATTGCCTTGGTAAAAGCATTATAGCAATCATAGATAATAAACTTAACAAAAACCAATTAAACCCGTCTTCTACTCCATTTATTTTTTGGTGAATATCAAAATTTGGTAATATGGACGCTTTCTCATAAATATCAGTTGGCCCATTAAACAAATAAAAAGTAACATATACTCCAATAATCAAAAAGAAAATTAATTTTATAACCGATTCTAAAGCTATTGCAGTTATAATTCCTTTATGTTTTTCCGAAGCATCAGTATGTTGTGTTCCGAAAAAAGCAGCAAATAATGCCAATAAAATGGCTATATAAAAAGTGGTATCATTAATAATTGAACTTGAAACAATATTATGATCTGTAATTACATTAAACGTTTCAGATATAGCCTTTAATTGCAAAGAAATATAAGGTACTATTGCTAAAACGCATACCAAAGTTACCAAGGCTCCCAAAAATCGATTATTTCCATAACGCAACGAAATAAAATCAGCTAATGAAGATATTTTATTACCCTTAGAAATTCGAATAATTTTTCGCATTAAAAGAATCCAAGTTGGAATAATAATAACCGGCCCTAAATAAATCGTTAAAAACTTTAAACCGGAAGATGCTGCCAATCCAACACTCCCATAATATGTCCAAGCAGTACAATAAACCGCTAAAGACAATGTATAAACATATGGATTATTAACCCATGTACTCTTTGAATTTTTCTCAGCCCAATAAGCCACATAAAAGATAACAGCCAGGTAAACTATTATTACCAATATAACTAAAAAACTACTCATAATATTTTTTTAGAATTATATATGAAATAATAATACTACTAAACCAAACAAAAAATATATAGAAATAAATAACAGGAAAACCAAATATAATTTTACTGCTATTAAAAAGTAATATTAATGGAATATTAAATAAACAGAGCAATATTACAGAAAGTACTATTAATTTTTGTTGATGTCTTTTTTTCATTATTTATAAAATTAGTTCTAAATATAATAAAAACAGCACTATTAAAAGTGCTGTTTTTTTAAACTAACTATTAACTAATGTCCGCTTGCTTCACCTGCTCCAGATGGTATTCTAATATGTTCAACTATTTCTTGAACCTCTTCTGGTGGTGCCGGTGTAACTCTAGAAACTATCAGTGAAACTACAAAGTTCACTATCATTGCTACTGTTCCAAAACCTTCAGGTGATATTCCAAACCACCATTCACTTGCTGGTGGCATTTCACCCATCCAACCTAATTTATATTTTGCCATATAAAAGAACATTAATGATAGTCCAACTATCATTCCTGATATTGCTCCTTCTTTATTCATTCGTTTATCAAAAATTCCTAATAAAATTGCTGGGAAGAATGACGCGGCTGCTAAACCAAAAGCCAATGCAACAACGGCAGCCACAAATCCCGGCGGATTAATACCGAAGTACCCCGCTATTAAAACAGCTACAAATGCACTTAATCGTGCAGCTATTAGTTCTCCTTTTTCAGAAATATCTGGCTTAATTATTTTCTTAAATAAATCATGAGATATTGACGAAGCGATAACCAATAACAATCCAGCTGCAGTTGATAATGCTGCTGCCAAACCACCTGCTCCAACTAAAGCTATAACCCAATTTGGTAATTGAGCTATCTCAGGATTTGCCAATACCATAATATCACGGTCAATAGTTAATTCGTTTTCTGCTTTATCTGCAACATATTGCACAATTCCATCTCCATTTTTATCATCAAATTGTAATAAACCTGTTTTTTCCCAATTCCCAAACCATTCTGGTAACTCTGCATATTCTGCATTACTCACAGTTTCAATCAGTTTTGTTCTCGCAAAAACTGCTACTGCAGGTACAGTTGTATAAAGGATTGCTATAAATAACAATGCCCAACCTGCTGATACACGCGCATCTTTTACTTTAGGTACAGTAAAGAAACGTACAATAACGTGTGGTAATCCAGCTGTTCCAACCATTAAAGCAACAGTAATTGCAAAAACATCAATCATAGATTTACTTCCAGATGTATATTCGTTAAACCCTAACTGTTGTTGTAACCCATCTAATTTATCTAACAAATAAATACCATCTTCACCTGCTCCTCCAAATCCTAATTGTGGAATTGGATTTCCTGTCATTTGAAATGATATAAAAATTGCAGGTACCATAAAGGCAAATATCAATACACAATATTGTGCTACCTGTGTATATGTAATTCCTTTCATTCCACCTAAAACGGCATAAAATAAAACAATTGCCATTCCAATATAAACACCAGTATTAATATCTACTTCTAAATAACGTGAAAACACAATTCCAACGCCACGCATTTGTCCCGCTACATACGTAAACGAAACAATTAAAGCTGCAATTACAGCAACTACACGTGCAGTATTTGAATAATACCTATCTCCAATAAAATCTGGAACTGTAAACTTTCCAAACTTTCTTAAATATGGAGCTAGTAAAAGTGCCAAAAGCACATAACCACCAGTCCACCCCATAAGGTAAACCGACCCATCGTAACCAGTAAAAGATACAATACCTGCTAATGATATAAATGATGCCGCTGACATCCAGTCTGCAGCGGTAGCCATACCGTTCATAATTGGTGGAACTCCTCCCCCTGCTACATAAAATTCTTTTGATGATCCTGCTCTAGCCCAAATTGCAATTCCTATATAAAGTGCAAATGTTATTCCAACAAGTATCCATGTCCATGTTAATATTCCCATGATTTAAATATTTTTTTAAGATTAATTATTCGTCAACTCCATATTTTTTATCTAGTTTATTCATCAATCTCACATAGACGAATATTAAGATAACAAATACATACATTGAACCTTGTTGTGCGAACCAAAAACCGAGTTTAAATCCTCCCATTTTAATGGAGTTTAACTGATCTACTAATAAAATTCCAAACACATAGGAAACTAAAAACCAAATACTTAACAAAATTGCTAAATAGCCAAGGTTTTCTTTCCAATATGCTTTCATATCTTTTTTTGACATAATTGGTTAGTTTTAAAATTTATAAATTGCTGTTGTTAATAATCTGAAATTATTCACGGAATCTATACCTGTTGAAGAAATATCTCCATTAGTATCTATAGAACCATATTGTGCGTTTGTGAACTCTCCTTCAACTCCTATTTTTAGGTTACCTGATTTCCATCCTATTCTAGGTGAAACTCTAAATGCATTGGCAACTGTTCCTAAAAATCCATTTACGTAGGTAATTGGTTCTCCAAATCCTCCATTTTCTGAATATCCACCAAACAATCCCCATTCCATAGTTTCTGAAAAGTCAGCACTAAATTCCGTCCACATAGATAAGGTTTCATTATTTTCATAATCCCCACCTCCATTAATTCCAAAGCCACCTATTTGAAGTAAGTCTGTCATATTTTGACCATAAGTTGCTTCAGCTTTCCAAGTTGTTTTACCTAGTTTTGTTCTAAAATAACCAATAAAGGCAGTACTTGTTAAATTATCCTCACCAAGAGCAGGTCTGCTAGATTTTAAGTTAAAACCCAACCCTCCTAAAGTTGAACTTGCATTCCCAAATTGTAACTGTGCATGAAATTGTGGCATACCACTTTGGCTAACACTTGCTCCACGCGTTTTAAAATCTCTTTCCGTGAAAAGTACACCAATAAACTTCACATCACCTTTTGTAGTAACACGAAGTTGTGGATTTCTTGAAAACGGCTGAAATGGCACTCCAGTATTAAAGGAATATACACCTGGAAAAACTGCAGTTACAAACATCGGATGCCAATATTGTCCCATAAGTATATCAACCTTATCATTTGATAACTGAACAAAAGCGTGTCTTAAACGAAGTTCTCCCGTTGATCCATCAGTGTTTCCAAAAAAAGCAGCTTCAATAGCTCCTGAAGTTTTCATTCCAAAAAAATCTGGTCCTGAAATAGATGCTTTCAAGCGCGTTTGAATTGATAAAATGTTGAAATTTGTTTGGTCGTTTAGATCGTCACCTCCAACAAAATTCGCAGCGGCAGGCAAAATATTAAAGTGACCTTCTCTAGCATTTACAGTTTGACGTGAATCATACATAAAGTCAGTTTTTACAAAGCCACTCCAATTTATACCGAATTTTTTTTCAGCTTCATCAGACTGCGCGTAACTGATGTTAATTAATGCAATAAATGCAATTAACATAACAGATAGATTTTTTTTCATAAATTATAAATTTGGTTAGTTAATTATTTGTTGTCAAAAACTAAATTTTTAACCAGTACAATATGAAAAGAAATCTTTATGAATTAAAAATTGATATATTTTTTTGCTAATCAGTATAGTTATTCTTTAAAACGTTCCCACCTAATTAGCATAAATTTATCACCTAATTCAGTAACAATAAAACCCGTTCCAATCAAATTTTTTTTATCAGAAAAATATTTAGCCAACTCTTGAGCATTTAATATTTTATATGTTGAATGATATTCAAAACTATAAGGACGTTTAATATTATATTTTTTAACCCAATTTATTATACTTACATGAGAAACTCCTAAAATTCTTTCAATCTCTCTATAACTTAAACCTTCCAAGTACAATTGCAACGCTTTATTAACATAATATGAATCTATTTGCTTTCCAACCTTATTTACAGTAAAGTAATAACCACATTTTTTACACTTATAACGTTGCCTTTCTTTAACTATTCCGCTTTTAACATACTGATCTGAAGAGCAATTTGGACAAAATCGAATATTCATATATATTATTTTTGCATAAATATACTAATTTAGCATTATTTTTCAAATTAAAAACCAATTCACTAAAGAATTATTGGAAACTTTAAGACTCTAAAACTATTTTGAACAATTTTTTCTGCAACATTAAATTATTGATATGATAAAATTAAACCTTGAATTTTAATGATTTTATTTATTTCAACAAAATATTTATTTCATTGTCATAAATACAACGTTTTCGTAAAAACCTTCTTAATTTAACTATAATTTTAGCTATTTTTGTGATTATTTTTAAATTAAACCCATATGATTAAACAAGGTCTTTACCTTCCAGAATTTGAAAGAGACAATTGCGGTGCAGGATTCATTTGTAATCTAAAAGGCGCAAAATCCAATGAAATAATTCATGATGCTTTGGAAATTCTAATTAAGCTAGAACACAGGGGTGCAGTAAGTTCTGATGGTAAAACTGGGGATGGTGCGGGAATATTAATTGATATTCCACATGAGTTTTTTGTTAAAAACACTTCATTTAAATTACCTGAAGCCAGAGAATATGCTGTTGGAATGACATTTTTACCACAAAGTGACAATCAATTAAATTATTGTAAAAAAGTTTTAGAAGATGAAGTAAAAAAACAAGGATTAGAAGTTTTGGGATGGAGAAAAGTGCCTGTTAATAAAGCGCATCTTGGTTATGTTGCTTCTAAAATTGAACCTGCTATAGAACAAATTTTTATAGGTAAAAACGGTAAAGAATTAAATGAACATCAGTTTAATGCAAAACTTTTTACTGCTCGTAAAATTTCTGAACACACTATTGTTAATTCAAAATTATCTGACAGAAATAAATTTTACTTTCCAAGTTTATCTGCAACAACAATTATTTATAAAGGATTGTTAATGCCGGAAGATATTAGAAATTATTATACAGATTTATCCAATCCAGACCTAGTTACTCGTTTAGCTTTAGTGCATCAACGATTTTCTACAAATACATTCCCATCTTGGGATTTGGCACAACCTTTTAAATATATGTGTCATAATGGAGAAATAAATACATTAAGAGGGAATGTAAATAGAATGAAGGCACGCCAAGAATTAATGGAAAGCGATATTTTTGGTGATGATCTAAAAAAACTATTCCCAATAATTCTTGAAGGAAAATCAGATTCAGCTTCAATGGATATGGTTGTTGAAATGTTGCTTATGACTGGACGTTCATTACCTGAAGTAATGATGATGATGGTTCCTGAAGCTTGGGAAAAAGATAGTACCATGAGCGATGAGAAAAAAGCATTTTATGAGTATAACGCTTGTATTATGGAACCTTGGGATGGACCTGCGTCCGTACCGTTTACTGATGGTAATTATATAGGTGCTTTGTTAGACAGAAATGGATTAAGACCTTCAAGATATACTGTTACAAAAAACGGAAACGTTGTAATGTCTTCAGAAACAGGAGTTTTAGACATTAAACCAGAAAATGTCGTAAGCCATGGCCGTTTAGAGCCTGGAAAAATGTTTTTGGTGGATATGAATGCCGGAAGAATAATTAATGATGAGGAGATTAAAAATGAAGTTGTTTCAAAAAGACCTTACAGAAAATGGCTGAATAAAAATTTACTAGGATTAAAAGAAGTTCCTTATACTGGAAATACATGTCCTATTGAAGAAACAAGTTTATTAAACAGACAAAAGATTTTTGGATATACCACTGAAGAAATAAACAAAATTATTATCCCAATGGCTGCTTCTGGCAAGGAAGGAATTGGATCTATGGGTAATGATACTCCATTGGCAGTTTTATCTGATCAACCTCAGCTTTTATATAATTACTTTAAACAATTATTTGCCCAAGTTACCAACCCCCCTTTAGATGGTATTAGAGAGGAAGTTGTTACTGATTTTAGTTTACCAATAGGTGGTGATGTAAATATTTTTGATATTTCAGAAAAACAATGTCAAAAATTAAAAATTCAAAACCCTGTTATTTCTAATGAAGATTTAGATAAAATTAGAGAAGTTGATCATCCAGATTTCAAAGCTGTTTCTGTTGATGCTTTGTATGATATTACAAAAGGTCTAAATGGAATAGAAGCTGCCTTAAAAGCAATGGTTAAAGAAGTTTCCAAAGCTGTTACAGACGGATGTAATATTGTTATTTTATCTGATAGACATGTAAATAAAACGTACGCTCCAATTCCTATGCTATTGGCGTGTTCATATATAAATACGGAACTTAGCAAGTTAAGACAACGCTCACAATTTGGTATTGTAATTGAATCTGCAGAACCTAGAGAGCCACATCATTTTGCATGTTTATTTGGTTATGGAGCAAGTGCCATTAATCCCTATATGATTAACGAAATAATTCTAGATCAAGTAAGGCAAAATGTAATTAAAGATATTTCCGAAGAAAAAGCAATTGAAAACTTCAACAAGGCAATTGCAAAAGGAGTATTAAAGATTATGAATAAAATAGGAATCTCTACCTTGCTTTCCTACAGAGCGTCACAAATTTTTGAAATTTTAGGCTTAAAAAGTGAATTTACAAATGAGTATTTTCCAAACACTCCTTCTAGAATTGAAGGAATTGGTTTATATGAAATTGAAAAAGAAATTTTCTTACGTCATAGAACAGCATTCCCTAGAACTAAAATAGCAGGTAGCCAAAGTTTAAATATTGGTGGAGATTATCGTTGGAGAAGAAATGCTGAAAGACACATGTTTAACCCTACAACTATTGCTAAATTACAACAAGCTGTTAGATCTAATAGTTACGAAACGTATGGAGTTTACGCAAAAACCGTAAACGAACAAAGTGAAAGTTTAATGACACTTAGAGGAATGTTAGAGTTTAATAACTACGACCCAATTCCTATTGAGGAAGTTGAACCTTGGACTGAAATTGTAAAGCGTTTTAAAACAGGCGCTATGTCTTATGGTTCAATTAGTGCTGAAGCACATGAAAACTTAGCCATTGCAATGAACAGAATTGGTGGTAAAAGTAATTCAGGTGAAGGTGGCGAGGATAAAAGACGTTTTAGAAAAGATTTAAATGGTGATAGCCGAAATAGTGCTATTAAACAAGTTGCATCTGGTAGATTTGGCGTTTCAACAAATTACTTAACAAATGCACAAGAAATACAAATTAAAATGGCTCAAGGTGCCAAACCTGGTGAGGGCGGACAATTACCTGGAGAAAAAGTATTACCTTGGATTGCCGAAACGCGAAATTCGACTCCTTATGTAGGATTAATTTCACCCCCACCGCATCATGATATTTATTCTATTGAAGATTTAGCACAACTTATTTACGATTTAAAAAATGCAAATAGAGAAGCTAGAATCAATGTAAAATTGGTTTCTAAAGTTGGTGTGGGCACCATTGCAGCTGGTGTTGCAAAAGCGAAAGCTGATGTAATTTTGGTTTCAGGTTATGATGGAGGAACTGGTGCTTCTCCTCTAACATCGTTAAAACATTGTGGTTTACCTTGGGAACTTGGTATTGCTGAAGCACAACAAACACTGGTTTTAAACGGATTAAGAAGTAGAGTAGTTTTAGAATGTGACGGACAATTAAAAACTGGTCGTGATGTTGCTATAGCTGCATTATTAGGCGCTGAAGAATTTGGTTTTGCAACTGCTCCGTTGGTTGCCTCTGGTTGTATTATGATGCGTGCTTGTCACTTAAATACGTGTCCGGTTGGTATTGCAACTCAAGATCCTGAATTGCGCAAGAACTTTAAAGGAACACCCGAACACGTAATTAATTTTATGTATTTTATTGCCAAAGAATTGCGTGAAATTATGGCTCAATTAGGTTTCAGAACCATTAACGAAATGGTTGGTCAATCTCAAAAGCTAAATACGAATAAAGCCATTGAACATTATAAAGCAAGAGGCCTAGATTTAACTTCAATTTTGCATAAACCCGAAACTACAAAACCTTTATATAATACCGAAACTCAAGACCACGGTTTAGATGAAGTTTTAGATTTTGAAATAATTCGTTGGGCGCACCCTGCCATTTATAGAAAGGAAAAAATGGAATATGAATTTCCTATTAAAAATACCGACCGAAGTGTTGGCGCAATTTTAAGTAACGAACTTTCTAAAATATATGGAGATATAGGTCTACCTGAAGATACTTTAAAATTAAAGTTTAAAGGTTCAGCCGGTCAAAGTTTTGGAGCATTTGCCACTAAAGGTTTAACTATGCAAGTTGATGGTAACACTAATGATTATTTAGGTAAAGGTTTATCCGGTGCAAAATTAATTATTAAAACTCCTGAAGAAGCTACTTTTGCCTCTGAAGATAATATTATTGTTGGTAATGTTTCATTATATGGAGCAATTAACGGGGAGGCATATATTAATGGTATTGCTGGCGAACGTTTTTGTGTAAGAAACTCTGGAGCAACCGCTGTTGTTGAAGGTGTTGGAGATCATGGTTGTGAATATATGACTGGTGGAAAAGTTGTGGTATTAGGAAAAACTGGAAGAAACTTTGCCGCTGGTATGAGCGGAGGAATTGCTTATGTGTATGATGCTCATAAAAAATTTCAAAACGGACTATGCAATATGGAAATGATTGAATTTGAAACTATTTCTAAAAATGATGAAGATGAATTGAAACAACTTATTAAAAATCATTTTAAATATACAAATAGTGAATTAGCTTATAAAATGCTAGACAATTGGGAACAACATCTTAAAAACTTTGTAAAAGTAATGCCTACAGATTACAAAAAAGCATTGATCAGACTGGAAAATGAAAAATTAATTAACCAAGAAACAACTGCTTAATTATGGGAAAAGTTACTGGATTTAAAGAATTTGAAAGACAAGATGAAGCAAATGTTTCAGTTAAAAAAAGAGTACAAAACTATCAAGAATTTACAATTCCATTAAAAACTGAGGACATTGAAAAACAAGGTTCACGTTGTATGGATTGTGGAATTCCTTTTTGCCATAGTGGTTGTCCGTTAGGAAATTTAATTCCTGATTTTAATGACATGGTACATAAAGGTGAATGGAAAAAAGCGCTAGATATTTTGCATTCGACAAATAATTTTCCTGAATTTACAGGCAGATTATGTCCTGCACCTTGTGAACAATCTTGTGTATTAGGTATCATTAAACCACCTATTTCAATAGAGCAATTAGAAAAAACAATTATTGAAAAAGGGTTTGCTGAAGGATGGATTAAAGCAATTCATCCAAAGAAAAGAACCGGTAAAAAAATTGCAATAGTCGGTTCAGGACCTGCAGGTTTAGCAGCAGCACAACAATTAAACAGAGCCGGTCATTTGGTAACTGTTTTTGAACGCGATGATGCAATTGGTGGTCTTTTACGTTACGGAATTCCAAATTTCAAATTAGAAAAAGAAATAATAAACAGAAGGGTCTCTATTTTAGAAGAAGAAGGTGTTGAATTTAAAACAAATGTAAATGTTGGTGTTAATTATTCGGTAGAAGAATTAAACAGCTTTGATGCCGTGGTTTTATGTGGTGGTGCAACTCAACGTAGAACATTACCTATAAAAGGAGCGGATAGTAAAGGTGTTGTTCAAGCAATGGATTTTTTAACACAACAAACGAAAGTTGTTTTTGGTCAGGAAATTAAAGATCAAGTTTTAGCTACAGATAAAAATGTAATTGTTATTGGTGGTGGAGATACTGGTTCAGATTGTATTGGTACTTCTAACCGTCACGGTGCAAAATCTGTAACTAATTTTGAGATTATGCCAAAACCTCCTAAAGACAGAAGTGAGTCTACACCTTGGCCTTATTGGCCTTTAAAACTGAAAACATCATCTTCTCACGAAGAAGGTTGTAACAGAAACTGGTTAATTTCTACTAAGGAATTTGTAACAGATGCAAAAGATAATTTAACTGCCTTAAAAACTGTTGAAGTAGAATGGATTTATAAAGAAGGAGAAAGACCAATATTAAATGAAATTCCTGGAACTGAAAAAACTTGGCCTTGTGAATTGGTATTGTTAGCTCTTGGTTTTACAGGTCCTGAAAGTACCTTAAGTGAACAATTAGGAATTGAAACTGATTTTAGAAGTAATTATAAAGCCTCTGAAACAGAGTATCAAACTAATGTACCACATATATTCACTGCTGGTGATATGCGTAGAGGACAAAGCTTAATAGTTTGGGCTATATCTGAAGGAAGGGAAGCTGCAAGAAAAGTGGACGAGTATTTAATGGGTTATAGTAATTTACCAACAAAAGGCGAAGGAGATTTACCTGCCATGTAATATAATTAAATTAGCATTTCTCACTTTTTTGAGATAATTCAAAACCACCTTTAGTTCTTAAAGATGGTTTTTTGATTTTAATAAATTTAGATTTCCTGATTTTAATCATCATTTTATACAACAAACACTTATAAATTAGTGGTTACATTCTAAATATGTAATTAATCAATTTAAAATATAATTAAAATGAAAAAAGTTTTATTAGCATTAGCTATATGTTTATTCATAATCTCTTGTAAAACAGAGGATAAAAAAGTTGAGAATAACAATGAAATAAGTGTTGAAGAAATTGTTGAAACTCCTCTTTTAACTTTAGGTGAATTTGATACAAAAGCTGGTGAATTTATTGGAAAAGAAATTCAAGTTAAAGGAATTGTTGATCACGTTTGTAAACACGGAGGCAAAAAAATATTATTGGTAACTGATGATGGTGATGCACATGTTTTTTCAGAAGAAAGATTTGATGAAGCTTTAATGGGAAGTGAAATTATAGTAAATGGTGTAGTTTTAGAAGAACGAATAGATGAATCTTATTGTTTAAAGATGGAAGAAGACAATATTAAAAGTCATTCTGAAGGAGTTTCAAATAAAGAACAATTCGAAAATAAAAAGAAACATGTCCAAGAGTTAAGAGATCAAATGAAAGAAAAAGGTGTAGATCATATTTCAAATTATTCTTTACAGTATGTTTCTTTAACAAAAATTGAGGTTGAATAAGATACTATGAAACAATTGCGAAAATGGAGTAGAATACTTCATAGAGACATTGGTTTCTTTTTTATTGGTACAACTTTAATTTATGCCATATCTGGAATTGCTTTAAACCATATGGCTGATTGGAATCCTAATTATTCTGTTGAAGTGGATAATTTTACTACTTCATTGAATTTAGAAAAAAATGATTCTACAAAAGAGAATATCTT
>Ga0102812_10001452_pt1 | contig 16416 bp, 12 predicted proteins | sample ColrivemetaGS713_FD_79334 | JGI IMG/M metagenome (GOLD analysis project Ga0102812, IMG submission 79334) | Estuarine microbial communities from the Columbia River estuary - Flood tide ETM metaG S.713 | ecosystem: Environmental > Aquatic > Marine > Intertidal zone > Estuary | place: USA... | reverse complement strand
TGGGCTAAAATAATTGCACCAGCTGGTACAGCCACTTTAACCTGTTATATGATCCCTTATTTCATTTATCCATTAAGAAGTATTACAGGAATAGAATTACCTAAATTTTTAACTTACAGTAATCTTGGGCTTTTAACGTCTTTTGGGTTTGCGCTGTTAGTCGTTATTTTTACTGGTTGGTTAGAAAAAAAAGGGTTTAAACTAAAACTATAATTATATAAAAATGAAAAAATCATTTATTCTATTATTCACTCTATTAACTAGTAACTTTTTAATCAAAGCACAAGCAGATTTGCCGGTTGTTGGCTTATGTATAGCAGCTCCTTCAGCTGAAAATGTTGAAGAATTTGTTGAATTTATAGATAATGAATTAGCTCCGTCAGGGATTAACACATTAATTTTAAGGGTAGATTTTAACTATGATTATAAATTAAGACCAGAACTTCGTGATGAAAATCCGTTATCATTTAATGATGTAAAATCTTTAGTAAACGTTTGTGAAAAAAATAATATTAATTTAATACCACAGGTAAATCTTTTAGGTCACCAAAGTTGGGCAAGTACATTAAATAAATTACTTGAAGTATATCCTGAATTTGATGAAACACCTCATGTTAAACTTCCTGAAAATTATAAATGGCCAAATTCTGATGGCCTTTATTGCAAAAGTTACTGTCCGTTACATCCAAAAGTTCACGAAGTAGTTTACGATTTAATTGATGAAATTGTAGAAGTTTTTGAAGCAAAAGATTTTCATGCTGGTATGGATGAAGTTTTTTATATAGCTGATAAAAATTGTTCAAGATGTAAAGGTATGGATCCTGCTGAATTATTTGCTGGTGAAGTTACTTTATTAAGTAACCATTTGAATAAAACCGATAAAAAACTTTGGATTTGGGGAGATCGACTAATTGAAGGTGAATTGTCAGGTATTGGAATGTGGGAAGGAAGCACAAATAATACCGAAAAAGCTATTGATCTTATTCCTAAAAATGTTGTTATCTGTGATTGGCATTATGAAAAAGCAATTCCAACTCCTGCATATTTTTCATTAAAAGGTTTAAATGTTATTGCCTGCTCTTGGAGAAAACCATCTGTAGCTAATGAACAAGTGAAAATGATGCATGATTTTAGGAGTAATTCTCCTGATAAAATGAGGGATAACTTTCTAGGAGTAATGCATACTTATTGGTCTTCTGCAAAAAAATTTATGGACGACTACAAAACCATAAACCCTCCAATTAATGAAGAAGGAAGTGAAGTTGAATGCTTTAAAGAAATGGTGGAAAGTGTAAAAAAATTAAATCAAAAAAATAATTAACCTTTAAACTATTTAAAACCCCAACAAATAATATCGACCTTTTTATGATTACAATCAATAATCACTCTGATCTTTATCATTGTATTCATAAATTTTAGTTCTTACTATTCATCAATCGCATAATCAAATTATGAGATTATGAAAAAAAATTATTCAATAATAAAAATATTATCATTTTTCATTCTTTTCTTAATAATAAATTCTTGTTCTAATGATGATTCGAACATACCTTTAAATACTTTTTTAGAATTCCATGAAGGTAGTGTCTGGATTGATAGTAAATCCTTTACTGATGAAATAACATATATTAGGTTTATAAATAATGTGAATACTATATTAGAAGTATTCAACAAATTTATTCCGGCGAATAGAGAATGTTTTAACAACTATTATATAAGCCAGTTTTGGGGTGAAATTAAAATTATAGAAAATACAGTTAATAAAATAGAATTTATAATTTTACCACCAGATTGGGAACTTAATACCGTTGAATTTACCTTCATAAAATTGAACGAAAAACTTAACCTCGCTTTTAATGTTTACGATGAATATGGTAATCTAATAGAAGCAACCGAAAGCATTTTAATTAAATCAAATGTAAATGTTGATCAACTACCAATTTGGAATTACTTTTAACTTTATTTAATAAAAATCTCATTATTTCTAATAGGATTATGCTTTTGTAAATATTGAAGGGGTCTTAAATATTATGAATTATTGTAAGATGTGCCTAAACCTTTTATGTTGGACAAATAGTTCCTTTATTCAGCTTTTTTCAATGAAATTAATTTCCAAAACGAGCTATTAAAATTCTACATTTTACCGTTCAAAGCTAAAAAATAATTTTCTAGGGCTTTTAAATTATCTAAATATTGCATTTTAGATGAATTCGAATTTTCATAAATTTCCAATGCGTTTTTCCCTTGATTTATTAACTCCAAAGCTTCATTTTTAATTGTAGGATCAAATTTGTTTTTTATTTGCCATTTTTTCATATATGAAAAAACATAACATACTTTTCCTAAATATATTTTATAAATATATGGATTCTCAATACTAAGTTCATTGTATATATTTAAAGCTTCTGTATATTTTTCTGAGGCCAACTCATATTCATTTTGTTCAAAAAAATACAAATTTCCTAGGTTATTTAAAGTATCTGCAACATCTTGTATGTATGCACTTGGATTATCTTTTGCTAAGCTTCTTCTAACTTTTAATGCATCTTTATAATTTTCTATAGAACGTTCAATTTCATTTTTACCCCAATATGTTGTTCCTATATTATTTAAAGCAAGACCTACATATGGAAGGTGTGTTTTAGGATCGGCAATTGCAAGCTCTTTTCTTATTTTTAAAGTTTCTTCAAAATAAATTAAGGCTTCTAAATATTGTTCCATACTCATGTATAAACTACCAACATTATTAAATGTTAATGCTAAATCAGGTAGATATTCTTTTGGGTTGTCTTGTGCGGATTTTTTACATATTTCTAAAGCTTCAGTAAATAAGTTTAATGCTTTTTCATAATCATTTCTGTTTGCATAAAAAGTTCCCAAATTATTTAATGAATGTATCAACTCAGGTAAATATTTCATAAAATTTTCTGCCACAAGTTTTCTTTGTATCGCTAATGACTTATTGTACTGTTCTAAGGCCTTATTAAATTGATTTTGCTTAAAAAACATGACCCCTAAATTATTTAATATTTTTGCCTGTACATTCGTATTTAAGTGATTCATATTTAAAACATCCAAGGCTTCTTCATAATACAATTTAGCCTTTTGGTTAAAATTTTGAGCTTGACATAAAACACCTACGTCCCATAAATTATTAACCAACAATATAGGATTGTACATTTTCCTTCTCAATACTAAATTTAAAGTATCATATTTTTGAATAGCTTCTTCAAATCTGTATAAATTTACGAGACTTTTTGCATCTCTTTCAATTTCCTCAATACCAGCCTGAATTTTATTATCACTTTCAACTATTTCCAAATATGCTTTTTTGGTATTTAATACTTTTCTAGCTTCTTCAATTTTAATCCCTATATCTAAAGCATCTAAAAAATCGTTAACCCTTTGGTTTGCATCATCTCTATTAATACTCGCAATTTCTAAAGCTTCTTTATAAATTTTTAATGAATCTTTACTTTGTGATTTTAATTGTGTAATTTCATCTTGTAAGTTAATTACTAAGTTGTGTGACGCTCCTAATTTTTCTTTTATCGCATTAAGTTCCTTATTCTTTTTATTTAATAGTTCCTTCTCTTCAGTGCGTATAATATTGTAATATTTTTTTGCCGCCTGATCTCTGTATCCTTTTGGACAAACAATAATTTTTAAAGGCGATGAAGTGGGGTCAACAGGAAGGTTTATTACTTCTACTTTTTCAATATTTACCAATTCAATTTTCTTTATTTTCGCCCCATTAATAACAATTTCATCACCAATTTCAGGATACACAGTGGTTCCCGCTTTGCTATGAGGGAAATTTAAAATATAATCTCCATCTGATTTTGAATAATCTCCACTACTACCTTTTGCATTTATTTCTACACCAACAGCTGGCTTCTTCCCACTATTTAAATAAACGACAGTACCTATTATTTTACTTTGTGAAAAAATACTCCAACTAAAAGCTAATAGCATTAAAATTGTAAGGTTTATTTTCATAATTTTTACTTTTTTGAAATTAAAATTTCAACAGCGTCTCCAGAAACATAAGATTTTTCTTTAGAAATATAACCTTCTTTTTCTACTCTTATTACATAATTTATTCTTCTTAAACTTATAGGAACTTTTATATAAAACTGTCCTAATTCATTTGTAGTAGCGGTAATATTACCTACAACTATTTTGGCATTATTAATTTGAGTTTGACCATCACGAGATAATACTTTTCCATCAATGTTTGATAATTTATCATTAGGTCTAACATAAAGAAGTTTGTTGTTTTCAGAAATTAAAATGCTGTCTTCTGAAAACTCCCAATATTCATCTAAAAGTTCAATTTTACATTTAGAGTGATTTAATTTGCTTGAAATTTCAGTCAATAAAACTTCATTATTAGATGTAATATCTTTTTCTATTGCTTTTGAAGGAAAATAAAATTTAATTTTAGCCTCTTTTGATAGTGCAGGATATTCTGTATGAACTTTAATAGATTCATCTAAAACAACTCCAACACTCATTGTAAAAGGTGTTGTTTTAATTTGATACATAAGTCCTAAAATACTAATAATGGCAACAGCAAAAAGAGAGAAAATCCATACTTTATTTTTAGAAACCCAATTTTGTTTTAATTCTTTACTAATGCCTTTTGTAATCCCTTTTACTTTTTTCAGCTCATTTTTAATATCGCTTGTAATATCAATCAAAAGTTCAGTATCTTGCTTAATACCAGATAACTGGTGGTTTAAAAGTTTTTCAAATTCAGGTTTAACACTTGTTAAAGAAGTTGTTGTAACTTTTTGTTTAATATTTTTCCATTTTTTATTATTATCTAAAACAGTTTCTCTTTCTTTATCGCCAGATAATTTTTTTAATATCAATTCATTTTGATTGATAACTTTATCAATATTGTTATCTAAATTTTGATAAACTTCTCTTTGGTAAGCTATTAGTGCAGGTCTGTTGGCTTTGTTTTTAAGTAATTCTCCAAAACAAAGTTGCAGATTTGATGTGAAATTTTCTTTAAAAAATAAATTATAAGGCGCCTCTGGTTTTATAATGGGAAATGAATCCACATTTAAATCGAAAGTAGTAAATAGCTCATGATCACTTTTTGGTTTTTCAATAATGGTATAGAGGTTTCCACTTTTTTCAGATAAAGAATCTTTTAACAATTTAATTTGTTCAATAAGTGATTTTGAAAATGACTCTACCTCTTTTAAATGTGCTTTAGTTAAATCTTCTTTTTTATAAAGAATCTGAATATTTAAAATTGCCCATTCAATAGCTTGAACTATAATTTTTTGTAAATCGTGATTTAAATCTGATGGATCGTTATCTTTTAACAGGCTTTTAATTTTATTAAATTCCATTTTCTCAAAATAACTTCCTGTAAATCCGGTAGCTATTCCTCCTAAAACACCTAAGACTAAATTTGAAGTACCTTGTGTTGTTATAGCAAGTCCAGCTGAAAGCGCCATTCCTGCAACATTTTTCAGAAATTCCTTTTTTTCGTTCATAACACTATAAAACCTTGTTAATTAAAAAATGTGTATTCTCTAAATACCAATTTTACTTTTTACGTTTAAAACTTATTTTATCGGATTTAATCTCCTTATTATCTACACTATACCAAGTTTCACAACCTAAAAGTTCAAATCCATTTCCTACAGCCTCTATAAGCATAGTACCAATACCAATTTGCCTTTTATCAGTATTCTTCGAGGTTAATAAAGCAAACCTATCTTCAATGGAACCTTCTACAATAAATGTTTTAATTTCGTTCTCATCAGAGCCGTTTTGAGTGATACTTATGGTCCATAAGCCAGTTAATTTATCTGCCTTTTGACTTAAATTAAGTAAACTATATTCTTTTGAATCTGCAAAATCTTGCTTAGTTTCCCAAACACCAGAAACATCAATTCCTGTATATTTTATAGTTCTATACCATGGTAAAACCCAATCTAGAAACATTCTAGAAATTAAATACAAAAATGCCGTAGTTAAAATACCTGTTAAAATTCCTATGATAATATTAGATGTAAGAGTATCAAATTGTAATATGATTGCTTTCATTGAAATATTTTTTTTACTTTTAGATATTGTATCCTATTCTTTTAGATACTTTTGACATTATTTTAGACGAATCAAATTCTTGAACATCTTCTAAAATAACGTTAGTTATCATTGCTTTAGTTCTTTTAATTTTAGATAAATTTGCCATTCTCAACTGTTGATTTCTAATACATTTCTCAACTAATTTTCTTATTGATCTTGCATTTCCAAAGAATTTGTTGCGGTTTAGATACAAATGTGAAATATACTTTTTAAGATGTTTTTCTGCTTTTGCATCAGGTTTTAAAGCATCCTTTGTAAACATACTTTCTGCGATGGTCCATAATTCTTGTTCAGTAAAATCTTCAAAATGAAAAGTTTTATCAAATCTAGATTTTATCCCAGGGTTGGTTTCCACAAATTGCTCCATGTTTTGGGTGTAACCAGCAACAATAACACTAAATTCTCCCCGGTGATCTTCCATTTCTTTAATTAAAGCAGCTATGGCATTTTTCCCAAAATTATCTCCTCCATTATTTGAAACACCTTCAGTAATCGCATAAGCTTCATCAATGAATAAGACACCACCAATAGCATTTTTAATAAGTTCTTTTGTTTTTAAAGAAGTCTGACCAACATAACCAGCAATTAAACTACTACCATCAGCTTCAACAACATGACCCCGTTCCAACAAACCCAATGCTTTGTAAATTTTACCCATAATTCTAGCGACAGTAGTTTTTCCCGTTCCTGGGTTTCCTGTAAAAATAGCATGTAAAGAGAACGCTTTTAATACATCTCTGTTAATTTCTTTGTAGTATTTTGTGAGTCTAACTAATTCTTCAACTTCTCTTTTTATATTTGAAATTCCAATTAATTTATTTAGTTCATTTAATGCTTCTGCTAATAAATCTTTATCAGTTTCAATATGAATACTAACAGAATTTTCGCAAAAGCTTAAATCTTCAATATCTTGTTTTTCAATTGTTGATAAAAGTTGTTTAGTTAGTTTTTTATGGTTTGAATTTCTAACGATTCTAATACCTAAATTTATTTTAGCTTCTTCAATAATTGCATGTACAAACCGAGCATTTCCAAATGTTTGGTTCCTTTTTCTATAAGCATTGGTCACAACTTTTGTTAATTTTTCAATGGCATTTTCACTTAAAACTACTTCTTTTTTTAAAGCAGCATATAAAGCAATAGCAACCAATTCGTTAGGTGAATAATCGGTAAAATGATAATAGTTTCTAAACCGAGATTTTAAACCAGGATTAGAATTAATAAATGATTCCATTTCTTTTGGGTATCCTGCAACCATAATTGCAATATCACCAGGACCATCACTCATTTCAGTTATTAGTGTTGCAATTGCTTCAGGACCAAAATCATTTGTTGCATTTTCTTTAAATAACATGTAAGCTTCATCAATAAAAAGTATTCCTCCTCGGGCTTTTTCAATAAACTTTTTTGTAGTTTCACCTGTTTGACGAACATATCCTGATATTAAATCACTGCTCTCAACAGTAATTACTTGTCCCTTAGAAAGCAATCCCATTGCTTTATAAATTTCTCCCAGTAATTTGACTACTGTAGTTTTACCTGTTCCTGGATTTCCAGTAAAAACACTGTGCAAATTTATCGACAGATTTTCTTCAATACCATTCTCATTCCGCAATTGAAGAAATTTAACATAGTCTATATATTCTCTAATTTGAGTTTTAATTTCATTTAAACCCACTAAGGAATCAAATTCTAAAAGAATTTCTTCAAGTAATCGATTTTGTTTTTTTTCAATTTCTTCTACAGTTTTCTCCCTTTCAAGAAGTTCTATAGTTTCTTCAAAATGGTCATCCTCATTAATTAATTGCTCTTCAGGAGGATCTACTGGATTTTTTTTTTCGTATAATTCCCCAACCATTTCATTCATTAAAGCATCGTTTTTCCTTCTTGCCTTCACTTCATCACCAATACTAAAAGGAATAATAGCTACTACAGTATCCATAAAAACAATTTCAACTCTGTAATTGTCCTTAATCCAAACTTTTGGGTCTTTACTTCCCCAGCCACGAGTTATTGAATAATCTTCTCCAGAATCAATATTTGGAGTAATAAAACCTATGTCCTCAGTAACACCTATTAAATTTCCAGTATCATCATAATAATTAAAGAAAACTTCGCACAACCATTCCTCAGGAACTTTATTAATAAAGTTGAATTCTGTCATTATATAATAGGTGTACTTGTATAAAAATTGTTTTAAATATATTATTTTTTCATTGTTATTATCATCTTTAGCTTCATAAGTTTTAACAGAAATTACCTTGAAATAAGGATTTTCTTGATTAGTTACAAGTCCTACATTTAAAATGTAAAATTTAGTTGAAGCAATAAATTGATCATCAATAAAAGCTTCCCATAAATAAACGCCTTCGTTCCAATAAGAGCCATGTTTATCGTTTCCCCAACCATAATCGCAAATCACAATATTCTGAACTTTTTTTATAATATATTCCTTCTTATAAACACAAAGTTCCTTTTCTTTTTCATTATTTTTAATAGAATATGCTTTAAAACAAATTGTAGTTTCCCAATCTTTTTCATCAAAATATTTATTATAAAATTCTAGGGCAACACTTAAATAATTAATTTCTTGTTTATCAAAAACCTTGCGATATTTTCGGGTGTTGCTAATTGTTCTATCCCAAGCATAAGTTTTTAAACTACTAAATTTAAAGTTTTTACCTTCCTTTTTTTTGAACCACATTAAGAAAAATTTAAAATGATTAATAGCAATTTGGTAGGAGTTACTTAAAATTAATCAAATGTTTGTAAGAATATGCTGATAAAAATCAGTTACACTAATTTCTATTCGAAAGAAATTATAAAAGATGATCAATTACTTGAAATAAAGAATTATAAATTAAAATGATTCTTTAGGTTTTTAGCAAAAAAAACTTCCAATGAATGGAAGCTTTTAACTTTAACCGACAATGATTAATTAGTCTGAAATTGTAAACGTTTTTAACATTCCTTTTTTTAATGCACTTGGAACTTCAGATATTAAGGCATATTTTCCTGCATCCAAATTAACTTTAAAATATCCTACACTACCAGCTGGGCTATCATTAACACCTCCTAAAAAAGTTACTCCTTGGGGTGCTGGTGAGATTAGTCCTTTCGGATCAGACCAATTCATCCAACTTTCAAGATCTTCAAGATTTGCGTTATCATCTAACTTGACTAAGTTAACATCATGACCCATAAAATTTTCATGTTTAATTTGGTCAATAAATTCTACTGAAAAAATTTGTTCGCCCTTCTTTATATTCCCTGCATAACTCATGCCTTCTGTGCTTGAAATCGACAAATTAATTATTGGATCTGACGGATAATTTCCACTATCTTCTTCTTTCACAAAAATTTCCTTAACCATACCCATAGAAGCATGAAATTTTCCGTTTGGCATTTTCACATAACATTCTATTAAATAATTTCCGGATTCCAATTTTAAGGTCGTTTCACTTGTGTGCTTTGGTGAAATTAATCCAGATCCTCCCAAAATTTTGACGTCAAAAAACCATGCTGGAAGGTCATTAAAAGCAGCATATCCTTCTTCCACCTTACCAGAGTTTATCAAATCCATTCCCTTATCAAAAACTGGAAATACTTCATTCTTTGAGTTATGAATTGACTTTCCTTCAGGATATTTTTCTAATAGAAAAAAGTGTGTTTCATCAGAGTTATTCTTATATCTGAAAGTATTCCACCCAGATGGGATTGTATCAATTACATTAAACTCCATAGCATTTGTAACAATTTCTATTACCGATTCTGCTTCTGGCTCAATCTCAACTATTTCCTTTGCTTTTTTGTCATTTTTACAACTTATTACGAAAAGCAGCGCTAACGAAAATAGCAATATAAATTTTAAATATTCTTTTAGGTTTAATTTTTTCATGATTTTTATAGTTAGTTGTTATACAATAGTTTATAATATAACAATATACTAAAAAAATATATTAATCATTGATCTTTAAATTATAAGAAAAATCCAACTTTATAATAATAGAGCTTTATTAACTATTTAAAAGGAGAAAACAACGTAAATAGAATAAATTTGAAGTCTAAAAAAATCTTACTATTTTTAGTAGGGTTTTTGGACCTGTAGAATAAAACTATACAACTAATTGCGAGATTTAAGCAGCTACATTTTTATTATATTTCTATTTTTTAGCTTTGGCTTTCCTCCATTTCCATAATTAAATTGGCAATTAACGCAGTCCAACCTGTTTGATGAGAAGCTCCAAGACCTTTTCCATTATCGCCATCAAAAAATTCATAAAAGAGATGTAGATTTTTAAAGTGCTCATCTTTTGAAAAATGTTCATCAACATCATCCGCATGATATTGAAATTTACCTTTGCTATTAATTTCAAAAAGTTTTATTAGCCTTTTAGATAGTTCGTTAGCAATTTCCTGCAAGTTAATTTTGTTGCCAGATCCTGTAGGAAATTCATAAACATATGTTGGTCCGTAAAAAGTATAATATTTACGTAGTGATTGAATAATCATATAATTTATAGGCATCCAAATAGGGCCACGCCAGTTTGAATTTCCACCAAACATATTGGAACGGCTCTCGCCAGATTCATATTGGATTTGATGATGACCATAATGTTCAAACACAAAAGGATGTTTTTCATGATATTTAGAAAGAGACCGAATACCATAATCTGAAAGAAACTCTTCTTCATCTAACAATCTTTTAAGTAAGTGCTCTAACCTAAAACCTCGCATAATTGAGAAAAGATAATTGCCATCGGCGTTTGTTTCTTCAATATTTGAAATTAAAGAGGCTAGATCTGGACGTGTTCTTATGATATCATTTGCCCTAATTTTAAATTCTTTTAATTCTTCAAATAAATCTTTATGAATTATTTCAATAGCAAACATTGGGATGATACCAACTAAAGAGCGCACTTTTAACCTATCAGTAGCACCGTTAGACATTTCTACAACATCATAATAAAAATTATCTTGATCGTCCCAAAGCGAAATATCTTTTTCTCCAATATGGTGCATTGCCCAGGCAATATTTAAAAAATGTCTGAAGAATTTTGCTGCCGATTCTTCATAAATTTTGTTTGTTTTTGATAATTCTAGTGACATGCGAAGCATATTTAGAGTAAACATAGCCATCCAGCTAGTAGCATCTGCTTGTTGCATTCTGGTGATACCTTGAGGCATATGATTACGATCGAAAACCCCTATATTATCAAGTCCTAAAAATCCACCTTCAAAAAGATCTGTTCCATTTTTATCTTTTTGGTTTACCCACCAAGTAAAATTTATGAGGAGTTTTTGAAAAGCTTTTTCTAAAAATATGATGTCTCCTTGACCAGTGTGTTGTTTATCTTTTTCATATACATTCCAAACAGCCCAAGAATGAACAGGTGGATTAACATCACTAAAATTCCATTCATAAGCTGGAATTTGACCATTAGGATGCATGTAACTTTCTCTAAGCACAAGGAGTAATTGTTCTTTTGCAAAATAAGGGTCAATTTCTACAAATGAAGCCATATGAAATGCAAGATCCCAGGCAGCATACCACGGATACTCCCATTTATCTGGCATAGATATTACATGGCGATTCGTAAGGTGTTGCCAACTAAAATTTCTTGGGTTGTACCTATGTGATTTTTCTTCTCCTGGACCTCCAAAAAGCCATTTAAAAACATCGTAATAGTAGAATTGTTTTGTCCAAAGTAAGCCTGAAAAAGCACTTTTTGCTATTGATTGGTGTGTTTCAGGTAAATTACTTTTTATAATTCCATTATAAAACGCATCACATTCCTTTTGTCTTAGTTCAAATATTGCATCAAAATCTTCCAAAGGGTTTTGCAATTTCTTCTTGCTTAGTCGTATTTTTATACTTTTTTCTTCACCACCTTTTAGTTTAAATTTATGCCAAATGGCAAGTTTTGAACCATTTTTTTTTGGATTTACACTAGGTTTACCATTAACTACATGGTCATTTATTCCATCTTTAACATAATCAACTTCATTCGGGACGTTATAAATACGCATATTATTTGTCTCATTTTCACAGAATAATTGTTCGCCATCTTCATGATATAAAAAATACCTGCCGTTTCTAATACTTCTGGATTGCACACTATTAGCTGAGATAGCTGTTATAATTGGACGTGTATATCGATTATTGTGCTTCCAGAAATTTCGAAACCAAAAATGTGGGAGTACATGAATTTTAGCACTCTTTTCACCTCTATTTACAACCGTTATTTTCATAAGAATATCATCAATACCTGCTTTTGCATATTCAATATAACAATCAAAATAGGTGTTCTTCTTAAAGCAATCAGTGTCTAATAATTCATATTCTGATTCCTCACGACTTCTGTTGTTGTTTTTCACCAAATCGGAATAAGGATATTTATTATGAGGATATTTATATAAATACTTACAATATGAGTGTGTTGGAGATGAGACCAAGTGGAAATATAATTCTTTAACATCTTCACCATGATTCCCTTGATTATTAGTTAAACCAAACAGGCGTTCTTTTAATATTGGATCCTTGCCATTCCAAAATGCCGGAGCAAGGCATAGTATTTCTTTAGAGTCACAAAAACCTGCAATACCTTCTTCGCCCCATCTATAAGCATTGCTTCGTGCCTTTTCGTGATCAACAAAATCCCAAGCATTTCCATGCTCACTATAATCTTCTCGAACTGTTCCCCATTGTCTTTCTGCTAAATAAGGCCCCCATTTTTTCCAGTTTTTGTATGGCTTAGAAACTGCCAATTTTTCTTTTTCAGAAACTTTATTGATCATAAAATTTGGTAAAATTGTTAGTAGTATTAAAAAAAGAAACCTTTAATGCCAAGTTTTTAATATATAAACAGTGAATTGAAGTTTTTATTTTTTAATAGTTGTGAGTAAAAATAAGACTTATTTGCACAAGTGAGTACGTAAACAATAACTATTATTTAATTAGTAAAATAGGTGGATTTTTTTTAATTTCTTATAAAAAAAGAGTGATAAAAATTGTTGAACTCGTATTCAGTTATAAAGAAGAATGAAACTATTGCATCCGTTTTTTCTTTTTTTGATTGATAATAAGGTGATTTATATTTCGAAATTATTTTGAATGTAAATCTTATTAGTATTATTAAAAAAATAGACAATTGAGAAGACTTCCTTTAACACCTATTTTATTTAAATTTTCCTTTATTTTATTATCAAAAGATTTTCACAAAAGAGGAGAAATAAATTGAATATCGCAATCGGTTGTCCTTTATTAAATGGGATTATTTAAATAATTAATTCACTAAAAAAACAACCCTAAAAACTAATAATTGTTTTAAGGATTGTTTTAAGGACTGTTTTTCAATAAGTTATTCACTTTATAAAACGTGAACATGCCCATAAGTATCTTCATCAATTGAAAAATAAATATTTCCTATTTATTTGAAAGATTAGATAATAACTTAACGTTTAAAAAGCTTGTAGTTTTAAAGATAGGTTATACAATTTATTTCTTTCACCAGGATTTAATATCACTTTTCCATTTAAGTTTTTACGAATATAATTTAATACATTACTGTCGCTAGAACTAACTTTCAATACAACAATTTCCCCTTCAGAATTAAAAGTAAATTTAATTTGAACTTCTATTGTATTATCAAACAAGAATTCAGTATCGTTTAATAAGTTTTCAATTTGAGTACCAATATCAGATTTTTTTAATTCAGTTTTAGAGATTTCTGATGCAAATAATCCTGTAGTTCCAATGAATAATGCTAAGGTGAATAATTTTAATTTTCTCATAATAGTAGATTTTAATTTGTTGGTTAATAAATGTATGATTGTTTTTGTTTTCTGTAATTTATAAACTATATCTTCTGTAGTTTCCCCAGGTTGCTCTTTTAGTGTTTGAAAAGCTCATAGTGTTAAATTTTGATTTGTTTAAAGTTGTCATAATAATAGATTTTAATATGTTCGTTATTTAATTTTTTATTTTTTTTAGTTTTCTGTAATTTATAAACTATATCTTCTGTAGTTTCCCCAGGTTGCTCTTTTAGTGTTTGAAAAGCTCATAGTGTTGTATTTTGATTTGTTTAAAGTTGTCATAATAATAAATTTTAATTGTTAGTATACTTAAAAGACGCTTGTAAAAAAATATTGTTACACTACCTTGCATAGCAAAGTACTATTTTAACAAAGTATTAACAATTTAAGTAAAAGATCAGAATTTATTCTGAAGGATAGAAAGGAAGAATAATTCCTATTTATAACTCCACAAGATACAGTGGATGTTTTTGCTGGAATAAAAGTGTTTTCTAAAAATATACTTCCTTTCAGATGGCGGTAAATTGCTATGAAAAAGATGTAGAAAAAATTTGGCACCCAACTTTCTGGATATTCTATGCATAAAAAAAGCCTCCATTTCTAGAAGCTTTTTTTCTTTGGTTGGCAATGAGTTCTTTATTTATTTCAATTACTCAACTCTTTCCCAAAATTCACTATTATTTCCATTTTCAGCAGATAAAGTATTCTCTTTAATATTAATTGTCCAAACAGCTTCCATTCCAATGTTATTTTCCAAATTGCTAAGTATGGTTGAAACCGTTAATTTATTTCCCTCCAATGAGTACCCAATGAGTTCTCCCCTATAATAATTCATTTTTGGAGCATTAGCAATTAACATATAATGTTTTTTACTATAAATAATGTAAGCAGGTCCTTCTGTTAAACTATCTTCAGGATATCTCATAAAGGTACCATCCTCATTCTCCCAAACACCAGATTTCAACTTCCACATGCCTTCAAGAGAAATCTCCATAGTATCTTTAATTGCTGCTTTCTCTTTCTTATCAGCACAACCAACAAATACGATTAAAATAATTATTAAAAGTTTGATTAAATTTTTCATAAGGTTTAATATTAAAATTACAGTTTTAAATTTAACAATTTAAGGAACAGCTATTTAAATAATTCAAAAATTTAGAACCATTCCAAATAAAAAAACTCTTGAATTAAATAAATTATCTAAAATTTAAGTATAAAAATTCCTAACTAAATTAGTTAGGATTTTACTTTGGTGGGCAAAGAGTGATTTTTTTCTTAACTTATAATATTACTTTTAGAAAATGTAAACCAAATTATGTTATTTAAAAATTCATTTCCTCTTTTGTATATTTTTAATTATCTGTTTCCAAATAAATAATTAACGGAATCATTCTTTTTTCATTATCAAAATCAATATTATTTTTTTTAAAATACTCATTTAATAAATCCTTTTTACGGTGATATGCTTTTGATAATTGTTTAAAGTTTTTAAACGTTACAAACTCCTCATTCTTTTTTAATAAATAATATTTATAAGGTGCTGCTTCATAGCCATCAGGCACACTTAGCTCGAAAGTATTTCCATCCTTCGAATAATTAGAATAGGATGTAATTGCAGCAGTTTGAGATTTTCCTCCATAACCCGCATTCTTCCCAATTTCTTTTAGTTCACATTTGTGTGCCACAAATAAATCAAAATTCGAATGGTATTTCATTTCAATAAAAATATCATTCAACACCAAAAACTTGCTATTACCTATATAAATTGTGTCTACATCTTGTATATTTTTTATTGCCAACTTTTTACCACCATCTTCATAAATCATTTTTTCGGAAACCGAATTATAATTTAACAGCGTACTTATTGTTATACCTGATTTCAAAAGAACAATACCTTGTTTAAATTCTGGAAATAAAAAATAACTTGATTCCTTTTTTGAAGAATTTTCCTGAGAATACAAATTAAAAACTGAAAAGCTTAAAATTATTACTAAAACTGAAATTATTTTTTTGTTCATACTAAATTTTAATGAAACCTTAAATTACATTGGTTCTAAGTTATGGATTTCTTTTAAATATCTAAATATTATTAAAGCTAATTATTACTCATAATAGTTGAACGAAGTTTGTTTTTACAAATAAAAAAAGTTTCTAATTCTAGAAGATTTTATACTCTGGTGGCAATGAGTGATTCTATTATTGCACAAAAAAAACCCCCTCTTAATTTAGGGTTAGAGGAGGAAAATTGCTATGAAAAAGATGTAGGAAAAATAACCTACATTACAAATATAGTAAGATTTAAAATATTTTATATGTAACTAATGTTACATATAAAACTTCTGTGTTCAGTGTTTTTTCAGCGGCAGTACTTTTTCCTAAAAACTGATTGTATATATCATCTACATCAATATCTAGTTCCTTCACTTGAAGCAATAAAAAAGCCCTATTAATTTTACTTTTAATAAGGCTTAGTTGTGTGTTAATATT
>Ga0102812_10001451_pt1 | contig 16421 bp, 14 predicted proteins | sample ColrivemetaGS713_FD_79334 | JGI IMG/M metagenome (GOLD analysis project Ga0102812, IMG submission 79334) | Estuarine microbial communities from the Columbia River estuary - Flood tide ETM metaG S.713 | ecosystem: Environmental > Aquatic > Marine > Intertidal zone > Estuary | place: USA... | reverse complement strand
TTAATCGCTCATCGCTGTAAAGCAAGGGTCGGCAAGACCCAAGGCCCATGCCCATGCCAAATTCGCGGCAGGCACGTGCGAGGTTGTGGTTGATTCGCTGGGCTTTTTCGGTACCTCCCGTCATGCTGGAAACCCACAAGGGAAGTCTCATCGTTTTCCCCAGAAAGGAGAAACCATCGTCGGTGTTTTCTTCAGGATGGGCAGCAATGATCGGCTCGTAATAAAAACGAGGATCAAGGGTAGCAGCTGCGATTTGGCTTTGAAAAGCCAGTTCAATATGATCTTTTTTCCGCTCCGCAGCGGTAGGGTCATCGTCGGGTAATCCTGCCTTTTGGGTATCCATATCCACGCCTGAAGGTATGCTTGACATGCAAAGTTAGTTAACTTGAGCTAATCGTTGTAAATAATGCCAAAACAGTAGTACCAGCTAATGGTTCAGCCAGCTCAGGATAATCGTGATTAAGTTAGCCAGTCCAGGATTCGTTTACGTACCTGCTCATGCTGGACGCTGTGGCCCAGTCCCTGGGTAATGATGAGTTCGCTGGCCGCCCAGTTTTTGGCGAGTTGATACGCCCCTTGGACGGGCGCAATGTCGTCTTTCTCATCGTGAATAATCAAGCCGGGTATCCGGAGGTTTTGCACAAAATCAGCAATGGAAAAATAGTCGAATGACTTCCCAAAGCGCTGGGTGAAAGCTTTCTCCATGGCATCTATCACGGCCTTTTTTATTCCTATGGCCTTTCGGAAACTTTCCATGAAATGGTTGAGCTCTGCGGGTGTAGAGAGCAATACGAGTTTTTCGGGATGATGGATTTCGGGGAAGTGGCGTAAGTAGTAAGCCGTAGCCATCCCGCCGGCGGAGTGGCCGATGATAATATGTGGCTCCAGAGTTTCGGCCAATTTTGCCAAGACCTCTCCGTAGTGGATGACGGCAAAACTACCGCCGAAACTGGCTCCGTGAGCGGGAGCATCCAGTGCGTAGACATCATAGTCGGCTGCGATCAATTGACTGGCTAGTTCCTCCCAACGTCCGCTGTGGCTGTTCCAGCCGTGAGCCAGTAATACCTTGGGGCCATTGCCTGGCCAGTGATAGGTTTGGATGTTCATGATCCCTACCGGTAATATTTTTTGGTGGGCGGCAGAGAGGAACTTTTTCTCGGAAGGCAGGATTAATTTGCGCGGTGGTTTCGCCAATACCCGGTAGCACCATTGTCCGGACAGCCGTTTGGAAAAACGGTACGAGCTATTGAGTGCTAAACGGATAGCACGCAAATACAAGGGGTCAGTATCTGCGGAGGGGAGTGTTTTTTTGTCAGGCATTTTTCAAACTTGAGGTGCTATTAGTTATTGATCGCCCGTCACTAAAGTCAAGCCAATTTGAAAACGCGTTAGCGGGCATTCTGTTTCTTGTTTTTAAGTCTATACCCTCAAAAACACATTTAGAGCTCACATTTTTTCCTCATTGCTCAAAAAATCCTCATTTTGCACAAATTTTCACGTGCGGAGGGAAACTAAGCGTTTTCCTAATCGTTCTCATGGGGCGGGAAAAATGGAATATTCATTTCCGTCAAATTACTAAAGGGGCGGAAAAAAATAAGTGTAACAACTTTCGATTTCTTAAAATTTCCTAAACAACTGACTGTAAGAAAGGTGTGTGGAAATTTTCAAAAATCTCCAAAGAAAGTTGTTAGATTTATTTCCGCCAAATTACTAAGGACTGTCAATCTCCAAAAAATCACCAAAGGGGACAAAAGAAATAGCATGACCGATTTTTCATTTATTGCCAATGCTCACCCAAGTTATATTGAAAATTTGTACGAGCAGTATCAGACTGATCCGCAAGCCGTTGATAGCAGCTGGGCGGCATTTTTTAAAGGATTTCAATTTGCCCAGGAGAGCAATAGCAATGGAGCTGTGCATACTACTGGTGGTAGCACCAGCGATGCGCAACTGACCAAAGAATTGCGCTTGCTTTCGCTGATTAAAGCCTATCGTGATCGGGGGCACCTGCTTTCAACGACCAACCCCATTCGTGAGCGTCGCAACCGTCACCCAATGGTCAATCTTGAGGATTTTGGTCTCAGCGATGACGACTTGGACCACGTCTTTTTTGCGGGCAAAGAGATCGGGATGGAGAATGCCACGCTGCGCCAGATCATCGCTCGGATGCGGGAGGTGTACGCTGGTAACATTGGTTATGAATACCACAGCATTGCCGACCGGATCAAGCGCCGTTGGATACGTACGCGGATAGAGCAAAGTCATCCTGAGAAATCTTTCGGGTTGAGTATTAACAAGAAGCGCCGCATCCTGGAGAAGCTGAACGGGTCGGTCATGTTCGAAAAGTTTTTGCACACCAAGTACGTCGGACAAAAACGCTTCTCGCTCGAAGGTGGAGAAAGCGCGATTGTGGCCTTGGATGCCATCATCAACGAGGCTGCCCAGGGTAAAGCCCAGGAAATTGTCATTGGTATGGCACACCGAGGGCGCCTTAATGTGTTGGCTAATATCATGGGAAAAACCTACGCCCAGATTTTTAATGAATTCGAAGGTACGGCAATTCCTGACCTGAGCTTCGGCGATGGAGATGTTAAGTACCATCTTGGCTTCAGTAGCCAGGTAGAGACCCCTACCGGAGAGATGGTCCATCTAAAGCTGGCTCCTAACCCGAGCCACTTAGAAGCGGTAAACCCCGTAGTGGAAGGCTTCGCCCGCGCGAAGGCGGATATCCTTTACAACAGTGAATACGATTCGATCCTGCCTATCCTGATCCATGGCGATGCTGCTGTAGCAGGTCAGGGGGTTGTCTTTGAGACCATTCAGATGAGTCAGCTCGAAGGTTATAAAACCGGAGGGAGTATCCATTTGGTGATCAACAACCAGGTAGGATTCACAACCGATTTTGATGATGCTCGCTCTTCGGTGTATTCTACCGGCGCCGCGGCCGTTGTAGGAGCGCCCGTCTTTCACGTCAATGGGGATGATCCGGAGGCCGTTCTTTTTGTGGCCGAAATGGCCGTGCAGTACCGCCAGGAATTTAATTCTGACGTATTCATTGATATGGTCTGCTACCGCCGTCATGGGCACAACGAAGGAGATGATCCGGAGTTTACCCAACCGGAGATGTACTCGTTTATCAAAGATCACAAGAACCCACGGGAAGTTTATTCTCAGCAGCTGATCGAGCGTGGTGATGTAGATGCCCAGTTGGCTGATGAACTGGAACAATCTTTCTGGAGCTTGCTCCAGGATCGCCTGGATGAGGTGCGGGAAAAACCACTTCCGTACACTTATCAGGAACCAGAAGAAGCTTGGCGCAAGCTCCGGAAAACTAAAGATCCAAAAGACTTCGTTCAGTCTCCGGAGACGGGGGTGGCGAAGGATACCATTCAGCACTTACTGGATAAGCTGACCGATATTCCGGAAGGTTTCACCCCTTTGCGTAAGGTGCAACGTTTGTTTAAAAGCATCTTAAAAGCTCGCGAAAGTAATCAGCTCGATTGGGGCATGGCCGAATTGATGGCCTACGGTACCTTGTTGCTGGAAGGGCGCAATATTCGCATCAGCGGGCAGGATGTCAAGCGGGGTACTTTCAGCCACCGTCACGCTGTACTGCGCGACGAGAACAATTATAGCACCTATAACCGTTTGAGTACGGTGGGCGAAAACCAGGGGATTTTCCGCATCTACAACTCCTTGTTATCAGAGTTTGCAGTACTTGGTTTTGAATACGGTTACTCACTGTCTACGCCAGAGGATCTGGTGGTCTGGGAAGCACAGTTTGGTGATTTTGCCAATGGTGCACAAACGATGTTTGACCAGTTTATCTCCTCTTCTGAATCGAAGTGGCAGCGGATGAGCGGTATCGTGACCTTATTGCCCCACGGCTACGAAGGCCAGGGGCCAGAGCACTCTAGTGCCCGTCTGGAACGCTTCCTGCAAATGTGTGCAGAATTCAATATGACGGTGGCCAACGTTACCTTACCGGCCAACTTTTTCCACTTGTTACGTCGCCAGATGGCCCGGCCTTTCCGGAAGCCATTGATTGTGATGTCACCCAAAAGTGGATTGCGCCACCCGCAGGCCGTGAGTGGTGTGGAAGACTTCTACGAAGGAACGCGTTTCCAGGAAATCCTGGATGATCCCAATATTACTACCGCTAAAGCAGCGAATAAAGTGAAGCGTTTGCTCCTTTGTTCAGGAAAAATCTATTTTGACCTGAGCAGCCACAAGGAGGAAAACCAACGCGATGATGTAGCTGTGGTACGCCTGGAGCAGCTCTACCCATTCCCTGCTGAGCAGCTCAATAAGTTGTTTAAGAAGTACGGTAAAGCCGAACACACCCTATGGGTACAGGAAGAACCCGCGAACATGGGGGCCTGGCAGTATGTTAACTCCATGCGTTACAGCGAAGGCGTTGAATTGCCCAATAACTTGAATTTTGTAGCCCGTAAGACGAGTGCGTCACCGGCAACAGGCTTCAAGAAGGTGCACGATCAAGAACAACAAAGTATTGTCGACCGAGCTTTCGGCAACAAGTAAGGAACGGCTTGGTTTTTGCGTAACACAAAATCTATCCAGTTAATTTTATGGCAGATCACAAGATAATTTTTTCAATGGAGGGCGTTTCCAAGTCCTTCGGTTCCGGCAAGAAAGTACTTAACAATATATGGTTGAGTTTTTTCTACGGTGCTAAAATTGGGGTTTTAGGTCTTAACGGCTCGGGTAAGTCTACCTTGCTGAAGATCATTGCCGGACTGGATGCGAACTACCAGGGCAACATTGTCTTTGACGGCACCTACAAGATTGGGATGCTCCAACAGGAGCCTGAATTGGACGAAAACAAAACCGTCCGCGAGGTAGTCGAAGAAGGGGTGCAGGATATTGTTGACTTGCTGAAAGCTTACGAGGATATCAACCTCAAGTTTGCCGAACCCATGAGCGATGATGAGATGAATAAGCTCATCGAAAAGCAAGGGGAACTGACCGAAAAACTCGATCACCTCAACGCCTGGGAACTGGACAATCGGCTGAATACCGCCATGGAAAGCCTGCGCTGTCCGCCGGATGATGCCTCGGTGAAGGTCCTCTCGGGTGGAGAACGCCGCCGGGTAGCCCTCGCGCGCCTGCTGTTGAGTAATCCGGATATCTTGCTACTGGACGAACCTACCAATCACCTGGACGCCGAATCGGTGCACTGGTTGGAGCAATATTTGCAGAGTTTTCCGGGAACGGTTATTGCTGTGACGCACGACCGTTACTTCCTGGATAATGTAGCGGGTTGGATTCTGGAACTTGACCGTGGCGAAGGTATTCCCTGGGAAGGCAACTACTCTTCGTGGCTGGAGCAGAAAGCCCAGCGTATGGCGCAGGAAGAAAAGGTGGCCAGTAAGCGCCGCAAGACGCTGGAACGAGAGCTGGAATGGATTCGTATGGCACCTAAGGCCAAGCAATCTAAAGGTAAGGCTCGTTTGAACGCCTACGATAAACTGGCCGGTGAAGAAGCCAAAGAACGGGAGTCTAAACTGGAGATCTATATCCCACCAGGGGAACGCCTCGGCGACCTGGTGATCAACGTAGAGGATGTTGGCAAGGGCTTTGGTGATCGGGTACTCTTTGAGAACCTGAGCTTCAGTATTCCTAAAAATGCCATCGTCGGCATCATTGGCCCCAACGGGGTAGGTAAGAGTACGCTCTTCCGGATGATGATGGGCCAGGAAACACCAGATTCGGGCAAAATCGTCAAAGGTGAGACGGTACAAATATCTTACGTAGATCAAAGCCACGAAGAACTCCAAAACGGCAACCAAACCGTTTACGATGTTATCTCGGGAGGTAATGACTTTATCGAGATCGGCACTACCAGCGTCAACGCCCGTGCTTACCTTAGTCGTTTCAACTTCGGCGGAAGTGACCAGCAGAAGAAAGTGGGCGTACTCTCCGGTGGAGAGCGCAACCGCCTCCATCTGGCGATGACGCTGCGCGAAGGGGGCAACGTACTCCTCCTCGATGAGCCGACCAACGATATTGACATCAACACCCTGCGGGCACTTGAGGACGCCCTCGATAGCTTCGCCGGTTGCGTGCTGGTGATCTCCCACGACCGGTGGTTTATCGACCGCCTCGCGACCCACATCCTTTCTTTTGAGGACGAAGCCGAAGTGGTATTCTTCGAAGGCAACTACTCCCAATACGAGGAAATGAAGAAAGAAAAACTGGGCGATGTGACGCCGAAGCGACCACGCTTCAAAAACGTCATCAACCGGTAACTGATTAAAAAGGGTTTTGCGTCAAACGCAAAACCCTTTTTAATTTGAATGTGCTACAAATTAGTGGTTTGTATATTGGTTCCCCGTCATTTATGGCGGGTACGACCCATTCGCCCTGCTCCGAAGGAATGGCTACGCCAAAGGACGAAAAACCTTCATTGATCTCACCTATCGAAATGCCACTAATTTGTAGCACACTCTTTTTTATTTTAATGACTATTTCGGTATCGTTCTGAGCTCCAACCAAGCCAGCAAAACACACAGCAGGCCATAACCAATAATAACCAACAGCAAGGGCGTAATGCCCAAACCCAAACCCCAGGTAAACAAAATGGGGGCTGCCGCGGTAGAAAGCACTGCCAAGAGCGTTACCGTGCTTTTGATACTGCCCAAATAGCGGGGCCCGTAGCGCTCGGCCCAGAGAGCTGGTGCAATAACGGTAATACCACCACCGCTGATGGCTGCCAGGCAGAAGAGTGCAGGTACTGCCCAGCTAGCTTCGACGAGGATAAACACCCCTAAACCAGCCATTACTGGTAACAAGACATAAAGCAAAAGCCGTTCGGCACGGTAACGGTCAATCAAGCTGCCTACCGTAAACAACATGATGGCGCGCACGAAGCCATAGATGCTCAAACCCAGGGCCATGCTAGCTGGCGTATAACCGCGTAGTAACGCCACATCGCTTTGGTTGAAAACCAGTCCGGTGAAAACGAAAGGCATAAAAAGAATCGTAGGTACAATCAACTGAAAGCGGCGGTCCCGCAAAACCTGACTCCGCGTCCAGGATACCTGATCCGTTTCTTCAGCTGCCGCCGCCACCGTATCTGCACGTTGGAAAAGGTCGTACCGCCGGATCAATACCCAAACGAGCGGGATAAAGATCAAGGCCAACATGGCTGCGGCCACCAACCACATCCGGCGGTAACCATGGGTCAGGATAATCGCCGTAGCGAGTGGGGGCATGATAATTTCTGCCGCGCTAATTCCCAGAATAGAAAGCGAGAGCGACTTGCCACGAACTGCCGTAAAAAACCGCCCGATAGTCGTGGAAGCCGTCAGCGTTAAAACCCCTTGCCCTCCCAGGCGGACGGCCAAAACACCAACCGCTAACCACACCCAGTGGTGGGTAAACGCCAGGATCAAACAACCGCTTAGCATCATGACCGCGGTAGCCGTAGATACGTACCGCACGCGCAGCCGATCGATTTGCTGTCCAATCACTGGCAGTAAAAAAGCGGCACAGAGGGTCACGCCGGAGTAGATTCCGGAGAAGGTTTCCGTCTCCCAGCCCCGGTCTTCGCTAATGCCAGCCACAAAGAGGCTGATGAAGAAGGTCTGCCCAACAAAGCTGAAAAAATAGTGCAAAAAACCGTATCCCAGATAGCGAGGATAGGCTTTGAGGAGTTGTAGATAATTCATGTACTGCGCACGGTGTGAAGGATTGAGCAGCAAAGGTACCAACATTCTTGCGGTGGGTTAGCTTTTAGCCACGGAGGCACTGAGACACGGAAGAGTACGGAGGTTTTTTTTGCCGCGGAGGCGCGGAGACACGGAGGTTTTTTTCAGACACGAAAACACTAAGGCACAGAATAACACCAAAAAGCTCTTTTGTGGGGTTTAGTGTTCCTGCCTGCAAGGCCAGCTTGCTGGCAGGCAGGTTGGAGCTTTAGTGGCTATTCCTGCTTCCTTCCGCAAACATATTAGGCACTCAATCTCTATTCAGAAACCCGAACCGCCGATACCACATCCAGCCACCGAGTAGTCCCGCTAATCCTACAAAAGCAAGGCTCACGGTAGGAAAAAAAGCGGCCAGCAATAATAGCACACCAATTGGTATAAACGGCGTAAGCACAACCCCCAGATAGTTGATTCGCTGAGGGTAATCCTCCATTTTTAAAAGAGGGACAAGGAGGAATAAAAGGACTACCCCCAGCACCAAGCCTGCCAACAAACCTCCATTGCGGGTAAGGCTGTAGGCCAGTATGCCACTCGCTCCCACCAACAGCGTCAGCAGGATATAAACGTAGCGGTAGAAGTAATTGAACTGAGGGCTACAGTCAAAAGCGCCGGCGGGCGTTTCCTTGGCGACGATCACGCGGCGATTGTAGGAGATGAGCTTGTAAAGTCTACGTAAAAACCAGTTAATTGGTGCAAGACGGGCGATTTTCGGCATCCAGGCCCAGCGCTGACCCAGCAAGTACAAGAGGCTATCTATCCCGTACAAGGTAGGGCCTCCATCATCGTCAAGCAGGGGGATCTCATCCTTGCTGCGCGCCAGATCCAGGCGATCCTCCAAATGTTCCAACTTGGTATTCGTAAAAGACTGCCGGCCATCCGGCGTGAGCAGGCCCGTTTGCACAAAAGCATCAGTGTACCAGCAGCAGAGGGGGCAGTTGTCGTCGTAGAGGATGGTTTTTTGCGTAGGCATAAGGCGTTATTTTTGGTGTCTGTTTCTATAACGCAAGATAAGTATTTTTATTTTCAATAAATTCTGAAAATAAAAATACTTGTGCTTTTTGGTATTGTGCTACGAAAGTTCTTCCTAGCTAGACTTTCGCAAATGGCGAAAGTTGTAGAGAATTAAGAAAGATCAAGGATTCATTTTCGACTATAGGAGAAAAGTTGATGTTGAAAAATAAGCGTATTGTTTTTTACGTATAAATATTGTATTTTTACACGTAAACAGATTTCTTATGGATAGAAAGCTCACGCTTAGCCTAAATGAAAAGGTCATAGAGAAGGCTAAAGTATATGCTCAAAATCATCAAATTAGTCTATCAAGATTGATTGAATCCTATCTGAGTTCATTGATAGAGAATAAGTCAGAGGATATCAAAATAACACCACTGGTCGAGAGCTTAAGTGGTGTTGTCAATATTCCAGATGACTTTGATTACAAGAATGGCTATACAGATTATCTACTAGATAAATATCAATGAAAAAGATATTTATAGACACGAATATCGTTCTCGATCTACTAGGGAAAAGAGAACCATTTTATGAAGATGCCGCGAAGCTTTTTTCTTTAGCTGATCGCGGAAAGGTGAAGCTGTATCTGTCTTCTTTAACCATTGCTAACTCAAATTATGTTTTATCAAAGTTGAAATCGGCAAAAGAGGCGAGAGGGATATTGATAAAGTTCAAGATATTGGTTGTTGTACTTGAACTCAACGATAAAATTATTGAACTGTCGTTAAATGATGATTCTTTTAAAGATTTTGAAGATGGTCTACAATACTACACTGCATTAGAAAATGAAGTAGATATTTTAATCACGAGAAATCTGAAGGATTTCAAAAGCTCAAAAATCCCAGTAATGACGGGCAGTCAATATTTGAAAAAATAGGAAGCGCAACTTTTTTGAAAATCGAAATATTTCTTCATCAATCGTTAGTTTATGCCCTACCAAGATGTGTTTGACCTTTTCTGGAAACAGGTAAAAGAAAGTGTAGAAGAAGGTCACTTTGCGAAGTTAACGATGGCAAAGACGATTGGTAAGCCTAACTTGAGAAACATATTTGTGAGGCCCGTCTATGCTGAAGGTGATTTTAAGGTCTTACTTAAATTCCACTACCGGTCGCCAGAGACCGAGGATCAGGAAGACGAGCTTACGTTAGACGAGGCATTTGTGGTCTTGAAGTCACATCTCAGAAAGTCTTTTTCATCGGTTTTGTTATTTACCACAAAAAAGGATGTTACGTTCAAAATCAATAAAAAAGGGGCTGGTAGTATTACCGAGTCTTTGCCTACATTTAGTAATGTTTAAGCCTCTTGAGGAGGATGTGTCAGTGGCCGTTTAATGACCAATTCAAAAACAGTCATGGATCAGCAAAAGAGCAACACCTGCCCATAGGGCGAGTGCTACTCGTTACAATATTTTTTTCTGCCTAATTCTGCTTCTATCAATTACTGTTAAATATCCATTTATTATTATTTCCCCAGAATCGATCAATTCTGAAATATATTCGCCAGGTTCAGTTGGAGAAAAATCAGGCCAGCGAAAAAATATAACACCTTGAGGCTTGTAGTTAAGCTTAAAGATCAATTCGCCGAAATCACTATCAAAAGTGATAATTATTCGATTTTCTTTGACAGCAAACTCTATCACCTCTGTATCCTTTATTGAGGATAGTTTTTCTAAAGAGATATGTTTGATATCAAACCCTTTGTTTTTCAAAAACCGATGGCTCGCAAGAGGAAAGTTTTCATCGGCTAAAAATAGAATCATCCTTAAGCTCTTTTGGTTTGTACCGGAAATAACAAAGCGTCTTTTATAGCCTCGTAAGTATAAGCATACACGGCTTGGACTGATTCCTTTGAAAGAGATGGATAGTTTTCTAAAATATCAGACTCTGACCACCCTTGAGCCAGCCTCTCCATGATAAACTCGACAGATAGCCTGGTACCTATTATTTTCGGTTTTCCAACTAAAATATCAGGATCAGAATCAATATAATCGGTCCAATTAATCATAATTCTAATTTTTTTTGTAAATATAACGTTATCTACTATCAAATAAGTTCTTGTACCCGCTATTACCCTAGCGAATAGAGAAAATGTAACGCTACACACATTCTCCCACCTCATCCTTCTTCCGTCATTTCCCACAACACCTCCATCGCTTTGGCTGCACTGCGGTGATCAACAAAAATATGGTCGTGATAGTAACCGGCGATGACGTTGCAACTGATCCCCGCACCGCCTAAAGCAGTGGCGAAAGCTGCCGTCAAGCCCACCGCCTCCAGCGCCGAGTGGACGTTCAGCGTGATCCAGGCGGCGACGAAATCAAAAGCTATGCCCAGGCGTATGGCCTCCTCTTTGGGTAGCACAACCGTCGTTCCTTCTTTTTCTTTGATTTCACAAATGGTGATTTCTCTCGGGATAGACGTCAAATCCGTTACCGTAGCAAAGACGTACTCGCCTTCATTCAGCACCGGTTCCATGTGCTTGATGAGTTTGGCGAGGTTGGTAATTCCGCTGGGGCTATTCATGGATTTTATACACCACCCCATCCTTCATCACAAAAGACACCTTGGTCATCACATTGATGTCTTCCAACGGGTTGCCGGGAACGGCTACGATATCCGCCAGCTTACCTTTTTCGATGGTGCCTAGCTCATCAGCGCGACCAATGAGTTCGGCGCTCACGATGGTGGCGGACAACAGGGTTTCGGCGGCGGGCATCCCGGCTTCGACCATGTAGCCAAATTCTTTGGCATTCTCTCCGTGGGGGGAGACGCCGCTATCCGTACCGAAAGCGATGCGTACCCCGGCCCGGTAGGCCTGCTCAAAAGTGGCTTGCAACTGTGGGCCGATCGACATTGCCTTGGGGCGGATGATGGCCGGGAAATAACCGTCTATCTTGGCTTTCTCGGCCACAAACTTACCGGCACTGATGGTGGGCACGTAGAAGGTGCCTTTTTCGGCCATGAGGGCCATCGTTTCTTCCTCCATCAGGGTACCGTGCTCGATGGAGGTGATCCCTGCGTTGACGGCACGGATGATCCCTTCATTGCCGTGGGCGTGCGCAGCGGTGTGCATACCGTAGTCTTTGGCGGTAGCCACTATGGCTTCCAGTTCTTCGTCCACAAATTGGGGGCTGCTGCCGTCTTTGGCAACGCTCAGTACGCCGCCGGTAGCGGTGATTTTGATGCAATCGGCGCCGTTTTTGTAGCGCTGGCGGACGGCTTTGCGAGCGTCTTCTACGCCGTTGATCACGCCTTCCGCCGGGCCGGGATCACCTTGTAAGACGTGGTTGACGCCGTTGGTGGGGTCGGCATGACCGCCGGTGGTGCCAATCGCTTTTTCGGCCGTCACGATGCGAGGGCCTACGATGTATCCTTGATTGATGGCATTGCGCAGGCTTACATTCACCCCCGTACCGCCCAGATCCCGGACGGTGGTAAAACCAGCGTCCAGGGTGCGTTTGGTGTAGATGGTGGCGCGCAAAGCTACGTCTTCCGGGTTCATCCGGAATTGCTCTACGTAGCGGGTCGGGCTCGATTGGCCCTCGATGTGTACGTGCATGTCCATGAGGCCGGGCATGACGGTCTGGTCTTTCAAATCAATCACGGTGATGCTGTCTTCGGCTCGCAAGTAGCCCTTGGCGACATTGGTGATCTGGTTGCCTTCCACGACGATGGTCATCTTGGCTTGTAGCTCCTTGCTGGTTGCGTCAAAGAGCTGGCCGCAGTGGAGGTAGGTCGTTTGTGCGGTAAGCTGAATTGCAATTAGCACAAGAAAAAGGGTAAAGAGGTTTTTCATACTGAACATGCTTAGTAACTTTAGGGAAAGTTAGTAAAATCATGCGAGCTATGCGGTATTCTTTTGTGTTAATCCTGTTGTTGTCCTTTTGCTGTTCTCTCGTTTTATCGGCCCAGCCGGAAACAGTGGTACAGGGGTGCCATTTTACGAAAACGCAGTACCCACTGAAAACGCTCACGCCAGAAGACGAGCAAATGTTGCTGGAATCGCAAGGCCGAAGTGATAGTATTGATTTGCTGAACTATACCATCGACCTGGAAGTCGTTGATTTCGGTGGCCGTAAAATCAAGGGGAGTTGTACCATTGATTTTGTCTTGCTGGAAGAAAATACCGCCGAGATGGTGCTGGATTTATTACAGCTCACCATTGATTCTATCCAAGTCGACGATCTTACCACGACCTATAGCTACGATGGTGATTTAATTACCATTCCTTTCCCCGGCGGATTCGATACCGAGGCGATGCATTCGGTGCGGGTGTACTACGGCGGCACTCCCACGGTGGCGGCTTCCAATTTTGGCGGATTGGCTTTTTCGGGAGGCATTGCCTACAATCTGGGCATCGGTTTGGGGGAAAACCCCTACAACTTCGGGCGCAGCTGGTTTCCTTGTTTCGACAACTTTGTCGAACGAGCTACCTTCGATTTGAACATCATTTCTGCCAATGGCCGCCGGGCTTTTTGTAGTGGCCATTTTCAGGAACAAGTGGAATTGGAAAACGACCAAATTCGCCGTTCTTACCGGATCGACCAGCCGATGACCACCTACCTGGTGGGCATTGCCGTTTCTGATTTCAATACCGTCGAATCTTCTCATACCGGCATTTACGGCGAGTACCCGATTCAGCTGGTGGCCAACCCCGGCGATATGGGGAGCATGGATGATTCCTTTGAATATTTAGGGGATGCAATCGACGCCTTTGAAAGTTGGTACGGGCCTTACATTTGGGGGCGGGTAGGTTTTGTACTTACGCCCGTCGGCGCAATGGAGCATGTACACAATATTGCTTTTCCCCGCGGCACTGGGGTGAGTGGACCTACTTTTGATATGAACCGACTGATGGCCCACGAACTGGCGCACCAGTGGTGGGGCAACGTGACCACCCTAAGTTCTCCGGCCAATATGTGGATCAAGGAAGGCAATGCCGAGTACGGCGCCCACCTGTTTACGGAATACGTTTTTGGTAGAGAGGCCTTCATTGACCAAGTCAAGGCCAACCACCTGCTGGTCTTAAAAACGGCGCATATTGACGATGATGGCTTCCAGCCGCTTTCCGGTATCCCTTACGAACAAACTTACGGCACCCATACCTACAACAAGGGCGCCTCGATGATTCACAACATGCGCACATACCTGGGCGACAGCCTGTTTCGCGTAGCGCAGAGTGCCGTTTTGGAAGATTTTGCACTTTCGGCCGTGGATGCAGAACAATACCGTGATCACCTCAGTCTGGTGAGCGGCGTGGATATGACCTCTTTTTTTCAGGATTGGATTTTTAGTCCCGGTTTTTCTAATTTCGAATTGGAAACGCTGGATATCACTCCCTCTGGCGGAGCGTATGAGGTAGACCTGAGCGTGCAACAACGCTTGCGTGGGGCCAGCCTGTTGCATACCAATGTACCCTTGTCGGTCACCTTTTTCGACGATAACTGGCAAGAGCATACCCAGTCCTTTATGGCTTCCGACGAGTTTAGCCCCGCCAGTTTTACCGTGCCTTTTGCGCCGGCGATGACGGTTCTCAACCACGATCACGGACTCAATCTCGGGCGTTTTAATCGTACTTACCGCCTGACGGGAACGGGTAACCAAAATACGGCAGGAACGGAATTCTTCTCCTTGTCGGTGGATGCGCTGGCGGATTCTGCCTTACTTAATATTGTCCATCACTGGACGGCACCGGACGAAGCGGCCAACCCTCAGGAAGTGGTCATGTCCAATACCCACTATTGGTCAGTACAAGGGATTTTACCGGATGACTTGGCCATGCGGGCTATTATTCGCTACAATGGAGGTGCCAACGACCTGGACTACGACCTGGTACAAGCCGGAAATGAAACCGTCCGCCTGATGTACCGCCCCACCATTGATACCGAGTGGGAAGAGTATCCTTACGCGGAAATCACTCCTTTTGGGTCGGGAGGACTGGCCCGTTTGGAGCCATTCTTGCCCGGTGATTATGCTTTCGCGAACGTATACATGGATGTAGCCACCACCAATATTATGGAAGCCGCGCAGGTAACGGTTTCGCCGAACCCGAGTGATCAGTTCGCTCGTATCCAGGTTGATTTTGTGGATGCGCAGGAAGATTACGAGTTGCAACTTTTCAATATGAACGGGCAATTGTTGCGGCAAGCTAATTATCCGGCTACGCCCAACTTGCTCGTAGATTGGCCGACGGTTGATTTGCCCAATGGTGCCTACGTCCTCAATATCAGGAGCGGAGGAGGTTTTCGGGCGGTAGAGTTGGTGGTGCAGCGGTAGTTGGAAGAGTAAACAAGTCCTGGAAAAGGAATAAACTTATCTCCAATTTTATTAACTTTAAAAGCGCGTTTTTACGCTTGTTAACCACAAGAGAATGCGCTGAAAATAAAACTAAAACTATACCTATGCTTACCCTTATTCAAGATCCACAAATCCAACAAGTACTCAGTCCACCTAATGCTTCACCTCAGTGGCAGGAGGATTTAGATAAACTGATCAGTGGCGATGCTACGCTCACCCGGCGTTCGGCCAGTGAGGGGTCCGTAAGAGCACTACAGCGCCTGTTGATTTTCCTGGGTTACTCTACCTCTTCTACGGGAGCGTTTGCAATCGATGGCGACTTTGGCCGTGGTTCCAATCGGGCACTGGCCCAATTCGAATTTGATTACGGCCTGGGAGACGGGAGCATTACCCGCAGCCAACTGGCTTATCCTTGCAACTGGCAGTCTGCCCGCAAGCTGATCACGAGTATTCCTGAAACTCCACTAAGGTTAGCTACTCTGGAAAAGATGCTGAGCGTTGCCAAAGAAAACATTGACAACAACAAGGTCAACTGTGGCAACTTCGACGAGGCCGTCTTCCAGCTCAATATGCTGCACGACCGCAAAGGGATGAACTGCCGTGAAATTCAGACGCGCTACGGAGCAGATGTTGACAAAGCGGTCAAGGAATTGAAAGCAGAAAATGGTCGCGTTATCCAGCCAGAGTGGTTGCTGGCCATCATTCGCCAGGAAACCGCCGGTGTGGTACGCCCGAGATTTGAGCAACACTGGTTATCGAAATTGGCCCGCCAAAATCCAGAAACGGAGTTGAGTGAATTACGTTTTCAATCGATGAGTTTTGGGTTAGGTCAAATACTGGGTGTTAATTACAATCAAGTAGGCGCGCAATCTGCTCAGGAATTATACACCTTGCCGATGACCAAACAAATTATCGCTATTGCTCGTTTCCTCACCCGTCGGCAGTCTATTCGAGCGGTGGTTGGTAAATCCGACCCCACAGCTGATGACTTCAAAGTAGTCGCAAGATTCTACAATGGTTCTGGCTATGCTGCGCATCATTACGATGAGAGTTTGGCAAGGTGGTTCCGGGAGTTTAAGGTGTTGCGGGGATAAAAAACAAAAAAGAGCCTTTTCCTGGTTTGTCTGGAAGAGGCTCTTTTTTTGTTGAGTAGCAAACGTAGCTTGGGCTTCCGCCTGAGCGTGAAGTATACGTTCGGGCTGAAGCCCAAGCTGCGTCTTTAGTTACTAGCGCGCAAGGCGTAGCCTGAAGCGCGGCGAAAGGATGAGCAGCAGCAGCGATAGCAGCGGTTCCGCATTTCCGCCAAAAAGCGGGTGCGGAAAGAGCGAATAGCGCGGTGGCGAGCCGACAGGCGCAGCCAGCTGCCCAAATTATTTTAGTAGCC
>Ga0102812_10001447_pt1 | contig 16431 bp, 17 predicted proteins | sample ColrivemetaGS713_FD_79334 | JGI IMG/M metagenome (GOLD analysis project Ga0102812, IMG submission 79334) | Estuarine microbial communities from the Columbia River estuary - Flood tide ETM metaG S.713 | ecosystem: Environmental > Aquatic > Marine > Intertidal zone > Estuary | place: USA... | reverse complement strand
TTCTTCCATGAGTTCAAACAGTTTGCGATGTAAGTCAACTGACCTAGACTTTTGTTCGTCTGTAGTTTCTTTGATCATGCCACGAATCTTGTTTAATGATTCACTGACATAATTTCTATCGTCTGCTGGGTCAAAATAGTTTATTTGTTGCATAACTTCATCTATTACACTACTGCTATCAACAACATCTATAACTCTGCCACTAGCAAAGTTCCCCATACGTTGACCATGATGATCCATTTCTGGGTCTACGATATCTTCAACATCTAAATCAGATAATACATTATAGATATTGGCTTCTATTGCTTCTCTACTTTCAAATTCATCTTCGTGTCCTTCAAAAGCATTTACTAAAGCATTGATTGCGGCATCTCTAATGATACTTCTTTCTTCGCCTTCATTGAATCCTTGTCTTCTACCACGTTTGTCATTGTCTCTTAAAGGCATTTCAATCTGCATACCAACGCCTACATTCTGATCATCATGGTTCCAATATTGCTTTGATTGATCTGGATCTACAAATGTTTCATTCATAGGAGCCCTTTGGTTCCTATCAACAATCATAATGTTGTCCATGTCTAAACTGGGAACACCGACTTTTGCTACAGCCTTAACGACTTGTGGCATGACGAATTTTCTTACAAGTTGATCTCCAAAGTTTGAACCTAGTTTATCGTTTATCCAACTTTGTGATTTATAAGCATAGTTGTCATATTTCGGAATGATAACAATTTTATTTACTTTGCTAGAGTAGTAAACACTTTTAATATGCTTACTGACACGTTTGTCTGCTTGTAGTACATCACGTAATAGACGTGCATTTTTCTTTAGTTTTTCAGCATCGCCACTACCTGGAGTAACATTTGCTGTAGGATCTACACGAGTATTACTGCCTGATCTTGCATTGCCTGTAGGTTTTTGTGTATTTACAGTTGTAGCATCTACTTTAGGATAAGAATAGTTTCTACCACCAAATCTTTGAACTGCATCTTCTCCGCCCAGTTGATCAATCTTTGCATTGATGTGACTTGCTTTGTCTGCGGCTGGCATCTGTTGCATAACTCGTATTTCAGGATCGCCAAATCCCATACGTCTTAAGTCTGATACATCATATGCTTGTGCTATCTGAGGTGTGATCAATGATCCTAATAACCCTACAGTAGCCGCTAGTTTCTTTAGATTGACTTCATCAAGGTGTTCTATTGCTTCTAACAATGCTTCTTTGTTGTTAGGGTCAAGTATTAAAGACTCTGTAACTAGTTCTCCTACAAGAACTGCATCTAACATTTGAACAAGTTTCTTAACTGAAGGAACATTAAGTTCTGCATCTGGGTACATACTTTTAATTAATTCTATTTTGCCTAACTCATCTAGTCCAGGCCATGCTTTTCTAATCTCAGTCGCACTAGTAATACCACCTGCAAATTGTATAGTTGGTAAGTATGCCATATAGCCTTGTTGATCAAAAGGTTTAAGATTATCTGCATCATATGGTTGATAGTATGTAGGTGAACCGTCTTTCTTTGTGCCACCTGGCTTTGGAGATTCATTTCTATCTTTCTCACTACGTACAAAGATTAACGCATCTTGTGTAGCATCGTAATTTCTTGTAATTTCATCTGGTCTGAATGGAGACTTGACTTGCACAAACTTACCATCTGGAATGCCTGCGACTTGTGCTAATTTTTCTTTTACTTTGAAAGGAAAAGGTCTTTCCTTTTGACTGTCACTGGCAGCCACATACACATCAGCATCTGGAAAAGCCTTGACAGCAGACTTGTACAGTGCTAAATGTCCTGCGTGAAACGGGTGAAACCCGCCTGGCATGATAACAATCTTTTTCATATTAGTAACTTATCTTTACGTATTGTACTGTGCCATGAGCAAAATCTTCAATCTTTGCTCTCATATTTACAAAATTACCTGTGAGATTATGATATGAACTTGTATTTGAATTTACATTGGCTACATTGTTTGCTGATAGTCTGTATACTTGGAACCAGTCACTGTCAGCAGAAGGTGGATTGGCAAGAGATGCTTCAATAACAAGATTTCCTGTCACTTCGGTAAAGTTCAAAGATAATGTTTGAAGGTCCTGACCGCCTAAATAGTAGGATGCCGCTTGTACTGTGTTACCAGTTACATCATAAGGATTGTTGGTGCCGTCATTTACATATACGGTTTGCGGCAGTAATTGTAATACCGTTGATTGAGACATAATTATCCCCTAACTAATTCAACAATAACTGCTTCGCCAACTAATTCTTGTGCGACTGCTTCTAATTGAGAAGCAATCTCTTCAGTTACAATTGGCGCACCTTCGGCATCATCTTTTGCAATCTTGCTTAATTTGATTGCAACTATGTCTTCGACTATTTTAGCCATATCTATCTCCGTGTTATAAGAGTATTTATGCTTTTAAAGACTGTTGCTCAGATTATGGTAATTGACTAGGATCAATTGGATCAATTTTTTGAACTGGCTCCACTTCGATAATACCATCATCTCTTACAGATGCTACACCTTTCGATGTTACTGCAAACACAATATCGTCTGAATCAGGATCAATAGTACACATAATGTTTGAGTCTTTTATTTTCTCAAACAGAATCTTTTTACTTAAAGGTACTCTGATAAGTTCATCAATCTTTCTTGCTAGTGGTCTTGCTCCTAGTTTAGAATCATATCCTACTTCTGCTAAATGATCGATTGCACTCTCATCAAAGTTTAGACTGATGTTATGCTTTTCGATAAGTGCTTTCTGAAGGTCAGCAACAAATTTGATAACAATCTTTTTGATAGATAGTGTATCAAGTTTACCAAACTTACAAACCATATCAAGTCTATTTCTAAACTCAGGCTTGAAGAAGTTCTTCATTGCTTTATCGTCTTCACCAACCTTATCCTGATCACCAAAGCCGATATTGTTTCTGTCACCATCTGCACTACCTAAGTTAGATGTGAGAATGATTAAACAGTTCTTCATTGATACTTGCTTACCATTAGATCCAGTAACTGTACCTTCGTCTAACATCTGTAAGAAAATATTAAATATATCAGGGTGTGCTTTCTCAACTTCATCAAACAATAAGATTGAATGAGGTTGTTTGCTCAAGTCTGATATCAAACGTCCGCCTTGTACTTGTGAATCACTAAAGCCTACATAGCCAGGGGGTGGTCCTATCAAACTGCTTACACTGTGCTTCTCTGAATACTCGGACATATCGTATTTGAGCAGTGGCATATCTAAGTTACTAGACAGCAATTTAGCCAATTCTGTTTTTCCCGTGCCTGTTGGGCCTAAAAATAAGAAACTTGCGATAGGTTTAGTCTCGTTGCCGATTCCTGCAAACGATACATAAACTCTTTCGATTACGTTATCAACTACATCATCCTGACCGTAGAGTTTAGACTTAACATTCACATCTAAACTAGTGATACGATCTACATTGTCCCCTTTGAGTTTGTCAGCAGGGACGCCTGTGAATTTTTCTACTTGATCTAATATTAATTCTTTCGTTATATCAACGCCTTTGTTTTCTAGTACACGTTGCTTTGCACATGCGGCATCTAGTAAGTCAATAGACTTATCTGGATTCTTTCTATCATGTATATAACGATCAGCCATTTCAACACTTGCTTCAATAGCCTCTTCACCAATGATGACATCATGGAAGTCATTAAGTCTTTCTGAAAGTCCTCTTAAGATTCTCACTGTAGTATCATGTGAAGGTTCATCAATAGTCACACGGTAGAATCTACGCATCAATGCTCGATCTTTCTCAAATGATTCGTAGTATTCTTCCCATGTAGTAGATGCAATTACTTTAAGTGTGCCTTTAGTAATTGCAGGTTTAATCATATTAGCAAAGTCAACTGATCCATTAGATGTTGAACCAGCACCACCCATAGTGTGTGCTTCATCTATGAACAAAATTGAATTTGTCTTTACTTCTAATGCTTGTAAAACTTCTTTAACTTTTTCTTCAAACTCACCACGATACTTTGATCCAGCAAGTAAACTACCAATCTCTAATGAATAGACTTCATGTCCTTCTAAGAACTCTGGTACTTCTTTGTTGACAATTGCTGATGATATGCCTTCTGCAATAGCAGTTTTACCTACGCCAGGATCTCCTACCATCAATACATTTGACTTAAATCGTTTTGCCAATACATTAACAATATCATCGATTTCTTTGCTTCTTCCAATAACAGGCTCAAGTTTATCTTCTCTTGCTAACTGAGTCAGATTGGTTGTGTATTCGTCTAGTATCTCATCTGCTTGTGACTCAGATACGTTTGAGTAAGAATCGCCTTTGTATGTTCTCTGCCAATGATCGACAAAGTTTGATTTGATAACACCATACTTTAATAAGAAGTAGTGTGCATGTGTATTGCCTTCAGTAGCAATAGATAGATATACATCTACAGTAGTAACTGTTTTACGTCCAGTAAACAATACTTGCGTAACACCACGATTCATTACACGTTCTAAAGAGTTCGTTTTTCTCGGTGTGCAATTAGGAGTATCTGATTCGATAGCATGTAAGCCATTCAAATATGCTTCAACTTCGCTAATCATTAAATCTACATCAACCTGCATTCCTGCCAAACAAACTTTGAATGGCTTGTGCGTGATTAATGATAGTAATAAATGCTCTATCGTTACGTATTCATGGTTACGGCTACTTGCTGATTCAATAGCCCTTTCGATGATGTTTTCAATTTCTGGTGATGGTGTCAATATAATCTCCTCTAATAATTATTTATTACTTTTTAAGTCCTGTATATCTTTATACTTTATTATTGCATCTACGATTTCTTTTTCTATTGTAGCAGGTATGAGTGGCTTTAGCAATATAATTTGGTCACCATACCTATTTGATCTTGGTATTGGCATTCCATGACCAGAAAGTTTTATTTGCTGATCTGGTTGTGTGCCTTGTTGTATCTTAACTTTTAATAGTTTGTCTGATATTGTCTTAAAAGTAAATGTTGTTCCAACGATTAAATCTAGTACTGATACAGAATGAACACAAAATAGATTATGTCCTCGTACATCATAGTTAAAGTCTTGTTGTACAAAAAAGTCAACCACTAACACGCCACCAGGAATAGCATTTTCAATTCGCATTTGCTGTCCTGTTTGTACACCCTTGGGAATTTTTATAGTAATTACTTTCTTGCCCTGTGGTGTGTTCATCTCAAGTGCTTGATCAGAACCAGTATAGGCTTGTTTTAACGATACCTGTATCGTAGTTCTGTACATTTGTTGTCTAGGTTGTTGTGGTCTACGTTGACCAAAGATGTCACCAAATGGACTGCCACCACCAAAGATATCATTGATGTCAAATGGCTGACCTTGACTTGTAAATTGACTATATGGATTTGGATTATCGTATTCGTGTTTCTTTTGAGGATCACCTAAAACATCATATGCTTCTTGTACTTTTTTGAATTGTTCTGCATTACCTCCCTTGTCAGGGTGATGTTTTGATGCAAGTTTACGATATGCATTTTTAATGCCTTTTGCATCGGTAGTGTGATTAACACCTAAAGTTTCATAGTAATCCATGCTGTATTATATCAGGGAATGATGGCAAAATCAAGTATGAGTTTCACCGTTTTAGAATTAAATGCCAGCGGCGGCCTGAATATCTTTAATGTATGTGTCTTTGTTTTCTAGTTTAGTTGATTGATGTTCTAATCCTGCTCTAAGTCTATATTCGTTTAATTCGACATCAACGTCTGTTTCGACTTCTTCAACTTCATCTCTGTACTTACCTGGGTTTAAAATCATTTTGTCTGATAATAGGTTTTCTTCGCATGGGAACTCATCACCATCGATTTCCATAGTCCAGTCTTTGGGTGCAATTCCAGTTAGTGTTTGTAGGTCTTTAATTAAACTAAAGATAGCCTTACCTGACCATGAACGTCTATCCATTTCAACAAAGACTAAATGCTTACCAGGCTCAAGTTCGCCTTCACTAATACTTGCATCTAACACAAAGTTGTAGCCTCTTTCAAACCAAGATACTAAATCATTTGCGGCTAACTCTGATTTAACTGTGAATGTTACAGTAACAACCTCATCATCATCGCCCATCTTTGCCGCATACTCGTCTATTGTAAAACGAGGTAGCATTTGATTTTCTAAGTCTAGGTAATTTAAACCTTCAGTTATCATTGTCATTACATTGTACCTGCCATTTCATCTGGTGACATTTCATCTGTCGCCATGTTCATTTCATCTGTCTCGCCATCACCTGCATCAATTTGTTCTAAATCAGAATCGTATGCATCTTCAATCTCAGAAAGGTCAATAGTTTGATCGGCAAGATCAATGGAACCTTCTTTAATATCATCCATTAGTTCAAAAGGAATCTCAATTTGCATAAACCAAACTTGCCTTTCTTTCATCTTTGGATAACGTGATCCAGATTGAAAGTCTTCATAAGATGTTACAGCGATTGGAACCTCTAATTGAGACTTTAGCATCTTAACGTTGCAACCAACGTTAGCAAGTCTAATTGTTGCTCTTGGATCTGGCATTAATGCATAAGGCCACATAAAGGTACAAGTACATGAATAACGACCTATCTCGGGTCCTTGTACTAACTCTCCGTTGATCCAGTTTCTGAAAGCATAAACATCTGCTTCGTCTAATACTCGTTCAAAATCCAATAGTGTATTCATCGCACCATCAGACATGTAGATATTTTTAATGGTATCTACAATACTAATAAAGTCAATGTCTTTAAAGAATGCATTTGCCGCTTTGTTTGCTAAGTCCATATTAGTATTTATCTCTTAGGGATTGAATGAGAAACTTTAGAAATTGTTTGAGTAACCTAGTATTTATCAACAAACAGAGATTTTCAACATACCATAGTTGACGCAATTGCCCGTTACTAAGTATTAATGAAGAACAATGATTCTTCAATAGTTATTTAAGTGTTACATATAACAGGAGATACAACTTTGAGCAAACGTAAAACCGGAGCATTAAGAAGAAAACATGACACATACACACCAAATAAACATCATCACTCAGACGAGCCAACGTTCTATATGAACGATACTAAAACCATAGAGTTTAAAAACCAACGTAATCAAAAATCCAGAAGACCCATCGAGTTAATACCTCAGAGTATAAATCAGGAAAAATATATCATTGCACTCAATGACCCTGAAACTGACATCGTAATGGTGAGTGGACCAGCTGGTACAGGTAAAACGTACCTAGCAATGTTGGCGGCAATTCGTGCGTTAAGGTCAGGATCATGTGAGAAAATATTGCTTACTAGACCAGCAGTAACAGTAGATGATGAACAGCATGGTTTCTTGCCTGGTGATCTCAATGCTAAAATGGAACCTTGGGTACGCCCATTGTTCGATATAATTAGAGATTATTATGGTCAAACAGAAATAGAATATATGTTAAAAGAGCAAATCATTGAGATTACGCCACTAGCATTCTGTCGCGGTAGGAACTTCAAAAATAGTTGGATTATATTAGATGAGGCTCAAAATGCTACACCAAGTCAAATAAAGATGTTGTTGACTAGAATTAGCAATGGGTCCAAAATAGTAATCAACGGTGATGTCGAACAGACTGACCGTGTAACTCCTAAGAATGGCTTACTTGATTTAAAAAATCGTATTGAAAAATTCCAAGTGCCAGGAATGTCGGCATGTGAATTCACTACAACAGACATACGGAGACACAAGATTATTGAACACGTACTAAAGATGTATCAATAATTTCATAGGTCCAAGTCAACCACGAAAGGGTCATTGCGACCCTTTCACTCAATTTTCGTATTCGGGTATATAGTCCGTATACAGTAGGTTTAATTTACATAAATCTTGTTTGTCAATGGCTTCGACAATCATATCTAAAGTTATGTGTGAATCAAAATACTCAGTAGGCTGTCCCTTAGGATTTGCTTGAGGTAGTCTGTGTTCAAACAACTCTTTCTTTAAGAGGTTTTCCTCACAAGTTTTAATATGTCTATCAACTGCTCCCTCATATACTCTTGCAAACTTTATTTTAGCACGTGCTTCTTCAGTTGGTTTTGCTAACTGCTTGTATAAACTATTGAATCTTTTATTTAGATTCGCACGGTTTTCAACAATACCAACTTTAAAGTTTTCACCTGTGTCGAGTACATAGAGTAAATAATTAGACTTATACTTCATTGTCTTGTGCCATGTTCACGTAGTTTTGAGCAGTTTCACTTGTCTTAACTTCTAGTTCAAGTTCTCTCATAAGACTACCGTTATCATTACACACAATGTCCATATCAATCTCAACTCCTCTTTCCTTCATTATTTGCATTAGAAGTTTAGGACCTTTTATCGGAGACCAATTACGTTCGTTTTCTTTTAACATTTGTGTCAATTCAGACTTAACATGTTGTTGACCTGTCATGTCTAATACTAAGTCTCTCCAACCGTTTTGTACGTCTTCGTTACGTAACCAACCACACTCTGCCATTAGTTCCCAGAATCCCCAAGTAACTTGAATCATTGGGTTCTTTCTAAGTTTATCATCATTGCTGATGAACTTTAGCATTTCTTTTAATGTGTTGTGTTTTACTTTCCAAATGCTACTGTGTGATGTAGCACATGCAATATCATTGTTGTTGTTTTTGTTTTCTAAGTATCTGCAATTAAATTGTTCAAACAGTCCTTGTTTCTTTTCTAGTTCTTCATAGTGAGAATTACCTGTTGGAGTCTTTCTTTCAATGAAAATCATCATACGAATGTGATCGTAGTCAGTTATACCTGTACGAGCATCACAGTTGAAGTTTAAAAAGAATTCTTCTTCAAAGTGATCTGGCATGTCTCTATAAACAATACAATATACCATATCATCAGGATCACCTAGTATAGAATCAACAGTTGTATGTTGCTGTCCTTCCATGACATTGTTGTTTCCCTCTTTGTCTACATTAACATAAACAGGAGTGTTCAGATTATGATTCCAGTTATAAAGCATTTTCTCTTGTGCTTCTATAACTGCGGCTCTTTGATGTGGACGCTTTCTGCTCAAGTTTGATCTTTTAATAAACTCTACAGTATATGGATAACCATTAAGGAAGTTTTTCTTGCTTTTTTTGTACTCTGCTCTCAACACTTTTAGTTGTGCATCACTGATACCAATCATGTGAATTGATTGTTCTGCTAGTTCTAAAAAGGTTTCGTGTATACCTAATTCAACATTAATTTCTGCTTTAGGATCAAAAGGGTTGTTCTTTGATGTAAATGCAGGGTTACCAATAGTCATAAAATACTCCGTATTTTGTTAATATACATGTATTATACTGACTTTTATAGTCAATGTCAAGGGTTTAACAGATTATTTTTTAGATTTCTTTTCGATTGGTGCTTCTTTTTCTAGTTGCTCAATGAGTGTAGGGTAGATTCCCTTGTAATAGTCACTCATTATCTCAAATGTAGTGTCATGGTTCTTGCCCTCGATCACACATTTGTTGATGCTTCTATCTGAATAGTCCAGGATTACATTTCTTGTATTCTGGTCAGATTTCTTTAGTTTCTTCTTAACCTGTACATGCTCATCAATCTGACCATTTGGTTTGCGAATGTATTGTATCATTAAATATCTCATACAATTATTTATACCCTTAAGAAGTCAACTCAACTAAAGTTGCCGCTAGTGATATCTCAGGGATACCAACCATAGGCAAGTTTGCTAGACCATTTCTGATAATGATGATATTTGCATCACGTTCTTCATTACTTGCTCCAAACAAGTCTAAGTTCTCATACATCCAACGATATGTATCTTCGATACGAGTAGGATACAGTGCGATATACTGCATTAATTGCTGTCTTGCATCGATAATTTTACCCGCTTTAAAGAGGGTAGTTGCTTCGATTAAGATGTCATCTTCGCTCTGTCCAGCAGTCTGAGGGGCATTCAGGGCGCCTGAGACGGTGTTTACTTGCAGTTGATTAAGACACTTACGTAAGTCAGGATACGTTGCACGAACATATGTATCTAATACATCTAGTTCAAACTCAACGTTTTCTGTGACTAGTACAGTTGCTCCACGTGCTGTGAATTCTGTCATATCTGGCTTTGCGATATGAAATTCATGGCAACGAGATTTTAGTGCAGGAATGATCTTATGGGCATAGTTACACGTAAGAATGTATCTTACAGTAGTGTGGTATGACTCCATATCATTTCTTAAAGCGGCCTGCGAGGGTTGAGTTAAATAATCAGCCTCGTCTAATAGCACAACTTTGAACTTGCCGAACGGCATAGTCTGCACAAAGCCATTAATCTTTTCACGTAACATGTCAATACCATTTTCACGTGATGCATTAATAGTTAGTACGTCATATTCTTCAACACCTAACTCATTGATTAACAATTTTGCTAGTGTTGTTTTACCTGTGCCAGGATCACCTGACATCAATAAATGAGGGAAACTCCCTTCACTGATCCAACCTTCTACTTGATTCTTTTGATTATCATCTGTGAATACATATCCATCGACTGTATTAGGACGATACTTTTCAACCCATAACTGATTCTTCATTCATACCTCTTTCGTGTGTGTGTATTATACTGCTAATATCGTGTGATGTAAACAGAAAAGGGTAACTATGCGCCTTCTTTATCTCCGTATGCCATATTGTCTTGTCGTTCGTCACTTACTAGCATACAGTCTTTAGGATCAACTGCTCTGATTGTTTGTGGACCATTAGCATCTTCGATGTTGACACCACGTGTCCAACGTCCATGACCAACAAGAACCCATTGTCCTACTTTTACATCTAATTTTGCACGAGGTCCAATTGAATAAACTTGTGCCCATCTTGGCTTAATGCCTTCTGATTTTTTATCATCATCTCTAAGAATAATGCCACTTGCAAGTGTTTGACCACCAAAGTGCATGTTATGTACTAGAACCTTATCAGCGATTGCTCTAAGTTTCCCATCAATTTTAATTGCATTAATATTAGATTTAAGTCCGATCGCCATTTATTTTTCATCCTCTGGAGTTGATATTGTATTTTCTAAACAAGCCGCTTTGATTGCTTCGATGTCAAAGTCTTCTTCTTCAAGTAATTCTTTTTCTTCAGTAGTTAATTCTTCTTCTACTACTGGTGATAATAAATCAGCAAACACATCTTCGATTGCTTCAGTATCTTCAAAATTTGGAACCTCTAAAGATTTTACACTTTCTTGCGGCACAGGTTCTATTTCTGCGACACTTTCTTGCACTTGATCTTGTTTTCTTACTTCTTCTATCAAAGGATGAACAGTTTCTTTTTCTTCAATAGGACCTGACTTCAATGCTTCAAGTTCTCTCTTTTGTTTAGGAGACAAAGGAGCGTTAGGATTTACTGATTGTGATACACCTTCAATTGCGCCTGAACTTCCTACAGTACTTTGATAAGAGTCTGATACTCTTTCTGTAACTGCCTCAACAACTCTGCCTTGTTGATCAATTAAATCTCCTCTGGCATTTACACTCTTGTTACCTACTGCACGTGTCTTCTCATTACGAGCAATAAGTCCTGCCATATCAATGCTCTTTCCCATTGCTGTTTTACGTGTTGCCATAATGTTCTCCTATTTTAAAAATTCTTCGACATCTAAGTCGTAATATAAACTATTTATACGGTGAATACCGATCAAAAACAAAACAAAACTTGATACACTTGATCCTCTACCTACTCCCCATACTATATTGTTTTCTCGCATTAAGTCTACAAGATACTTCATATACTGTAACAATGTAAAGAGTCCTTTCTTTTCAAAGATCAATAACTCTTTGCCTGCTCGTTGTAATTCTTCTTCATGTGTACATTGATCTAGCACGAACTTTGCAATATCGAATTCTTTATACTCTTCAGGCATGAACCAGTTTATACGATTGTTTTCATCAAATTCTTCCACTGATAAAGTGTTTAATGTCTCTTCGATCAACTCAGGAACATTGTTTAACTCTAGGCTTTCGTCAATAGTAATCTTAGAATCAGTAAGTGTATTCTTTAATGTTAAGTCAGGAGTACGCATATAGAAATCAAATAGATTTTCCTCAGTGTACACAGGCTGACCATAATTATTCTTAATCATTACGTTATTATACATGAATTCTGACGAAAGTCAATGGATTAGGGTAAGTTATTTCTTTTTTTGTTTGGGTTGCCAAGATAAGCCTGCTTCTGCCCAGCCTTCATCTTCGAACAACTTTAGTATGTTACTATCACTTGTGTCTTGTTGTGTGACACCATTCTTTGTACATATGCTAACTTGATTCCACCAAAGATTGTGATCGGTTGTATTGACAACATCTTCTGCAATTTCGGATACCATACAGAATCTTATGCCATCACTGAATGTTGATCCTAATGTTAAGTCTGTTATTTTGAGTCTACCCTCTGAGATAGTGTTTAATTTTACTAGTAAAAGCATAGAGAGTATTTGATCAAATGGAGCCTCTGGAGTTTCGATTACCTTAAGGCCTGCGTCTTTGTATTTGCCAATTGCTTCTTTTTCGTTATCTTGTATAAAGAGTGAATGATTGATACAATTGTAGATAAAGTATCCTACTCTATCTATGGCAGTGTTTTGTTCTACTATATCAGAAGTTTCTATTAAGAATGAGATTTCTACGTTATATGAATTAATTAAAAAATGATTTTCAAAATGAATACATGCATCAAATACAAAATCCTTTTCAATGCGGCTACTCACTTTTTACTATCCCCTTTAATATTAATAGCACTATCAATGCCTTCTTTATCAAACAAGGCACTTAATTTTTTGTTTGTTTCTGCTCTATAACTAGCGATTACCATTTGTAATTGATTGACTAATGGTTGATTGCCTGTATTATAAGCAAAGTTTATTTTAGTTGTTAGACTCGATAATGTTTCTTGGCACTCTTCTAGGGTCTTTTCAGATAAGTCTGCTTTATCGATAAAAGGATGTTCCATCATAACAACTCTCCTTAGAATGAATCTAATTGTACCCGTTTCCAAATGTTGTCACCAACATATACATCAGCAGTGACACCAGAAAAAGTTGCTGTAGTTAAGTTTACTACTTCATCTGCTATGCCATTTGTTCTACTTTGACTTAATGTAATCGATGTAGAACTTGGAACACTTTTAATATAGTATGGACTATTTACATCTAGCCCAGACACTGATATGTTCCCACCAGTAAATACAATAGGTGAGTTTACTAGAGGCGTTGTGTTTCCTGTTAATGTTGTTACAGTAAGTTGATCTGTTGTAGCATCAGATGCTGTAACACCTAAAATACTTGTAACGTTTGAATTGTAAGTACCTGTCGCAAAGTATACATATTGTACTGGCTCTCCTTGCATTGAACCGGTTGCGTCTGATAATGCAAAGTCTGCTCCACTACGTGTTGCACTGATCTTAAACGAAGTATCAGCAACGATAGTTTTTACATAATAAGTTGTACCTGCTACAACACCACCAATCAATGTTCCTGTAAACACGATAGGCATATTTTCATAAAAGTCTGATGTTGAGAGAGTTAGTAATGTGTCATCTGCGGCAACTGTCTCAGTTACTGTGACATGAGGAATACTAGGTGCTACGCATACATCGCCATTCTTATCACCTTGATAGCCTGTAGGAGTAACAGTATTTCTAGTAACTACTTGTGTAGTTTGCCATGGTCTGTTAACTGGATCAATTAAGATTGAGTTTCCACAGTCTAAAGTAGATAGTTCATACTCTAACACTGATGCACCGTATGGAGCAGTTTCAATAATTAGAGGGGAAGAACCATTGTTATTTTCTAATAAATTTGTGCTAAGACTTGCTTCTGATGGGAATGTAATGTGTGCTGTAGTGTTTGCAATATTCAAACGTAATTTAATAGCACTCTCTGTGTTAGTAGGTGCCCAACCAGCAAACTGAAACGTTACGTTTCCTGTGACTGTACCCATTTGTACATCACCTAGTGAAGTATCAACCAGTACTGTGCCAGATAACGCATTACCTAAATTATATGTAGTTGCACGAAATGATCTAACAGCCGCATTACTAATTAAAGTATTACCCATATCATTACTAAGAGGAATACCAGTCAATGCAGTCTTTAAAACTGATTTTTGCTGTAACTCAGTTATCTCTTCTCCAGCAGTATCCAGATTATTACTTATAGAAGTAAAATTAGTTCTGAAACCTTCTGACGAATTATTCTCTCCTGGGACTGGATAATTTGTATTGATTCCGTTTGTATTGATTGTACTCATAATATTTTATTCTCGTTCATAGATGTATTTAGTATTACAAACCCTAGCCTGAAACATTCCTATCGTCTGGAAGAATTGTTTTTCTAGGAAATAATACATAAAAGTCTTTATTATCTATAGGATCAGGCGTTGGAGTTGCACTCGGTAGCCCTGTCCAAGCAGGTGGTGTTATATTTTTATCATAATCATATGTAACACTCTTATCTACTGTAAATCTATCTAATTGGAAATTAATTGTGTTCAATGTATAAGGTCTTCCTAAAGGATCTAACCATAACGTTTCTATGTTTGTTTTAATCTGTGCTGATGTTCCTGGCTTACAGTAAGATATGACCCACGCTGGTGTATATCCTAATGTTGATCCATTTGCTTGTTGTGATGTCATCCATCTAGGTAATAAGTTAAAGTCAAATTCTTGTCCTAGATTTGTACCTGTACGTGTTCTCATGTTAGGTAAACTATTTGGATACAGTGTTCTTGCAAATCCTGGAGTTAAACTTGAATAATAATTAGGTTGCCCTTCTTCAGTCAATAAATTTAAATCATTTTCACTTACAATCAATTGTTCTTCGATTGTTTCTTGCGTTTGTAATGATTGTCCAACTAATGATCTATCAACATAACTTGTGTATATATCTGTACGACTTGAGTACCAGGGTCCAAAGTTTAAAGGAATATTTCTAGGCCAACTAATTAGTTCACTAACACTTTCGCCTTTAGGATTGACTAGATTATCTTGTACTTCTGAGTATACAACTTCATAAACAATATTTCCTGCGTTGTCTTTTGCAATAGCAGTTTTTAATTCACCTAAGGTTATGTTTCTCCAATAATGATTCTTTGTTATTGCCGCTACATATTCTTCAAAGTCACTAGCATAGATACCATATGCATGTTCATATACAACACTTGATGCTTTTCCAAAGTTTAAATCTGTTGGTCTGTATACATCATCTGTTGGTATCAGTGTAGGGTTTGTTAACAATGATTTAATAATATTTCTATCTTCAGTAGAAGGAACACACTTAATGTATAATGTATCTGTTGGTTGTTCAAACTCTTGTTTAACAATCAACGAAAAGTCTTTACTAGCAGTGATCACTGGGAACAAAGGAGAGTATGCTTCAATAGTAAAATTGAATGTTGTCTCGGTACCTTTCTCTAACACTACATCAGTTGGTTGATATGCAACTGTACCTGCTATCTCACCTGAATCAAGTACAGTTAAGTTAGGTGGTAGAGATCCTGATGTGACTCTGTATGCAAGTTCAGTATCAGATGTTGCACTAACTGCTAATACAGATTCTGCACTGTTATTAATGCTACCAAGTGCTGATGGTGTCACCCATGTTACTATACCAGTTAGATCATTTACCACTGTAAATTTAAAGTTAAACGTAGCACTAGCAATACTAGTAAATTGAGATTTAAAAACGTCTACAGAGAATGAATAGTTACTGATACTTGTACTAGCAATGACAGGAGTACCCGTTATCCACCCTGTAGTCGCATCTCCCGTGAGTCCTAAGGGTAAATTGATATATCTATATTGCAATGGGTTGCCATCAAAGTCTTGTCCTAGCATTCTGAATGAGAAATACTCTCCACTCGTTATTTTACCTATGTCTGCTTCTTCGTTGATTGGATATGTTTTATTCTCATCGCCATTGGGAAATATATAGTAACCATAATTGGTAGGGTCATCAATTGCTACATTAAATGTTTTTGGTCTAGTGTTAAGTATTGTAGGTGTACGTGAGTTGGCTGGACGACCGGGTCCACCTTCACTAATTGGTGCATTCTGATTAGCAACAACAATTAAATAAGATTCAATCGCCTCACCTAATGCACTAGTAAGTTGCAATGTAAATGAGTATGTTTGTACAATAGGCTGTCCTATTTGTATTGATGGCAACGTGACTGACATGTCTCCGGTGTTGTCAGACAATACGAATACAGGGCCATCTTTTGTTTGTGATATTTTAAATTCTGTTGCACTATCAATTGATTTAATAAAATATGTTGTACCATCTTCTATGTTGCCAAATACTGATCCAGTAAAGTTTACTGTTCTTCCTACGACAAACCCTGAGGTACTTAATACTGTGATTTGATTGTTGCTTGTTTGTACTGCTGATGTAGTTAT
>Ga0102812_10001440_pt1 | contig 16461 bp, 19 predicted proteins | sample ColrivemetaGS713_FD_79334 | JGI IMG/M metagenome (GOLD analysis project Ga0102812, IMG submission 79334) | Estuarine microbial communities from the Columbia River estuary - Flood tide ETM metaG S.713 | ecosystem: Environmental > Aquatic > Marine > Intertidal zone > Estuary | place: USA... | reverse complement strand
TTGGCCGCGCCGCGCGCGAAGCAGCGGTTGATTACTTCCTGGCAACGCCGCTCCATTTCCGGGTTGTCGCGCTGCACCGAGGCGAAATCGAGCGCTTCCGAACTTTGCCCGGACGCCACCGAAGAGGCAGCGCCGCCCCCGAGACCAATAAGCATGGCCGGACCACCGAGCACGATGACGATTTCGCCGTCGCGCATCGGCAGTTTCTGCACCTGGCCCGGATCGACCGTACCCAGGCCGCCGGCCAGCATGATCGGTTTGTCGTAAGCGCGCACGAGCGTGGCATCGCTGCCGGCCAGTTCGAAGCTGCGGAAGTAGCCGGTCAAGTTCGGTCGGCCGAATTCGTTGTTGAACGCGGCGCCGCCGAGCGGGCCGTCGGTCATGATTTCGAAGGCCGAAGCCATGCGCGGATTCAGCGCGCGCGGCGCCTCCCAGGCTTGCGGCAGGGTCGGAATGCGCAGATGCGAGACCGAGAATCCGGTCAGGCCGGCTTTCGGTTTGCCGCCGCGGCCGGTCGCGCCTTCGTCGCGGATTTCGCCGCCGGCACCGGTGGACGCGCCGGGGAACGGCGAGATGGCGGTCGGGTGGTTGTGGGTTTCGACCTTGATGCAGAACGCGCTGGCGGCGGCGTCGCCGAAGCGGTAGGTGCCGGCGTCATCGGCGCGCAGATGGCGGGCCACGTGGCCTTCGATGACTGCGGCATTGTCTTTGTAGGCACTCAGCGTGTACTGCGGCGCGAGTTTGTGCGTGTTGCGGATCATGCCGAACAGGCTGTGCGGCATGTCGCGGCCATCGATGCGGTAGGAGGCGTTGAAGATCTTGTGCCGGCAGTGCTCGGAGTTGGCCTGCGCGAACATCATCAGTTCGGCATCGGACGGATCGCGGCCGAGCGCGCCGTAGCGTTCCTGCAGATACGCCACTTCGTCTTCGCTCAGGGCCAGACCGAGATCGGCATTGGCCTGCGGCAATTGGGCGATCGCCACGCGCTGCAGCGGTCCGCGCACCGGAGTAGCGAACAGCGCGCCGGCCTGCTCGAGGCTGGCGCACACGCTTTGGGTCATCGGATCGGAAAGTAATTTATCGATGTCGCGCCAGAGCGCATCGCCTTCCGGCGGCATGCCCAACAGATCCAGACGCAGGCCGCGTTCGGCGCGGCGCACCGGCAAGCCGGCGCCCTGCAGGATTTCGGTGGCCTTGCTCGACCACGGCGAGCGCGTGCCCAGACGCGGGGTGACGATGCGCGAGACCGCGCCGGTCAGCGCTTCCGTGCGGCCGATGCAGCCTTCCAGAATGCGACCAAGGGTGGCGGTATCGTGCAGCTCGGCGTGGGTATCGACGAAATACAGGTGCCAGGCCCCGGCGATGCTGGCATCGGGGACGATCTGCTGCAGTCGGGCTTGGAGACGGTGGCGTCGGAAAGCGGATAAGGCCGGAAGGCCTTCAAGAACGATCATGGCTGCACGCTGAGGGGGTTTTAGCCCCATATTTTACCTTATCAGCCCCAAGCCGGCCGCATTTTCACGGCCATTGCCTTCTCATTCCGTTATTTATTCTGCTTTTCCAGCGCTTTGAGCATATCGGCCGGATTCAGGTAGCCGCCGATCTGGGCGCCATTGGCGGCATACACGGCTGGGGTGCCATCCACGCCGATTTTCTGGCCGAGGGTGAAATCGGCGCTGACGAAGTTGCTGCAGTTTTTCTTCGGCAGGGTTTTGCCGGCTTTGGACGAGGTCATCGCCACCTTGCGATCGGGCGCGCACCAGACATTCACCGCTTTCTGGAAGGATTCGGAACCGATGCCGGCGCGCGGATAGAACAGGTAATCGACGGCGATGCCGAGCTTGTTGTACTCGGCCATGTGCTCATGCATCTTGCGGCAGTAACCGCAGTCGATGTCGGTGAACACGGTAATGCGGTATTTCGGCTTGGCTGGGGCGAAGCTGATTTTTTGTGCGGCCGGAACGGCGGCCAAGATGATGCGGCGCTCTCCCGCCTCGCTGGCCTCGGTCAGATTGGTGCGCGTATTCAGGTCGATGATCGATCCCTGGAACAACAGTTTGCCGTCGTTGCTGACGTACAGGATCTGGCCATCGACCACCACTTCTTTCACACCGGCCAGTGGCGAAGGCCGGATGGCGGTGATGTTCACATTCGGCACGACATTGGTCAGCGACTGACGGATGGCGGCATCACCGGCAGCAGCCGGAGCGGCGGCGGGTTTCTTGGCCGGCGCCGGGGCGGTGCTCTGGGCACATGCCGGCAGACTGAACAGCATCAGGGACACCAGCAGGATTCTGGGAAAGCGCATGGGTTTCAGGTCCGATTTCAACAGGGATTTATTGTGCCACAGCCCATGTGAACGCCGCGAAAGCGTTGGATGGGCGGTTGCGCGGATGCGATGAACGGCTCAACCGCGCGGGTGGTGGGCGCGGTGCATTTTCTTCAGGCCCTCTTTGGCGATCAGGGTGTAGATCTGGGTGCTCGACAGCGAACTGTGCCCGAGCAGCATCTGCAGGGCGCGCAGATCGGCGCCGTGGTTGAGCAGATGGGTGGCGAAACTGTGCCGCAGCACATGCGGACTGACCCGCGCCGGATCGACCCCGGCCGTTTGCGCGCGGCGCTTCAGGGCCGTCCAGAACTGCTGACGGGTCATCGCTTGGCCGGCCGCATCGACGAACAGCACAACCACCGAACGTTTGCCGACCCGGGCCGGGCGCACCTGCTGCAGATAGCGTTCCAGCCAGTGCTGGGCTTCTTCGCCGATCGGCACCAACCGTTCCTTGCTGCCCTTTCCCATCACCCGCAACAGGCCCTGGCGCAGATTGACCGCCGCCGCCGGCAAATCGACCAGCTCGGTCACGCGCAGGCCGCAGGCATACATCAGTTCCAGCATGGCGCGCAGGGTAATCTGTTCCGGCGCCTCGCCGGCATCGGCGCGCAGCAGCGCTTCCACCTGCGATTCGGACAGCGCCTTGGGCACCGGTCGCGGCAGGCGCGGCATATCCAACAGGCGGGTCGGATCCTCGCTCATGGCCCCACTGCGTTTTTTCAGCGCGTAGAACCCCCGAAGACTCGACAGCAGCCGGGCATTGCTTTTGGCGGCATAGCCCTGGCTCACCCGCCAGCTCAGGTAATCGAACAGATCGGCCTGCGTGGCGGCATCGAGACCTTTGCCGCGAGTTTCCAGAAAACCGGCCAGGCCCAGCAGATCGCGCCGGTAGCCGGCCAACGTGGCAGTCGACAGGCCATGCTCGGCCCACAGACGCTCGAGCGCGGCCTCCACCTGCTGCACGGTTCCGGCATCGACGGCAGCGCGGGTGCGGGCGCGCTGGCGGATGGCATTGGTTTTGGCACTCATGCCGAAAGCTTAGCGCGGATGCCGCTTCACCGCTATGCTAATGCACATGTCCGAATCTCCTGTCCGTATCTCCGCCGTTCCCGCCGTGTTGGGCTGGCGCCTGTTGGCACTGGTCTACGACCTGGTAATCTCGATCGCGTTCCTGTTCGCGGTCAGCGCCCTGTCCTTGGCGGTGAAGCCGGACCATCGCCCGGTCGAACCCGGCACGCTCGGCGCATTGGTGGTGTTCATCGCACTCTGGGCCGCGATCGGCGCCTACGCGGTGGTGTCCTGGCGGCGCGGCGGACAGACCATCGGCATGAAGCCCTGGCGCCTGCAGGTCGTCACCGCCGAAGGCGGTCGGCCGACCCGGAGCGCGCTGCTGATCCGTTACATGGTGATTAGTCTCAGCCTCGGTGCGGCGTTGTTATGGTGTCTGGTCGATGGCCAGCGCCGCGGCCTGCATGATCTGGCCGCCGGCACCCTGCTGGTGCGTCGTCAGGCTTAAATCCGTTTTGCCAGATAACCCCAGCACAGCGCGAACACGCTCAACGGCGCCAGCACATAGGCCAGGCGCACGTCGAACCGGTACACATCGGACAGACTGACGAACAGGCGCTCTAGCAGCATGGCACTGACGCCGACCACGATGCCGAGGAACAGGCTCTTGCCCAGGCCACCCGAGCGCAGCGAACCGAAGGCGAACGGCAGCACAGAAAGACACAGCAGCGCGATTTTGAACGGATAGAACCAGCGGCCCCAGTAGGCGGTAGTGAACACGCGGGCATCCAGCTTGTTGTGCTCGAGGTAATCGATGTTGCTGCGCAGTTCGCGCAGGCTCAGATTGCCCGGGCTGGAGAGCGTAGCTTCGAGCGATTCGTTGGTGATCTGGGTTTTCCAGGGAATCATGCCCATGCGCTCGAGCAGCACCGAATCCGGCTTGAAGGTGGTGCGCTGCACATCGTTGAGCTGCCAATGATCGGATTGGTTGCTGGCCGATTTGGCTTGGGTGATCGAGGCCAGCGCGCCGTCCTTGCCGAACCGGTACAAACGTACATCAGCCAGTTCCAGCCAGGCATTGCCGCCGCTGCCCTTGGCCGAACCGGAGCGGGCATTGAAATACAGGTCGCCGTCTTTGGCCCAGACGCCGGAGTAATGGGCCAAGGTTAACTTGCTGGCCTTGTGGGTGTTCAGGCTCATTGCCTGTTTTTCACTGGTGATGCCGATGGTCTCGTTGGTGATGATCATCGCCCCCGACAGCAGCACCGCCGGCAGCAGCGCGCCGATGGCGATCTGCAGGCGCGAGACACCGACCGAGGCCATGGCGATCAATTCGGATTTTCCGGCCAGCTGCCCCAGGCCCAGCAGTAGTCCGATCACCGACACCACCGGCAGCAGATCGTAGGCGCGGCGTGGCGTGGTGAACAGGGTGCTCAGCACCGCGTAATTCAGGGTGAAGCCGTTCTTGCCGATATCGAAAAAACTGTTATAGAAGGCGTTGATCAGATCGAATCCGAGCAGCACCAACCAGACCAGCGCGATGGTTTTCAGCACGCTCAGCGCCAGGTACTCGGTCATTTCCCGGCCGATGCGGTTCATGCAGGCAGCGCCAGCGGTTTCAGACGGCCGTCACGCCGGAACAGCCAGTAACTCAAGGCCGCCATCGGCAGCACCGCCCACCACAACCCGAGGAAGGACGGAATGCTGCCGTTGCCGAGCAGATAGGTGCCGGCCAGCAGGCTCAGCATGCCGAGCAGGTAGGCCATCACCGCGAACAGCACCAGACCGTATTGCGGCTGGCGGGGTTCGCTGCGCGCCAACGGAATGGCCAGCACGGTCAGGATGGCCGCGAACAAGGGCAAGGCGATGCGCCAGTGCAGTTCGGCCAGCGCCGCGGCATCACCGCGTTTGATCAAGGCCAGCGTACTCAGAGCATCGAGCTTGTTGGAGGGTTTGCTTTCGCTCGGTTCCGGCACCTTGATTTCGTTGACCTTGAACTGCACTTTGCGGAAATCACGGCGGCCGAGTTCGCCTTCCATACGGGTGCCGTCTTCCAGGCGCAACATGCGGGCGCCACCGACCAGACGCAGATCGCCCTTACTGGCGGTGATGATGTCGAGGCGGCCGTTGATTTCACGCTGCACGAACAGATTCTTGAACTGCCGGCCGTCGCGGCTGAGTTCGGTGACGAACAGGATGCCGGACTTGCCGGGCAGTTCCACGAAGCGTCCGGGTTCCAGACCGGAAATCAGGAAGCTGCGGTTGGCTTCTTCCACCATGTTCTTGGCTTTGTTGGCGGTGAACGGCACCAGCCACAGCGACGCGAAGGCGATCAGCAGCACCAGCGGCGCGGCAACCCAGAGCACCGGCTTGAGCAATTGCTGGCTACTGACGCCGACCGAGGCCAGCACCGCCATCTCACTGTCGGCATAGAGGCGGGCGATGCCCATCATCAGGCCGATGAACAGGGCCAGCGGCAGTACGAAACTGATGAAACGCGGCAGACGCAGGACCAGCAGCTGCAGCATCAGGCCGGCAGGTACCTTGCCCCGCGAAATTTCCGCGATCAGATCGGTCAGAAAGCCGCCCACGCTGATCAGGAACAGCACGGTCAGCACCGCGAACACCAGCTGGCTGAACTGTCTGAACAGGTAACGGTTGATCAGCGGCATCGGCACAGGCGGGGAAACTCGGTTCGGGATGAATTACAATAGCAGTTTACCATCATGCGTCCAGCCGGCGCCCGACCGAGAGAAGCCCCCATGGCCCTGCGTTTCCTGCCTTCCCAAAACCCCATTCACACCGATGCCAGCGATTGCATAGTGGTTGGCGCATTCAGTGATAAAACCTTCTCGCCCTCCGGTACGACGCTGGACGCTGCCACAGGTGGTCGCCTGAAGACGCTGGCCGAGCGCGGTGACATTTCCGGTAAGACCGGACAGACCGTGCTGCTGCAGGATGTGCCGGGCGTCGCCTCGGCGCGCGTGCTGGTGATTGGCTTGGGTGATCCGGAAAAATTCGCGGTGCCGCAGTATCTGAAAGCCGTCGCCGATGCCGTGCGCGCCCTGCGCAGCGGTCCGGTCAAAAGCGCGTACCTGACCCTCAGCGATCTTCCGATGAAAGGCCGTGACGCTGACTGGGCCGTGCGCCAGGCGCTGATTGCCGCCGATCACGCCGCTTATGAATACACCGCGACCCGCAGCAAGAAAGCCAGCGTGATCCTGAGCGAAGTCTCGGTGCTTGTGGCCGACGCCCAGATGAACGCCTTCCGCCAGGGCGAAGGCATCGCCGTCGGCATCCAGTTCACCCGCGAGCTGGGCAACCTGCCGCCGAACATCTGCAACCCGTCCTATCTGGCCGAACAGAGCCTGCAGATCGCCGCCGAGCACGACAATGTGACTTGCGATGTACTCGGCCGCGATGAAATGCAGGCGCTCGGCATGGGCTCGCTGCTGGCCGTGGCGCGCGGCTCGGCCAATCCGCCGAAACTGATCGTTTTGAAATACATCGGCGCCGGCGACGCCAAACCGCTGGCCCTGGTCGGCAAAGGCATCACCTTCGATACCGGCGGCATCAATCTGAAAGTCCAGGGCGGCATCGAGGAAATGAAATACGACATGTGCGGTGCCGCGTCCGTGCTCGGCACTTTCCTGGCCTGCGCCAAGCTGCAGCTGCCGATCAATCTGGTCACCGTGGTGCCGGCCGTTGAAAACATGCCGGACGCCGATGCGTATCGCCCGAGCGACGTACTGACCGCGATGAACGGCAAGACCATCGAAGTCGGCAACACCGACGCCGAAGGCCGTCTGATCCTGTGCGACGCGCTGACCTACGTGCAGCGTTTCGAACCGAAGGCGACCGTGGATGTGGCCACCCTGACCGGCGCCTGTATCATCGCGCTCGGCAAATACGCCGCCGGCCTGATGAGCAAGCACGACGATCTTTCCGAAGAACTGCTCGCCGCCGGCGAAACCGTGTTCGACCGCGCCTGGCGTCTGCCGCTGTGGGACGAATACCAGAGCCAGCTCGATTCCGTGTTCGCCGACATCTACAACATCGGCGGCAAGGGCGCGGGCGCCATCACCGCCGGCTGTTTCCTGTCGCGCTTCACCGAAGGCCAGCGCTGGGCACATCTGGACATCGCCGGCGTATCCAATGATGAAGGCCGTAAAGGCATGGCTTCCGGCCGTCCGGTCGGTCTGCTGAGCCAGTGGCTGCTCGACCAGGCCAAGCAGTGAGCATGGCTATCCGGGCTGACTTCTACATGATCGCGGGCAAGCCCGCGTTCGTGACGCAGCCCCTGCTGCTGGTGTGCAAGCTGGCCGAAAAGGCCGTGCAGTCCGGACAGCCCTGCCTGATCTTCTGCGAATCCGCCGAGCAGGCCGATTTCCTCGATGACCTGCTCTGGGAATTCGACGAGGATGCCTTCATTCCGCACCAGATCGTGGGCATGGAAGAAGATGAAGACATGGACGATACACCGATACTGCTCGTGCCGCCGGGCGTGGATGCCGACATGCGGGCGCTAGTCATCAATCTGCGTAATGTGCTGCCGCCGGCCGGCTACCAGCGCGTGCTGGAAATCGTTCCGGCCGAGGAAGCGGCGCGTGAACCGGCGCGCCAGCGCTGGCTGCAGTATAAACAGCTCGGGTTTGAGCTCAAGCGCAACGAGATGTAAACAAAATCCCCGCCAAAGCGGGGATTTTTTAGGCCAACAGGGCTTCGATGTCATCTACCGCTTTCGGCACGCCCTCGGTCAGACTCTCCGGGCCGTTTTTGGTCATCAGGATGTCGTCTTCGATACGGATGCCGATGCCCTGGTATTTGGCCGGCACGCCAGGCGTGCCGTGCGCGATGTATAGGCCCGGCTCGACGGTGAACACCATGCCCGCTTCCAGCAGCCGCGATTTGCCACCGAGTTTGTATTCACCCACATCGTGCACATCCAGCCCCAGCCAGTGACCGGTCTTGTGCATGTAGAATTTTTTGTAGGCTTCGCTGGTGATATTTTTCTTCAGCGTGCCTTTCAGTAGACCGAGCGACAGCAGGCCATCGGTCAGCACCTCGACCGCCGTGGCGTGGATGCTGTCGTACGGCACGCCGATGCGTGCATTGCGGATGCATTCGGTCTGCGCCGCCAGCACAACCTCATACAGCGCGCGCTGGGCGGCGCTGTAGGTTCCGGAAACCGGCCAGGTGCGGGTGATGTCGGAGGCGTACAGGGCGTACTCGGCGCCGGCATCGCACAGCAGCAGATCGCCTTTTTTCACCGGCGCGTTGTTGGCACGGTAATGCAGCACGCAAGCATTCGGGCCGCTGCCGACGATCGGCTCGTAGGCGGCCATGGCATTGTTGCGCCGATATACCTGCTGCAGTGCGGCCTCCACTTCATATTCGAAGCGGGCATGGCGGCTGGCCTGCATGGCGGCAATCTGCGCCTCGACGGCGATATCCGCGCTTCTGCGCATCAAGGCGATTTCGCCGGTGCTCTTGAACAGGCGCAGCTCATCGAGCAGGTGGCCGAGCTCGAGGAATTCATGCGGCGGTTCGGCGCCCAGACGCTTCTGCGCACGCACCCGGTTCAACCAACCCATCAGCGCCAGATCGAAATCGGCATCGCGACCGTAGTGGTAATGCACACGCGAACGGCCTTCAAGCAAGCCAGGCAGGATGTCGTCCAGATCGGTGATCGGGTAGGCATCATCCACTTTCAGGCCATCGACCGCGCCTTCCGGGCCCAGACGTGGGCCATCCCAGGCTTCCTTTTCGGCATCGCGTTCGCGGCAGAACAGCAGGCATTCGCCCTGCCGCCGGCCGGGCACCAGCACCAGCACCGCTTCGGGTTCGTTGAACCCGGTCAGATACCAGAAATCGGAATCCTGCCGGAACGGATAGGCGGTGTCCTTGCTGCGCAGGCGCTCCTTGGCGGCCGGAATGATCAGGATGGCACCTTCATCGGCAAGGGCCATCAGCCGGCGGCGGCGTTTGACGAACTCGGAGACGGCGATCATCAGTTCAGACGCTGGCGGGCGCGGCGGTTGACCACGCGTTCGTTGTAAAGCAGTACGGCCGCCACGCGGATGTATTCGCAGACCTCGATGAGTGCTTCTTCATCGGCGTCGGAATCCTCATAGTTGAGGTCGGAAGCGGCGATCTTGGCCAGATCCTGCAGGGCTTCATCGGCTTCGTCAGACAGCGGCTGTGTCGGCGTGGGTACCACGCCGAAACCGCCGAGGAAGCCCTGGCACCAGTCGACCATGGCCGGACCGCGCTCGGACACCGGCTTGTCATCGTCGGGCAGCAGCAGGTCGAATTCGAAATCCATGACGTCGCCGGCCAGCTGTTCGCTGACCGCCTCAAAGAAATCGGCGAGCACCGAATCTGGCTCGGCCTGACCGTCCAGTTCGGCGTCGGTCAAGGCATAAGCCAACCAGTTTTGCGACGTCAGTTCAGCGCCGGCACACAGGCATCCCGATAAAGCACCATGCAGTTCGGCCGCGGAAATCGGAATACGCAGATCTCCAAGCGCGGTCTGGATGGCATCGTAATCGGGCATGGTGGTGGACATCCGGCCGCTCCTTTTTGCGCCTAGTGTAGCAAACGACTAGAGTACCGGCGCGGGCTTGACGAAGCCGGCATTGCCATCTAGGGTATGGACATGAGTTTATTCCCCGACCACTCCCAGCAGATCCAGGATTTGGCCCAGCGTCTCGACCGCCTGCTGGAGGCGACCGTCCGTCAGGCTGCCGAAAACGCCGGCCTGAAACAGCAGCTCGAGCAACTGACCGGCGAACGCAATGTCCTGCAGGGCAAGAACGAGCTGGTCCGCCACCGGGTCGAAAGCATGCTCGGCCGCCTCAACGACATGGAGCGCAGCGATGACCGGTAATATCGTCACCATCAAGGTACTGGACCGCGACTACAGCGTCGGTTGCCCGTCGGATCAGGCCGACAGTCTGCATGCCGCCGCCAAACTGCTGGATGCCCAGATGCGGGAGATTCAGGGCGGCAACAAAACCGTGAGCCTGGAACGCGTTGCCGTGTTGGCGGCGCTGAACATCGCGCATGACCTGCAGATCCTGAAGGACGGCCGTGCCAAATCGGATGCCGTCATCGGCCGCAACCTCGGCGACATGAACCGCAAACTGGACGATCTGTTCGACAGTCTTCCGCGCTGACCGCGCCGTCATGCCTTCGCGCTATAATGACATTGCGTCCTCTGCCGTGTTCGACAGCGTGCTCAACATTAGCCCTTGACCCATAAACACGACCCGGGAGTCGCTCGAACCGTCGGTGTGCATGTCCGCCAGAGTTGCGGAAAGCCTGAAGACGGCAAGGCGACACCCACTTGATCCCAGGGATCAAGGTCGTTGGCAGGCATCGGCATGGTGGAGGACTCCTTATTCCGGGACCGGGCATGCGCCAAGCACTGCGACAGCACCTCAAAGCCAAACGCCTGCGCATTGCGCCGACCGCGCGCATGGCCGCTGCCGAAGTGGTGGCCGTCAGCATTCTGGAACACCTGCCCGCCTCCGGCGGTTATCTGGCCGGCTACTGGGCCACCGGCGGCGAGCTGCCTCTGCACGTGCTGCAGCTGCGCCTGCCGGCGAACTGGATCTGGTGCCTGCCGGTGGTGTTGCCGGCAAAAAAACTCGGCTTCGCGCCCTGGCGCGGCGGTGATGCGCTCGGCAACAACCGTTACGGCATCCCTGAGCCGATGTTCTCAGCTGATGCCTGCCTGAAACCGGAAGACCTGCACGCCGTGATTCTGCCGGTTCTGGGATTCACCGCCGACGGGCTTCGTCTGGGCATGGGCGGCGGCTACTACGACCGCAGCTTTGCCTTCCGCAAACAGGCTAAGGCCCCGCCACTGCTGATCGGGGCCGCATACGCCGCGCAGGAAACCGATGAGCTGCATATGCAGGACTGGGATGTGCGCCTGGATGCCGTGGCCACCGAGCGCGGCTGGATTGATTGTATTCCCGAGGAAAACCCGTAATGCGCTACTGGCTGATGAAATCCGAACCCGATGTCTTTTCCATTGACGACCTGGCGAAGGTCGGGCAGGAACCCTGGAGCGGCGTGCGCAATTACCAGGCACGCAACTTCATGTGGAAGGACATGCGCGTCGGCGATGGCGTGTTCTTCTATCACTCCAACGCCAAGGTGCCCGGCGTCGTCGGTCTGGCGAAAGTGGCCAGCGCCGCTTACCCGGATCCAACCCAGTTCGATCCGGACTCGGATTACTTTGATCCGAAAGCTACGCCGGACAAACCGCGCTGGTTTCTGGTCGATGTCGCGTTCGAACGCCGGCTGAAACGCGAACTGAGTCTGGACGAACTGAAAACGCATACGCTGGCGCTCGGCGATTTCGCTCTGCTCAACCGCGGCAACCGCCTGTCCATCGTGCCGGTCAGCAAAACGCAATGGCAGACCATCCTCAAACTGGAAAAAAACAAATGACCCCCGAACAAGGCAAACAGGCTTCGGCCGAACGCGCCCTCGAATATGTGCAGGACGGCAGCATCGTCGGTGTCGGCACCGGCTCGACGGTCGCTTACTTCATCCAGGGCCTCGGCCGCATCAAGCACCGCATCGAAGGCGCGGTCTCGAGCTCGGAACAGAGCACGAAACAGCTGAAGGAGCTCGGCATTGCCGTGCTCGATCTGAACGCCTCCGGTCCGCTCGGTCTATATGTCGACGGGGCCGACGAATGCGATCCACATAAGCGCCTGATCAAAGGCGGCGGCGCGGCCCTGACCCGCGAGAAAATCATTGCAGCGGCCAGCTCACAGTTCATCTGCATCGTGGACCCCTCGAAACTGGTACCGGTACTGGGCCGCTTTCCGGTGCCGGTGGAAGTGATTCCGATGGCGCGCTCGCATGTCGCCCGTGAAATAGTCAAGCTCGGCGGCCAGCCGATCTGGCGCGAAGGCGTGGTCACCGACAACGGAAACTGGATTCTCGACGTGCACGGCTGGTCGATTACCGACCCGGTGAAACTGGAAAGCGATCTGAACGCCATTGTCGGCGTGGTCACCAACGGCCTGTTTGCGGTGCGACCGGCCGATCTGGTCATCGCCGGTGGCGAGGTCCACGCATGAATTGCCGCACCAATGAATTCGTCCGGCATTTAATAAAAAACCCGCCTTCCGGCGGGTTTTTCGTTTGCAGCGTGAAGCCGATTAACGTTTCGAGAACTGGGTCGCGCGACGGGCTTTGCGCAGACCGACTTTCTTACGTTCCACTTCACGGGCATCGCGGGTCATCAGGCCGGCTTTGCGCAGATCGGATTTCAGGGTGTCGTTGTATTCCACCAGGGCGCGGGCGATGCCCAGACGGATGGCGCCGGCTTGACCGGTGATGCCGCCGCCTTCGACCGTCACATTGACGTCGAACTGCGCGGTGGTCTGGGTCAGTTCCAGCGGTTGACGGACGATCATGCGCGAGGTTTCGCGGCCGAAGAATTCGTCAATGGCGCGACCGTTGATCACAATGTTGCCCGAGCCCTTGCGCAGGAACACGCGGGCGGTGGAGGATTTGCGGCGACCGGTGCCGTAGTTTTGCTGAACAGCCATGATGATTTACCTGTAGGTCTTTCAGATGTCCAGCGCTTGCGGCTGCTGGGCGGTGTGGGGATGCTCGGAGCCTTTGTAGACTTTCAGCTTCTTGAATATGGCGCGGCCGAGTGGGTTCTTCGGCAGCATGCCCTTGACCGCGGTTTCAATCACGCGTTCCGGGTGGGCGGCCAGAGCCTGCGACAGGTTTTCCGACTTCATGTTGCCGATGTATCCGGTGAAACGGTAGTACATCTTGTCCTGAAGCTTCTTGCCGGTGACGGCGACCTTCTCGGCGTTGATCACGACGATGTAATCACCGGTGTCCACATGCGGGGTGAACACGGGCTTGTGCTTGCCGCGCAGGCGACGGGCGAGTTCCGAGGACAAACGACCGAGAGTCTTGCCGCTGGCATCTACGATGTACCAGTCTTGCTGAACGGTTTCGGGTTTGGCGCTGACGGTCATGGCTTTCATGACGGGCTCCAACAAAATCAAGTGAATAAGAAGCGGAATGATAACCCGAATTCCGGACCCGCGCAAGCCCTTGTACGTCCCGTGTTAGGATTTGAGCCATGGCTTTCCCCCTGAAATCCCCGGCCCGCGCCGATCTGGCCCGGCAGTGCGTGAAATGCGGCCTGTGCCTGCCGCACTGCCCGACTTACGCCCTGGCCGGCATGGAGGCGGAGTCACCCCGCGGCCGCATCGCGCTGATGGCCGATTTGGCTGAAAATCCCGGTCAAACCGGCGATTTCAAGCACTTGGACGCCTGTCTGGGATGCCGGCGTTGCGAGACCGCCTGTCCTGCCGATGTGTCCTATGAGCGGCTTCTGGTCGAAACGCGCATCGCGCACCCGCCGGGGCTTGATTGGCGGCAAAAGGCGGCGTTGTGGCTGACGGCGCATAAATTGCTGCTGAATGGCGCCTTGGATTTGTACCGCAAGGTCTTTCCCTTGCTTCCGGCATCATGGCGGCCCCTGCCCCGGCCGGCGCCAGCGTGCACTCCGGCGGCGGCACGCAGCCAGAATGCGATCTTCATCGGCTGTATCGCGGACCGTTACGAGCAAAATGCGCGCATGGCATTCCTGCAGCTGTTGCAGGCCGCGGGCGGTGATGCGGGCATCCCGGATGCCCAAGGCTGCTGCGGCCAAGCCGCCCGCCATGCCGGTCAAGCCGGCCGCGCAGCAAGCCTTGCCGCCGCCAACCAAAGCGCATTCTCCGGCTACGCGCAGGTGCTGGTTCTGGCCAGCGGATGCCGCAGTGCCTTGCAGGACAGCGTCGGTGTTCCGGTCATGGATGCCATGGCGTATCTGGCCGACCGCGCGGAAAAGCTGCAGTTCCGCTCCGCCGAAGGCAGGCATGTGGCGCTGCATATTCCGTGCACGGCCGCGTTCCATGATTCGGCGCAAGTGACGCGCCTGCTGCTGTCACGGATTCCCGATCTGCAAGTCAGTGTATTGCCGGATGCCGGTTGCTGTGGCGGCGCCGGTCTGCATCAGCTCGGTAGCCCGGAACGTGCCGTCGCCCTGCGCGCGCCGGTTCTTGCGGCCATTCCGGAAAGCGCGGAACTGCTGCTGTCAGCCAATATCGGTTGCCGTCTGCATCTGTCCGGCGGCCGCGCGGTTCAGCACCCGCTCGAATTCATGGCACACTATCTGGCATGACTTTCCAACGCCACACGTCGCCGCTCGACCGCATTCTGGGTGAATTTCAGCACGCCCTGAACACCACCGCAGGCGTGGTCACCCGTTCGACCGATGGACCGGCGGCGCGCGCCAACCCGGCCGCCGACGCCCGAGATTTGGAAATGTCTCCGGCGCAGATCCGGCACAGCGCCGGACTGATGCGCATCAATCATACCGGTGAAGTCTGTGCCCAAGCCCTGTATCTGGGTCAGGCTCGGGTCGCCGAAAGCGCGCAGACGCGGGCGCAACTGCTGCACGCCGCCGATGAAGAAGCCGATCACCTGGCCTGGTGCGATGCCCGCCTGAAAGAACTCGACAGCCGGCCCAGCCTGCTCAATCCGATCTGGTATCTCGGTAGCTATGCCATCGGACTCTGCGCTGGTTTGAAGGGCGATGGCTGGAATCTGGGCTTCGTGTCGGAAACCGAACGCCAGGTGGAAGCCCATCTGGTCGAGCATCTGGATACCCTGCCGCCAGAAGACCTGCGCAGCCGCACCATTCTGGCGGTCATGAAGGCTGATGAAATCCGCCATGCCGAACATGCAGAACATCACGGCGCACGCAAGCTGCCGCCGCCCATACCGGCATTGATGGCCCTGTCGTCACGGCTCATGAAGGCCGTCGCCTATCGGCTCTGAATACGGAAACCCCCGCAATCGCGGGGGTTTCTCATGAAAGCAACAGCCATTCAGTCGGCCAGATTGCGGCCGTGGTAGAGCTCTTCGATTTCACGACGGACCTGAAGTTCGATGCGTTGGCGGTCCTTGAAGCTGAGGCTCTTGGCCTTGCCTTCGAACAGGTAGGTGTCGAGGTCGAACTCCTTGACATGCATCTTGGTGTGGAACAGGTTCTCCTGATACACGTTGACGTCCATCATCTCGTAATGCGCCTTGATGTCCTTGGTCAGGAATTCCTGGATGGAATTGATCTTGTGGTCGATGTAGTGCTTCTTACCCTTGATGTCGCGGGTGAAGCCACGCACGCGGTAGTCGGTGACCACGATGTCAGAATCGAAGCTCTCGATCAGGTAATTCAGTGCCTTCAGGGGTGAAATCACGCCGCAGGTGGCCACATCGATATCGGCACGGAAGGTCGCGATGCCGTTGTGCGGATGCGTTTCCGGATAGGTGTGCACGGTGATATGCGACTTGTCCAGATGCGCCACCACGGCATCCGAAATCAATTCCTTGCCGGCGGCCTTCTTGTCGATGACCGGCTCCTCGGAAATCAGGATGGTAACCGAGGCGCCCTGCGGATCGTAATCCTGACGCGCCACATTGAGGATGTTGGCGCCGATGATGTTGGCCACTTCTGTCAGGATTTGGGTCAGGCGCTCGGCATTGTAAACCTCATCGATATACTCGATATAACGCTGACGCTGGTCTTCCGACGCGGCGTAGCAGATGTCATAAATATTGAAACTCAAGGATTTCGTCAGATTGTTGAATCCTTGCAGGCGCAACCGGGGCAGAGGCTTGACCAATGCAGTATTCCTTGGAAATGAGTGGCGGTGAGGCGCAATTATCGGACATCTGAACCCAAATGCAAGCATTTTTCCCCCGTAAAGTGCTTGGCACTTGAGCTGAGTGGTACTCAGAGGGTATTCTTAATGCTAGTAATTCACATTTCGGAAAGCCATGACTGAGCTCATCGGGACCGTCTCTGTATACCCATTTGAACCGGTGAAAACCGAGCTGGTGCTGGATAAAGTTGCCCTAAAGGCCTTCCTGAGCCACACCCACAAGCACCACTATCGGGCGAAAACGGATGTTTTCCGCCCCGGCGATCCGGCAGGTACCCTGTTCTATGTCATCAGCGGTTCGCTGACCATCAACACCGAAGAGCCGGATGGCCGCGAACTGGTGCTGGGCTACGTCAACCC
>Ga0102812_10001439_pt1 | contig 16488 bp, 11 predicted proteins | sample ColrivemetaGS713_FD_79334 | JGI IMG/M metagenome (GOLD analysis project Ga0102812, IMG submission 79334) | Estuarine microbial communities from the Columbia River estuary - Flood tide ETM metaG S.713 | ecosystem: Environmental > Aquatic > Marine > Intertidal zone > Estuary | place: USA... | reverse complement strand
TTACATTTAATTGATAATCATTTAAGATTTCACGCAATGCTTGAGGTCCTCTTTTACTTGGAATTTTTAAAACTTTAGCTGCAATTCTTCCTTCTCCATTTCCTAAAACACCACCACCTAACAGCACTTGTAAAGCTGGAGCGACATAATTCCCTGATTTAATAGACATTCCTTGAAATCCAATATGGGCCATTGTATGCTGCCCACAAGAATTCATACAACCACTAATTTTTATGGTTATATCTTTATTATTGGCATATTGAGGGTATTCAGTTTTTAACACTTTTTCTAACTCAGCTGATATTCCCGTACTACTTGCTATCCCTAAATTACAAGTATCAGTTCCCGGACAAGATGTAATATCTAAAGTACTATTGTAACCAACTTCAGCAAAACCTAATTTTTGTAATTCAATGTAAAAAAATGGTAACAATTCATTTTTTACATGGCGAATTAATATATTTTGACGTAAGGTTAAACGGATTTCATTTCCTGCGTAATTTTTTATTAAATCTGCTAAAATTCTAGCTTTATCTGTGTAAAAATCTCCTAAATGAACTTTTATTCCAATTGCACTTAACCCTTCTTGTTTTTGCTCAATTACATTTGATAATTTCCAAGCTTCAAAAGCTTTTTGATCTTCAATTTCTACTGAAGGAATTTCAACAAGAGATATATCTATTATATTGTTAAAACCTGTTGTATTAATTGGGAATGATGTTACTGATAATGCCTTGTGCTCATCTTCAACCAATTTTATAAAAGCATCAAAACCAATATCTTTTATTAAGAATTTTAAACGAGCTTTGGCTCTTTTAGAACGTTCACCATACCTATCGAAAACACGTAAAACAGCTTCAGTAATTGGAATAATTTTATCAGCTTCAATAAACTCAAACATAGTGTCTGCCAATCTAGCTTGCGAACCTAATCCACCTGCAACCATTACTTTAAACCCAACAACACCATCTTTAATTTTTGCAATAAATCCTAAATCGTGCATAAAACTTAACGCAGTATCTTCATCAGTTCCAGAAAAAGAAATCTTGAATTTTCTACCTAATTCCTGACAAATTGGATTTCGTAAAAAGAATTGGAAAGTTGCATGTGCAAATGGCGAAACATCAAAAGGCTCGTCCTTATCTATACCAGCAGTTTCAGACGCCGTAACATTTCTAACGGCGTTTCCACAAGCTTCACGAAGTGTAATATCATCTTTTTCAAGTTCAGACCAAAGTTCAGGAGTTCTATCTAAACTCACATGGTGAATTTGAATATCTTGACGTGTAGTAATATGTAATCTTCCCCTAGAATACTCATCAGATACGTTTGCAATTCTGTGCAATTGTTCACTCGTTAATTTTCCATAAGGTAACTTAATGCGAATCATTTGAACACCCAATTGACGTTGCCCATAAACTCCACGTGCTAAACGTAAACTTCTGAACCGTTCTTCATCAATTTTCCCTTCGTAAAATAAACTGATTTTTTTCTCTAAGTCAATTATATCCTTAGCCACGATCGGATTTTCGATCTCGGTTCTAAAACTTTGCATTGTATTTGATTTTTTTAGTTAGTAAAAAACTTCTTAAAATAATTCATAAAACATCAGTCTGAACATAATTCTGAAAGACATAATTTCCTTGAAACAAATTATGAAGACTTCAAAAAACACTTCAACGAGTTCAGTTTGATCTAAACTAAATATTAAATAGTTTCTTAATTAATTTATTGTATGCTTTTGATTTTCTTTTATTTAATTACTCAATAAATCCAACGCCAACAGTACTATTGCTTTGTGGGTCTATTAAAATAAATGCCCCGTTTGTTCTGTGCTCTTTAAAAGCATCAAAAAATATTGGTTTATTTAATTGGAAAGAAACTGATGCAATGTCATTCATTTGCAAACCAGTAACTCCTGTTTCAACACCTGAATAATCTGGATTTATTTTGTTGTTAATGACACTTACTTTTGCTAATACCTTATTTACTCCGTGCTGTAAAACATATTTTGAACCTGAAACTAATTGCTTAGCATCCATCCAAGAAATTGTGGCTGTAAATTTTTTATCGATAGTAGGCAGTTCATTTTCTTTTACGATCATATCTCCTCTACTAACATTTACATCATTTTCTAATGTGATTGTAATGGAAGATCTACGTGCAGCTGTTTCATATTTTTTATCATAAAAATAAATTTCTTTAACCTTAGTTCTTGTTTGTGAAGGAAGTACCACAACTTCATCACCAACACTAATATTACCGCCATAAACTTTACCAGCATACCCTCTATAATCATGATATTTTTCTGTTTTAGGACGAATAACATATTGAACAGGGAAACGTGTTCTACCTCTATTATAAATATCTGCAGTATCAATTTTTTCTAAATGCTCTAGTAAAGTTTTACCATTAAACCAGTCCATTTTATCAGATTTTTCTACAACATTATCTCCTTTTAATGCACTTACAGGAATAAATGTAATTTGCTGATCTTCATAATCACTTTTATCAACTAATTTTTGAAAATCTGCCTTAATTTCGTTGTACCTTTCTTCTGAAAAATCAACTAAATCCATTTTATTTACTGCCACAATTACATCTTTAATTCTTAATAAATTATTGATGAAAAAGTGACGATATGTTTGTTCAATTACTCCATGACGAGCATCAATTAAAATAATTGCGGCTTGAGAAGTAGAAGCTCCTGTAACCATATTTCTTGTATATTCAATGTGACCTGGAGTATCTGCTATGATATAACTTTTTGTTGCGGTTGAAAAATAAATATGTGCTACATCAATCGTAATTCCTTGTTCGCGTTCAGCCACAAGACCATCAGTCGCTAAAGAAAAATCTAAATAATCATATCCTTTTTGCTTACTACTGCGTTCAATTGCTTCTAATTTATCTGATGTTAATGATTTTGTATCGTACAATAATCTTCCAATTAAAGTACTTTTACCATCATCTACACTTCCTGCTGTTGCTATTTTTAAAACTTCCATTTTATTCTTTGTATCTTGTATTTGGTATCAAGTAGCTGGTATTTAAAATTCTCAAACGTTGTATCTGGTACTTGCTACTCAATACCTGATACTTTATTTTTTAAAAGTACCCTTGTTGTTTGCGTTCTTCCATTGCTGCTTCAGAACGTTTATCATCTATTCTGGCACCTCTTTCGGAAATACTTGAATCTCTAATTTCTGAAACCACTTCACTTATTGTAGTTGCATAAGAAGCTACTGCTGCTGTACAACTCATATCGCCAACAGTTCTAAATCTAACTATTCGTTCCTCTACAATTTCTTCATCGTCTTTATATACAAATTCTGATGCTGACCAGATTAAACCATCTCGCACAAAGGTTTCTCTTGGATGTGAAAAATAGATAGAAGGAATTTCCAAATCTTCTCTTTCAATATATGTCCAAACATCTAATTCTGTCCAGTTTGAAATTGGAAAAACACGAACGTTTTGTCCAAAATCAATTTGACCGTTTAACATATCGAATAATTCAGGACGTTGATTTCTTTCATCCCATTGCCCAAAATCATCACGAACAGAGAAAATACGCTCTTTTGCTCTTGCTTTTTCTTCATCTCTGCGAGCACCACCTATACAAGCATCAAATTTAAATTCTTCAATTGCATCTAATAAAGTGGTTGTTTGCAACATATTTCTACTTGAATATCTTCCTGATTCTTCTTTTACTTTACCTTGATCTATAGAATCTTGTACATTTCTAACAATAAGTTCTAATCCTAATTCTTCAACCAATCTATCTCTAAATTCAATTGTTTCAGGGAAATTATGACCGGTATCAATGTGCATTAATGGAAAAGGAATTTTTGCTGGATAAAATGCCTTTTGAGCCAATCTTACCAATGTTATAGAATCTTTTCCTCCAGAAAATAATAATACTGGTTTTTCAAATTGAGCGGCAACCTCTCTAAAAATATAAATTGCTTCATTCTCAAGGGCGTTTATTTGAACTGTTTCTGTCATCTTATTTTTTTTATGAATGCAATCCACATTCTCTATTTGATAATACTTTTGTTGGATCGAAATATTTAAACTCGTTTGGTAAATTATTTTCTTCTAAATAAGCATCTAATTGTTCATCTGTCCAATGGTAAAATGGACTTACTTTTAAAACTCCATCTTTACTTAAAGAAACCACATCAATACTGTTTCTAAATGCCGTTTGACCACTTCTTATATTTGTAAACCAAACATCTGGTTTGTGTTCTTGCATTGCTCTGTTAAAAGGCTCCAACTTTACTTGTTTAGTAAAAATTGCATGTTGTGGATCTTCAATTTGAGGAATCCCCATAATAGAATCCCTGTAAGCTGATGTTTGCTCTGGGACATATAAATGCACATTTAACCCTAATGAATTTATTAATTCATTTGCATGTTTATATGTTTGTGGTGTATTGTACCCTGTATCACACCAAATTACTTTTAAATCTTGTTCAACTTTTGTACAAGCAAATAATATCGCAACTTCATATGGTCTAAAATTTGTTGTAACCAAAGGTTTTTTTGCAACGCTAATTGCCCAGGCAATAATTTGCTCTGGAGTTTTTCCTTGCAATTCTAAATTTATTTTTTCAATATCTAAATTTCTCATTATTTTCCCCATTTTATAATATTCCAAACTCTTTCATGAAAAAAGTACAATATCATTTTAGTAACTAATTCAATTGTTCCTATTGAGAGAGCTAATGCAATCTGACCAGTAATAAACCAAGAAATAATTATGGTATCAATTGTGCCAACAACTCTCCAACTAATAGCTTTAACCACACTACGTACTGGTTTTTCTGAAGATTTCGACTTGCCATAATTATCAGCAGGTTTATTCTTATCTGAAATAAAAATTTGATCGAATATCATTCTATAATTGTTTAACGTTGCAAACATACCATTTTTTTATTACCCTAGCAACTCGATAGACTAATAGATTAATATTTTTGTAACATTTATGATTTTCTTAAAAAAGGTTGTCATTTTTTAACTATTTAGCGCTTGATTAATATCCTTAAGTATATCATCCACATTTTCCAAACCAACAGATATTCTAACTAAACCTGGAGTAATACCCGCAGCTGAGCGCTCTTCTTCACTTAGTTTACTATGTGTGGTTGATGCTGGATGTGTTACAATTGTACGAGTATCTCCTAAATTTGCAGATAAGGAGCACATTTTAATCGCATTTAAAAAATTCCTACCCGCTTCAATACCACCTTTTAATTCAATTGCAATAATATTTCCTCCTAATTTCATTTGCTTTTTGGCAATTTCATATTGAGGATGAGAAGTTAAAAATGGGTATTTTACTTTTGAAACCGATGAGTTACTTTCTAATCCCTTAGCAATGGTTAAAGCATTTTCACAATGTTTCTCTACCCTAACGGCTAAAGTTTCTAAACTTTTACTAAGCACCCAAGCATTAAAAGGTGCCAATGCTGGTCCGGTATTTCGTGAAAATAAATAAATTTCTCTCACCAAATCAGTATTTCCAACAACTACTCCACCTAATACACGACCTTGTCCATCCATTAATTTAGTTGCGGAATGCACAACCAAATCTGCCCCAAATTTTATTGGTTGCTGAATATAAGGAGTAGCAAAACAATTGTCTATAATTAATATTAAATTATACTTTTTGGCAATTTTTCCCAACAATTCTAAATCTATAATATCAACTCCAGGATTTGTTGGAGTTTCGGCATATAAAACTTTTGTTGAAGGTTTTATTAAACTTTCAATTTCAGAAGGATTATTAATATCAAAATAGGAAGTTTCAATATTCCATTTTGGAAAGTATTTTGTAAATAATGCGTGTGTTGACCCAAAAACTGAACGTGCAGAAACTATATGATCTCCACTATTTAACAATGCAGCAAAAGTTGAAAAAATAGCAGCCATTCCTGTTGCAAATGCATATCCATCTTCAGCACCTTCCATTTTCAATACTTTTTCAACAAATTCGGTTGTATTAGGATTGCTAAAACGAGAATAAATGTTTCTAATTTTCTCTTCAGTAAATGAAGATCTCATATCTTCAGCATCTTCAAAAACAAAACTTGAAGTTACATACATGGGTGTTGAATGTTCTTGAAAATGAGAACGTTCTAATTGCGTTCTTATAGCATCTGTTTCAAATTTATTCTCGCTCATTATTATTGTTATTTATTTCCGATTCTAAAACAGTGCAATAAGTTTAATGTGCTTTTTTAAAATCATTATTTAATTTTCTTATTTGTGAAATTACTGTCTTCGAAAAGCTCAGGCTGATAACTTCAATTTTAATTCTTTTCAGCTAATCTCAAAATATCTCCAAAAACACCTCTTGCAGTTACAGCGGCTCCTGCTCCAGCACCTTGAATTACAATTGGCTTTTCGCCATAAGATTCTGTAAATACTTCAAAAATTGCATCAGCTCCCTGAATTTGTCCTAAAGCACTGTTTGAAGGAACTGAAATTAATTTTACTTCGAGCACTCCTTTATCTTTTTGTAAATCTCCAGATAAATCACCAATATACCTTAATACATGACCTTCTTTTTGGTTGTCTTTAATATTTTGATAATAAGCATCCATTTCATCTAATTTATTTAAAAATTCTGCAGCAGTACCTTCCCTTAAATTCTCAGGAATTAAATTTTCAATTTTAACATCAACAAACTCATTTTGCAAATCAAGTTCACGCGCTAAAATTAACAGTTTTCTTCCAACATCATTTCCACATAAATCTTCACGTGGATCTGGTTCTGTAAATCCATTATCAATTGCTTCTTGCAATACTTCACTAAAAAGTCTGTTTTGAACTGAATAATTATTAAACAAATAGCTTAAAGAACCAGAAAACACACCTCTAATTCCTGTAATATTTTCTCCTGAATCGTGTAATAGCTTAATGGTATCAATTAAAGGCAAACCTGCTCCAACATTGGTTTCATATAAATAAGCTTTCTTATTTTCTTTCAGCTTTTTACGCAATTCTTTGTAAAAAGTATAATTTAATGTATTTGCAATTTTATTTGAAGAAATTAAATCGAACCCATTTTCAACTAAATCTATATAGTTTTTAACAAACTCACTACTTGCGGTGTTATCTATAGCTATTAAATTTTCTAGGTGAAACTTTTCAGCATATTCCAAAATATTTTGAACACTATTTTCAACATCACTTTTTTCTAAATCCTTTTCCCAATTTTCAGAGACACCATTTTTACTCAATAATACTTTTGATGAATTTGCAACAGCAAAAACATTTAAATTTATATTTTTCCTTTTTATAATATTTTCTCTACTTTTTAAAATCTGATTAATAAGCGTTCCACCAACTATACCTTTACCAAAAATAGCAATGTTTACATTTTTAGAAACTCCAAAAATTTCACCATGAATAACATTCACTGCTTTGTTTAAATCACTCTTTTTTACAACCAAACAAACATTTTCACCCGTTACTGTATTATTTATTAATACAGGCGTAATGTGGTTTTTTATTAAGGCACTATAAGGCTGATTAAATGAGTGCAAACTTTGACCAATAATTGATATTACTGATACATTTTCTTTAACATAAATCTGACTCACATCTTTGCTTTGGAATTCATTTTTAAATTCATCTTCCAGCACTTTTTTAGCTTTATAACCGTCTTTTGCATCAACTATAAATCCAATCCCTCTTTCTGAAGAGCCCTGTGAAATAATACTAACGCTTATATTTTCTTTCCCTAAAGCTCCAAAAATTCTTCCATCCACACCAACTTTTCCAAGTAAACCACGACCTATTAAATTTACCAAAGCTACATCTTGGTCAACAGATAAAGATTTAATACCTCCACGTTCAGTTTCTGAACCAATTAAAGTCCCTGTATTATCTTCATTAAACGTATTGAGAATTCTTAATGGAATATTCTTTTCTATTAAAGGAATAATGGTTTTGGCATGTAAAATATTAGCTCCAAAATTTGCCATTTCATTTGCTTCCTGGTAAGAAAGTTTTTCAATTTTTTTTGAATTTTCAACCAAATCAGGGTTTGCAGTGTAAATACCATTTACATGTGTGTAATTTTGGAATTCTTCAGCATTTAAAAAATTTGCAATTAAAGCTGCCGAATAATTACTTCCGTTTCGTCCTAAGGTAGTTGTTTCTCCATTTAAATTTGAACCGATAAAACCAGTAATAACTTGAATTTCATTATCAACTATTTTTCTAAAGTGTTCTACAACGTTATCTTCAGATACACTTTCAAAAACTTGCGCTTCACCAAATTGATTGTTTGTTTTTATTAAAGAACGTGAATCCACAAATTTTGATTTCACATTCTTTTTATTCAATAAATCTGCAATTACTTTTGCTGATAAAACTTCTCCTTGGGCGAGAATTTGATCCTTTACCTTTGGACTATAGTCCCCCAATAAATTTACCCCTTTGAAAATTTCATCTAACAACTGAAATTCCGCAGAAACATCTACTGAAATATCCTTTGGTAACTGATACTCTTTTACTTGTTGTAATTCCTCTAAATAAGGTAAATTATTTTTAGCTTTTTCTAAAATAGACTCCAATTGATCGGTGGTTTTGCCCCTTGCCGAAACAACTAATGCTATTTGTTCGCCATTAGCTACTTTATTTGCTATAATACTTAGTGAACTATCTAAACCTTTACCGTTTGCCAACGATTTTCCTCCAAATTTTACTACTTTCATTTTATTGGTTTTAGACCTCTTATTAAAAATTGGTTCTATAATTTTTCCTAATTGTTGATATTCTATTAAAAATGCATCGTGCCCATGTACCGAATTAATTTCATTATAAGTAACATTTGGGTGGGTAAGTGCTAATTGCTTATGCGTTTCTTTATTTTCTTCAGCCGTAAAAAACAAATCAGAATCCACGCCAATAATATGAATATTGGCTTTTATTGAATCCAAAATTTGTTCATCTCTTCCTTTGGTGACATCAATTGATCTCAATAATTGATTCATTAATCTATAGGCTGATAATTGGAAACGTTCTTGCAATTTTTTACCATGATGCAACAACCAGCTTTCCACATTAAAAATTTGTAAATCTTCGTTTTTTGAACGCTGAAAACGAGCTTTAAATGATTCTGGTGTTCTGTAACACAACATTGCATGCATACGAGCATCGTGCACTGGGTTGCTCGAATTCAATAAAAACTGCTCTTGAATTTGACAATTTGCAATTAACCAATCGGTAGATTTCCAGTCGGTTGCAATTACAATTAAATGTTGCGTTATTGCAGGGTAAATAACTGCCATTTCCCAGGCTATACCTCCACCTAAAGACCCACCAATTAATGCAAAAAGTTCACTTATTTTAAGTTTCTCCAGTCCTAATAAAAATAAGTTGGCAATATCACGAGCCTCAAAATCTTTATAATTTTCAATGGCAAAACCGTCATACCCATTTCCAGGAATATTAAACGATAAAATAGTGTATTGATTGGTATCAATTACTCTATTTTCACCAACTAAATCATTCCACCAACCGTTTTCACCCGCTACATTAGAATTTCCTGTCAACGCATGATTCACCAAAATAATTGGTGCAGTATTTATAGTCTTCCCAAAAACTTCATAAGAAAGTTGGATTCGCTCATTTTTTATCCCTTTTTCAGAAATAAAATTATGAAGAGTTATATGTTGTAATTGATTCATTAATAATTAATTAAAAAACTTAATTTTAGTTATATTTAAAAAATTATTGTTATAAGAAAAGCTTAAAAAAACCGACGTAATTTTATTTAAGTTATCTATCCAATATTGGGTAGAATTTAGCACCTTCTTTAAAAGATAAAGGGTTGCTAAGGCTTCATAGGGTCTATTCCCTCTGCCTTTCTTGATAACAATATTCATTAAATTTATGAACTAAGCCGCAAATTAACGGAATAATTTTTTCTCACACAAAATTTTAAGCATAAATTAAATTTGTTTAAATGCTTGCTCCAAATCTTGTTTTAAATCTTCTATATCCTCTAAACCTACCGATAATCTAATCAAATCTTGACTAACTCCTGCTCCATATTGTTGCTCAACTGTTAATTGTTGATGCGTGGTACTTGCCGGGTGAATAATTAAAGATTTTGTATCACCAATATTTGCTAATAAAGAAAATATTTTGGTTGTATCTGTCACTTTTTTTGCTGCCTCAAACCCTCCTTTTAAGCCAAAAGTAACTAATCCACTTTGTCCTTTTGGCAAATATTTTTTAGCCAAATTACTATATTTACTACTCTCTAAGCCAGGGTAATTTACCCAAGCAACTTCCCCTCTGCTTTCTAACCATTTTGCTAATTCTAAAGCATTTGCGCTGTGTTGTTTAATACGAATTGGTAATGTTTCCAAACCTTGTATAATTTGAAACGCATTAAACGGACTTAACGCTCCTCCAAAATCGCGTAAACCTTCTAAAATTAATTTAAAAGTAAATGCCGCAGCACCCAAAGCTTCACTGTAAACAAGTCCGTGATAACCAGCTGAAGGTTCTGTAAATTCAGGAAACTTTCCATTTGTCCAATCAAAAGTACCAGCATCAATAATAGCACCTCCTAAAGAATTTCCTTGTCCGCCAATATATTTTGTTAATGAGTGAATTACCAAATTTGCACCGTGTTTTATAGGATTTAATAATGCTGGACTAGCCACCGTATTATCTACAATAAATGGTACACCAGCGGCTTTAGAATGCACAGCAATTCCTTCTAAATCTAAAACATCCAATTTTGGATTCCCCAAAGATTCAACAAAAAATGCTCTTGTATGGTCTTGAACAGCTTCTTTAAAATTATCAGGATTTGAAGCGTCTACAAACGTAGTTGTAATCCCCAATCTTGGTAAAGTAACATTTAATAATGTAAACGTTCCTCCGTACAAACTACTTGAAGCTACTATATGATCACCCGCCTTTAATAAAGTTAATAAACCCGTAGAAATTGCAGAAGTTCCAGATGCAAAAACCACGGCTCCAACACCACCTTCAATTGCTGCTAAACGCTGTTGTAAAATATCATTTGTTGGATTATTTAAACGTGTGTAAATAAAGCCCAATTCTTTTAACGAAAATAAATTTGCGGCGTGTTCCGTATCGTTAAACACATAAGAAGAGGATTGGTAAATTGGAACTGCACGCGTTCCTTGCGTGTTTTTTGTATCGTGCCCTGCGTGTAATGCTTGTGTTGAAATTTTTTGAGTACTCATAATTATATTTTTAATGTTTTGTTTCTTTTTTGAATAATTTTAAAATAAAAATCCCTTTGGTTTAAGGTATTACCAAAGGGACTTAAATCTTATTTCGATTTTATTTTTCCATTAGTTTAGGCAATACCATTTCATTGTGCTACACATCATTTGCATAGACATTTTAATTTGGTTACACATACTTTTTAGAAAAGTGAAATTCATTTTTTGTTATTTTAAAAAAAAAGCCTCTGAAAAATCAGAGGCTTTTTTATTGTATATTATTAAATTTTAAACAATAGGACCCTCTGCGTAAATTTTACACATCATAAAGCGCATATTGTTAAAATTATTATTCATTTTATATCGTTTTGTTGCGACAAATGTAATTACTTTTTTTAAACTTCCAAATAAATATTATATTATTTTAATTCAGCTGTTCCAAAACTCACCGAAAAATCTACGCACCAAATATTCACAATTTTATATTTTGACAAATCTGTATTTACTGGAATAGCATACGTAAAATCACCTTGTATTCCTTTTAAGTCCCCTAAATTAACAAACTCTGTTGAAGCAACATCGGTTGTTAAATAAACTAATAGTTTTGGCCCGTTGTCAGTTTTAAAATTTGTAAAACTTAGAATAGTTTTGTCAGAATTCACTGATGCTTTTCCAGAAGTTGGATGAGCTCTATCTACAAAATCACCCATTACAAAATTGCTATTGTTCATCGTAATTTCCTCTTCCATTTCCATTTGTTCAGCAATTATTTCCATTTCATCATTTCCTGAACAATTGCTAAATAATATTGCAAAAAGACCAAATACAACTATTTTTTTTATCATACGTTTGAGTTTTGTAAATTATAGTCGAAAAAATATTAAATTCATTACAAAATATTTAAAAAATAATTATTTAACAGTTAATTAGTATTTAGATTCTAATTTTTTATAACTTTGCAGTCAATATTTCAAGAGGAAAAATTTGAACTGATTGCAACCTCATTAAAAAATGCTAAAGCAGTAATTCTTTACTCTCTTTAGCGACGACTGTAATCATCAAACTTTCCTTCAAACAATTTAAAATTAGATAATTATGTCATATTTATTTACCTCAGAATCAGTTTCTGAAGGACACCCGGATAAAGTTGCGGATCAAATTTCAGACGCATTAGTAGATAACTTTTTAGCCTTTGATTCAAATTCAAAAGTTGCTTGTGAGACACTTGTAACAACAGGTCAGGTAATATTAGCAGGTGAAGTGAAATCACAAACTTATTTAGATGTTCAAAAAATTGCAAGGGACGTTATAAATGCTATTGGCTATACTAAAGGAGAGTATATGTTTGATGGAAATTCTTGTGGAGTTTTATCTGCAATTCATGAGCAATCTCAAGACATTAATCAAGGGGTAGACAGAGCAACAAAAGAAGAGCAAGGAGCTGGAGATCAAGGAATGATGTTTGGATACGCGACCAACGAAACCGAAAATTTAATGCCTTTAGCGTTAGATTTAAGTCATAGAATTTTACATGAATTAGCAGCTTTAAGACGTGAGAATAAAGAAATTACATATTTACGTCCCGATTCTAAAAGTCAGGTTACCATTGAATATACCGACGATAATGTCCCTTTTAGAATTAAAGATATTGTAGTTTCAACCCAACACGATCAATTTAATAATGATGATGAAGCAATGTTGGCTAAAATTAAGAGTGATGTAATTCAAATTTTAATTCCAAGAGTAATTGAAAAACTACCTGTATCCATTCAAGCTTTGTTTAATAATAATATTGTGTACCATGTTAATCCAACTGGTAAATTTGTTATTGGTGGTCCTCACGGTGATACTGGTTTAACAGGAAGGAAAATTATTGTTGACACTTATGGTGGAAAAGGTGCTCACGGTGGAGGAGCTTTTTCAGGAAAAGATCCAAGTAAAGTAGATAGAAGTGCTGCATATGCAACACGCCATATTGCTAAAAACCTAGTAGCTGCAGGAGTTGCAGATGAAATTTTAATTCAAGTTTCTTATGCTATTGGGGTTGTAGAACCAATGGGGATTTACGTAAACACTTACGGAACTTCTAATGTTGATAAAGCAGATGGAGAAATCGCTGAAATAGTTGAAAAATTATTTGACATGAGACCAGCTGCAATTGAAAAACGTTTAAAATTACGTCAACCGATGTATTTAGAAACTGCTGCCTACGGACATATGGGACGTGACAACAGAATAGTAAATAAAACTTTTCAAAATGTTGATGGCACTGAAATATCTTTAGATGTGGAGCTATTTACATGGGAAAAGTTAGACTATATTGATAAAGTAAAAAAAGCATTTAGCTTATAAAAAAGAAAAAAGCTGTTAAAATATTTTTAACAGCTTTTTTTTATTATCAGTATACTCTACAAACAAAACAATGTTTTTATTGCAAACGGTAAACACCCCTCAGTTAGCTGTTTTTTTACTAATAAATGGAGCTGTTCCAATTTCAAGTGATCATCTTTAATTAGTAAAATTTTATCAACTTCAGGAAGTTTTTTATGCAATCCCATTTCCTCTTGAGAAGGGATTTTATCATAATTTCCTAGCCTTCCAATATTATTTCCCGTTAAAACATTTGTTTCATAAATATGCTTTGGCAATTTATCTACACCAATTCCTTTTGTTGCAATTGGTTTTGGAATTTCAAAAAGCGAATCTTCAGTAATTCGAGAATACCAATTCGCTCCAAGTCTCGCTACCAAATCAAGTTTTTTTGTGTCTAGCTTGTTATCTTCTCCTAAATACTCATTATTTATATGAATGTAAACTACTTTACATATTACTAAATTTCCTGCACCGCCTTCATTTCCCATACTAATAATATTTTGTACTTCACATTCAAAAGAAATAGGAGATTCTACAACTCTTGGAGGCTTTACTTTAATAGAAGTTCCTTCAGTTAATCCAGCTTTTTGAAACTCGTTTACACCTTCATCATATTCTGTACTTGCCAATGACATTTGTTCAACAATAGAAAAATTAACTATGTTAATTACAACTTCTTTTACCTCTTCAACATTTTGTAAAGTGTGTTTTACTGTGTTATCTCTAACTCTTCTAGCAGGAGAAAAAATTAATGTTGGTGGATTAGAACCAAAAACATTAAAAAAACTAAACGGACTTAAATTCACTTCCCCTTTTAAATTAATCGTACTTGCAAACGCAATTGGCCTCGGTGCAACTGCTGTAAGCAAAATACTATGCAATTCGTTTGTTGAAATTGAATTAGGATCTATGGAAGTAACTTGTTTCATAATCTTTATTTTGCAGGTAAAATTTGAGCTTTAACTTCACCAAAACCGACTCTAATTTCGTCTTTTTTACAATAACCTCTCATAATAACGGTGTCATAATCTTCTATAAATTTGCGCTCCTCACCATTATTTAGTTTTACAGGTTTTTTCCCTGCCCAAGATAACTCAAGCATAGAGCCATAAGAATCTGGATTTTTACCGCTTATAGTTCCAGAAGCCATTATATCACCAACATTTATATTACATCCATTACTTGTATGATGTGCTAATTGTTGAGACATATTCCAATACATATATTTAAAATTCGATTTACTAACAACAGTTTCTTCGGCATTATTTGGTGCTATTGAGACTACTAAATTTATATCAAAATTTTTTAATCCTTTACACTCTAAATGCTGTAAAACTTTTGGGTTTTGTTCTGGGCCAGAAACTCTAAAAGGCTCTAATGCTTCCATTGTAACCACCCAAGGAGAAATTGAAGATGCAAAGTTTTTTGCTAAAAAAGGACCTAAAGGAACATATTCCCATTTCTGAACATCTCTTGCAGACCAATCATTAAACAACACTTTACCAAATATATAATCTTCAGCTTTAACTGTTGAAACTGAATCGCCTACTTCGGTTTGTTTTCCTATTATAAATCCCATTTCCAATTCAAAATCAACTCTTGCAGAAGGTTGAAAAACAGGAGAAGTTTCATTCGGTTTTAAAACTTGTCCTTTTGGTCGGTGAATGTTTTTACCACTAACCATTATTGATGAAGCTCTTCCGTGATAACCAACTGGAATATGTTTCCAGTTTGGCAATAGGGCATTATCTGGATCTCTAAACATAGTACCAACATTTGTGGCATGCTCGATGCTTGAATAAAAATCGGAATAATCTCCAACTTTAACCGGTAAATGCATTACTGCTTCTTTTTGAAAAATAAATGCTTCTTTTGAAGATTTGAGATTGGAGTTTTTATCGCATAATTCATCTTGAATTATCGTTCTCACTTTATTCGTAATTGATTTCCCTAAGGAAATAAAATCATTCAAATAATTAGCTTCTAAAACTGATTTTGAAAAATCTAAACTCTTAAAAATGCCTAAATCATAAGCAATAACTAAATCTAAAATAGAATCGCCAATAGCAATTCCAACTCTTTTTCCTGAAATTGAAGTTGAAAAAATTCCAAACGGAATATTATATATTGTAAAATCTGAATTTTCAGACACTTTAAACCACGTTTTCATTATATTTTATTTAATATTTTAAGACAGTAACATTAATCCATCTTCAATTAATTTTTTGTATTTTTTTTCTTGCTTTAGCCTTTCTAATTGTGTCAAAACTTTTTCTGAAAAGTTGTTTTTATTTTTAAGAACCAACTCATAAATTTCTAAAAACAACAACCATTCGTTGTTATAACCCTTTAAAACCTCATTAAAAATAACTTCTATTTTGACTATTGCAATGATTTTAGAATCTCTCATTTTTCTTATTTCATTATAATAAGAATGAAGTTTCATTTCTTTATCAGAATACTTAATTTTATGTGTTTTTTCTGAAGGAACTTCGTAAATATTTTCAAATGATTCACTAGAGGCTGGTCCTGAAAAAGCTGAAACAATATCCTTTCCAACTGCCATATCATAAATTCCCCATTCTGGTTTAAATAAAATTTCATCCTTATATGTCACGGTACAATTTTTAAAAGAAATTAATAAAATTTTTCCTTGTAAATCTCTAATTCCGGTAATTATTTGTCCACTAACTTTAACTCCACCTTCAAAAAGAAGTTCAGTTTTTAAACCTTCGTAAATACCATAAACTTCCAAATCCTTTGGCGACATATCTTCAATTGCCAAGTTAATTCCTTCCAATTTTCCAATTGGACTTCCAAAGCCATCTTTATGATATTGTACTCCGTGACCAATTAACTCTTTATCTCTTGAAGCCAATGCAGTTTC
>Ga0102812_10001432_pt1 | contig 16524 bp, 18 predicted proteins | sample ColrivemetaGS713_FD_79334 | JGI IMG/M metagenome (GOLD analysis project Ga0102812, IMG submission 79334) | Estuarine microbial communities from the Columbia River estuary - Flood tide ETM metaG S.713 | ecosystem: Environmental > Aquatic > Marine > Intertidal zone > Estuary | place: USA... | reverse complement strand
CTCCATATCTTCTGGGTTTTGACCCATTTCTAAGGTATCAACATGTTTCATGATTTGTTCAACACGATTCATGATTTGATAAGTAGCATCTGTTGTTTCAGCAACAGCTGTATCTAGTTCACTTGCAGCATCCGGCATTAAACCGGTTGTATTCATTATCGATTCAGATACATCGTTTAGTAGTGGAGAAACTTCGCGAAGGAAAACAAATAATTCTTCTAAAAATGGCAATATCCCCTCTCCAAAAGCAAAAAGACTTTTTATCTGCTTTATTCGGGTAATAATTTCACCGTAATCGTCATTCTTTATCATACTGGATCCCATTTGATAACTCACTGAGCATTAGCTTAAGCAAGAAGTTTATTCATTTTTTGTTCAAGTGTTTCTGGAGTAAATGGTTTAACAACATAATTATTTACACCTGCTTGAACAGCTTGTAATACATCGTCTTTCATTCCTCTTGTTGTAATCATGAGAACAGGTATTTTCTCATACTCAGGAGTTGTTCTGAGTTCAGTAACAAACTCTAGGCCATTCATTTCAGGCATATTCCAGTCTGTTATTATAAAATTGATGGGATGCTCCTCTAATTGCTGAAGAGCTTCTTTACCATTACCCGCTTCAACGGACTCTCGATGTCCGAGGCGTTCAAGGGTGTTTTTTATAATTCTTCTCATTGTAGGAGAATCGTCGACTATTAAAATAAAAAGGTCACTCATAAGTTTAATTTACCCATATTGGTTATGCTGCCGAAACTTAATTCGACGTAATTTAACTATCTGCGGGGAATAAGAACAGCAAATAACGGAAATAGTTCACTAAATTCAAAAAAAATTATACAGATTCCCGAATTTTAATAATCATTCTCTGATATTCGCTAATCAAGTCTTTCTGTTGCAGGTTCATTAATTGTTTATCAAATATTGTTATTGCGGTTTCTAATATTTCAATAGCTTTCAGTTTATTGTTTCTCATCACTTCACTTCTTGCAATCATACTATACAAATACGTAGACATAGGACTTAATTCCAATGCCTTATACAAGTAGTTTAGTGATAAATTTATATTCTTTTCATTGTGTTCAATCACGGCTATGTTGGTTAAAGCACTCACATAATTGGTGACTACAATAAAATTTTCATCTCCTATTTTATTATCATCAGAGGGGTTTTCAGCCATCTCAATAAAATCGAGAAACATTCTTTTCGACTCCTCTACATGATTCAATTTATTTAAAAGAAGCGCTTTATAAAAGGTAATTTCAGGAAAGTATTTATGATCAACAATTGTTCTTTCCATTCTCTCGAAATCTTCTACTTTTTTATTATTGGCCAAATACATAAATACTACTCTGTACACATGGCTTCTAACAGGAAAATTAATTCCTAGTTTTAGCGATTTCATACAAGCTTTGTAAGCATCTGCCGTTTTTCCCAATGCGGAGAAACTCTGTGACAAATAATAATGAGTGTATGGGTTGTATGGGTTCTCTTTTAAATTTGCTAAGAGCAAATCCATATTTCTTTTTGTTTTAGCAGCCGAATTTATCTCTTTACCATACCCTTTATGTAGAATTTCGATTTTACTCAAACTCGTTTTACCAGTTGGAATCATGATATTTTCATGAATTTTATTTTTAAATCGAATATCAGGATGGTTTCTAAAAAAACGTATTAACCTATGGCTTACAAGTACTTCATCAGAAGATGCATCTCTTAGATTATGCAATAAAGTATAATATCCGTCAAATTCGTTGTATGGATATTCACTTCTAAACCATTCAATTGAACTAGAGATTATTTCTTCATCAGCATCCAGTTGCAAAATAAAAGGATTCGTAGCAAGTGATAAAGATTCATTTCTTGCAGCAGCAAAATCTCCTATCCATTCAAAATAGGATACTTTGGCCCCATTTTCTTTTGCAATTTCTACAGTCCTATCGGTTGATCCTGTATCAACTACAATGATTTCATTCACCCAGTCTTTAACAGATTTCAAACAAGCATCAAGATACGCTTCTTCATTTTTTACGATTAAACAAACTGAAATAGGTAATTTTTGAGGCATGAATAAAACGTTCGACCGATTGATAATTTAATTCTTAATGCTATTTAGTTCTTCTGCTTTTCTAAAATAGGTTTCTGCATTTTCAGAATAACCTGCACGTGACAATAAATCGCCCATCATTAAAAAATTATCCGCATCATCTTGTTTGGTTTGAATCCTAGTCGTCAGATATTCAATACCTTCGTCAATTCTGTCATTTACAATTAGCCATAATACATAATTCCTATGTGCAGGCTCAAAATCTTCTAACTCAATGGCTTCTTTAAAATCTTTTTCTGCTTTTCCCATATCACCCATGTTCAAATAAGCAAAACCTCTAAAATTATATAAATTTGGATCGTATGGAGACTCCCCAATAGCTTTTGAAAATGCTTTTACTGATTCTTCCCACTTTTGCTCGCTTTGATGGGTTAAGCCTTCTAAATGATACCCTTCTGATGCGCTTGGAAATTTCGTTTGAATGTCCATGGAAATACTAATTGCTTGGTTATAATCATTTGACTCTAACGCTTTTAGTCCTGATTCGAGTAGCTGTTCATCCATTTGTGTTATCAACTTTATTTTTCATTTTTATGAATAATGGGATTTGACCAAGTTCAGGTTTTTCAGACTGTAAACTATTCTGATTCGACTGTTTAACTTGTTCGTATAATTCTTCCCTTAAAATGCCTATTTCTTTGGGTGCATCAATTCCAATTTTAATTTGATTACCCTTAACTTCATAAATAGTAATCGTTATATCCGAACCAATTCGGATTTTTTCGTTTTCTTTACGCGATAATACCAACATTTAGAACTCTCCACTTCCTTGGGAAACCGCCTCTAAAATCAGTTGTTTTCCTATTCTATTTACGGGGTCTACAATTATTGGAGATCTTAAACTTACTGTCTGTACCGAGTTATCTAACTTTAGAATAACATAAGCGTTTTTATGCTCATTTCTACCTAAATACTTATCTAACTGAATTTTATAAAATTGCTGAGATTCTCTATCAAAATCATTAAAATCAATTGTTCTATACAATACTAGCGGAAAATGATAAATGCCATCCGTAGAAATCATCCAAACAATTGGAGCATATTCCTCAAAAGTTACCATGGCATATTCTTTAACTGATTCGAGTCCCGGAATCCCCTCAGTAAATTTCATTACAGTTTGTTCATCAACTTCAAATGGTCCAAACAATTTAGATTGAATGGTTAGAGTTTCTTTTGTTAAAGCCATTTTATACTATTTAATTACCTTCTAATATGCCCAATGTACTATTCATCAGTTAATAATGATTAAATATAATTTAACAAGGATAACTTAGACATTCTCGAAGTTAAGCTTAATGCAGCCTGATACGCTGTGTCCAAGGCTTGAAGCTTAGTAGCAGCTTCTGCAAAATCGGTATCTAACAATCTACTTACTTGCGTATTCAAATTTATATTGATGGACTCAAATTGTTCAAAAGCAAATTGCATCTGATTTATAGCGTTTCCAACACGCCCACCCATTCTACCTAAATATTCAACTGATAAATTAATATTATCTAACTCTGCATTAACAGCTTGTGCATCATGATTATTTAATGCGGTTTCGATACGATTCACCATATCGAATATACTTTCCCCATTATAATCAAATAATGTATCTCCATTAACTCCAACATTAATAGTATTACTTTGACTTGCAGTAATGACTAAATTTTGTGAATTCCCATTATAAACAACGGCACCAGCTTGCTCTACAAAAGGAGGAGTTTGAGTTCGTGTTCCTCCAAAAATATAGCGTCCGTTCGATTGTGTGTTGCCATATTCTGTTAATTTCGTTCTAATTGCAGCCACATTTTCACCGAGAATTTCCATGTCTCCATCAGTTAAAGCTGCACCGTTGGCACCTTTTGTAGCTAAGGTTTTTAACTGATATAACTCATCTAACATTCGGCCAATAGTTTCATCTGCAACTTGTGCTTGTTCTATTCCACTAGCTAAATTGGATTGAAACTGTTCATTTCTTTGAATTACTGTCTTTTTTTCTTCTCCATTTGAAAACGCAATTGCATCGTCAGAAGGTTTGTTAACTCGTTTAGCGGTTGCAATTTGGGTGGTTAATTCAGCGTAGTTGCTCCTGTTTCGGTTCAATTCCGATAACATCGACTCAAGCATTCCATTTGTAGTAATTCTCATTTTTTTACCTTTTTTCCTCTGAATTCCATTCTATCAAACTAAGCTTAACACGGTGTCGTACATAACTTGAACAGATGCTATTACTCTAGCTGAAGCCTGATAAGCATTTTGAAACTTAATCATATTGGCCAATTCTTCATCCATATTTACTCCTGAAGCATCATTTTTTTGATTCTCGAGCATTAATTTGGATGAACTAACAGATTCTACTTGAGTTCTTAGTGAACTTATAGTGAACCCAGTTTCGGCTGCTATGCTTAAACTATATTCTATAAATGATTTATCACCGACTGCATTTGAGCTATCTAACAAGGTAAATATTTGTCGAGCAGCAGTATTATTGCCGGGTGCTCCAATTGTATCTGAAGCAGCGATTAAACTAACATTATCTGCAATTTGTGAATTTACTGCTATAGAAGAAGCAGTAGTGCCACCTGGTGCAAAAAACTCAATCCCAGTAGTATCATTTAGATTAAAGCCATTAACATGAATTTGGTTTACTTTAGATACCAGATTTGAAGCAAGTGTATCTACTTTAGTTTTAAAGTCTGGCATAATGGTTTCAAATGAATCTATCATTGAACCTAATTTTCCGCCCACATTTTTTATCGTTCTTCCATTATTTAAACGAAGGCGAAATGCATTATTGGAGCTATCTATTTCGGCATCAACATTAAACACTCTGTCATGTTGTACTACTACTAAATTGCCGATTCTAACTTCTACTGAGTTGTTATTACTATAAATCGTGTTAATATCAACAAGCTTAGATAGTTCATTTAAACGAATAGCACGTAAATCAAGTGCTTTATTATCGGCTTGACCTGTTCCAGAAGCATTGGCAATCTGAATATTTAATTTTGCAATATCTGAAGTTAATCGATTCACTTCACCTATTATAGAAGTCGATTCTTTAGTAAGTGAATCTTTTATAGCATCTAAATTGGCAGAAATTTCATTAAATCTTGAAGTCATGTTTTGTGCTGAAAACACAACACTTTCTCTTAAGGCTAAACTCTCAGGGTTATTCGACAATTCAGAAAAGGAATTGAAGAACTTTGTCATTAGTTTGTCTAAATCATTATCAGAGCCTGTTGCAAAAAGAACTTCAAGCTGTTCGTAAAGTTTAATTTGTTCATTAAATCCGCCTAAATCCCCTTCTTTTGATTGAATCTGCGTTTCTACTAATGTATCACGTAATTGTTTAACTGTTGCTACGTTTACACCTAAGCCTACTGAAAGACCACCTTTTCTAAATTCTATTGCTTCTAATTCAACACGTTGACGCGAGTAACCGGGAGTATTTGCGTTAGCAACATTTTGCCCTACCACTTCAAGTGATTTCTGATTGGCAAACATGCCACGTTTTCCGATTTCGAGTAATTCGCGCATTGCTGATTGTTCTTTCGTTAAACGGTTTGATTAATCAATTTTGAAGCTACTTGTGAAGTTGCTTTTTTTCCAGTCGATTTATAATGCGTCGAATGACCATCAGAGAGTTGAAAAATTGCTCTCATTGTGTCTGCAACATGATCTTGGGCAAACTGTAACAATTGAAGTAAATGTACTTGTTTTGTTTGAGTTTTCTGAATCGCAACTTTTAACCCATCACGCAAATCGGCTAATTCATGATCTGATGGATCGCAATATGGCATCAAATTAGGCAAGGCATACGATTTAGTTTTAACTTTTATAGAATTAAAACTTAAAATTAACGCTTGTCTTAATTCATCTTCTAAAGCGTTGATAGTCGAATTAACAGCATTCTGTAGCTCAATTGCTTCTTGGAGTTCTTCTAAGCGATGTTTAACAACACATTGAATTTGTGTAGAAAGCAACCCTGAAGCGGTTTCGAAATGATCCGTAAGATTTTTCAACAAATCTTTTATTACGGGCATATTATAAATAATTGCCATATAAAGACCTTTTAGCTTTCTTCCGTCTTAATTTTCCAATGTTTCATTACCAAATCGGCCATTCCGAGTGTTTTTTGGTCTGCAATCTCATTTGCTAATGTTTCAGTGATATGTTCACGGTACATTGCAAAAGAACTTGCCCCTATCGCGTTATCGGACATTTTGAAGCTACCTTTAGTCATTTCTTCAACCAAATGTCGTGCAAACATGCGTTCGAATTCCATAGCAGTGTCTTGCTTTTTTTTCTCGAGCTTGTCAATCTTAGCTTCAGCTAGATTAAAATTTCCTCTTAAGGGTTTAATATCCATACTATTTCTTAACTCTTTCTTTCACATTTATTGAGAAAAACTCGATTACATAATCACAAGTTCGCCTTTTAAAGCACCTGCTTGATGAATAGCCTGAAATATTGCAATAATATCTCTTGGTGATAAACCGACTGCATTTAATGCCGCCGCTAAGGATGTTACATTTGTATTAGGTTCAAGAACAAATGTTTTACTAGGGCCCTCTGTTATTTGCGCTCCGCCTACTGTTCCAGATACCGTACTTCCACCAATACTTAAGGGTGCAGGTTGAGAAACAAAAGGAGTTTGTTGTGTTGCAATACGAATATTTCCATGGCTTACTAATACTTCACTTATTCTAACATCACCACCTGCTACAATAGTTCCCGTTCTTTCGTTTATTACAACTCGAGCAGGAGTTTCCATATCTATTCTTAACTCAAAAACTTGACTTACAAATCGGTTTAAATCAGAAACATCAGCTAAGGTTGCAGGCCAGTTTACATTTATCAAACCAGCATTATGAATCTTTGCAATAGGTTCATCTGCGAATAAATTAACAGCATTGGCAATTTTTTCGGCATTTGCGTACGAGGGATTTACAAGAATAAGCCCTAATGGCGTTCTTCTGTTTAACTGAAAGGATGAATTTGAAATAACTTGACCACCATTTGGGACGGTACCTGTTAATGTAAAATTCTGCGTAACACGAGACCCTTCTGTTTCTGCACTTATTCCTCCTACAATTATAGGACCTTGAGCTTTAACGTAATAATCTTTGTCTTCAGGATCTGTAAGTGGTGTTTGTAACAATATTCCACCAGCAAGGCTTGTTGCGTCGCCTAAAGAAGATACCGTAACATCAACAGCACTACCATAAGCATTATAAGGTGATATTTTAGCCGTAACCATTACTGCGGCCACATTTCTTGTTCTCATCATATCAGGATCAACATTAATCCCGAAATTTTGAAGCATATTCGCTATGGACTGAACGGTAAATGCCGCACCTGATCTTCGAATGGTTCTGTCACCTGTTCTATCTAAACCTGTTACAAGACCATAACCAATTAGTGTACGTTCGTTTGCTCCAAGTACTTTTGTAATATCTCTAATTTTGGTCTGACTAAACACAGAAGTCACTGATACCAAAAGTACCAATGAGCAGAGCAGGATAGAATTACCAATATTTTTTGTTTTCATATTCATTTCTCTTTAAAAAATTCCAACATAAGCGGCAACTCCAAGACCCACGCCTAACGTTACCCAAATTACTTTTTGCCAAAACTGACTTCTGTCGGTTAATTTCTCAGAGCTCTCTTTTTTCACATAAACGATCTCTGCATTCGCAATTTTGTACGAAGCAACCACATTATAGGAATCAATATCATTGGTTCGTATATATCCTTTAATTTCAAGTTTGTATAACTCTCCATTTACTTCGTTACTACGCATTCCTACTAAATACAAATCGCCATTTGGTAGAATTTCTTCTATTCTAGCACTAACCGTACCTCTTAATAAATTGCTTTGAGCAGCAGCATTTCTATCATTCGACTGATAGTCAACAGCAGCGTTTGCGCCAAACAAAGGTAGAAATGGGGCTAAATTTCCTGTAACCGAACCGGTTGCTCCACCATTTACACCCGATTTATTTGAATTATCAGCAGAAGACGAACCTGTTATATTTTCTTGTAAAACGATAGTTACTAAATCACCAATTTTTCGGGCTTTATAATCTTGGTAAAGTGAAAACTGTGATGATCCAACTTGAACCTGAAAAATAAATACACTCAACAAGAGCAGAATAAGATGTTTCATAATGTTTGTTCCCAGGCTACTATTTGAGAAGAAATTACTTTTACTTTATAGGTTTTGCGCGTTTTATCGCACCAAACGTTTATTAACTCACCTTTTGCGGCAGAAACTCTACATATTACAGGAAGGCTTAAAGAAACTCCTTCTTGAGAAAACATCATCGTCACCGATTCTCCTGCTTTTATAATTGGCGGATTTGTTAAATCTGTTGGGCGAATTGGATAGCCACTTTTAAGTAAACTTGCAGCTACCATTCCTTCAACATCATTAACATTTTCTACTACAATACCACGCAATTTTGTGATATCGATCCATTGCATTACAAATAAGTCAGCGTTTAGAGGTGTACCACTTTCTAGACGAGCTAAAGGAACTGGCAACAATTGTGAGACTTGAATAAGAAACTGAACTTTAGCCACTCTTTCATAGCCATTACGTTCATAATTCACATCAAATACCGTGTAACCTCTTGGGATTCCATCATTTGTTGGGCGAACAGCTTTTACAGTAACATTTTTGCCATCTAAAGATGAAGGAAGTCGTTTTAAAGTGATATCAAACCGGTAGGAATCATCTGAATAAACAGAGGCTACCATTTCTTTCACTTTTCCTTCAATAAGTGATTTTCGATCACCTTCGTTAGATACAATTTCTCCTTTATGGACACTATCCACGCTTTGTAGCAGAAATAAACCAAAAAGAAGAAAAAGAATATTCATTGTTTGAAAAGGGGAAAAATATTAACGTTTAATACTGTTAGTGATTCCCATCATTTCTTCAGCAGTGGTAACCATTTTAGAATTCGTTTCATAAGCTCTTTGAGCAACAATTAAACGAACCATTTCATTTACAATATCAACATTTGAGTTTTCGGTAAATCCCTGCATAATTCCACCAAAACCTTCAGCACCGGGTAGACCTAAAAATGGGTCGCCAGAAGAGTCTGTGGCTTCAAATAAATTATCTCCCATAGCGCGTAAACCGCCTGGGTTTATAAATTTTGCTAGTTCAATTTGACCTAAATCAACAGGACCGTTTTGCCCCTGAACCATTGCTGCAACATTTCCATCTTGAGTAATCTTAATAGAAACAGCATCTTGAGGTATTTCTATTTGATCTGCTAATGGTAATCCAGAAGAGTTCACTAACATCCCTTGGGAGTTTAGAGTAAAACTACCATCTCTAGAATAAGCTACAGATCCATCTGGTCTTGAAATCTGAAAAAATCCAATTCCATTTACGGCTAAATCCAATGGATTACCAGACTCTTCCATTGAGCCTTGACTAAAATTTCTAATCGTTGCAACAGGTCTTGAACCATGTCCAACTTGCAATTCAGGTGAATCATTACTCACATTATTAGCAGAAGCACCCATTCTTGATGCAGCTAAAGTTTGATAGAATAAATCCTGAAAAGCGATTTGAGTTCGCTTATACCCTTGTGTATTTACGTTTGCAAGGTTATTTGCAATGTTATCAACCGAAAGTTGCTGGGCGCTCATGCCTAATGCGGCGGTTCTTAGTGCTCTAAACATAGATTGCTTTCCTTATAGTTTATTTATTGAAATCTGCTTAAACCGCTTGTTACGCGGCCTAAATTATCGTCCATAGCTCGCATATTTCTCTGCTGAGCTTCGAAAAGACGCATGTTAGTTGTCATGGAAATCATTTCCTCAAGCGGGTTAACATTTCCTGCTTCGTAATATCCGTGGCTAATTTTACTTGTTGTGTCTATATCAGCCATGTATCCATCTTTGACACCTAAATATGAATTTGTTTTTCGTTCGAGTTGTTCAACATCTTCAACCTTCATGAGTTGAATTTGGTCAACAATATCTTCGTTAATACGAATAGTTCCATCTTGCCCAACCTCAAATTTTATATTGTTTGATTGTAAAGCATTTGAGTTTAACATCTGAGGCAAAAAGATATCTCCTCCAGAACCTTGAATGAATCCGCCGTTCTCATCTCTCAAGAAGCCTTCACCATCTAAATGAAACCTACCATTACGACTAAGCATGTTTTCACCTTCGTAATTAACTTGAAAAAAACCTTCTCCAGAAATGGCAAAATCAAAATCATTACCGGTTTGTTCTAAGCTTCCAGCTTCTAAATTAATCCTTTGATAGGCTTGAGGATCCTGAACAGCTTGATCATGAATCTTAGCTTGAAATGCTTCAAAGAACAATTTATCGCGCTTAAAACCGGGCGTATTTATGTTGGCCAAGTTATTAGCGGTTACTTCTTGTGAGCGAGAAACCATTTGCATAGCTCTCATGGCAAATTTTAAGCGATCTATCATAAGATTTTTCGATTGATTAGACTATTCATAGTAAGTTTGACAAAGTTCGTGCCAATTAAACTTGCTATCAGTTTCCAAATAAAAAGACCTTTTACACACTTCGAAATTTTCTATTTTTGAGCAAATAGTAATTTAATTAAAGAATAAAATGGCACTCGAACTAAAAGCAACTGTAATTCAAATAAATCCAGAAATTAACGGCCAAGGCAGAAATGGAACCTGGCGCAAACAAGAAGTTATTGTTGAAACCAAATCACAATACCCTAAAAAAGTTTGTTTAAGTATTTGGGGAGATAAAATTGACCAATTCGGATTAAGCACCGGTAATGAATACACGTTCAATCTTGATATCGAATCAAGAGAGTATAATGGCCGTTGGTACACTGATGCCAAAGCGTATGATGCAAAGCCCGCAGATGGTCAACAAGGTGGTGGATTTGCCCCTAAAGTTGATGATGAGTGGAATGCAAAAGCTGCTCAAATCAAAGGAACATCCGTACCTGATTTTGATGCAGCAGATGACGATTTGCCGTTCTAAATGAGCAAGCATTCAAAATTTTGAATTTTGAATGCTTAATTTTTAATTGTGTGGCTTCTTGCTAGTAGTTCTATTACAGATTACTGGGCTGAAACTTCCAAGGATTTGAATTAAATCATTTCTCTGGCCGAAAAAGCCCCCTTAAGAGCGAAAAAACGCGAAATGAAAGCCAAAGGGGGCGTAGGGGGATTTTCAACACGGATTTTTGAATACAATGATGTATGAGTCGATGATGAGGGGTCAAGCCCAGCATGATAGAAAAAACGGCCACCCTGTTCCAAAAACTTTCGGTTGTTACTTTTTCATTAAAACTGGATCTTGAAATCTCACACTCTAGAAGTCCTCGGCAAAAGAGTTTTTCGAATAGAATTCTGTACGGCAAATCTAAGCTTGACTTTAATATTCAAGAGCTCTCCTTTCTTGCTTATTTTCTAAAAAAACACCTATACACTATTCATCATGAAATACACACAATTAGGAAAATCCCCTTTAACTGTTTCCCGCATTGGATTTGGAGCATGGGCAATTGGTGGAAGCTGGGGAACTCAGTCTGATTCTGAATCCATGAAAGCTTTACATATAGCTGCAGATGCTGGAATTACATTTTTTGATACAGCGGCAAGTTATGGGAATGGGAAAAGTGAAGAATTATTAGGCCAATTTAGACAAGAACGAGACGAACAAATTACAATAGCCACAAAAATTCCACCAGCTCCTGGAAAATGGCCACCTTCTCCTTATTGTGAACAAAACCAACGCTTCCCGAAAGAGTATTTAACAGCTAAACTCGAAGAACGACTTCGTTTATTAAAAACAGATTGTTTGGATTTACTTCAAATTCATACTTGGACTAGAGCCTGGAATTCAAATCCACAAACATTTGAAATTCTTCAAGATTTCAAAAAACAGGGGAAGATTAAAGCAATCGGCATTTCAACTCCGGAGCATGACCAAAATGCTGTTATTGATTTAATTAAAAAGGGAATGATTGACTCCGTTCAACTCATTTATAATATTTTTGATCAAGAAGCGGCAGCAGAACTATTACCTATTTGTAAAGAATATGGAATTGGAGTTATTGTTCGAGTGGTATTTGACGAAGGTTCTTTAACTGGAAAATTCGATAAGAACTACCAATTTGACCATGACGATTTTAGAAACAGATATTTCGCAGGTGATCGATTAGAAAGAACGGTTAAACACGTTGATGCCATAAAACCCATCGCAGAAAAGTTACATCTAAGTATGCCCGAATTAGCCGTTCGATTTGCACTATCTCACGAAGCAGTTCATACCGTAATCACTGGAATAAGAACGGAACATCAAGCAAAAATGAATGCTCTAATTGGTGATAAAGAGCCTTTATCCAAAGAAACTCTTAAAGAATTACAAGAACACGCCTGGAATCGTGCTTTTTGGTATAGTGGGAAATAAATGTCTACAATTTATTAGGACGAGACATTATGAACAAGCACGAAGTTTGAACTAGCGCGAGCGTCCGCTCGTACTTCTGTTTCCTAGAAGTTTCGAGGTGATACAAATGTCACAATTTTATCAAGACGAGACATTGTCTTATTGTCGCAAGAAAGATTTCACATACTATCTTCCAAAACACAAAAAAGCCCTAAAAGTTTTGATTTGAAATGCATCAAATTCTAAACATTTAGGGCTTTAATTCAGTCGGGATGACAAGATTTGAACTTGCGACCCCTTGCACCCCATGCAAGTGCGCTACCAGGCTGCGCTACATCCCGAAGAAAAAAATATACTAAGATTTATTCTTTTTAGCTTTGGCAAAGTTAAAACTTTGCCAATTTAACAACATTTACTTTCCGCCAGCAACTACTTCACCGAATAAGTCAAACGGTTGAACATCACCAATTTCCACTTGATAAAATTGACCAGGCATTAATTCAGAGACTTCAAAACCATTGCTTGCCGAGTCAATAATAACTTCATTATCAACTTCAGGACAATCATACTCAGTTCTACCATAAGCAACACCGTTATCTACGTTATCGATTAAAACAGGAATAGTCTTGCCAATCATATCCATATTTTTGAATAATGAAATATTTTCTTGCAATTCCATAACCGCTTTAACACGTCTTTGCTTCTCTTTTGTGCTAATTTTATCCCCTAAATCAAAAGCAAGAGTATCATCCTCTTGTGAATAAGGGAAAACGCCCAAACGATCAAATTTTGTTTCTTCCAAAAAGGACAACATGCCATCAAATTGCCCTTTAGTTTCCGTAGGATATCCAACAATCAATGTGGTTCTAAGACGAATTCCTGGAACTTCTGTTCTGATTTCAGCAATTAAATCTGTTAATTTATTCTGCGTAACACCACGTCTCATGTGTTTTAATACCTCAGTATCGGTATGCTGAATCGGCATATCTAAATACTTACAAATATTTTCACGATCACGAATAACCGGTAAGATCTCTTTTGGAAATTTTGCAGGATACGCATACAAAAGACGAATCCAATCGAATCCAATATCTGATAATCGTTTTAACAAATCATCTAAGGTCCTTTTTCCGTATAAATCTAAGCCATAATAGGTTAAATCCTGACCGATAAGAATTAACTCACGGACACCTTTAGCCTTAAGCGCCATCGCTTCAATCAAAATATCCGGGGTAGTTTTTGATTTATGACCACCACGCATTAATGGAATGGCACAAAAAGAACAAGGATTATCACACCCTTCAGAAATTTTCAAATAAGCGAAATGCTTTGGAGTACTTAATTCACGTTCTCCAATTAAATCGTATTTGTAAGAACCACCTAAATCTGCTAGAATTTCTGGCAAATGAGTAGTTCCGTAATAGGCATCAACTTCTGGAATCTCGATTTTCAAGTCTTCGGCATAACGCTCTGAGAGACAGCCCATTACCATTACTTTTTGCAACTTGCCAGAATTTTTTAACTCAACACCTTGCAAAATGTGATCGATTGATTCTTGTTTGGCTGCTTCAATAAAACCACAGGTATTTATAATCAATATATCTGCTGTCTCAGCGGAATCTGCAATTCCCAAAGAGTTTGCACGTGCTTGAGCAACAAGTACTTCAGAATCTACTGAGTTTTTTGAACAGCCAAGTGTATGAACAAATATTTTGGACGTCATATCTATTTAATTTAATTCTATAAATTCGAACTTAAAATCTTTGGCAACCTTTGGCGCGAGTATATTTACTCGTGCCTTAAAGCGAATGGAGAGTATACTCTCCTTTTTGCCAAATGGCACGAGTAAATATACTCGCGCCAGGAATGTTGGGCCAGGAACGTTGGTACCTACCTACAATAAAAAAACCCCACACCGTCGAGCATGGGGCCTTTTCTATTATGAAAACAAAAACAAAGAAAAAAGGATAATCTTAATTCTATTTATTATCGCTTGATTCCTTACCATCTTCAGCAGGTAATGCTGACTCAGACTGTGAAGGTGCCGCAATGTCTGTTGGAGTAGTACTCATTGCAGGCATTGTTGATTGAACAGCACTTCTACCAACATCTTGCTTGTCAATTGCGAAGTTTGCAACAACACAAAGAATTAAAAAAGCAGAGCCTAATACCGTTGTGGATTTAGATAAAATATCTGAAGTTCTACGAGAACCCATCATTTGGGAAGAAGAACCACCCGCCATAGCAGACATACCGTTTCCGTCACCGCTTTGTAGTAAAACAGCAAGAGTTAAAAACAAACAGATAAGTGCAATTAAAACAACAATAATTGTGTATAACATAATTCAATAAATTTTAAAATGAGTCGAAATATAAGGACTTCTTTCTTTTTACCAAAACCTGATTTTAACGTGCTTGCCCCACAAAAAATACGGCATTAGCCATCATTAACTGATTGTGATATAAAAACGCTCTAAATAAGATATTTTCTGTAATGTAAACAAGGTTGCCTTTACCAGATTTTTCACTTCCAGCTATTAAGTTGGTCTTCATTTTCTTCTTTAATTCAGATCCAATAAAGCCTGATACATGATTTTCTTTGGAAATAGTACTAACGTTCCAACCATTTTTCAAGGGTTCAAATAATTGATCATTTAGACGTAAACAAAAAAGTCCATTTGAGTAACCATAAGCCAATGGATGTGTAGCATCGGTTTTCGTACTGAAATATGCTCCAGGACTACTTCCAGATATATAGGCTCTCTCTCTGTCGGCATAAGAACTTGGAGTTGCATTAGAATCAATAGAATTTGATTCACTACGTTTGAGAGTACTCAAATCACCCAATTTGGACAACCAATTATTAGCTGAATTCAAGGCGATTAAAGTGCCTCCATTGCTTACCCATTCTTTAAGTTTAGATTCTGCTTTATCATTCATTACTTCGTTATAGTTTCCAGATGGCAATAGAATAACATCATAGGATGAAATATTTAGTCTACTAATCATAGTAACTTCAAGAATACTTGCTGGATAATTAAGTAACTCATCAAAGAAATGCCACACTTCACCTACTGAAGCAGAATTAATTTCATCACCACTTAATATCGCGATAGTTGGCTTTTGCAAATAACTAATATCAGACGAACCTAAATCGACACCTTTTTCCACATAACCTGATGAAATAGCATGTAATTCAATTCCATATTCATCTGCTATGGCAAATAACTGAGTATCATAATTTGCTATTTGATTCATATTGTCAGCTTTTAAAATTAAAATGGATCCCGGTTTAAAACTATTTCCATCAATTTGCATAGACAATTCAGTTTGTCTCAATCTGAAATTTTGTTTGTATAAAGCAGCTAAGAATTTCGCATCCGTAAAAGAGTCCCAAGAAAAAATATACGCTTGTGCGCTCTTCAGTAGAGTTGATGTTTTTTTAGCTTCTTGAGTTACAGTACCATCACCATTCATTTTCTGATTTGTTGCAATTGTTTCGACCCCATAAACCCATGGTAATGCCCAGCTAGTAATATCATACGTAACAGAGTCGCTAAGAACTGGTTTGGGATCAAACAAAACATTGAGCAAGTTTGATTTTGCCTGATAAGCAGAAACTAGAATATCTCCTGCTTGAATTTTATAGGTTTCCTTCTTATCTGAAAAATAACTATACCCGGTAACCGTTTTCCCATTTGGCGCTTTTTCATAGCTTATGCCTTGTTTTTTCAAATAAGTCATTAATTCTTGGAGAGACTCAGACCCCGTATTTTTTAAAATATAGGATTTATATTCACCACCCGGTTTTTCAACAGATTTCTTAAAATAATCACTGAATTGCTTCTCCAATTCTTGCTTTCCTTTTACCGCTGCTTCAATTGTAGAGATTCCCGTTGTGTAGTGATGTTCAATTCTATCTGCTAAATGTAAGGTATCACTTGTTTCTGTAATGACTTGCAAACCAGCATTGATACCCCCCTGTTCATACGTCATTCCAATAGAACCATT
>Ga0102812_10001430_pt1 | contig 16560 bp, 14 predicted proteins | sample ColrivemetaGS713_FD_79334 | JGI IMG/M metagenome (GOLD analysis project Ga0102812, IMG submission 79334) | Estuarine microbial communities from the Columbia River estuary - Flood tide ETM metaG S.713 | ecosystem: Environmental > Aquatic > Marine > Intertidal zone > Estuary | place: USA... | reverse complement strand
TCGCGGACGATCAGGTCGACGGCGCGATCGAGGCGATCATTGCCGCCGCCCGCACCGACAAGATCGGCGATGGCAAAATCTTTGTCTCGCCCGTCGAACAGGCGATCCGCATTCGCACCGGTGAAACCGGCGACGACGCGGTCTAAGTTACGAATTCAGTCCAAGAGGAAACCCTGATGAACAACGCTGACGTTCTCAAACTAATCTCGGATGAGGGCATTGATTATGTCGACATCCGCTTTACCGACCCCAAGGGCAAGCTGCAGCACGTGACCGTGGTTGCCGACCTTGTCGACGAGGACTTCCTCGAAGAAGGGTTCATGTTCGACGGCTCGTCGATTGCCGGCTGGAAGTCCATCGACCAGTCCGACATGAAGCTGATGCCCGACGCAAGCAGCGCCTATGTCGACCCGTTCTATGCCGAGAAAACCCTCTGCATCCATTGCGACGTGGTCGAGCCCGACACTGGCGAGGCCTACCCGCGCTGCCCGCGCCAGACCGCCAAGAAAGCCGAAGCCTTCCTCAAGGCATCGGGTGTTGGTGACACGGCTTACTTCGGCCCCGAGGCCGAGTTCTTCCTCTTTGACGATGTCCGCTACTCGATCACGCCCTCAAAGGTCGGCTACGAAATCGACAGCGAGGACGCGGCTTGGAACACCGACACGCAATACGAGTCCGGTAACCTCGCCCACCGCGCACCGCACAAGGGCGGCTATTTCCCGGTCAACCCGATCGACACCGCGCAGGACATCCGCTCCGAGATGCTCTCGACGATGAAGCGCATGGGGATCAAGGTCGACAAGCACCACCACGAGGTCGCCACCGCTCAGCACGAGCTTGGCATGATCTTCGGCGGTCTGGTCGAGCAGGCCGACAACATCCAGAAATACAAATACGTCATCCACAACGTCGCGGCCGCCTATGGCAAGACCGTGACCTTTATGCCCAAGCCCATGAAGGGCGACAACGGCTCTGGTATGCACGTCAACATGTCGATCTGGAAGGACGGCAAGCCGCTCTTTGCCGGCGACAAATACGCCGACCTGAGCCAGGAAGCACTGTATTTCATCGGTGGTATCCTCAAGCACGCCAAGGCGCTGAACGCGATCACCAACCCGGCGACCAACTCCTACAAGCGTCTGATCCCCGGCTTTGAAGCCCCGGTTCTGCGTGCATATTCGGCCCGTAACCGGTCGGGTTGCGTTCGTATTCCGTGGACTGAATCGCCGAAAGCCAAGCGCGTCGAGGCCCGTTTCCCCGATCCGGCAGCGAACCCCTATCTGGCTTTCGCAGCCCTGATGATGGCCGGCCTTGACGGCATCAAGAACAAGATCGATCCGGGTGCAGCTTCGGACAAAGACCTTTATGATCTGCCGCCCGAAGAACTGGCAGCAATCCCGACGGTCTGTGGTTCGCTCCGCGAAGCTCTGGAAGAGCTGGAAAAAGACATGGACTTCCTTCTGGCAGGTGACGTGTTCACCCGTCCGCAGCTTGAAGCCTACATGGCGCTCAAGTGGGAAGAGGTCTACGCCTTTGAACACACCCCGCATCCGGTCGAATACGCACTGTATTACAGCTGCTAATCCGGCAACGACTGTTGGAAAGGGCGCCCTCGGGCGCCCTTTTTGCATGGCGGGTCGAGGTTCTTGGCAAAATGTCGTGAAAACTTCGCGGGCATGCCTTTTGGCTGTCACATTTGCACGTCATCGCGCGCACGGGCAACAATGGGGCAACTTTTGACATGATCGTTGAGATTTTGGCGACAAAAGCGCAGGTGAATGAAACGCTATTCCAGACAGCCGACAAATGGCTGCGTCTAGGAACGTCTGCGCACGCCACTTCACGGCGCAAGAGCACGGCCGCTTCCTATGCGGATATGGCAATTTCGACCGAATTGAAGGCCGTTCTCGGCCTCTGACCTTTGCTTGGACAAAAACCAGGCAGTTACGGGGAAATTGGGCGAAAACTTGTCAAAATCCACCACCATAGGTGGGTCTTACTACCCTGGATAGGCAATCCGCAACTCAAAATACCCTGTGTTTCCTTGGAAACAGTCACCTAGGTTACACTTGCGGCCTTTGCCCAATTTCACCTCACAGAAGAGTCCCCACGCCCAAAAATATCATATTCCGATCTCAACTTATCCAAGAATGGCTGGTTTATTGTTCTCAATAAGAGGCAGGAGACTTCGCTATGACAGGACAGTTTCAACAATCGAGTACAATAGTGGCTCTTTGTTACAAGACACCGCCACAGATCAACTTTGCAACCATGGCAGTTGCACTTGGGCGCTCCTTGGCAAGGGCATCTGGGGTCGAACATACGATCCGCAGTCTGTTTGACGATCTCGCGATTTACGATCTTCATTCGGTGCGCGTTGGTATCGCCCTTTGCGACCTGACGCCATCTGCCGACAATCCAGCGCAATATCGCAAAAGCCTGATCATATCGGTCGGCAGCATCCCGAACACGGTCAGCGGCGGCAAGTTGTTTGATCGCAGAGTAGCAATTTGTGAAGGCTTGGCGCGAAAACTGGCAAAACCCCACCCGGCGGATTGCCAGATGAAATTGGACATCAACGACTCGCTGACCGAAGAACTGTTCGACACTATTCAGGGGCGACTTTGGCCCGAAGAGATCGAACAATCTGACCTTATCGCTCAGGATCAATTATTGGGCCAGTTGGCTTTGTCGGTCGCAGTCGAGTCTTGCTCGGGGCACGCCCCGCCCGAGGCACTTGTCGCCGAATTGGACCGGAAATTCAGTCTACACCTGAATGACAAACTGCAACGGGACCAACACGAAGCCGAAGCGGAAGTTCTGCCGGACATTATACCTGCAGAGCCACTCTCGACGCCCAAAAGGCTTGCGATCTATGCGCTGAATTCGGCGGTCATGTTGATTTCCTTGCCGATCGGGTCCGCGATCATGACCTATGCGATCCTTGGGCGTGAAAATCTGCGAACCCCCGCACTTGCCATGGGGCTAAGCGGGGCATTGGCCGGCATTAGTTCATCGGCAGCCGCCCAACAGATTTTGACCGGACTAGGCTAAACTGCCCCCCACACGAAACCATCGAAACGCCCAACAACCGGCGCGGGTTTTTCAGAAACCAGCCATAATCTGGTGCAACAATGGACCCATTCTAATTAATTGAATGGGTCCATCCCTATGCTGAATTTAAAAAATTTCATTTCGCCAGAGTCTGGCACAAAGGCGCCCCTTTCGGCGGCGGCTGACAAAGTAACACTCCGTCAATTCGGGCCAGACTACAGTAATTCCACCAAAAATCTTGCCGCTTCGGTTCCCAAGCCGAACGCAGGTTTCTTGAACTATGTCCGGCGTCTGCTTAATCCGTGACCCGACTGACCACAGTCGTGTGGATCGCAAAGAGCACCGCGCCTGTTCCTGGCAGTCTTAGCACCGTTTGCCGTTCGCTGCGCTCATAGGGGCTGGCGTCCGTGCCGACCTTGCGTCGCTGCGCCTCGGTATAGGGTTGGAACAGCGCGGGATCGTCGTAGCGCAGATAATTCGCCCGCCACAGCGCCCGCCCCGGCTGAACCCCGTCAAACAGCCGCTGAACGCGGCGGGCAATATTGTCGTCATAAACTTTGACCGGCACATGAATGCCGGTCAGCCGACGACCAATCTTTTCCGAAAGGGTCCATGCAGCCGGAAAACACAGCAACCCAGCGGTCAGAACATGTTCATCACCGATCTTTTGCAAAAGGCACATATCTTCTTGCACCAGCTGCGCCAATGTTCCCAACGGGTCATGCGTGTCGGGAATAACCAAACGGCCGTCCGGACAGCGCACCCCGACACCCTCCATCGCAAAGTCAGGACGCAGCGCGATATCGGCCAAAACAAACGTCAGCAGTTCGGACAGAGCATCCTTCGCTTGGGGGAGTGACTGAATCACGCGGTCCCGATGTTCGGCGATCAGCCGCGCTTTTTCGGCCAACTGTCCCGCATAGGCATCATCGACAGTGATCCAACTCCGCGCCTCGACAGGCTGCATGGCAGGCAACCGTGCGGCGGCTTGGTCGCGCTGTGCCGTAGGTATCTGTGACTGAAGAATCGGAGTTTTTTGCATGGCACAGTCTTGCGTCAGCCAAGTCGGAGAATCCACACCCCAAAATGTCGAAAACAGACCGGACAGGGAACCGATTGCGCCCCCAGCATGGTCCCAGATCCGGAGGACCAAATGAACACCCATTACAGCGACAGACGCAAGATCGACCCGACGCGTGGCGCCCACCTTGCCGACGGCACCCCGAACGACAACGACCGCGTTGAAATCGGGCCGACCCAACTGGCCTTTCGCGAATGGGAGGCCGCAGGTCTGATCGCCCCTGACCTGGCGGTCATGCGTCATGATCGGTGGAAACGGCTGACGCAGGCGATCGTCGATCGTGGCTACGGGGCCCTGCTGCTGTTCGATCCGCTGAACATCCGCTATGCGACCGACACGACCAATATGCAGCTTTGGAACACGCATAACCCGTTTCGCGCGGTCCTGCTTTGCGCCGACGGTTATATGGTCATTTTCGACTATAAACAGGCGCCGTTCCTGACGTCCTTCAACCCGCTGGTGCGCGAGGTAAGGTCTGGCGCGTCGTTCTTTTACGCGGTGTCGGGCGACCTAGGGGACAGGGATGCCCAAGCCTTTGCTGGCCAGATCGACGAAGTCATGCGCGCGCACGTCGGGTCCAACCGCCGGATCGCGGTCGACAAAATCCAGATCCACGGTCTTCGCGCGCTCGAAAAAGCAGGGTTTATTGTCGAAGAGGGCGAAGAACTCACCGAACGCACCCGCGCCATCAAGACGCCAGAGGAAATCAAAGCGATGCGCTGCGCCCAGCACGCCTGCGAAGCCGCCATCGCCGAGATGGAGGCCTTTACCCGCGAATACGTTCCTTTGGGCGGCATCAGCGAAGACGACATCTGGGCCGAACTTCACAAAGGAAACATCCGACGCGGCGGTGAATGGATCGAAACGCGGTTGCTGGCATCGGGTCCGCGCACGAACCCTTGGTTTCAGGAATGCGGCCCGCGGATCGTGCAGAACAACGAAATCGTCGGCTTTGATACCGACCTGATCGGCTGTTACGGGATCTGTATCGACATTTCCCGCACTTGGTGGGTGGGCGACACCCCTGCCCGCCCCGACATGAAATCCGCGATGCGCCACGCGCTGGATCATATCGAAGACCATCAGGCGCGGTTGAAACCCGGCGTGACGCTGCGCGAAATGGTCATGAACGGCCATCAGCTGGAAGACAAATACTGGAAACAGAAATATTCGTGCAAAATCCACGGCGTGGGGCTTTGTGACGAATGGCCCTATGTCCCCTACCCCGACAGCTATGCCGAAGGTGCCTGGGACTATGAAATCGAAGAAGGCATGACGCTGTGCGTCGAGGCGCTCGTCAGCCCCGAAGGCGGTGATTTTTCCATCAAGATCGAAGATCAGGTGATCGTCACAGCGGACGGATTGGAAAACATTACCCGCTATCCGTTCGACCCGCGGCTGTTGGACTAGAACGAAAACCGCGCCACAAGGCCCAGATGATCCGACCCGAGCAAGGGTCGGGTCTCGATCTGCCCCTGCCCGCCTTTCGGGATCAGCACATGGTCAATTGCCAACGGTGCGAGGCCGCCGAATGCCGGAAATGTTGTGACATAGCCACCAATGCGTTCGCTTTCAGCAGCCTTGGCAATACTACGCACCGAACTACCCCAAGGAACCATGTTGAAATCCCCCGCGATCAGCATCGGACCGTCTAGTTCCACCAATCTTTCTTCCAGCCGCTTAACCTGATCGGCTTTGGGACAGGGCCAAGGCCTGTTCTACTGAACGCTGCTCACCCATATCTGGCGACCGCCTGGAAGGCTTGCAAGGGCCACCAACATCCCACTGGCAAAAGCACAGCGGGTGTCAGGCTGCGACAGCGGATATCGGGAATACAGTGCGATCCCGCCATTCCCGCTTGTCGGACACTGGAGCCGATGAGGAAAGGCAGCACTTAATCCATCTTTGACGACCTCGTTCCAGCTCGAGGTTTCCTGAACCGTCACAAAATCGGGATCGACACTTAGGATATCGTCCAGAATGGCCTGCGGCTCAGATCCGTTCCACAGCATGTTCTTTTGGTAGAGGACATATTCACCCGGCCCGCGGGACGCTGTTCCATATAAAGCAAGCCCCGTTTGAACCAAGACCGCCAATGTCGGAACAACCAGAACAAGGGCCCTCTGCCTGCCCCCCGTCCGTTCAAGCACCAGAACAAGCAATAGAACCCCGCAAAGAGCCTGCAATCGTATGACCGCCATTGCGTCCCCAGGCGGCCACCAAGCACCCAAGTATCCCATCCCAAGGACCAACAAGCCGCAGCAGATTGCAAATGTCAGGAAGTTTCGAAGCAAGGGAACCTCTATAGAAAAACGGGGCCCGACGGGGCCCCGCATTATGTCATGTTCTGCCGCAGACTTAGCTGCGGGCCGAACCGATCAGCTTCCACAGGCCGGGAACGATCAGCGCCGCCAGACCCAGTTTGATCAGGTCGGCAATAACAAAGGGTGTAAGACCCCAAGCCAGAGTTTGCGACCAGCTGTCAGCCATCGTGCGCAGCCACAACAGGCCGGGAACATAGATCAACGCATTACCGATCAGCATCGCAACCGCCATCATCAGAACCGAACGGTCCCAACCACGACGCGCCGCCAACCCAAGCGCCAAAGTCGCCAGAACATAGCCGACCAGATAGCCGCCGGTGCCACCGAACATATAGGTCAGGCCGAACTTTTCAGCCGACGACCCTGCAAAAACGTCAAACCCAAGGGCGCCAACAATCATATAGCCCAACATGGTCACAAGACCCAGGCGCGGGCCATAGGCGGCGCCGACAGTCAGAACTGCAAAGGTCCCCATGGTTACCGGAACCGGACCAACCGGAACCTTGATCTTGGCCGCAACAGCCAAAAGCGCGATACCCGCAAGCACCAGAACCACCTGCTTGACCAGTTTGGCAGCACCTTCGTTCAGGCCGACTTCTGCCAGAACCTTGTCGTTGAGCGTGAGGGCCATATCGGCGTCTCCCCTATACAGTTTCTCTTGTCTGACTGAATGCCCGATAGGGACAGTCAGTGCAAGTCTGGTTGCGCGAACAGACCTATGCAGGGGCAAATTCTGTCGTTGAAACATAGTCCTTACGCGGACCTTTGACGGAATAGACCGACGACCAACTTGGCCAAGCGGTAAAGTCATAGGTCACGAGATATAAATCCGCACCGCACAAATGATCTGCGCCTGCGACTTTGCCTTCTGGAACGAAATGATGAAACGACCTGTGGTCATCAAAAAAGACGTCAACACGGTCTGAGCGGAATTGCCAGAAATAGCGTCGCGTTGCCTCGAAACTGGTCCCATCTGCCAGGGCAAGCTGCCCCTTTTCGTCACAGCAGAGCATGGCGGGTTCAGACGCAGGTTCGGCGACGAACCGCGCAGAGCCGCAAAAGGTGGCGACCTGCCCTGTCAGCCTGTCCTCGATCCGGCGGCTTAGCCTCCAATCGCCCAAAAAATCCGCAAAACCTTTCATCATGCCTCAACCCGTTCCTGCGCCCTCGTCATAACAGGGATGCAACCTGCTGACAGTCCCCAGTTTGCCTTGTGACCCCTGCCCCCTGCCGCTAAGAGAAGCGCGAGTTCTGCCACTTGAAAAGGATATCCGATGATCCCCCGCTATTCCCGCCCTGAAATGGTCGCCATCTGGTCGCCGGAGACAAAGTTCAAGATCTGGTATGAAATCGAAGCCCATGCCTGCGACGCACAGGCCGCCATCGGCGTTATCCCCAAAGAAAGCGCCGCAGCCGTCTGGAAAGCCAAGGACGTGACCTTTGACGTCGCACGCATTGATGAAATCGAGGCCGTTACTAAACATGACGTCATCGCCTTTCTGACCCATCTGGCAGAACACATCGGATCGACCGAGGCCCGTTTTGTCCATCAAGGCATGACCTCGTCCGACGTTCTCGATACCACGCTGAGCGTCCAACTGGTGCGGGCCGCCGATATCCTGCTTGCCGGCGTTGACAGGGTTCTGGCCGCGCTGAAAACCCGCGCTTTCGAACACAAGGACACGGTCCGCATCGGGCGCAGCCACGGCATCCACGCAGAACCCACCACTATGGGTCTGACCTTTGCGCGGTTCTACGCGGAAATGGACCGGAACCGGACCCGCCTGCAAAACGCGCGCGCCGAAATTGCAACGGGCGCGATTTCCGGCGCCGTCGGCACCTTTGCGAACATCGACCCCAGCGTCGAAGAACATGTTTGTGCACAGTTGGGGCTTCAGCCCGAACCGATCAGCACCCAAGTGATCCCGCGTGACCGTCATGCAATGTTCTTTGCAACCCTTGGCGTGATCGCCAGCAGCATCGAAAACATCGCCATCGAAATTCGGCACATGCAGCGGACCGAAGTGCTCGAAGCAGAAGAGTTCTTTAGCCCGGGGCAAAAAGGCAGCTCAGCCATGCCTCACAAACGCAATCCGGTCCTGACCGAAAATCTGACCGGCCTTGCACGGCTGGTGCGGATGTCGGTGATCCCCGCGCTTGAAAACGTGGCCCTTTGGCACGAACGCGATATCAGCCATTCGTCGGTCGAACGCGCGATCGGGCCTGACACGACCATCACACTGGATTTTGCGCTGAACCGGTTGGCAGGTGTGATCGAAAAGCTGGTCATCTATCCGGAAAACATGCTGAAAAACATGAACAAGTTCAAAGGTCTGGTCATGTCTCAGCGGGTTCTTCTGGCTCTGACACAGGCGGGCGTCAGCCGCGAAGACAGCTATCGGCTGGTGCAGCGCAACGCGATGAAGGTCTGGGAAAAAGGCGCGGATTTCAAAACCGAGCTTCTTGCCGATGACGAGGTCACAGCCGCCCTATCACCCGCCGAGATCGAGGAAAAATTCGACCTTGGCTATCACACCAAACATGTCGACACGATCTTTGCACGGGTATTCGGCAAGTAACTATTGGTAGACTGCGGCGCAGATTTCCTGCGCCGCAGTCCCAGTCGTTCATCAGGCCATCGACGCGGCGTGAACGACCTCGGGACGCGACCGATGTGTCGCTTTCGGCAAAACCGGCATCAGGTTTTCGGCGGTCATCGCCATGACAGCATATTTGTGCCCGTCTTCCGCGCTTTGATAAGGTGCGCTTAGCAACTCGGCGTCATATCCCAGCTTTCGCAGCGCCCGCAAAAGCCAAAGATTGGATAGGGTCATAAGCCGCGTCGCGCCATGCGACAGGCCGATATCGACCAGACCTTCGCAGACCAGCCCCAAAACCTTGGTCCTGTCCGCAATCGATGTCACGTTTTCCGATATGACAAGCCTGCTGCATTCCCACAATTGCGGGGTCACCAGATCCGCCGGAACAAGATCCGACGGAACGCCCCCCATCCGGCCAAGCGCCGCATCCCGCAACATATAACTATAGTCGCCCCAACGCGCAGTTGACGGGATGATACGGGCCCCTGCCAACACCTCGCCATGATCGACGACAAGCGAATAATGGGTCGTCGGATTGTCGTATTGGTCCATTTCGATTTCGGCATTATGGGGGATCCCCCACTGCAACCCATCGACAAAATAGCGCTTTCTCAGGGCCAGATAGTCATGAAATGCCAGTCCGTGGCGATACTGGCCGATAAAGTCAAAAGTCAGATATTCCATGGGTGCTCTCCTTTATGGAGAGTCCATTAGGCAACATTTCAACCCGACTGTTAACCACGCGGAAACAACGGGCCACAAGAATTGCTTGATTTATCACAAATTTTGCAATCATAGATTGCAAATCGATAACGGTTTTTTAACATTTATTAACAAACAGTTAGCTCGGTCAGTTCTTCAAAACAAACCGTATTCGCTCGCCATGGCAGCTGCCTGTGCACTGGTCTGAGCATTCAACTTGGACTTTGCGTTCTTAAGGCGCTGTTTGACCGCCCCTTCGCTTACGCCCAGGTCATGCGCAATTTGTTTCAGCCGCATTCCGTCGCGAACCATCCTGAGGGCTTCAAGTTCAGCCGCAGTAAGGTTCGTCGGAGGCGCCTTTGCGAAATGCTGTCGGGTCACATAGTCCGAAAGCGCGGCAATCTCCTCATCACTAAACTCTCTGTCGGCACGCACAAACGACCCGAATGAACGCTGCCCTTGCGGGTTATTATCAAAACAACAAATCGAAACGCCAAATCGCAGCCCAAAATTCCGCGCCTGCAACAGGACCTGACGCGGATCGTCCATGACAATCTCGCTCCAACGGGTAGCGCCAGTGTTGGAATAGATCCAGCGAATGACCGGATCGACCATCATGAAGCGCTGGTTGGTATAGTAGTTTACCCACTCTGCGGGAAGGGCATTGACCTCTTCCAGTGGAAATGCGAATCCCACGCGCAACGCCAGATAATAGCCGACTGGTGCGACTTTCAGTATGTCGTCAGGGCCATTCAGCCGCATAATGTCGACGCCTTCGGGTCTCGACAGACCGTTGTAAACCTGTTGTTGTTGTATGTGATACACTTTGATATGCCACAGCCCATTTTCAGCGAGCCTACGCCGAGACAGGGCGATCTAGCAACCTTAAAGCGAGTAGGCGAAAGTAATATGTCTTCGAAAGACCAAATTTTCAGCATCCTTGCCGACCTCCAGACGATGGCACCCGCTGGCTACGCGCTTGCATTTCACATTCGGTATACAACGCCACAGTATGTGTTTCAAACTTATGCAAAAGACTGGATAAGCCATTATAATAAAAACGGTCTGGTGCTGCAGGACCCTATCGTCGCTTGGACCTTTGCAAATACCGGAACCTGCCGTTGGTCTGACCTTGAAACCAACGACCCGGCAGGCGTTTTGGACAAGGCAAAGGCCTTTGGCATGCAGTATGGCATCGCCTTGGGAATCGAAGCCAATAATTCAAAAACTGTGTGCGGATTTGCGCGATCGGATCGAGAATTCACCGATTCCGAGGCCGCGGAACTGAGTCGGCTTTGTGAAGAACTTCACGAATTGACCGCAGAAACCGGTCCGCTGGACGCCGGAACTGCCGCCGAATTACACAGATTGTCGATTGAATACACCCATTCTTCGTAAAATTTTTTGCAACCCAATTTAGAAAGCGTTCATCGTCCTGTGACAGGATGGCCCTGACGATTGAGGGGCCAAATGAACGCACTTTCACCAAAACTCGGACTGGAAACGGGTAACCGCTACGCTAGCCATTCTCGACGACGCAAGGCAGCGATGGTTGTCCAGCTGTTGTTGTCGCAGGGGCAGAAAATCTCGCTTTCCGACTTACCCGAAGACCAACAAATCGCGCTGACCCGCGAATTGGGCGGGCTGCGGGTCATCGACAAATCGACCTTGGAAAGTGTGGCACATGAATTCGCGCAAGAACTGGAACAGGTTGCCCTTGCCGCCCCAGGGACAATGGATGGGGCTCTTGCCGCCCTTGCCGGCGCGATCAGCCCTGCCAGTTCAGCCCGACTAAAGGAAGAAATGGCGCGCAAAGAAGGCGGGGACCCGTGGAAACAGATCCTCGGCCTTGAAACGAATGACCTTGCGCATCTTATGGAACGCGAAAGTATCGAAATCGGCGCGGTGGTCCTGTCCAAACTCTCGACCGGCAAAGCGGCGACCTTACTCGGCCTTTTGCCGGGGGAACGCGCGCGGCGGATTGCCTTTGCCATGTCCCAGACTTCCGCAGTCACGCCCCACGCCGTCGCACGGATCGGCCGCTCGTTGGTTGTCGACTACTGCGAAAAACCGGCACTGGCATTTGTCGCGCCGCCGTCGCAGCGCGTGGGGGCAATCCTGAATTCCAGCCCTGCCGCCACCCGCGACGCTTTGCTCGACAGTTTGCGGGAGGATGATCCGAATTTTGCCGAACTCGTGCGCCAGGCCATTTTCACCTTTGTCGACATTGCCGATCGCTTGAAAGAAACCGATGTCCCCGCCGCGATCCGCGGCGTCAGTGAGGAAGTGCTGAGCACTGCACTCGCCTATTCGATGGCCAAAGGTGGCGGGCATGCGGCATCAGCCGAGTTCATTCTTGCCAATATTTCGAAACGTCTAGCGGCAAATCTTTCTGAAACAATCGCAGAGCGGGCGACGGTTTCGAATACTGAAGGCGAAAATGCCCAACGCGAAGTCGTCACGGCGATCAAAACGCTCGAGGATCAGGGAGCATTGACGCTGCGCCGCAAGGTCGAGGATGACGCCGGCTAAGACTTGCCGCCCTGCCCTTGCCCCCATAAAGAGAGGCAAAGGAAAGGAACGCCAATGGCCAACCGCCGCAGTCGCCTTTTGCTGGCCGCAGATTGGGCCAGCTATAAGCTCTTTCAAGGGGTGCTGGGTTATGCTGCGCGCAAACCCTATGCGGAACGCGTCGCCTGGTTTGGCTGGTTCCTGACAAAGGTGCTCGGGCCCGTTGCAGGTTATCGCAAGCGGGTGCTCGATAATCTCGACCTGATCCACCCCCAAATGTCAGCCACGGATAAGGCCGCCTTTGCCGACCGCGTTTTGGACAATTTCGGGCGGACGCTGGGAGAAAACTTCTTTGGCCGCGACTTTGGCGACTATCTGCGCGCGCGCGGCACCACCATCGAAGGCGAAGGTCTCGCCGCGCTAAAGGCCGCAAAAGCCGAAGGCCGCCCCGTCCTGATGGTCGCCGGCCATTTCGGCAATCACGAAGCGCCGCGGCACCTGTTGACGGATCTGGGTTTCACCATCGGCGGCATCTATCGCCCGATGGCCAATCCGTTCTTTGACGAACATTATGAAAATTCGCTGGAAATTCTGGGTGGGCAGGTGTTCCGCCAAGGCCGCGAAGGAACCTTTGCCTTTCACCGCTATCTGCTCAAGGGCGGGCTTGGCATCCTGTTCGTCGATGTGCACGACTCCAGCGGTGAAAGGCTCCCCTTTCTGGGCCGCGACTGCAACACACCGATCTCCGCGGCGCGACTGGCAAAGCGGTGCAATGCGGTCGTCATTCCGTTCTTTGGCATCCGCCAACCTGACGGGCTAGGGTTTCGCTGTGTGCTGGATGCGCCCGTCGCGATCGATGAACCGATCCCGATGACGCGCGCAATCACCGAACGGCTGGAACGTCAGGTGAATGCGCACCCTGAACAATGGTTCTGGGTGCATCGCCGCTGGAAATAATCAATCCGCCCGTACCGCAGCCAGAATCGGACCAAAGCCGCCCTGCTGGACGATGACCGCCCCCTTGGCGTTGCCCTGCAACTGAACGGTCTTGGAAAAGGTTCCGTTACCGTTCCAATCGCCCACAACCTGCCAATCCGTTACGATATTGTGGTAGTCGATCGTGCGCCCAGCATTTTCGCCGCGCCCGATTTCAACTGTCTGGGCGGGAACAAAGCGCACCAATTGAACCACCATCGGCCCCGCGCCCCGTGTTGTGGCCTCGGCCATAATCTCGATCGTATTGCCCGTCCGAACGACCTGCAACGCGACGGGCGAGGCTTCGGCCTTGTGGTCTTCGACCGCCGTCAGGACTTCCATAGAATGTGCGCCGACCACAGTTGACGCGCCGCCGATGATGAATTGCGGGGTATAAACCGTGCGCTCGCCCGCTGCGATGGCATATTGCTGTTGACGACGGGTGAACCGCGGGTCGGCAAAATCGTCTTTCCAGCCGATATAATCCCAATAGTCGACATGCAGCGCCAAGGCGACCACATCGTTACGCGAAGCAAGCGCGGCCAGAATTTCGTCTGCGGGCGGACAGCTGGAACAACCTTGCGAGGTGAAAAGCTCAACCACTACCAGATTGTCTTGGGCCATCGCAGCAAATGGCATCACCCCCAAAGTGGCAACCGCCAAGGCCCGAGCAAAATCACGCATATCCGACTTCCATCTGTTGTCTTAGCCCGTTCCTAACCCAGCCAGTCTACAAGTTCCAATCAAGGAATTGCGAGACCTCTGTCACATTCCCGGCCCCGACCAAGGACCAGACTGTTATTCCACTATTCACAAATTGTGTGCAATGGTATACAAAAAAGCCGACAAGCCCCTTGAATGCCTGCGCGGCTTGGGGCAGAACCGCCGCAACCCGCACACCCGCACCACGAAACGGAGCCCGCCCATGACCGTCAAAGTCGGCCAAGATAGCGCCAAGACACGCAAGTCCCTCTCGGTGAATGGCAAGTCCATCGCCTATTATTCGATCCCCGCCGCACAGGCCGCAGGATTAGGGGATTTCTCGAAACTTCCCGCCTCGCTCAAGGTTGTTCTTGAAAACCTGCTGCGGTTCGAAGACGGCGGTTTTTCGGTTTCGGTCGATGATATCAAGGCTTTCGCCGAATGGGGCGCGAATGGCGGCAAAAACCCGCGCGAAATCGCATATCGCCCTGCCCGCGTCTTGATGCAGGATTTCACCGGCGTTCCGGCCGTGGTTGACCTCGCCGCGATGCGCGACGGCATCAGAGCACTGGGCGGCGACGCGCAAAAAATCAACCCGCTGAACCCTGTCGACCTTGTGATCGACCACTCGGTCATGATCGACGAATTCGGCAACCCCCGCGCCTTCCAGAAAAACGTCGATCTGGAATATGAACGGAACATGGAACGCTATGTGTTCCTGAAATGGGGCCAGAACGCGTTTGAAAACTTCCGCGTGGTGCCCCCCGGCACCGGGATCTGCCATCAGGTGAACCTGGAATACCTCGCCCAGACCGTCTGGACCGACAAGGACCAAAACGGAGAGGAGGTCGCCTATCCCGACACCCTCGTCGGCACCGACAGCCACACAACCATGGTCAACGGCCTTGCTGTTCTGGGCTGGGGCGTCGGCGGGATCGAGGCCGAGGCCGCCATGCTGGGCCAGCCCGTGTCGATGCTGATCCCCGAAGTTGTCGGTTTCAAACTGACCGGCCAGATGATGGAAGGCACCACCGCAACCGACCTCGTGCTCAAGGTCGTGCAAATGCTGCGCAAACACGGCGTGGTCGGTAAATTCGTTGAATTCTACGGTGAAGGCCTCGACCACCTGCCACTGGCAGACCGCGCAACCATCGCCAACATGGCCCCTGAATATGGCGCCACCTGCGGCTTCTTCCCGATCGACGATGAAACCCTGCGCTACCTACGCCAGACCGGCCGCGACGAAGACCGCATCGCGCTGGTCGAAGCCTATGCCAAGGAAAACGGATTCTGGCGCGGTGCCGACTATAGCCCCGTCTATACCTCGACCCTCGAACTCGACATGGGCGAAATCGTTCCGGCAATTTCCGGCCCCAAGCGCCCGCAGGATTACCTGCCGCTGACCGGTGCCAAATCGGCATTCGCCAAGGAAATGACTGAAACCTTCAAGCGCGAACAGGGTAAAGAGGTCGCGGTCAAAGGCGAAGACTATACAATGTCGAGCGGTAAGGTCGTGATCGCCTCGATCACCTCCTGCACCAATACCTCGAACCCCTATGTCCTGATCGCCGCCGGTCTGGTGGCCCGCAAGGCCCGCGCGCTGGGTCTGAACCGCAAACCTTGGGTGAAAACCTCGCTCGCGCCCGGGTCTCAGGTCGTCTCCGCCTATCTCGAGGCCGCGAACCTGCAAGAGGACCTCGATGCCGTCGGCTTCAACCTCGTGGGCTACGGCTGCACCACCTGCATCGGCAACTCCGGCCCGCTCCAGCCCGAAATCTCGGCCGCGATTGCCGAAGGCGATCTGGTCGCGACGGCTGTCCTGTCGGGCAACCGGAACTTCGAAGGACGGATTTCGCCGGATGTGCGGGCCAACTACCTCGCCTCGCCGCCCTTGGTCGTGGCCTATGCGCTGGCCGGCGACATGAACATCGACCTGACAACCGAACCTTTGGGCACCTCCAAAGACGGCAAACCGGTTTACCTCAAGGACATCTGGCCGACGAACAAGGAAATCGCGGATCTGGTGCATTCCACGGTCACCCGCGAAGCCTTCCAGTCAAAATATGCGGACGTCTTCAAAGGCGATGCAAAATGGCAAGGCGTCAAGGTCACGGAATCGGAAACCTATGACTGGCCCTCGACCTCGACCTATATCCAGAACCCGCCCTATTTCCGCGGCATGTCCAAAGACAAAGGCAGCATCACCAATATCAACGGGGCCAAGGTCCTTGCGATCCTTGGCGATATGATCACCACCGACCACATCAGCCCCGCAGGGTCGTTCAAACCGACCACCCCTGCCGGACAGTACCTTGTCGACCGTCAGGTTGCGCATAAGGATTTCAACTCCTACGGCTCGCGGCGCGGCAATCACGAAGTGATGATGCGCGGCACTTTCGCCAATATCCGGATCAAGAATGAAATGGTACCCGGGGTCGAAGGCGGTATGACCACCTACGGCGGAGAAACCATGGCAATTTATGATGCGGCCATGAAGCACAAAGCCGACGGCACACCGCTGGTGGTGATTGGGGGCAAGGAATATGGCACCGGGTCAAGCCGCGACTGGGCGGCGAAGGGCACGATCCTGCTAGGTGTGCGCGCTGTGATC
>Ga0102812_10001429_pt1 | contig 16568 bp, 10 predicted proteins | sample ColrivemetaGS713_FD_79334 | JGI IMG/M metagenome (GOLD analysis project Ga0102812, IMG submission 79334) | Estuarine microbial communities from the Columbia River estuary - Flood tide ETM metaG S.713 | ecosystem: Environmental > Aquatic > Marine > Intertidal zone > Estuary | place: USA... | reverse complement strand
CATTCACCATTCAGAAAATCATTTTTGAATGATAAAGTTATGGGAATGTATACTAAATTTAGATCATTAATATTGCAAACTATATCTCCTACTACAATATGTATTGAATATCCTGAATTCTCAATGTTGTTCATTGATAATGCAATTCATGCAACTACTCATTTTATTTTAGAAAATAATATTAAAGATGCAACTCACTTTATAAGCTCATCATTTGATTTGCTATGGAATGGGTTCTCATACAATAATAAAGTATAAAAAAAGGACATAGATTATATGTCCTTTTTTATTTGTCTTTTAAGTTCCACAATATGTTATGTATCTCACATTTGATTCATTAGGTTGTAACAATAATTTTGGTATGTCAATCTCATAGTTAAAAGGATCTCTAAGTGTTTTTAATAGCTCATCAAACAATAAGTAATCGTCATCATTAGAGGCTTTTATTAATGCCTCTTCAACTATGTGGTTCCTTGCAATTACAACGGGGTTGCTTGTCTTCATGACTTTTGTTGCAATATTCTTTGGAATTTCTAGGTGTTTCAATCTATTTTGCCATTGTTCTACCCAATCTTTAAAAAGTGGAGAGTTATTTATAGGTATATTATTAAAATTAAATTCTGATAAGTATCTAAAGGTGTTAGTGAAATCTAATTGATGCATTTCCATAATTCCTAGTAATTCTTTAATCATTTCAGCATCTTTTAATTCAGGATTTGTAATCCCTATCTTTTTACTCATATACTTTAAATAATACTCATTATATAATTTTTCAAAGTTTTTTAATTCTTTATTTGCTAGATTAACCGCAGTTTCTTGATCAGAATCTAATAATGGCAACAAAGATTCAGCTAGTTTTGCTAATCCCCAAGAAGCCATATATGGTTGATTCATATAACTATATCTTCCCTCTGAATCAATTGAACTAAATACAGTTTTAGGATTGTATGTATCTATAAAAGCACATGGTCCGTAATCAATTGTTTCACCACTTATTGCAATATTATCAGTGTTCATTACACCATGAATGAAACCAATACTTTGCCACTTTGCCATAAGTGATGCTTGTTTATCAATTACTTCTCTTAAAAACAACACATATTTATTCAATTCATTTTCTATTTCTGGATAATGCCTATTAATAGCATAATCTGTTAATTCTTTAATAACTTCAAATCCACCATACATCCTTGCAAATTCAAAAGTTCCTACTCGTAGATGACTACTTGCGACTCTTGCCATAATTGCACCTTTTTTTGGTCCTACTCGGTTTATCATCTCATTCGTTTTTATAACAGATAAGCTTCTAGTTGTTGGAATATTAAGGGAATTCATTGCTTCACTAATAAGATACTCTCTAAGCATAGAATAAAGTGTCGCTTTCCCATCACCTCTTCTTGAATATTTTGTTCTACCAGAACCTTTTAACTGAATATCAAATCTCCTATTATTGTTTGTTATATGTTCTCCAAGCATCAATGCTCTTCCATCACCAAGAACTGAAAAATGTCCAAATTGATGTCCTGCATAACTCTGCGTAAATGTATCCTTTAGTATACTGCCTTTGTTTCCAACAAGATCATTGATCCCTTCTTCGGATTTCAGGTAATCAATATCAATATTTAGATCATTCGCAAGTCGTTCATTTATATAAACAACATCGGCATTGTATTCATTATTTGGCTTAATTTTATCATGCATTAATTCATTTAATTTCAAATATGTGTATTCAAAATTAAACCCACTATTTTTTTTATTCATTTTAGCACCTTCTTTACAGTATCTCCATTATATTACTAAGTTCTATAATTGACTAATATGTTGCATTAAAAAAGTTCAATATTATATTGAACTTTTTTTTATTTTAAACTCTATTATGCAAAGCTTCTTGCAAATATAAATAGTAAATCACTTAGTCTATTTAGGTACTTCATAGGGAGAATTAACTCTTCTCTTTTGTTTTCTAAAAAGTATCTTACAAGGCTTCTTTCAGCTCTTCTAGCAATAGATCTTGACATATCAAAATAAGATCCTTCAATGGTAGTATCTGAACCTGGTAAAATAAATACTGGTAAAATCTCACTACCCTCTAACAATGCCTTTTCAAGGCTTTCTAATTTTATAATATTGTTAATATCAAATGCAGTGATAACCTGTTTATTTGTTGTTGCAATAATTGAATTTATGTCTTGTAAATCTCGTTGGATATCCTTTATTTCTTCCTTATAAGTTGTATGGTGATAAGCCATTCCAAGAGAACTAGATAGTTCATCCATATCACCTAAAGTGTTAAAAAGTAGATCACTTTTGTAAAACTCTTCATTTGAATAGTTTTTTGATTTTCCTAAATCACCTTTTTTTGTTGATATTTGATTAATGTTCTTAATTATTTTCATAATTTACCTCCTATTAAACCTTGTTACCTTTTACCAATTGTAACAGCATATGTAACAAACTCTTCTTCACCTATACCTAATAGATTATCACAATACTCTTGAATATAGGCTGCTAACGCACACGCTCCACTATCAATCACTTCAGCAGCAAGTGATAAATTTTGACAAGCATGCCCAGCTTCCATAGCTATCATTTTATGTGATGCAAAAGAATATTTGTATTCCGTTCTATACGGAGTGGCTGTAAAGAAAAAGACTACAGCTGCTCCTCTTAGTTGTCCATAAAGAGCATTGTTAACCTTTTCTTCTAGTCCTTTAGAATCATCTAAAAGAGTTAATTGATGTTTATCTTGAACATATAAATATAGACCCTTTTCAAGTCCTTCTACTTTATTCAAATAAACATATGTTTCCATTGAATTTGTAGCTCCACCAGTTGGTATCGTTCTAAAAGTAACTCCCTCTTTATATGAATCAACGCGTGATGTTTCCCATAATAAATATGTAACTTCCTCTTTTGACAAATTAATATCTTTATACTTTCTTAATGATCTCCTACTAGCAATGACTTCAGTTAATGTTTTTTGAACAACATTTGGAAATTCCTTATCCAAATCTATTACGATAGACCCTTGTAATGGTTGTTTAAACATTTCAGGTCTAGGAAGGTCTAATTGTCTGTCTGTTTTAAAATTTCTAAGTTCTCTCCAGTCTTCTTTTATTGCTTTCCTATTTCTTTTTATTTCTTCTTTAACAAAATCATCCATTTTGCACCTCATTTAGTTTTTTTAGAATCTTGTAAAAAATAAAATATACTACTACCATAAAAAATTCATATTGAATCATATGCCCTGGCCAATCCCACGCAAAATCAATTGGTTTATTCCCTGGACCAATAAAAAGAAAGTCTGTATTCAGAATTACGTTAAGTATTAAACTTATGACTATCAAAATCTGCAAGAATACAAAAGACTTAATTAAGTCATCCTTTTTTGGATAAAATCCATGGATTTTATACATGTAGAATAGTGCAATCATTAGTAATGAATGACTAAAATATAGTTGATAATATCTAAAGGAATTTACCCCATGATTTAAATTGGGAAATAATAGTGCAAGGAAACTAACAACCCCAAAAATATAAACATAATTATATACTTTTTTATTGCATAATATTAATGTAATTATTAACCCTATAATTGCATATGAGCACAGTTGAAGTGGAAGCGTATTTATGAATCTAACATCTCCATTTAAAGAATGTATAAAATTCCATGTTATAAAAGAAATCTCTCCAAATATCATTAATCCAGCTAATATATACCTTATAATCTTTTCATTTTTAAAATTCTTTAATTTTTCCTGATAATTGTATATCAGGAATATAATAATTATTAGTATTACTAATGGGGCAATTCTTTCTATAAGTGTTAACCCATGTGAAACCGTATCATCCAGTGATGTATATTCAAAAAAGTTCATAAGTTCCTCCTTAGAAGTATCTACATTAATTATACTAAATGAGTCATACAAAAACCATAGAAAATAAATAAAAAACCACAACATTTGTTGTGGTCTTAATCATTTAGATACTACATCCTTCATCATCACATGTTTGCCCTTTTGTCATCTTGCTAATTGGTTTTAATGGGTTTTCCTCTTCCCATAATTGGTTAAGTGCTTGAGAAAAATAATCCTCAGGTTGTGCGCCACTAATTCCATATTTTCTATTAAGAACAAAGAACGGCACTCCTTGGACTCCCACTTCTCTTGCTTCTTTTATTTCTGCATTAACAGTATCTTTATAATCATCTGTTTTTAATACTTTTTCTAATTCTTTACCATCTAGTTCTAATTCAGAAACCAACTCGCCTAAAGTTTGATGATCCGCAATATTTTTACCATCGGTAAAGTATGCCTTCATTAGTAAATTAGTGACATCTGCTTCCTTGTCAAACTGTCTTGCCCATTTAGCTACTCTATGTGCATCAAAACTATTTGTCATTTGGATAATATCATAATTATATTCTAATCCAACAGTTTTTGCGTTTGTTACAAACATTTCAAATTTCTTTTCAGCTTGTTCCACTGTTAATCTATGCCCTTTTGCAAATGCTTCTGAAGCACTGCCTTCCATTTTTAATGGTGCATTTGGGTTAAGTTGATATGCTTTGTAGATAACCTCTACTTTATCTTTATGCTTAAACTTCGCTAAAGCACTGTCAAATCTAGTTTTACCAATGTAGCAAAACGGACATGCAAAATCACTCCATACTTCTATTTTCATTTATATCACTCCTTCTATCAATACTATTATCTTATAAACATCATAATAAATCAAATAGTTTGCCTACAAACTATTATGATAGAAATAAAAAAGATACCGAAGTATCTTCAATTATTATTATAGAGCTAGTTTATAAATTGCTTTTACATCATTAATGTCTAATACTTTAAATGCACCTAAAGTCATTTTCCCATTTAAAGTAGCTTTTTCTGCCATTAAATCAATGTTTTTTCCATCAATATCAAGATCACTCATTCTAATAGGCATACCAATACTAACATAGAAGTCTTCTAATGCTTTTATTCCTTTTAATGCTGTTTCTTCTAAATCAAAAGGATTTATATCGATATTAAATACTTTATTTGCAAACATAGCGAATCTATTTACATCTTCTTTATATACATATTTCATCCATGCTGGATAAATCATTGCTAAACCAGCACCGTGTGCTATATCGTAAATTGCGCTCAACTCGTGCTCTATACCATGTGAAGCCCAATCATCTTGTCTTCCAGTTCCAACTAACCCATTGTGAGCAAGTGTTCCAGACCACATAATTTCGGCTCTCGCATTGTAGTCGTTGTTGTTGGTAATTGCCTTAGGAGCATTGTTAATAACTGTTCTAATAACAGATTCACACAGTCTATCTGTAAGTTCTACATTCTTAACTTTAGTAATATACCTTTCAATGACATGTCCAATCATATCAACTGCACCACATGCAGTTTGAAAATTCGGCAATGTATATGTCAATTCTGGGTTCATAATTGCAAACATTGGAACTACTAAAGGACTACCAGAACCTCGTTTTATTAGTCCCTCTTCTTTCGTTATAACAGTTGCAGTACTAGTTTCACTTCCTGCTGCAGGAATTGTCAATACTACACCAAGTGGTAAAGCAGCTTCTACAAAAGCTTTTCCATCAAAGAAATCCCAAACGTCTCCGTTATATGGAACTCCCATTGCAATAGCTTTAGCAGAATCAATAACACTACCTCCACCAACAGCTAATATAAAGTCTACTTTTTCTTTTCTACATAATGCAATACCTTCATTTACTAAGCCAAGTCTCGGATTTGGTGCAACTCCGCCTAACTCGATAAAATCAATGTTGTTTTCATGTAAACTTTTTAATATTTTAGCATATAAACCAAATCTTTTAATACTCCCTCCACCAAAGTGAAGAAGTACCTTTTTCCCGTATATTTTTGTAAGCTTACCTACTTCTGATTCTGTTCCCTTACCAAAAATTATTTTTGTTCTATTATCAAAATTAAAATTATTCATAATTACCTCCCTATAGGTCTCTTTCTATACATTAAAAGCTTATCTTTATTAAATGAAAATGTCAATATCAATACTCTTTTATTTATGAAAAAAAGGTCCAATAGATGGACCTTTTAATTTTTAGTAATAATAGTTAACAACTGCAAGCAGTGTAGCTCTAATTAATACTCCAGATAAAACATCATTATTCTCATAATCTGCAGCCGTAAGTGGGTATGAATCGAACGGATTCGATGCTGCTAATTCAAGTGTTGGTGTCAGAATATTTCTAACAATTAATGATGTAGCAACTATTTCTTGGTCTGAAACTGACATTCCAACAAGTGTTGCTGGTGAGAAGTTTACTGTTGTAAAGCTTGAACCAGGGAATGCAGTTTTAGTTGCTCTTATGAAATCTTTGATTTCTTGTTTGATAACTAAATCTGCTTTATATAATTCAGTTTGCTCGGCTACTGTAGGTATTGCTAATGCACCGTTACCACGCATCATATTATCGATTGTTGTATGTATTGATCCACTTAATAATAATGTATCAAGTTGTGGATCTGTTAGGTTCGTAATTGTTGTTGAATTAATAGCGGCATTGAAGTCTGTAACTCCAATAGTGTTTAGTGAAGTTAAAATTGCTTTTAATTCAATCTTTTCAATATGTTTCATTGTAACTGTGTTAACTAAGATGTCATCTCTAAAGTATGTTGGAATAACAATATTAGTTTGTCCATCTGGAGCAGTTTCATCAACAGCACCAGCTAAGACATTGTCTGATATAGTTGCTTGAATACTTGCACTTAATAAGATTAAATCAAAGTCAGCAGTTAATATTTGTGCTGGACTGAAGTCAAGTGAAGTAAAGTCAGTTAATCCCATTTCTTCTAATGCATCAAAGATTGCATCAATTTCAATTAATTCAATATAAGTAACATCAGTTTGTACTATTCTAATAACGTTAGCATTATTTACGTTAACATCTGGTACTATTAATTCTCCACCAGTATCATTTAACATTTTATTTGAAACTGTTGCTTGGATAGATGATGATAATAACAATGTATCTCTTCCTGCAAAGAAATCTGCTGATCCAATTGATGGAGGGAAGTTGTTAATATCGCTGTAACCCATAGCTGTAAATGCATTTATTAATGCTTTTATTTCGTCTTTTACAACAAATTCAAATCCAGATACAGTTACTTTAATTTCATTTCCAACTGTTTCACCATTTTGATCAAATGCTGGGATGATTAACACATCGTCATTCAAATCGAGTAAAGTGTTTGTTACAGTAGCATGAATTGATGCTGAAGAAAGTAAAATATCTTGCTCAGGTGTTGTTGCTATTGATGTAAGTGATACTGTTCCATCAAAGCTATTAATATCTGTAATGTTTAGTACTTCCAATGCTTCAATAGTTGCTTTGATTTCCGTTTTCTCGATAAATTCAGTTCCTGATATCGTAATTCTTATAGGAGCCCCTAAAACATCAGTATCTGGAATATAAAGAGTTCCTGAACCTAAGTCTGTCATTTGTTTTGTTATTGTAGCATGCATTGCTGCACTTTCTAGTAATATATCTTGATTAGTATCCAAATAAATATTATTCAAATCTATTGTTCCACTGAATGAGTTAATGTCTGTTATATTTAGAACTTCAAGTGCTTCAAACATTGCTCCAATTTCAGCTTTTGACACATACTCTGTATCTGTAAATTGTAAAGCGTCTCCTACATTTATTCTAACTGGATTACTTAATCTATCTGTTTGAGGAATTCTAAGTGTAGAATCACCTAAATCTGTAAGTTGTTTTGAAACGGTTGCTTGCATAATTGAAGAACTTAATAGAACGTTTCTATTCGTTTCATCATAGAAATCAGTTAGTGCTACTGAACCATCAAATGTTTCTACATCTGTGATTCCTAAAATATCTAACCCGTCAATCATTGCTTCTAACTCAGCTTTAATAATATATTCAGTATCTGTAGAATCTAGTACGTCTCCTACATTAATTCTTATAGAAGAATCGCTTTGATCAAAGTGTGGCACTACGAATGCTGCAGTTAACGAACCACTAGACGTCAAATCTAGTACTTGTTTTGAAACTGTTGCATGAATTGTTGCTGATGATAAAACTATAGTAGCGTTAGTTCCTGTAGCTAGAGTACTTAAATCTACAGTTCCGCCAAAGTTTTCAATATCTGACATCCCTAGTACATCCATCGCATCAACCATTGCTTCAATTTCGTCTTTAATAACATACTCTGTTTCAAATCCAACTGGACCAACTGTAATTCTTATCGGAGTTAAATCGTCTTTAAAGTATGGAAGATCAATCGTACCATCAGTATCTAAAGTAATTAATTGATCAGATATTGTAGCTTGAATTGTTGCGCTAGCTAACATCTTAGTGATGTTTCCAGGTTCTGATGTAATAGATACGATGTCAATATTACCATCAAAACTATTAATATCAGTGATGTTTAAAACTTCTAATGCATCTAATATATTTGTTATTTCTGCTTTATCAATATAAGTAGTTTCTTTTAATTCAGCAGGATCTCCTACTGTTATTCTTACGTCATTACCTAATTCGTCTTGATATGGAACCATTATTATATCTGTTCCTAAATCAAATACTTGTTTTGATATAGTCGCATGTAATATCGCTGATTCTAATAGTGTTCCTGAATTAGTTATAATCAAGTTTAAATCAAGTGTATCTACTGTTTCAAAATCTGTAATATTAAGAGTTAAGAATGCTTGTAATATATCATCAAGCTCGCCTTCACTTAAATATTCAACTCCATCAATAGATGATCTTATCACTCGTAAATCATCACCAAAGTAAGGAACTGAAAGAGGACTATTTGGCCCAACCGTTTGTTCCAATAACATTGTAGATAATGTAGCATGTACGATTTTAGATCCGAATAATTTAGCTGATTTTGCAGGATCTAAAATTGTTACATCTGAATCTAATCCTAAGTTTTGGATTATTGTTGCATCAAATTCCATGTTTTCAATATCTGTGAATCCTAAAACTGATACTGCTTGGAACATGCTTTTTATTTCTTCTTTGGAAACTACATCTTGTGGCACTGAAGAAACATATATTGTATCGAGTGTACTATTAGGTATTGTTAAGATATCAACACCATTATCAATGATTAATTGTCCTAGTGTAGCTCCTAAAATATCTGAAGATGTTAGAATGTCGATTGATGTATCTGTAAGGCTAAATGCTTTTGCCATGTCAAATCCAGTTTCCTCGCAAACTGTATCTCCTTCATCACAAGCAAGGTCATTTACTAACACCTTTGCAGAGGAAGCAATGTTCTTTAATTCGTCACTTGAAATATAGTTATTTACATCCAATACTGAATCAGGAATAACTAGAGGAGTATCCCCTAAATCCATACTCATGATAAAATCTGAAATTGAGGCAACCAATAATTCACTATAGAATATTGCATTTATTGCATCGTCATCAAATTCTGATATAACTGTGAAGTCGATATTATTAAAATCAAAACCACCTGCAACACTTGCTATTGCATTTACTGCAGTTAAGATGTTTCTTAATTCTCCAGGTGTTTCAAGTACGTCTCCGTTATATACGTCAAACCATACAACTCCATCAGGTACTACTATTATATCTAAGCCTTCGATTCCAGCTTCTCCTGAGAAGATATTTTTAAGAGCATGACTCACTATTTGTGATTGAAGTAATACTGTAAAATCTAATTCTGATAATGCATTTATAAGTATTCCAGTATCATTTGATTGTAAATCAGCCATTGTAATGTTTGTATCTAGTACTGCTTTAGCAACTTGTCCGAATGCGCTAAACTCATCTTCCCATACTAAGTCTGTAGGTACTGTTATTATTGCACTAATATCAGAACCTGCTTGCTCTAATAATGGTTCTATTGCAACAAATGCACCTAGAGTTGCTAAGTCTGACTCTCCTAAAGAATCAAAGATACTTGCAACATCATCACCGTTAAGTGTTACAGTTTCTAAGTCAGTTGCATCATCTAACAATCCTGCTGTATTAACAAGGTCAAACCCAATTGCAGCAATTGTTCCTAAAGTTTGAATTTCTTCCTTCCAATTTATAGCGTAAAGTTCATCTATTGGAACTTCAACTGGTGTATCAAAGTATTCACTACCAATTTCAATAACAACTGGTATTGCTAATGTAACAAGATTACTCTCAGCGATATTTGTAAATATTGTTTCCACTTCATCTGAAGTAATATCACTTAAGTCATCAGTAACCATATATTGTGAATTCATTAAAGCAGAACCTGCATTAGCTACAACATTGAATTCTTCTCTTAATGAAACATTTGTATCTTGGAATTTAAATGACAATACAGAATCAAACAAATACAAATGAAGAGGTATTTTACCTGTATAATCTGGGTTATCTACTTTAACTACTGAAACTGTTTTAACATAGATATTACTATTAAATGCAGCTAACATACTTCTTGATTCAGTAATAGTTGAATCAAGATCACTTGGTAGTTCTACAGCTGTAAATGTAGTTGTATCTTCGGGAATAACACTCAATGCGCTATCTACAAAACTAAGCATTCCACCAAATATAATTACTGCAGCAAAGGCATTAACAAACCCTTTTCCTGCACCAGCAAGTGCTCCAAGCCATTTTTTCTTTGCCTTTTTCTCAGCTTTTCGCAATGCTTTTTGTTCTTCTTTTTTCATCGCAGCTAATCTTATTTTTTTCTGCTTTTTAGTTAAAACTTCAACTTCCTCAGCTACTGCAACTGCAGTTTTACCTTTGTTTTTCTTCTTAGCTCTTTTTGCTAGTTGCTTTGGAGTCTTTGGAGTGAAGAAAATAATTCTTATCATCCAAGCTAGTATGTTATAGAATAATTTACCAATAGTAAAATAAAGTATTGTATAAACTATTTTTACAACAAGCTGAGCTAACCCTGTAACAAAGTCAACTACTATAACATTCGTTAGTGACGAACTTATTTGATCACCAAACTGTGAATTTAACATTGTAAAAACCGCATCACCCATTGTAGAGGCGGTGCTAAGTTCTGGTACATATGGTACAGCAAAGTCTATTAGGAATGGGATTGGTAAATCCCATAACACATTAATTACTAAGTCTATTGTTGTAAAGAAAATTACATAAAATAGAACCAAAGCAACCAATCCAAACATTGTTTTTCTAAATCCTCTAAAATATCCGACAATAAATCCTATTCCTATTACTGCCAGGAACACAAGATTAAAGTATAAATTATAGTCTAAATTTTGGGGCATAACTTTTCACAGCCTTTCAGATCATCAATAAAATTGACATTTCTTTTAATATGTATCTATAGATACAAAAATACTTCCACTATTAATTATACCAAATTTTACTATATTATCTAAACACTAATTCAAATCTTTATAAATAAAATTGCCTATTTGTAATTAATTATAAATCTAATTAACTAGTATACCTTTATCAAACTGCGATATAACTGCACAAGATCAGACACTTGATCGATATAAATTTATTCCCTGTTCCAAATGAAAAACACTAGCAAATTTGCTAGTGTTTTATTTTAATAGAAAGAATTTTTGGACACCGTTACGGTATTCTTGCTTATATTCTCCTTCAATTAATGGATAAATATAATCATAAAATTCTTGAGTCATTTTGTTGTTTTCCTTATCAATCATTGATAATGGAATTACTTGTTCTTTATTTGCTACTTTGTAAACATCAACTGGTAAGTATTTTATTTTGTATTTTGAACCATCTTCTCGTATAAGTCCAACCATTTTTGCATGTTCACCAGATAATGCAAATTCAACTGCTTTTTTTCCAGTAGTAATTGCCTCATTAACATCAGTTTCACTTCTAATCATTGACGCACTTCTTTGTACAGTACTTAATTCGATAGCTCTAAAAGAAATCCCTAATTTAGCTTTAATCAATTCACCTAAGTACATTGCAACTCCACCTAATTGTTTATGCCCAAAAGCATCTACTGTTGAGTTCATTGCTCCTATAAAATTACCGTCTTTATCTTTAATACCTTCACTAACAGCTATCAAACAATTATGAGTGCTACTATATATTTCTTCAACCTTGTTCAAAAAGTCTGGAATATCAAAAACATTTTCTGGAATGTATACTAATTCTGGTCCTATTCCCTCGTTAGTAGCTACATGAGCTGCAGCTGTTAACCACCCTGCATGTCGACCCATAATTTCAACTATAGTCACTTTTCCAGAAGGATAAACATTACTATCTAATTTAACTTGCATCAATGTGTTTATTATAAATTTTGCTGCACTACCAAACCCTGGTGTATGATCAGTTAATGGTAAATCATTATCAACTGTTTTTGGTAATCCAATAACATACATTTCATAATCAACTGTTTTTAAAAATTCACTAATTTTAACACAGGTATCCATCGAATCATTTCCACCATTATAGATGAAGTATCTGACATTATTTTTTTTAAAAACCTCTAACATTTTTGTGAAGACTTTCGGATCTTCCAAATGGCTTTTAAGCTTGTATCTAACACTTCCAAGAGCTGATGCCGGTGTGTATTTAAGTAGTTCTATATCTGATTTTACATCTTTTACGTTTATAAAATTTTCTTCTAAAACACCGCTAATTCCATGTCTTAAAAGTAAGATGTTTTCTATTGTCTTGTTTTGGTTTAATGCTTCTTTGATTACTCCGTATGCGCTTGCGTTTATAACTGGACTTGGTCCACCACTTTGTCCATACATTAAGTTTCCTTTTATCATATAAATCACTCCGTTTCTTACCATATTGATTATAACATATTTAACTGTTTTTTAAAGAAAAAACAACCTTAAAATAAAGGTTGTTTTGTTAATTATTCGAATCCAATAACGCGGTAATCTAATATTTGGAAAGTAACAGTGTCACCAACTCCGTATTCAATAAATAATCTTAACTGATCATCACTAAATTTCGAGACGTTAACTAAATAATATGATCCATCAATTTCAAACCAGTACATCGTGTTTCCTTCTTGAACATAAGATAAAATATCTGTAATTTCACCAGTAATTGAATCAACACTTGAAGCAGTTGAACCAAGGTTAAGTAAATAACTATCATATGCTGCAGATTTTGTGTCTTTTATTGTATATGATTCTAAATCTTGAACTCCAATAAATACATTTCTTAATATCCTACCATCTTCACCTTTTATCAAGATAAAGTAAGTTGGTGTATTCTCAACATTTATTGGAATTGGGAAAGATGTTGTTATGTTATTTTGCGGTAATAATGTTAAAGCTTTATTCATCGCAGCTTCTTCTGTTGCTCCTGGGAAACTGAACAGTTTTGCTTCTTTGGTTTTTGTACTTGTATAAACAAATCCTATTGTAGATTCATCATTACCAGCACTTGTTAATCCTGTGAAGTAGAATAACTCTCCTTCATTCATTATTACTCTTGAACCATTAGAAGTTTGAAGAACACCTTTTTGGGCAAATACACTATTTAACCATCCGTCTTGTAATGATCCCCAGTAATCAATTTGATTAAAAACAATTCTAGCTGGATACACACTTTCAACCCATGATGGAACATTATCTGTGTCATATATATTAACTTCACCATCAAGTGCATTTACAACTGCAACTTTGACGATATCGTCACCACCATTAATAAATATCTGTGGTAATGAATAAGATAAAACATAATATGGTACACCAGATTCATCTATCTCAAAATAGGTAGATTCAAGCTGATATTTACTCATTCCGTTATAATATACATGTCTTGTTAAATCTTGGTTAAGATATGCACTAGGAGTATATATAAGTCCTTCTCCAGTATCTTCTCTTAAGTTCACTAATTGTGTATCTGAGGTAATTTTATTAATTAATATATAACCAGGAGTCCCAACTTTATTGTTGTTAATCCATTTGAAAATTCCTCTGTATTCTAGTGGAGCAACAAGGTATTGTTGTCCGTCATAAATTATATCTGAATACTCTCCTGCTTCAAATTCACTACCAATACCTGGGTATTCACCTAATTTTAATGAACCAAGTTTTTCCCCATATGCTTTATCAACAATTGGTAAAGTTGAAACATCTACTGTTTGAATATCTGTTAGGAAATCCTCTTCACTTAATTGGATTAAGTTCGAGTATTTTTCAGCGTGGAAATATGTTCTACCTCCAAGGGCAAAGAATAAAATTGCAAAGCCAAAGAAACTAACCAAAGAGACAACCATATACATTCTTTTTTTAGTCATGTCCCAGTCAAATATCTCATCTACAATATTTACACCTAGAACAATAAATAGTAATAGGTACATATAAATTCCTAAATATCTAAGATTCATTTTAATCAATATAAAATAATTAGCAAATATAAATGATAAAACCAGCAATACCAATAATACAATATAGTATGCTAATTTTTTAGATGATTTTTCCTCATCTTCATTACTATAATCAAACAACATTTTTTCTTTATAATATGCTTGAATTGCTCTCAATACAATAAACATAATAAATACGTATGATAACAAACCTAATACAAACATCAAATCACTCCTCTACTTTATAAGTACTTAATCATTATAACATATATACAATAAAATCAATTATCATTTGGCTTTATATATCTTTGTGGTAAAACAAAAAAAAACACCAGTTAGGATTATCCTAATTGGTGTTTTTGAGTGTGAATTTTTATTTAACTTTTAATTATTTTCGAATGGACCAAAATCAATAGAATCGAAATCTTCGTGATCTTTTGATTTGTAACCTGTAGCGAAAATAGTGTCATAAGTTAATTGTGGGTTTGAAGCTAATAATGTATCGATTGGTGAATAAGCAGTTTTTGCTCCATCAATCTCTTTTCCACCAGTTAAACCAGTTAAACCATCTACACCATCAACAACGTTTTTAGCGATTGCAACTGAATCTTTAACTAATTTAGAAACATCTTTGAATACTGTCATAGTTTGAGTACCTTTACCAGTAACAACATCTCCCATTAAACTAGCTAATGTAACATTTGAAGCATCTTGACCTGTAGTAAAGTATTTAGCATAAGGAACTTCTAATTTAGCGAATTCTTGACGAATTGCAGCTGAAGTATCATCATTTGGAGCTAATACAAATACTTTGTCAGATGTTTTAGTCATTGCAGCAACTACACCAGCAGCTTTGATCCCAGCAGTTTCAGGATTCCAGTCTGTATCGATAGGTTGCATAGCATTTTGTAAAGCATCTTTTGCAGCATCATTGAAAGTAGCTTCAGTATATAATGCTAAAGCTTCAAATGGTGCTGGGTTTTGGTTTACGATATTAAAAATTGCTAAGTCTGGTTGTAACTCTTCGAATGCTCCACCAAAGAAATAAGTAGCATTTGGCCAGTCAGCAACACGTCCAGAGAAGATTGCTAAATCACATGGAGCCTCTTCAGTACATCCTTCAGCTTTCGCTTCAGTTACTAAGTGAGCACCCATTGCTTTACCAACATTCCAGCTATTGAAAGTTGTATAATAATCAGCATTATCTGTAGCAGATTTTGCCATACGGTCATGAGCGATTACGATTACGTCTTCATCATGAGCTGCTTGAACTGCAGATCCACCAGAACCTTGAGCAGTAACGATAATAACTTCTGCGCCTTTAGCTATTAAAGCCTCAACGTTTTGTTTCTCTTTTGATTCATCACCTTCAGAGAATAAGATTTCGTACTCATATCCTTCTCCAAGTGCATCTAATTCCGCTTTAAAGAAAGCACCATCTTGATTTGCCCATCTTTCTTCGGAAGCATCTGGTAATACAACACCAATTTTGATTGTTGTAACTTTGTCTTTTCCACCACAAGCTGCTAATGAAAGAGCGAATACTGCGATTAAAACTAAACTAATAATTTTTTTCATTTTGTTTCTCCTTTTTTTTTATTTTTAAGTGTCTATCCTCTTTAATAGCACTTTGTTGCCTTATTCAGTTATAAAATCTTCTTCTGTTGAAACTCTAATCATATCTCTTATCTTATTGTATGCACCTTGTGCGTTAGTATATTCATATTCGAAATTAATTAGATCTTTTCTATTTTCTTCTCTTGCTATTTTAAGTTCCTTTTTTGCGAGTTTAAACTTGTGTTTAGCCTCCAAATACTCAACCTTAAATTCTCTTTTAGCATAATGCATACCTACTAAATCGACAGGTCTTACATTTCTTGTATAAATATCAAATACAACTGCTAATAACAGCACTGACCCTAAGATGATTGGTTCAATGTTGGCATCGATACCAGCAAGTGCCATTCCGTTTTTAAGTGACATAATTACAATGGCACCGACAACAGCATTAACTACCTTACCTACTCCACCACTTGCACTTGTCCCACCAATAAATGCTGCAGCAATAGCATATAGTTCCCAGAAAGGACCATGTTTTGGAGATGTGTTTCCTAATCTAGATGCATACATAACACCAGAAATAATTGCTAATACACCCATTGATATAAATACAATAATTAATATTCTTTCAACACTAATACCTGATAACTCAGCAGCATCTGGATTTCCTCCAACTGCATAAATTCT
>Ga0102812_10001424_pt1 | contig 16588 bp, 15 predicted proteins | sample ColrivemetaGS713_FD_79334 | JGI IMG/M metagenome (GOLD analysis project Ga0102812, IMG submission 79334) | Estuarine microbial communities from the Columbia River estuary - Flood tide ETM metaG S.713 | ecosystem: Environmental > Aquatic > Marine > Intertidal zone > Estuary | place: USA... | reverse complement strand
TTGCGGTCGAGGCGCGGGACGAATTGACCTTGCGCAATCTGCTCAGCACGTCCGAGCACCTCAGTTACCTCGGCAGTGCGGAGGATGAGCTTTGGACCGGGAAAGTGCTGCGTGACGGGATCGGCGATCATTTCCGCGAAGTACCCAAGTTTGAGCAGGGCAAGAGCGACATTCATGCCTTCGAATGCGGTGACGTGGGCTGGGGATACAGTTTCAAGCCGTTGCGGTTCGAGGGATTTGACGCATTCGTCATGCACCGGACCACATTTGTCTTCGTGCTCGAACACGGGGCCTGGAAAATTGCCCATATTCATCTGTCCAATCCGACAGCGAACATCGAAAAGATGGGGGTCGAAAGCAACGCACTCGATGCACTGATGGCAGCCGCGCGCGACGGGTTCGCAGGACTTGGACGCGAGGGCATGGCGAGTGTGATGTTCACCGATGTCGTTGACAGCTCTGCCCTTGCCGATCTGGTGGGCGACCGTATCTGGATGCGCCGGATCGACAAGCACCTGGAACAAGTCCGTTTGATCATCGAAAAACACGGCGGCACGCTTGTCAAATCGCTGGGCGACGGGACAATGTCGACCTTTGCATCAGCCCGGGCCGCTCTGTCAGCCGCGCAAGCGATCCAGCGCGCCGCAATAGCAGACACCTCCGAGCCGGTGCTACGCGTGCGCGTCGGATTGCACACCGGCGAAGTGATCGAAAACAAGGGCGACTTCTTTGGCACCGTCGTGAACAAGGCCGCGAGGATCAATGCGCTGGCAGGGCCGGACGAAATCCGCCTGTCGGACGCCACGCGCATCATGCTGGGCCGGGCTGATGATCTTGTATTTGACGACCCGCAGGAGGTCCCGCTCAGGGGGCTGGACGGAACGCACATGATCTACCGTCTGAGCTATTGACGCGGTTGCCATCAAAACCGCACTCTGACCGTACCCGACAAAAGGCAATCCATGATTACCCGCTCCCCAGAACTCGAAGCCATCACCAAGCGCTGGATCGACGCCCTTGCCCGCAGTGACGGGGAAATGATGCTCAATCTGCTGGCCTCAGAAGACCCGCTGCTGTTTTGCGGATCCGCGCCGAACGAGGTTTATCGCAATGACGCGCTGCGGGACGGCTATGGCAGGCATATAGCTGAAATGCCGGGGGCGCGGTGGATCAACCAGATATTTGAAGCCTGGCAGACCGGCGACTCCGGATGGTGTTTTTTCACCGGAACACTTCACACGGACTCGACCGGTAAAGAGAGCATCGCCCGTGTCACGCTGGTCTACACCCTGGAAAAGGGCATCTGGAAGGTGCAGCACATCCACAATTCCTTTGCCGTATCGAACATCGAAGCCATGGGGTATGAACACACGGCCTTTGACGATCTGCTGGATGCTGCGGCAAAGGCTGATCCGCAGATCGGCAAGACCGGCATCGCCGCCGTGATGTTCACCGACATTGCCGACAGTTCCGTTCTGGCCGCCCTGGTCGGCGACACTGCCTGGACGAAACGAGTGAGCAGCCACATGAAAATGCTGGAGGACCATATCCGACAGAACGAAGGGCGGCTGATCAAGTCTTTGGGCGATGGCACCATGTCCACCTTCTCTTCGGCGCGGTCGGCAATGACAACGGCACAATCAATCCAGCGCGCCTTGGCCGATGACCGCCAAGAGCCCAGCCTGCCAGTGCGCATCGGCATTCACACTGGGGATGTCGTGCAGGCCGGCGACGATTTCTTCGGCTCCGTCGTCAACAAGGCGGCGCGGGTGGCATCCGTGACAGGCTCCGGCGAAATTCGAGTCTCTGATGCCACCCGGATCATGGTCGGCGCGACGCAGGACTTCGCGTTTGACGATCCTGCAAAGGTGCCGCTGAAAGGGCTGGACGGCGAGCACCTGATCCACCGGCTGATCTGGTAGTCACGCACCGGTCGACGCGCGCGCAAGAAGCACGGGCAGGTCACATGTATCCGGCGCGACAACCGCAATGATCCGGGCCAAGGGTCTCAGCGCGGCTTTTGCCGTTTTTGTGCAAAGAACCCTGTCAGCAAGGCTTCGGCCTCAGCGGCTGCGATCCCGTCGTAGACTTCCGGCACGTGGTGGCACTGAGTATGCGAAAAGACCCGTGCGCCCTGCGCAACCCCGCCGGATTTCGGATCTGCAGCCCCATAATACAGCCGCGCGATGCGTGCGGCGGCAATCACGGCGGCGCACATCGCGCAGGGTTCCAGCGTGACGTAAAGATCATAGCCTGCAAGCCGCTCTGATGCTGCCAGCGCACAAGCCTCGCGGATCACCAGCATCTCTGCGTGGGCGGACGGGTCATTCAGTTCACGCGTCCGATTGCCGGCCGCCGAAACCACCTGCCCTGCGGGATTGACCAGAACAGCCCCCACAGGCACTTCGCCGCGTGCGGCGGCTGAACGCGCCTGCTCCAAGGCCGCCTGCATATGCGAGGTAAACACCATAGCCCCTCCTGCCATTGATCAGCACCCTTTCGCAAGCGCTGCAAACAGGCTAAGCGAAGCGCATGAACACGTCTGATGCACCCAAATCCCCGCCGGGCGACCGGATTGCCAAGGTCCTGGCCCGCGCAGGCGTCGCTAGTCGCCGCGATGCCGAACGCATGATCGAGGCCGGCCGCGTGGCCGTCAACGGCGTGCTGCTGACCTCTACCGCACTGAACGTGACGGACACGGACAAGATCACGGTCGACGGCGCTCCGATTGCGGAGGCTGAACCGCCGCGTCTGTGGCTGTATCACAAACCCACAGGTCTGGTGACGACCGACCGGGACGAGAAAGGCCGCGACACGATATTCTCTGCCCTGCCTGACGACATGCCCCGCGTTCTCAGCGTCGGACGTCTGGACATCAACTCCGAGGGGTTGCTGCTATTGACGAACGATGGCGCAGTCAAACGTCGGCTGGAGCTGCCATCGACGGGTTGGTTGCGGCGTTATCGGGTGCGCGTCAACGGGCGCCCGACCGATGCGACACTGGAGCCACTGCGCACCGGTGTGACGGCACAGGGAGAGCAGTTCCAACCCATGACGGTGACACTGGACCGCCAGCAAGGGGCGAATGCCTGGCTGACCATCGGATTGCGCGAGGGCAAGAACCGCGAAATCCGCCGCGCCCTGGCCGAGGTGGGATTAACCGTAAACCGGCTGATCCGCATCAGCTACGGGCCATTTCAGCTTGGTGAGCTCAAACCCGGCGAGGTCGAAGAAGTACGGCGCAAGATCGTGCGAGATCAGCTTGGCCTGGCTGATACGCCAGAAGGCACGGCGCAGAAAAAACCGACCACCGTGCAACGCAGCACCAAGGGGCGGCCTGACAAGCCCGGCGCGAAAGCAGGCCCTAAACCGACGGCCAAACCCTATGCCAAACCGCGGGCCAATGCAGGCGCAAAGCCTGCCACGCGATCAAGCCAGGCCGCCAAAGGGCGGACGTTTTCGTCCAGAACGCCACGCAAACCCTGAAACGACATCCAGGACGCGGGCAGCACTGTTTATGCTGTCTGTCGGCAAACTTTCCCCCTAGACCATAATGCTACAAAAGATTTGATGGGTTTGACGCTATTGGTTGCGGTGCCGTAATGTCGACGCCGTGCAAATCCGGCACAGACCAGCCCATGGCCTATCCGCCCTAGCAGCGCGGTGTCGTGTGCACTATATTCACGTTGAAGTTGGGCTAAGGGGGCCATTCGTTGCCGACAAGTTTCCAAAAGATCGCCTTTGCGACGCTGATCATCCTGATGTTCGGCGTGACTACAGGCTGGCTGGGGGGGCTTTAGGCATGGCGCAGCGTTTTGGTGGCAAACACAGCCCCGGTGCGGGGGCTGCGGACCGTCCACAGGCCGTAATCAGACCGCATCCTGTGGGCGCGCGCGCGAACATGATGTTCCTGCCCGCTATTCCAATGGTTTTTCTCGGTTTGAATGATGGCGCAATCGGCATGGTTGCGGCTCTTCTGGCTGCCGGGCTGCTGACGCTTGGCGCGTGGCTGTTGCGCGGCGGACTTCAGGCCGAAGCGGCGTTTGACGCCCGCAAGGTCGCGCGGCGCCCGGCCCTGCCGCGCAAACTGCTCGCGGCGGGTCTGACCGGTCTTGGCATCGCATTGGCGGCCTGGCGCAACGAACCGGGGCTTGTGGCCCCCATTTTGTACGGGGCTGCCGCGTTCGGACTGCACATTGCGGCCTTTGGGATGGACCCATTGAAGAACAAGGGCATGGAAGGCATCGACACCTTCCAGCAGGACCGCGTAGCCAAGGTGGTTGACGAAGCCGAAACGTACCTGACCGCCATGACCGACGCACTCAAACGTGCCAGCGACAGGGCCTCACAGGACAGGCTGAAACAGTTTCAAGCCACGGCCCGCACGCTGATCCGCACCGTCGAAGAAGACCCGCGCGACTTGACCGCCGCGCGCAGATATCTGGGGGTCTATTTGATGGGCGCACGCGACGCTACGGTCAAATTCGCCGACATCTATGCCCGCACCCAGAGTGCGGAGGCAAAACGCGATTATCTGGCATTGCTGGATGATCTCGATCAGAACTTCAACGCCAAGACGGCCAAGATGCTGCTGGACGACCGATCCGATCTGGCCATAGAAATCGAGGTCCTGCAGGACCGATTGACCCGGGAAGGCGTGCGTCTCGACTGACATGCGCCCAAATGAACAAGGACCAACGTTATGACTGAAACCACACGCCAGAAAGCCCAGTCCGCCCTCGCCATGGTCGAGGAGGTCACAGCCGTCATTCTGCCAGAGCCTGCGCCGGAGAATGCGATTGTGCCGCTGGCCGAAGCGGATGCTCCGCTGAGTGCCGAAATCACCCGTCGCATGAACGAGATCGAGATCGACGACACCAACTCGATTGTCTCTTTCGGTTCGTCAGCGCAGGCGGAGTTGCAGCAGATCAGCCAAGCAATGCTGGGCGGCGTGCGCAACAAGGATGTAGGCCCGGCCGGCGACAGCCTGCGCAACATTGTCACCACGATCCGCGGGTTTTCCGTGTCTGAACTGGACGTGCGCCGCAAACGCAGCTGGTGGGAGCGCCTACTCGGACGCTCGGCGCCCTTTGCCAACTTCGTGGCCAAATTCGAGTCCGTGCAGGGCCAGATCGACAAGATCACCGATGACCTGCTGCGCCATGAGCACGCTCTGCTGAAGGATATCAAATCACTGGACATGCTTTATGAAAAGACGTTGCAGTTCTATGACGAACTGGCACTTTATATTGCTGCGGGCATGGCGAAACTGGAAGAGCTCGACAGCGTGACCATTCCGGCCATGGCCAAAAAGGTCGACGCTGCACCCGAAAACGAAGGCGTCATGCAAGCACAACAACTACGTGATCTGCGGATGGCGCGTGATGACCTGGAGCGCCGCGTTCACGACCTGAAACTGACCCGTCAGGTGACGATGCAATCGCTGCCCTCCATCCGTCTGGTGCAGGAGAACGACAAAAGCCTCGTGACCAAGATCAATTCCACCTTGGTCAACACCGTGCCGCTTTGGGAAACCCAATTGGCGCAGGCGGTCACGATCCAGCGTTCGGCCGAAGCGGCCAGCGCCGTGCGCGAGGCCAATGACCTGACCAACGAGTTGCTGACGGCCAATGCCAAGAACCTGCGCGAGAGCAACAAGATCATCCGTCAGGAAATGGAGCGCGGCGTCTTCGACATCGAAGCCGTCAAACAGGCCAATGCCGAGCTGATCGGTACGATAGAGGAATCACTGCAGATCGCCGACGAAGGCAAGGCCAAGCGCGCCGCTGCCGAAACAGAACTCAAGCAGATGGAAGCCAAGCTGCGCGAAACACTCGCAGCCGCCAAGTCGCGCTCGGATGGGACGGGCGACAATGTCGGCACCGCCGCACCGCGCTAAAGGTATGAAGGCGCAAAGACGGATATCTGGACTGCGAGCCACCGGAGTCGCATTGGCTCTGGGTGCGCTGGTGGGGTGCGATATGCCCGCTCCAACGGTCGGGACCGCGCAGATCCCGCCCGAAGTTCTGCCTGTCAGCGCCTTGCCTACTTCTGCAGAGAGCGCGGCATTGCGCGCTTATCTTTCGCAGGTTCAGTCGGCGCAGATGAGTCAGGGCCTGTTGCGGCAGGATGGGGGTGGACCGGATGTGCCATTCACCCCTGACATGCTGGTTCGGGATTTCGAACAGATCGTGTTTTTCAACGAGTATGACGCCAGTTTTCAGAGCCGGGGTGGCGCCAGTCCACTGCGTCGCTGGGCCGGCCCCGTCCGCATGGAAGTGATTTTCGGCGCGCGTGTCCCCCCATCACAAAGAGCGCAGGACGCAGCCGACGTGCGCAACTATGCGCGGCGGCTGGCAGGGGCCACCGGGCATCAGATCAGCACATTTGGCAAACCGAATTTCGCGGTGATCATCGCCTCCGAAGACGATCGTGACGCCACATTGGAGCAGGCAGCAGCCCGCATACCAGGCATCAGTTCGGACAGTCTGGCAGCACTGCGCGACCTGCGCCGCGACACCTATTGTGTCGTGGCAGCCTTTGCGACCGGCAGCGATGCGTACACCTATACCGCCGCAGTGGCGGTCATCCGCGCAGAAAACCCCGATCTTCTGCGGCTGTCGTGCATTCACGAAGAACTGTCGCAGGGTCTGGGCCTGGCCAACGACAGCCCCGAGGCACGCCCGTCTATCTTTAATGACGATGACGAATTTGCGCTGCTGACGGGTCATGATGAATTGCTGTTGCGGATGCTTTATGATCCGCGCCTGCGACCCGGCATGACGGCGGACGAGGCCGCACCGCTGACCCGCATCATAGCACGCGAGCTGATGAGCGGGCCGCTTTGACATGAATGAGTTTTTGAAGGGCTGACACAATGGGTATTTTTGATTTTCTTTCCGGTGAATTCATCGACGTCATCCACTGGACGGACGACACTCGCGACACGATGGTCTGGCGGTTCGAACGCGAAGGCCATGAGATCAAATACGGTGCCAAGCTGACTGTACGCGAAGGTCAGGCGGCGGTTTTCGTTCATGAAGGCCAGATCGCGGATGTCTTCACGCCCGGTCTTTACATGCTTGAAACCAACAACATGCCGATCATGACGACGTTGCAGCACTGGGATCACGGCTTCAAAAGCCCGTTCAAATCCGAGATCTATTTCGTCAACACGACCCGTTTCAACGACTTGAAATGGGGCACCAAAAACCCGGTGATCTGCCGCGATCCCGAATTCGGCCCGGTGCGTCTGCGCGCCTTTGGCACCTATTCCATCCGGGTTGTTGATCCCGCCAAGTTCCTTGTTGAAATCGTCGGCACGGACGGCGAATTCACGATGGATGAAATCAGCTTTCAAATACGGAACATCATTGTTCAGGAATTTTCGCGCACACTGGCGCGGGCGGGTATTCCGGTGCTGGACATGGCTGCCAACACCCGCGAACTGGGCAAGCTGGTGGGCGGCGAAATCGCTGGTCAGCTGGCTGAATACGGGATCGCGATGCCCGAGCTTTACGTCGAAAACATTTCGCTGCCGCCTGCCGTCGAACAGGTGCTGGACAAGCGCTCTTCCATGGGTGTGATCGGCGATCTGGATCACTACATTCAGTTCCAGACAGCCGAGGCTCTGGGCCGCGACGGTGCCGGTGCGGGCGCGATCCAGGCAGGTTTGGGCGCAGGGCTCGGCATGCAGATCGGCCAGCGTGCCGCAGCACAAGTCGGCCCCTGGGGGGCGCGACCCGTCAATGCACCCGCACAGGTGGCACCACCCCCGCCGCCCGTCGAGCACGTCTGGCATGTGGCCGAAAACGGCAAAACCACCGGGCCGTTTTCCAAGGCATCCATGGGGCGCATGGCATCTGACGGTGCGCTGACGCGCGACAGCGTTGTCTGGACACCCGGACAGGACGGCTGGAAGCGGGCCGAAGACGTGGCTGAGCTGGCGCAGCTTTTTACGGTATTACCACCGCCCCCGCCTGCTGGCTGATATCCGCGTCCACATCCAAGTAAGGGGTCACACGAATGCCCAATCCATCCGGTTATTCAATCACTCAGATCGCTTTGCACTGGATCACCGCGGTATTGATCGTCTGGGCCTATTTCATCAGCGAGGGCATGGGCAAAGCACTCGACGCGCGCCTGACCAGTGGTGCAACAGGTACTTCAGGCAACACGGCGCATGTCTGGGTCGGCGGCGCGGTCGTCGCCTTTGTACTGATCAGACTTGCTGTCCGTATCAGAACCGGCGCGCCGCAGCCTGAACCCCATGCGCCGACATCTGTGCAACGCGCATCAGTCTGGGGTCACAGGGTGCTCTATGCCTTGATGATCGCGACACCGTTTCTGGGCGCCGTCACATGGTACGGCGGTATTGAAATGACAGGCGAAGTGCACGCGGTGTTGGGCAATATGCTGATGATTTTCGTGGCGGGCCATGTGATCATGGCGATGTTGCATCAACCCTTGTTTGGTCACGGTGTTTTGTCGCGCATGTTCACACCCCGGAATTAGGCAATGGCAACCGGCCCCGGAACTTCTCCTCCTGCACCTGTCGCGGAACACCGCTTTCCATGTGAAAGCTGTGGCGCTGATCTGCGATTTGATCCGGATGCAGGGCTGCTGACCTGCGATCATTGCGGCAATACCGAGCCACTAGCCCAACGCCGGATTGCAGTTCGGCCAATTGTAGAGCTGGATTTTACCAATGCCGTTTCGGGCTCTCTTGCCGCAGCGGAGATGGAAGAAACCCGCGTCTCCAAATGCCCCAACTGTGCGGCCGAAGTGGAGTTCGACCCGACTGCCCATGCCACCGAATGTCCGTTCTGTGCCACGCCGGTCGTGGCCGACACCGGAATTCACCGCCACATCAAGCCGCGCGGTGTGCTTCCTTTCACTCTGACGGAAACGGGCGCACGCAAGGCAATGACCGACTGGCTGGGTGCCTTGTGGTTTGCCCCGAACGGGTTGCGCGACTATGCCCGCAAGGGTCGCCGGATGCAGGGGATTTATGTTCCATTCTGGACCTTTGATGCCGACACGACCTCTGCCTACACGGGCGAACGCGGCACGGTCTATTACGAGACACGCACGGTCGTGCGGGACGGAAAACGGCAGACCCAACAGGTGCCACGCGTCCGCTGGCAACCGGCAAGAGGGCGCGTGGCTCGGTTTTTCGATGATGTGCTGGTGCTGGCATCGCGGTCCCTGCCCAAGCATTTTACTGACGGACTGGAACCCTGGGATCTGACCGGTCTGCGCCCCTATGCGCCAGAATACCTCGCCGGATTCAGCGCCGAAGGCTACGCCATCGGGCTTGAGGAAGGGTTTGTCGAAGCCCGCGCGATCATGGACCGCGTGATCGACCGCGACGTGCGTTTCGACATCGGCGGCGATCGCCAGCGGGTGCATAGCGTTGATACGCGCATAAGCGATGTGACATTCAAACATGTGCTGTTGCCGGTGTGGCTGGCCGCGTATATATATCGCGGCCGCACCTTCCGGTTTGTGGTCAACGGCACCACGGGCAAGGTGCAGGGCGAACGCCCCTGGTCTGCGATCAAGATAACGATCGCAGTGATACTGGGTGGTCTGCTTGCGGCGGCCATCGGATATGGGATAGCGATGAACCAATGATACAGATCGACACGCTGAACGACATACTTGAGGCGCGCTATTCGTGCCGGGCTTTCAAGCCCGACCCGGTGCCGCGTGCCACGGTCGAGCGCATCGTTGCCACGGCACAGCATGTGCCAAGTTGGTGCAACGCGCAGCCTTGGCAGGTCATCGTAACCGAAGGCACCGAAACGCAGGCATTTCGCGCAGGCCTGCAAAAGGCGGTCGAAACAACCACCCCTCGCTGGGATATCGAAGGACCGACCGGGTATTCCGGCGTCTATGCCGATCGCAGGCGCACCTGCGGCTGGCAATTGTATGACGCGGTGGGTGTGCAGAAAGGCGACCGCGCAGGATCAGGCGCGCAGATGATGCGAAACTTTGCCTTGTTCGACGCGCCGCATGTGGCAATCATCACGTCCCCTAAAGAACTAGGCCCATACGGCGTCATGGACACCGGCGGCTTTGTCACTGCGTTTACCCTCGCGGCGAAGGCAACGGGTGTGGATACCATCGCGCAGGCGGCCGTTGCGTCGTATGCAGCGTTCGTACGGACGCATTTTTCCATTCCGGAGGATCGGCTGATCCTGTGTGCGATATCATTCGGTTACGGCGATCCGGATCACCCCGCCAACAACTTTCGCACAGACCGCGCCGCCGTCGCCGAAACGCTGGACTGGCGCGCATGAGGGCGCTGCTGCAACGCGTGACGCAAGCGCAGGTGGAAGTCGCGGGTCAGACGATCGGCCGGACCGGACCAGGCCTTTTGGTTCTTGTCTGTGCAATGCCGGATGATAATGAAACCACGGCGGCGGCGCTGGCTGCGAAAATATCAAAGCTGCGTATTTTCAAGGACGCTGACGGCAAGATGAACCTGAGCATTGCGCAATCAGGCGGCAGCGCCCTCGTTGTCAGCCAGTTCACGCTCGCTGCAGACACTTCGCGTGGCAACCGCCCCGGCTTTTCCGGCGCTGCAAAACCCGACGTCGCCGAGGCCCTGTATCTGACATTTGCGCAAAGCCTGCGTGATCTGGGCATTGCGACCGAAACCGGCCAGTTTGGGGCCGAAATGAGTGTTTCCCTGACCAATGACGGCCCGGTAACGCTCTGGCTGGATACAGATGCCGCATGACCGATCTGCGTGCGCTTTTTGATGCGGGTGTTGCCGCCGTGCGCGGTGACACAGCCGTGGCCGCCAGCCTGACTGCCTTTCCGATCAGCCATCCCGACCAGATCATCGCCGTTGGAAAGGCTGCATCTGCGATGGCTGCGGCCGCACACGCACAATTTCCGGATGTGCCGTTGCTGATCGTCACGAAATATGGCCACACGAACGGTGCACCCGACGCTGCGGAAGTGATGGAGGCCGCACACCCGGTTCTGGATGACGCGAGCCTGCGCGCGGGGGCGCGTATGCTGGAGATTGTACAGGCCATGCCGCAGCGCAGCCATCTGTTGATGCTGGTGTCGGGGGGAGCCTCGGCGCTGGCGGAATGTCCGGTTAACGGGCTTGACCTTGCCGGGTTTCAGGCGCGCACGCAGGCCATGCTCGCGTCCGGCGCCGACATTCACGAAATGAACACCGCCCGCAAGGCACTGAGCCGGATCAAGGGCGGCAAGCTGCTATCGGCGTTTACAGGCTCAATCGTCACGACGCTGGCGATCTCGGACGTCGAGGGCGACAGCCTCGCCGTGATAGGATCAGGGATAGGCGATGCACCCCAAGGTGCCGGATTTGCCTTTGACCCACGGATTGTCGCATCAAATGCCATAGCGCGGGACGCGGTGGTGCGGGCCGCAGGCGGTGCAATCGCCAATGCCGAAACACTGTACGACGATATTATCGTTGTGGCGCCACGCATCGCCGCCTCACTGGTCATGCCCGGGTTGCATGTCTTTGGCGGCGAACCGACGGTCGTTCTGCCAGATAGCCCCGGCCAGGGTGGACGCAATCAGGCTCTGGCATTGTTATTGGCGCGCGAGATTGCGGGCCGCAGGGGCATCCGCATCCTGGTTGCGGGAACGGATGGGTCAGATGGTCCGACACAGGCGGCCGGGGCGATCGTGGATGGCCAAACCTGGACACCTGATGGACAACGCGCGCTGGACCGAGCAGATGCCCTTCCCTATCTGGCTGCACGGGGTGCGCTGCTGACCACCGGACCGACCGGCACCAACGTAATGGATCTGGTCATAGCCGACGTTGCACCGGACGCTTGACAGAATCCTCGCGGACCGCGACCGTCCGCGCATGACAAGCAAGAACACGCTCCGCGACATTGACGAAGATCCCGACATGGGGCTCACACTTTCCGATGGCACCCGCCTGTCGGCCCGCATCTGGAAACCTTCCGATGCGGGTGACGATCCGGTTCCCGTGATCCTCGAATACCTGCCCTACCGCAAACGCGACGGCACCTGTGCGCGCGATGCGTTGACACACCCGTGGTTTGCCACGCGCGGATATGCCTGTGTCCGCGTCGACATGCGCGGCAATGGTGACAGCGAAGGCGTGATGGAAGATGAATACACCGCACAGGAACTGAACGACGCCGTCGAAGTGATCCATCAACTGGCGGCACATCCGTGGTGCAATGGCAATGTCGGCATGATGGGGATCAGCTGGGGCGGTTTTAACGGGTTACAGGTCGCGGCTCTGGCACCCGAACCTCTCAAGGCGATCATCACGCTATGCTCGACGGTAGACCGTTATGCCGACGACATTCATTATAAGGGCGGCAACCTGCTGAATGAAAACCTCGGCTGGGGTGCGACCATGTGGGCCTATTCCTCGCGCGCACCTGATCCGGCCCTGCGGCCCGATGATTGGCGCGACATCTGGATGCAACGCCTGCAAAACGAGCCGTTTCTGCCTGCGGTCTGGCTGCGGCATCAAACCCGCGATGACTATTGGCGGCACGGCTCCGTCATCGAGAACTATGCTGCGATCAAGGCCAAGGTGCTGGCTGTCGGCGGCTGGGGCGACGCCTACAAGAATGCTGTGCCGCAACTGGTTGAGGCTTTGCCCGGCGCCAAGGGTATCGTCGGGCCGTGGGTTCACAAGTATCCGCACTTTGCCGTGCCGGAACCGCGCATCGGCTTTTTGCAGGAAGCCCTGCGCTGGTGGGACCGTTGGCTCAAAGGCGCGCAAACCGGGGTCGAAGGTGACCCGGACTATCGCGCCTATCTGATGGATGGGGTCCGCCCTGCAACCTGGTACACCGACCGCCCCGGCCGCTGGATTGCCGAAGACGATGGGGCAACAACGCACATTCCGGTGCAGACGCTGCACCTGTCCGATGCGGGGCTCGGCCCGGACGGGACATTGTCGGCCAAAGTGCGATCGCCACATGATTGCGGGATGGACGCGGGGGAATACTGCGCCATCTGGCTGGGACCGGAACTACCAGGTGATCAGCGCAGTGACGATGCGCGCTCAGTATGCTTTGACACCGGACCATTGGCACAGGATATGGACGTGGTCGGCGCGCCGCGCCTGCGCCTCGTGCTGTCCGCCGACAAGCCGCAGGCGCAGATTGCCGTCAGGGTAAACCATGTGCATCCGGACGGTGCCAGCACCCGAATCACGTATGGCGTTCTGAACCTGTCGCACCGCGACAGCCACGCGAAACCCGCTCCGCTGATCCCCGGCCAGAGCTTTGACATCACGCTTGATCTGGACCACATCGCGTACCGGGTTCCAAAAGGGCACCGTTTGCGCGTTGCAATCTCCTCGGCCTACTGGCCCATGATCTGGCCATCGCCGGAGACTGCCGAACTGACGTTGCATTCCGGGCATCTCGACCTTCCCGTGCGGCCGACGGCCACCAAAGCAGAGCATGTTTTCGAACCGCCCACCGCCGCCGCCCCATGGCAGCCCGAAGAGTTGCGCAAGGGACAAAACCGCCGCGAGGTCACGCGCGATCTGGCCTTGGGAACTGTAGAACTGCGGATTGAGGATGATTTCGGCAAGGTTCGCGACACCGATCACGGGCTGATTGCAGGCTCGCGCGCGCTTGAAATCTGGCAACTGAAACCCGACGATCCGACGAGTGCGCGCGGCGTGATCAGTTGGACCGAGGAGATGGAGCGCGACGACATCCGCCTGAGGACCGAGACCAGCTGCGAAATGTGGTCTGATCAAACTACGTTTTACCTGAGCGCGCGGTTGGAAGCCTACGAAAACGACACCCTGATCTATGAAAGAGATGTATCGGACGCCATTCCACGCGATCACATGTAGCAAAACCGACATTTCGAAATCGTATTAACCCTTGCGAGCCGGGCCGAAATCGGCACACTCAGATCACAAAGAAAAACAAATGCGCGTACAGACGCATTATTCAACCGGGAGACCTAAGAATGAACGAAGAACTCAAACAGCTCAGCACACGTGTGACCAAGGGCCTGATGACACGCCGCGAATTCGTCGGACGTGCAGCCGCTCTTGGATTTACGGCGGCAGTGGCGAACTCCATGCTTGCTTCCGCGGCGCGCGCCGAGGGACCGGTCCGTGGCGGTACGATCAAGCTTGGCTCGTCTGGCGGCGAATCCACAAACACCCAGGACCCGGCGCTGACGGCATCCGAAGTGCCGATCTCCAATATCTATCATTGGGGCGAACAGCTGGTTCAGGTCGATGCAGACGGCAGCCTGAACTACCGCGTCGCTGAAAGCGTCGAAGCGTCGGCTGATGCCAAGACATGGACATTCAAATTGCGGTCCGGTGTAGAGTTCTCGAACGGCAAGACCGTTACCGCCGAAGACGTACTGATGACCATGCAGCGTCATTCGGACGAGAACAGCCAGTCGGGTGCCTTGGGCATCATGCGCGGCATCGAGAACATGAAAGCCGACGGCGACAACTTCATTGTCGAGCTGACAACCCCCAACGCCGACCTGCCCTATCTGATGGCGGACTATCACCTGATGATCCAACCCGGTGGCGGCATCGACAATCCTGGCGCGGGCATCGGAACGGGCCCCTACACCATCGAGTTCGACGAGCCGGGCGTGCGTCACGGCTTCAAGCGCAACCCGAACTACTGGGATCTGGACAACCGCGGCTTTGCGGAATTCTCCGAAGTGCTGGTGCTGAACGATGCAACAGCACGGACAGCCGCCTTGCAGTCCGGTCAAGTCCACCTGATCAACCGTGTCGACCCCAAGGTTGCAAGCCTTCTGGACCGCGCACCCAATCTGAGCGTTCAGAGTGCGGCCGGGCGTGGTCACTACGTGTTCATCATGCATTGCGACACCGAACCTTTCGCCAACAACGACCTGCGGCTTGCGCTCAAATATGCGATGAACCGTCAGGAAATGGTCGACAAGATTCTGCGCGGCTATGGCAGCATCGGCAACGACTTCCCGATCAACGCATCCTATCCGTTGTTTGACGAGTCGATCCCGCAGCGCGCCTTCGATCCGGCAAAAGCGGCAGAGCATTATGCCAAATCCGGCCACGATGGATCACCGATCATCCTGCGCGTTGCAGACGGTGCCTTCCCGGGTGCGGTCGATGCGGCGGCCCTGTATCAGCAATCGGCTCAGGCAGCTGGGATTCCGCTGGAGATCAAGCGCGAACCAAACGACGGTTACTGGTCCGAAGTCTGGAACGTCCAACCTTTCTGCGCCTCCTACTGGGGTGGCCGTCCGGTTCAGGACCAGATGTATTCGACGGCCTATCTGTCGACTGCAGACTGGAACGACACCCGTTTCAAGGTGCCGGAATTCGACGCGATGCTGCTCGCCGCACGCGGCGAACTGGACAATGCCAAGCGCAAGGAAATCTATTCCAAGATGGCCATGATGCTGCGCGACGAAGGCGGACTGATCCTGCCGATGTTCAACGACTTCATCTCTGGTGTCGCCAACAACGTCGGCGGCTGGGAAATCGACCCATCTGGCGAAATGATGGGGAACAAGGCCAACATCAAGTGCTGGCTCAACGCCTGATCGGCGGGTAGTCCATGCACCCTATCCTCAAACTGGTAGCCCAGCGCATTGCGCTGGGCGTCCTCCTGCTTCTTGCAGCTTCAGTGCTGATCTTTGCAGGCACCACGATCTTGCCCGGCGATGTGGCCCAGTCCATTCTGGGGCAGTCCGCAACACCCGAAGCGCTGGCCAACCTGCGCCGCGACCTTGGCCTGAACGATCCACCCGTGACACGCTATTTCAACTGGCTGGGTGGCATCCTCCAAGGTGATCTCGGTACCGCATTGACCAATGGCCGCGACATCGCGGAAAGCCTGGGCGTGCGCCTGAAGAATACCCTTTTCCTAGCCTTCTGGTCGGCTGTCATCGCCGTACCGCTGGCGATTTTTCTCGGCCTGCTGGCCGTACGCTATAAAGATCGCTGGCCGGACCGCCTGATTTCAGGTGTGACACTGACTACGATCTCGATCCCCGAATTCATGATCGGCTATGTTCTGATCTACTGGATTTCCATTCGACTGGGATGGTTCTCCTCTGTCTCAATTATCAATGATGGCATGAGTTTAGGCGAAAAACTGAGCTCGATTGCAATTCCGGTGATGGTGCTGACGCTGGTCGTGCTGGCGCATATGATGCGTATGACCCGTGCTGCCATTCTGAACGTGATGCAATCTGCCTATATAGAAACCGCAGAGCTGAAAGGTCTTGGCATGCTCAAGATCATTCGCAAGCACGCCTTCCCGAATGCCGTCGCGCCGATCGTCAACGTCGTGATGCTGAACCTGGCCTATCTTGTCGTCGGCGTTGTTGTGGTAGAAGTGGTTTTTGCCTACCCCGGCATGGGCCAGTATCTAGTCGATCACGTGTCCAAACGCGATGTGCCGGTGGTGCAGGCCTGCGGACTGATCTTTGCAGCGGTCTACATCGGGCTTAACCTTATTGCGGATATTGTATCAATTCTGGCCAACCCCCGATTGAGGCATCCGAAATGACCCCGCAACGCCGCACCTGCTGTCGTGCAGGGTCTGATCACCGTCCT
>Ga0102812_10001421_pt1 | contig 16598 bp, 13 predicted proteins | sample ColrivemetaGS713_FD_79334 | JGI IMG/M metagenome (GOLD analysis project Ga0102812, IMG submission 79334) | Estuarine microbial communities from the Columbia River estuary - Flood tide ETM metaG S.713 | ecosystem: Environmental > Aquatic > Marine > Intertidal zone > Estuary | place: USA... | reverse complement strand
TATGGTGCCCACCAGTTGGTTTCAAAGCTTGCATGCTTTCTATGTTATTCTTATTGGTGTTCCAGTGGCTTTTCTTTGGAATCTTTTGAGAAAGAGAGGCAAACGAAGTTCTACGGTTTTTAAAATGGGAATAGGTACTATCATAACTGGTTTAGGTTTTATCTTTTTAGCAAAAGCGGCCTATGACGCGTCTACTTTAACATCTGGCCAGGCTTCAATGCTGTGGATTCTTGCAGCTTATCTGCTGCATGTAGTTGGAGAGTTAAGTATTTCTCCAATCATTCTTAATTTCATAACCAAACTGGCTCCTTTAAAATACTCAGCTATGATGATGGGGCTTTATTTCTGTGCAAGTGGTTTTGGCAATAAATTGGCAGGGGTAGTTGGTGGAGCAGCTTTTGAAGGTTCCAGTCCATTGGCAATCTTTATAGGGATTACAATCTTCTGCGTTTTATTTGGTTTGCTAATTATTGTGTTTGTCAAGAAACTAAATGCATTAACCCATGGTGCCGACGTTGAGATAGAAGCTGATCCTGTTGAAAGTGCTTAAAGATACCACGGTACAACCCTCACATATAACAATTATTAATTAGTCAATTCCTGGAAACCCAATAAAACCAACAAATGTTAGATTTTGCATCAGGAAATAAGTAAAATAGCAAATCTTTGATTTGCGTAATTTTACTTATCCCGCTTCTCGTACCTCGAGCGGGATTACTCCAAAAGATAAATCTTTGATTTGGTAAGTCGAATTTATCCCGACCGAGGTACGAGAAGCGGGGTCTTTCCAGCGAATCTTTGATTTGCGTAGTATCTTTAATCGTAGAATTTGCCCTTACGCAATTTACTAAAGTGAATTAAACCTTCACACCATCCCCTTCCCCAAAATAGCAACGCTCCAAATAATAAGAGATGAAATGGTAATGCCCGCAGTGTTTGCTACAAATGCCTTTTTGGTGTCCATTTTAAAAAGATAGGTAACAATAGAACCAACATATACACCTGTGCCGGGTAACGGAACCATTACAAACAAAGCCAATCCCCAATAGCCATACTTTTCCAGTTTGTCGCCAGCTCCTTTTTTGGCTCTCCTTGCTATCCAAAGGGCACTCTTTTTATACCACAACAAACGCGTAAGCAACTTATTTATAAAATTTAGAAAAACATCATCATTGGAAAAACGAGAATGTTTGCTGCCAAGGCAAACACAAAAACCAAGTAAGGGTTTAGGTCTTTTAGCAGTCCGTAGGGTATTCCAACCTTAGCTTCTCCTAGCGGAGATAGACTAAAAAGTATCGTTATAATGAAATCGTAAATCAAAGCAGCAATGTTAGGTACTAACAGACGATAAGCGTGTGTTGTTTTGTGCTCCCACCCTCCTAATTTCGCTTAATGTATGCTTTTCATTGAGCAACATACAATAGAGCCTCCGATAAGAGAACAACACGAGCAGTTTGAAAGCATCAAAAAAAAGAATGAAGGATTTTAGCTTACTTTGTGTTGCAAACTCAATGTCAAAACGTTTTTTATACCTTTTAGGATTATGCTTTGTTCTACTTATTGCGTGTTCGTTTATTACCAATTTTTACATTTTTAATTGGTCAGACAAAGAAATAGAAATAAGCTATACCATTAGTTCAGAAAATAGGTTTATTCTGAGCCCTAATCCATTGGTAGTTAGCATAAAAAAGAAAGAAGTCATAGATTCACTTCAAACAATATATGAGAATAAAAAGGGGAAAATAAATTGCATTCTTAAACCGAACCAAGGATTACTGTTATGCTCCGATATTAATTTTTTTCTTGAAAACGAAGTAGATAAAAAAAACTTATCCCAAGCATTTCAATCGCTTACTATACAAAAAACAGCATACGAAACCGTTCAAGTAGATTTGAATGCTGCTCACTTTTTCAAAACACTAAACAGGCACACAATTGCTTTTATTGTAGAATAAAAAGCCCAAAACGTAAAATTTTGGGCTAAGTTGTAGGAGTAACCATTTCCAAATGTTCTACCAAACTATCTTTTACCTTATCTAAAATGAGATGATAAAAAGGTTCGGGATTGTTATTTACTTGTACATTTTCTAATGCGGAGTAATATGCCATTCTAGAATCGTAATCTCCTTTTAAACTAGCAATTGTATAACCATTACGCAGTAAAATAAAGTTCATTATAAGCCTAGATGTGCGGCCATTACCATCAATAAACGGATGAATACTTACCAAGCGTTCGTGCATTTCTGCCGCTAAAATTATTGGATGCATAACCCGTTTTTGCCTTTCATAATGGATAAAATAATCTTCCATTAATTTATCCAACAAATAAGGCTGAGGGGGCAAATGCTCACTTCCTCCTATTCGTACAGATACATTTCTATATCTACCAGCATTATCGTTATCAATAGATTTTAAGATAAGCCGATGGATATCTAACAAATTGCGTTTGGATACATCTTCGTTTCCGTTTACCATTTGCTTAAGCCAAGCAATTGCCTCGGTATGATTTATAGCCTCCAAATGATCTACTAAACTTTTTCCGCCTATGGTTAATCCTTCAGCTACAACCAAGTGTGTTTCCTGATAGGTAAGTGTATTCCCTTCTATTTGGTTACTATCAAACGTATACCGTGTTGCAAAGTACTCTTCCATTTTTTTAAGCACTAAACCGGTTAGTGGCTTAGCGGCTTTCCACTTGGCTTGCAATACATCAATCTCAATAAGTTTTGCTTCTATTTCTGCACTTAGTTTAGCTACTTTTAATGCATTGGCAGAGGTTAAATACTCCACTCTATCTTCGGCTACTTTTAAGATTTCTCTTGCATTAATTTCATACTGCAGCATACCAGCAATTTTATCTGCTAAAAACTTAGTTCTAATTTCCAATAAATCTACTTGCATTGCAGCTGCAAGAGCCTCAACATGTTTCTCGCTTGGCAATCTTTTTCCTGTTTCATACTTTGAAATTAAGGCTTGATCAATTCCTGATATTTGAGCCAATACGCTTGTAGTTAAGCCATTGCTTAGTCTCCATTTCGATATATAGGTGCCGAAAATCATAATTATGACCTTTTTTGTCAAGACAAATTTAGTCATATTTTTAGGATATAAAACTTCATACCCCAATTTTTTTTATCTGAGCCTAGTTTATCTACCAGAGAAAATAGTTAATGTACCTTTTTCTCCAAAGGCATTACCTAAATTAGAAGAGCCCGAAATGGAATAGAAATAAACACCTTGTTCCACCAACTTGCCTTGGTATTTCCCATCCCAACTTTCATCAGGTTTGTTTGTATGCCAAAGAATCTCTCCCCATCGATTAAAAACAGTTAGATTAAAATCTGAAATGCCTCTATATTGCAGATGAAAGACATCGTTTACTCCATCACTATTAGGAGAAAATGCATTGGGCACATACATGTAAAAAACATCTTTTATTCGAATTTCTACGCTCGACGTATCAAAGCAACCTACATCATTTGACACAACTAAGTAAACCGTAAAATAACCCGTATCCCTAAACCTATACGTTGGATTTTCCTCCGAACTTAAGCTACCATCATCAAAGTTCCAGAGGTAATTTTTCCCACCAGTACTTACATTATTAAATAATATTTCCGCATTAAAAAAGTCTCCTTCTAGCTTATTGGGAATAAACATAGATTTAGGAGCACTCTGTATTTCTATTGTAAAATTACTCTTGGCTAAATCTGTGCAGCCAAACTCATTTGTAACTTTAAGCTTGGTTGTATAATTACCTTCTGACTTATAGGAATGTGTTGAATTTTCAATTTTAGAGGAATCGCCATCTCCAAAATACCAAACATACGTGCTACCTACTCCTGCCAACGACTTATTTGTAAAAACAACTGGCTTAAACTGGCAAGTTTGCTTGGGATTGGCATCCATATCTATTATTGGAAGAGGATTTACAACCACGTTTATGTTAGCAGATAGTGATTCACTACAATTATCTGACAGCATAAGTTGATAAGTGGTGTTTGCAGTTGGAGAAACAACCTTAGTTAAACCTGTTCCTAAACCATTATCCCACGACATTACATAATTTCCTACACCTCCGTCTAAAATAGGCGATAGATTTAGACTCTCGTTTAAGCAAATAAATGTATCTGATGCATGCTTTAAACTTAGCGGATTTCTTACAATAATATTTTTAATTGCACTAGCACTCGGAGATGAACAACCATCTGAAAATACAACGTTTATTGCCGTATCGGACCAAATGCTACTTGTAAAACTTGAACCAGCTACCACGGCATTTTGCCAATTATAGCTATATGTAGCCGAACTTCCTCCACTTGCAACGGCTGAAACAACAAGAGACTCGCCATAACAAGCTGTATCCAATGCAGTTATTGCCACTTGCAAAGAATCTAAAACAGTGACCAAAACTGTGTTTATCGGTTCGTAAGCACTGCATCCATCTTTTAGGTTTAGCGTATAAAGCGTGGTAATTTTAGGGCTAAAAACGTGTGTAGAATCTGTTACAAATCCATTGCCCCAGTCGAATAATTTAGCGTTCTTGCCACCACTGGCAGAGGCTATAAGTTGAATGCTAGTCCCGTAACAAATAGTTGTGTCTTTAGTTAATGACAATTTCAATGAATCTAACATTGTTATCGCATAAAATGCCGTGTCTTTTGTGTCGGTGCATTGATCAGTAAAACTAATCCAATACTTGTGTAAGCCAGGCCCTATTGGTTTTACAAGAGTGGAAAAAGCCGTATCCGGTCCGCCGGAAATTGCCAAAGAAGATTGAAACGCAAAAGAATTTAGTCCGCCATTTACGTCAACATATAATTCAATAGAATCTCCTTCACATAGCGTAGCATCAGCAGTTTTTGCAAATTGAATAGAATCTCTTACATACACATTAAAACCTATTGTATCCATCTGCTCCGAACAACCATCGGCCAAAGCAACTTGAACAAATTGAGTTTTAGAAAACTCGGTATTCCAAGGATTGAGATTGGTGAGATTGGGCAACCACGTAAAAATATAGTTCGTTGTATCTCCACCTGAACCTTTGGCAACAAGTTGAATATCTTGCAAATAGCACAATGTAGTATCAGCAATTGATTCTAGTTTAAGTGAATCTAGAACGGAAATATAAATTGTATCATAAACAAAATCTCGTCGGCACGCATCTCCAAATTTCAAGTACAAAACAGTATCTCGTTCTGGTGCAAGAAAAACAATACTATCTCCAAAAACACCGTTCCAATAATATTCATAATCCAATACGTCACCTCCACTTCCGTTTACTTCTATGGCCAGTTGTTGCTTGTAGCACACCAATGTATCCGGAGTACGCATGTGTTGTATTTTGGGTCTAAATGCTTCAAACCGTAATTTAAAGCCAATCTCATTTACATAGGTATCCGAAAAATGAGTAATAGTAACCGCACCACTATCTACTTTAATTGGGTTACCGCCATTGGGCAACGTAAACCCGGTATAAGCACCTAATAATTTCCCGTTGGTCGAAAAACCATCATATACATAAAGGGAGTCAAACTTATTCTCATAACCAAATTCTTCAAAACTAATTTGAGCACTATCATTCGCTCCGAACCAAATGGTTATGGTATCCTTAGCCAAATCCGAATAATTATTTTCACCTCCATTATCATACAAAAAACCATTGCACGCATAAACCGTATCGTTTGCATTTACTGGCATTAAAACGGCATTGCATATGTCTCTTGTAGAATCTATGGTTAGGTAATTTAACTTCTCCATTGTATCAAACACATTACCAAAACAACCTTCGGCAATTAATTTAACAGTATAGATACCTTCACTTGGGTAGAAATGCTTTGGATCTTTAATGCTTGAGCTATCCGCATCACCAAAATACCATTTATAGGACAATGCATTGGCAGACTTATTTCTAAATTGCACTCCTTCTGAAGCGTAACAAAACGCTGTATCCGCTTGAAAATCGGCTGTTACCAAAAGACTATCGTATTTATCTCCCACTCCGACAGCATACCAAGCATTAGTCGTAGCAATCACCTCGTTGCTGCATTCACCAAATAAGTCAGCAGCACTGCGTATGGCATAATACCTCGCTTCTTCATAATCAGAAGAACTTGTTAAATATACCGTAAGATTTCTATAGGCAATGGCCTCTGCCTTTAGCATTCCCAGGCTGTCAACAAAATAATAGTCGCCATTATCATTTGTACCTGTATCGCCTTCACATAATAAGTAAAACCAATAGTTTTGTACGCCACTGTTTGTATGCACTCCACCATTATCGGATGATGAAGTATGCCAATATTTACCCTTGTATGTATTTGGGTCTCCATAAGCATTGGGGTTCGCCATATTTCTTAACCCTCTTCCACTCGACGTAATATCCTCTCCCATTCGCCAATTAAATAAATTTGAGTCTGCATAATACTCAATTGCATTACCAAAAATATCGCTAAACGACTCGTTTAACGCACCACTTTCATACGAATAAACAAGGTTCGCACTATTGGTGGTAACGGCATGTGAAATTTCGTGCCCACATACATCAATACTAATAAGTGGAAGTACTGAGGTGCCATTGCCATCGCCATAAGTCATTGCATATCCATTCCAAAATGCGTTTGAATAATTGGCACTATAGTGAACGTAACTTCTAATTTTTGCTCCGTTATCATCATAACTATTTCTATTAAACTTATCAAAATAATAGTCATAGGTAATTTCTGCACCATAATGTGCATCGCCTGCTACCTCGTCAAAATTTGCGTTGTAATTATTCCAATAATTGTCATCATCTATAAAATCTACAGCATTTGCATATGATTTTCCTTGTTTTAAGTTGTATGTTTCAATACCATTACCTCTGCCCGTTTCTCTTAGCCTAAAGGTATCCACCGCAACGCTGTCGCTAACTATGCTCCTATTCCCTCTGTACTTTGTGTTGGCCACACCATTGGCATCTGCAATATGAATCAACTCTTCATTCGCCCAAACGCTTCCATCCATAGCACTTATGTAAATTCTATTTCGAACCAGCGGACTTAAGGCATAAATTTCGAAAGCATAACATAAAACCAACGGTTTATTGTAATCAAACTCTTGCGGGACATAAACCAACTCAGCTTTGGGATAAAAGGTGGCATCGGAATCATTAGTCCAACTTTTAAGCATTAACTCTTCGCTTTTGTTCTGCCACATGTATTGCTCCGCATTAACAAAAGTTAGAGCTTTCTCTAAGGCCATTTCTTGATCTACAATGGCTAATTGCTCTGCGGCTTTGTACAAAATTCCATTATAACCTTCTAAAATTCCATTCCTAAAATGTCCAATAACCTCACTGCCAATAACTTTTCTATTTTCAACAAAATGAGCATAACGAATGTGTTCCTCACCTTCATCAACCTTTAATTTTCTCACTACCCTAAAAGTATTTGATTTATTGAGCTTAAAATAAGATACCAAAAATTGCTCTACCTGGCTCTCAGCTATCCTCGTGCCTGCTAACTTTATATCAAAATGTAATCCTTCGTTATCTATATATCTTTCTTTTTGTGTAAATTCTGATTGAGCCAACATGCTCGTTGGCAAGACAAAAAGAAAGAATATTAGGTTTAATCTTTTTAGAAAATAAATATACATAATAGCACAATTACAACATTGCGAAGCATTTGGTCAAATCTACTAAAAACAAGTCGAATAATGTAACCAGCTATGAAACTTAGTTTTAATAGATACAACTAATTGGTAAAAAATAAAGATATAATCAAATTTCGATTCACAATATTAACCATATTTGAGCCCTTGTTAGGACCAAATCCGGAAATACTAAAGCAAATTGTAACCACAAAAATGCCTTTTGGCAGATTTAGCGGAAGACTTTTATGCGACCTTCCGGTAAGTTACTTAGAGTGGTTTAAACGCAAAGGAGGCTTCCCCCCTAGTAAACTAGGCCAACAGCTGGACACGGTTTATGAAATAAAACTGAATGGTTTAGAAGATATTATTTTTGAACTGAAGAAGAGGTATGCAACACGGTTTTAAGACTCCCCTTTTTAGGCAAGAAGGCGATGTATGGGACATTTCTATTTATGTGCCGAAAATCCAAATTGATCATTTATCGCTAGAAAAAGACAAAAGAGTAGTTTGCAACATTAATGGTGTTTTTGATTTTCAATGTGCTCTTATGCCTCAAGGAAATGGTGATTTATTTATAAATATTAACAAAGAAATTAGGACAAAACTGAAACTAGAAATTGGCGACAATATAGAAATATCATTAACAAAAGACGATTCTAAATATGGCTTGCCGTTACCTGAAGAGCTAAAAACAGCATGGGAAGTAGATGAAGAAGGCAATCACATTTTTCATAGTTTAACAATGGGCAAGCAACGCACCTTAATACACATAGTGGGTAAAGTAAAATCGAGCGAAAAGAGAATTGAAAAAGCCTTGATAATACTAGAATATCTAAAATCCGTAAACTGAAAATTAGATTTTAAAGAACTAAACGAAGCATTTAAACTAGCAAATAACAAATGAGCAATAAAGAACATTGGGAAAAAATTTACACCACCAAAACACCACAAGAAGTAAGCTGGACACAAGAAACACCAACTACTTCACTTGATTTAATCGCAAAATACAACCTCCCAAAGGATGCTAAAATTATTGATATTGGAGGAGGCGATAGCTTACTAGCAGACCACTTAATAGCATTAGGCTATGCCAACATTACCGTTTTAGATATTTCTGAAGCAGCAATTGAACGAGCTAAAACTAGATTAGGCGAAAAAGCAAATAATGTAACTTGGATTGTGCAAGACATTACAGAATTTACGCCAACCGAAAACTACGATCTTTGGCATGATAGAGCAGTTTTCCACTTTTTAACAACTAAGGCAGATATTGATTTCTACATAAACACAGTGCAAAAATGGGCAAACCACATCGTTTTAGGAACATTCTCTACAGGAGGACCAATTAAGTGCAGCGGATTAGAAATAACCCAATACAACGAGCAAAAAATAAGCGATACATTTTGTCCAGCATTTACCTTATTAGAATGTAATAACGTTGATCATACTACCCCGTTCGACACAACACAAAACTTTGTGTTTGCTCGCTTGAGTAAGCAATAAGTTTATTATTTCAACCATCGTTTTAAGGAAAATTCTTTAAACCGATAACTTAAGTTTATAGAATATGAGCAAAATCATAAAAATTTAAATTCCTTTTATTTTTAATTAATCTAAATAAAAATAAATTTGCCCCAACCATATGCTTAAAATATCACAATACTTAATCGTTGGATTGTTATTATTGTTTACACAAGGTGTATACGCACAATCGCTTGATAGTTTAGACAATTACCACAAAAATGCCGCTCGTACATTATTAGAAAGTAAAGAAGGAAACCTTCTTCTTGGTGCTTATGGGGAAGTACATTTTGAACAACCATTTGGTAACAATACAAAATACAATGGTGAAATGGATGCCGAGCGAATGGTATTGCTGTTCGGTTATAAGTTTGATTCGAAAACTAGTTTTATAACAGAAATTGAAATTGAACATATAAAAGAGGTTTACCTTGAACAAGCATTTATGAACTACCAAGCTAAGCCTTGGTTAAATGTGCAAGCTGGTTTGCTATTAATACCAATGGGTATTATGAACGAATACCACGAACCAACTATTTTTAATGGTGTAAATCGTCCGCAAATAGCAAATGCTTTATATCCAAGTACTTGGCGAGAAATTGGAGCTGGCTTTGCCGGAAACTTACCTAATGCGGCGTTAAGGTACCAATTATATGCCATAAATGGCCCAATGAGTTATGATGGAGCTGCAAAACTTAGTGGAGATAAGCCACTTCGTGGGGCAAGACAAAAAGGGGCACAGGTAACTATGACATCTCCAGATTTATCTGCTAAGGTAAATTACTACGGCTTAAAAGGATTTGACATTGGCTTAGCTACATATCTTGGTTCTACAGAATCTACGCTTTTCAATAATGTAGAAAAAAGCAATACACAAGCATTAAACCGTGCAGACAGCTCTATAATTGGAGTGCGTATGCTAGGCTTAGACTTTAGATATCAGCAAAAAAACCTACAAGGCAAAGGAGAATTATTCTACTCGCAGTTCACCAACACAACGGAGTACAACACTTTTACCGGTAAAGATTTAGGGTCTAGTATGTTCGGATATTATGCTGAAGTTGGTTACAACATCTCATCTATCGTTAATTGGGAGAAAAATTTAGTTCCCTTTATTCGCTATTCGCAATACAATACACATCAAAGTGTTACGCCAGAAATGAGTGTTAATGCAAAATACGATAGAACGGTTTTAACCGCAGGGTTTTCTTATTTCTTAAATTCATCGTTTGTTATAAAAGCTGATTATCAAAATTTTACCAATGCAAGCGGAAGCAATGATCATCAATTTAATAGTGGTATAGGTTTTTGGTTTAGATAGTGTGAAACGCCGTTTAGCAGCCATATCATTTGTTTTGTGGGTTTGTATTTGTGCAGCTTCTTATAGTTTTTTGCCTGATTATTTAAGTGCTAAAATGCAAAAACATCTTGGTAAAATATTCGGCACGTCTATTCAAATTACCGAAATTGAATTAGCTGACTCTATTGCAATAAACCATCAAATTTTTAAATTAAACCACAGCGATAGTATCGTTGGATATTCCATTATTACTCGTGCTTTGGGTTGCCAAATTGGTGGGTGCGACAAACCCAGTACGGACAGCATAGCGTTTGAACAATTTTATTTTATGACTGCTTTTGATGCTCAAAAGAACATTAAAAAAGTTCGTGTTTTAGAGTACACTTCAGACCACGGCTATCAAATTGCAAACAAAGGTTGGCTTAAACAATTCGAAAAAGAACAAAAATTTGAAGTTGGCAAAAATATCGACGGCATTTCTGGTGCTACTATTTCTGTAAAATCTATTACCAAAGAAGTTAATTATCAAATTTCACTTCTCAGTGGGTATTAGAAATAATTCCACTAAATTCGCCGAATGTCTTTTGAGCCATTTGATATAAAATGTTATGACCATTTGTATGAGAGATTTCAGAATATTTTTGACGATGAATTGATTAATGAAATCTGCTACAACGGTCAGCTCCGTAATTTTGAGGAAGACCAAATGGTGGTGGATATTGATGAAAAGATTGAAACCTTGCCCTTAATTGTTAGTGGATCCCTTAAAATAATGACGGAGGACGATGAGGGTAAAGAACTTTTACTTTACTATCTAGAATTGGGAGACACTTGTGCTGTTACGCTTAATTGTGCATCTAAATCAACTAAGAGTAAAATTAGAGCTATTACAGAAGCTAAAACCGAGATTTTATTCTTACCCATGAGTAAAGTAGACGATTGGATGGGTAAATATAAAAGTTGGAGAAATTTCATTTTAGATACTTACAACTACCGCATGAACGAAATGCTAGAGGCAATTGACAACCTTGCTTTTCATAATATGGAAGAACGTGTTTTTAAGTATTTAAGAGACAAAGCTATGGTAACAGGTAATTCTGAAATATCTGCCACACATTTGCAAATTGCCAACGATTTACATTCATCTCGCGTTGTTATTTCACGCATTCTTTCCAAATTAGAGCAAGACGGACTCATAGAGCATAGTCGTAATCGCGTAAAAATAATTCAGATGTAACATATGTTGCAATAGAATTAAGCAGCAAAGTGCAACTTCGCACGAATGCAAAGTGCGGAAATGATCGGCTATTTTTTAGCCATAATTATGGGAATTACTTTAGGCCTGTTTGGTGGCGGTGGCTCCATACTTTCTGTGCCTATTCTTGTGTACGTTATGGGGATTTCGCCCGTATTAGGTACCGCATATTCTCTTTTTATAGTGGGCATAGCAGCCCTTGTAGGGGCCGTTAGAAAACATTTCGAAAAAGAAATAGACTACACAGTAGTTGGCATTTTTGCTTTACCCGCCATATTATCTGTGTATGCAACTCGCAGATATTTAATACCTGTAATTCCAGAAAATATTGCTCAAATTGGTAGCTTTTCGCTTACCAAAGACATTGCATTAATGGTATTTTTTGCCTTGGTTATGTTATTAGCTGCCTTTTCTATGATTCGCAATAAGCGACGAGAAGAAGCAACGAGGCGTAAAAAAATAAATGTGTGGTTGGTTTTAGCTGAAGGTGTTGTAGTTGGAATAATAACCGGTTTAGTGGGTGCTGGTGGCGGCTTTTTAATTGTGCCTGCTTTAGTGCTTCTGGTTGGGCTTTCTATGAAAGAAGCCATTGCAACCTCTTTAGTAATTATTGCCTTAAAAAGCTTAATTGGTTTTGCAGGCGATATAGGCAGCGGCCAACTTATAGATTGGCCTTTTATGCTAACATTTACCGCTTTTGCCATTGGCGGTATGCTAATTGGTTTGGTTTTAGCCAAAAAAATAAATGCTACTCGACTTAAAAAAGCATTTGGCTATTTTATTTTAGTAATGGCTGTATTTATCCTAAGTATTGAACTCTTTGTAAAATAAATCATGAAAAACATATTTGCCTTGCTTGCATTCGTGCTAAGCCTCCCATCTTTCGCACAAATCACTAATTATCATCTATCTCTTCAACCAGAAACTATTGCTGAGTTGCCCGGCATGCAATCCTACTCAGTAGCACAGCACGACGGTGAATGGCTTATAGTTGGAGGTAGAATTGATGGTTTGCACAAAAGACAACCTTTTGCTGCTTTTGACGTTCCAGGTAAAAACATAAATATTTATGTAATTAACCCTGTAGAAAAAAAGGTATATAGCACAAATTTGGCAAGTTTAAGTCCTGCAATTTCAGAACAACTTGGTGCCACAAACCATAATTTTATACAACAAGGCAATCACCTTATTATTACCGGTGGATATGGATATAGTGCCACAGCCTTAGACCACAAAACATTTAGTAGTTTAATAAATATAAATGTGTCGGAAACCATATCTGCTATAAAAGAAGGTAAATCATTCACATCGCAAATCTCTCAGATTAGCGATAGCCTTTTTGCAGTAACTGGAGGAAGATTGGAGCTTTTGGGCAACACCTTTTATTTAATCGGTGGTCATAATTTTAATGGACGTTACAACCCTCAAGGGCCAGATCACGGACCTGGATTTTCACAGTATTACACCAACCAAATTCGCAAATTTGAAGTTAGCTATAGTCCACTTAGCTTTACTCTACAAAGTGTAGAAACAGATGAAAACTTGCACCGCAGAGATTACAATGTTGTTCCGCAAATTTTTCCAAATCAAATAGAAGGGCTAACCGCTTTTTCGGGCGTTTTTCAACCAACTGCAGATTTACCCTACCTAAATTCGGTAGATATTAAAGCAAATAGCCACGCAGTAAACAATACATTTACGCAGTACTACAACCACTACCACTGTGCTACAATGCCTATTTACGATAAAGACAACCAAGAAATGCACACCTTCTTTTTTGGTGGAATTTCGCAGTACTACGATTCAAGTGGCATTTTAACCAAAGACGATAATGTTCCTTTTATAAAAACAATCGCTAGAGTTACTAGAAATAATAGTGGCCAGATGCACGAAACCAAACTTGCCGAAGAAATGCCAGCTTTGCTTGGAGCTGGTTCAGAATTTATTTTAAACCCAGAATTGGATTTATACGATAATGGCGTAATAAAATTTGAGAATACAAATCAGGATTCCATATACCTTGGCTATATTTTTGGCGGAATAGAAAGCACCGCACCTAATGTTTTTTTTGACAATGGAACCAATGTAAGCACAGCCACCAACAAGTTGCTTAAAGTTTATCTTGTAAAAAACCAAACGGGATCCATTTCTCCGCTAGAGAAAAAGGCATCTTCGCTTCAATTTCAAATATATCCTAACCCGATAAACGATGAGATTAACACACAATTCTATTTAAAAGACAACTCCGATGTTACCTTTAAAATAACGGATGCAAGAGGTAAATTAATCGATCATTTTCATTATGCCAACTTGCCGGTAATGTGGCACAACAAAGTACTTAATCTACCTAAAAAATTAAGCAAAGGTGTGTATTACATTACTTTAAAAACCGACTACGAAGAAATTACTATTCAAGTTGTCAATAATTAAAGCACGAAGTAGTATAATCACATCTGTTGGTAACCTTCGTCACAATTTGAATGGAACAGCCAATCTACATTTGCAGCAAGAAAAAAAGAGAAAATAGGAATAAATGAAAGTAGAACAACTATACACGGGATGTCTTGCCCAGGGAGCATATTATATTGAGAGTAACGGAGAAGCGGCTATTATAGATCCGCTTAGAGAAGTGCAGCAATATGTTGATATGGCAAACGAGCGAAACGCTAAGATTAAGTATGTGTTCGAAACTCATTTTCACGCCGATTTTGTAAGCGGACATATTGATTTAGCTAAAAAAACGGGTGCTCCAATTATATACGGACCAACTACAATGGAAACGGGTTTTGATATTACCGTTGGCAAAAACGAACAAGAATTTCAATTAGGTAATGTAATAATTAAACTTCTTCATACACCAGGACATACAACTGAAAGTAGTTGCTTTTTGCTAATAGATGAACACGGAAACGAAAAAGCATTGTTTAGCGGAGACACCTTGTTTATTGGCGATGTAGGAAGACCAGATTTAGCTCAAAAAGTAATTGCGGAGCTTACCCAAGATAAGCTGGCTCGTATGCTTTACTACTCGTTAAGAGACAAAATTATTCCACTTGATGATGATGTAATTGTGTATCCAGGACATGGTGCAGGAAGTGCTTGTGGCAAAAACATGAGCAAAGAAACTACTGACACGTTAGGCAATCAAAAGAAAACAAATTACGCCTTGCAACCAATGACTGAGGATGAATTTGTAGCCCAAGTTTTAGATGGTTTAACACCTCCTCCTGCCTACTTCCCACATAATGTTTTAATGAACATTAAAGGGTATGAAAGCATTGATGATGTAGTTACTAAAGGAACTAAGGCTCTTTCGGTTTCAGAATTTGAGGTAATTGCCGAAGAAACCAAAGCGGTAATAATCGATACGAGAAAAGAGGAAGATTTCACAAAAGGATTTATACCAAATTCTATATTTATTGGTATTGATGGAAGTTTTGCAACTTGGGTAGGCACCATTTTAAAAGATGTAACTACGCCTATAATATATATTGCCGACGAAGGCCGAGAAATTGAAATTGCAATTCGTATGGCTAGAATAGGTTTTGATAATAATCTAGGCTATTTAAAAGGCGGCATAGAAGCTTGGAAAGCAGCCGGTAAATCGTTAGAAAAAATAGAATCCGTTTCTCCTGAATATTTAGCAGAGAAAGATGATGTTGCTATTCTTGATGTAAGAAAAGCAAGTGAATATGGCAGCCAACATGTGTTGAATGCCGAAAATACTCCTTTAGATTATGTAGATAATCAATTGGCAAAAATTGACAAAGACAAAACGTATTACGTGCATTGTGCTGGTGGATATCGTTCTGTAATTTTTGCTTCTATCTTAAAATCGAAAGGATACAACAACTTAATAAACGTAGAGCAAGGATTTAAAGGGATAGAGGCGACGGAGCGTTTTAAGTTGACTGAATATGTATGCCCGACAACATTATTGTAGTCTGACATAATAATAGATTTTTTAAGTTTGGTGGCCGGCTGCTTTTTGCAGCCGGCCTATTTTTTGCCCCAAAAATAATTCTATAAATTATGACTATTGCACCATAAATTATGTTAGCAAATTTGCTTGTAAATTTGCACCAACATAAAAAGATGAAAGTAGAACAAATTTATACTGACTGCCTTGCACAAGGAGCTTACTATATAGAAAGCAATGGCGAAGTAGCAATAATAGATCCACTTAGAGAAGTAGACGATTATATAGCCAGAGCTGCCGAAAGCGGAGCCAAAATTAAATACATATTCGAAACCCATTTTCATGCTGATTTTGTAAGCGGGCACGTAACCTTATCTGAAAAAACAGGTGCTCCTATTATTTTTGGACCAACAGCAACACCAAGCTTTAATGCCCACATTGCAACCGATAACGAAGAATTTAAAATTGGAAACGTTACAATTATCGCGTTGCATACACCAGGCCATACTATGGAAAGCACCACTTATTTATTAAAAGATGAAAACGGAAAAGACCATTGCATTTTCTCTGGCGACACCTTGTTTTTAGGCGATGTAGGCAGACCCGATTTAGCACAAAAAGCGGCTACTATGACGCAAGAAGAATTGGCAGGAATACTATTCGATAGCTTGCGTAATAAAATTATGCCACTTGCCAACGATGTAATTGTTTACCCAGGCCACGGTGCTGGCAGTGCTTGCGGTAAAAATATGATGAAGGAAACCGTAGACTCTTTAGGCAATCAAAAAGCGATGAATTATGCTTTGCGAGCAGATATGACCCGTGATGTATTTATAGCAGAAGTAACAGATGGCTTAGCTCCTCCGCCAGCCTATTTCCCTATGAATGTGCAAATGAACAAAGAAGGCTATGCCCATATAGAAAATGTAATTGAGAAAGGAAAAACTGCTTTATCTCCAGATGCT